>Ga0255343_1000202_pt1 | contig 106825 bp, 98 predicted proteins | sample wastewater_treat_4_FD_192413 | JGI IMG/M metagenome (GOLD analysis project Ga0255343, IMG submission 192413) | Wastewater microbial communities from Lulu Island WWTP, Vancouver, Canada - plant16 | ecosystem: Engineered > WWTP > Wastewater > Unclassified | place: Canada: Vancouver, British... | reverse complement strand
TATAAGTTTTATTGCTGGTTTTGTCATTAAAAATAAGGTGTTTTAATGCTAAAATTTAGTAATGGCAGGAGTTTTTAGTTTTGATATTGTCAGTGATTACGATAAAGGCGAGCTCAACAACGTTTACGAACAGGCTCGTAGAGAAATTATCAATCGCTATGATTTTAAAGGTACTAAAGCCAAACTAGAGTGGCTAGATCAAAACCAAAATGCCTTTAAGATTACAGGCGATAGCGACTTTCATATAGAAGCAATATTAGACATTATTCGAAAAAAACTGGCAGTTCGCGGACAGAGCCAAAAAGTATTGGATACCTCCAAAGAATCAACTACAACCAATTTGCAAACTTTAAAAATCGTCCCGCTAAAAAGGGGCCTGGATCAAGAAAAGGCTAAAAAAATAAATGGTTTGATTCGCGATAATTTTCCTAAAGTGAAAACCCAAATTCAGGGAGAAGAACTACGCGTGATGAGTCCTAAAAAGGACGATTTGCAAGCAGTGATGAGCTTAATTAAAAGCCAAGAGTTTGATTTTCCTATAAACTTTACCAACTACCGATAACTAATCTTCACTGTATGTCAAAGAGTTAGTTCTTGGAGCATATCCTGAATAGAATTTATCGTTTAAAACTTGATGCTTGATTAGTATTATTGGTTATACTTGTATTAGATGGAAAATCAAACACTTTCTGAAGTTTGCTACCAAATACTTAAAGCCAACGACCGTGGAACTCACACCGTACCGGCCACTAACCTGTACCCTCACCAATGGCTGTGGGATAGTTGTTTTGCCAGTATCGGCTGGTCTCATATAGACACAAAAAGAGCCGAAAAAGAGATACTAAGTCTTCTGCGTGGCCAATGGAGCAATGGCATGATTCCGCATATGATTTTTGACATGTCACCCGAATACTCTCGCCATCGCAACATGTGGCGCAGCTGGATATCCAGCAAATCCCCAGACAAAATAGCAACGAGCGGGCTTACTCAGCCTCCGGTTATAGCCGAGGCCGTGAGTCGAATTGGGGCCCAAATGAACAGAGATGATCGACTTGCGTTTTATAAAAGGGTTTTGCCGCGGTTAGTCAAACATCACGAATGGTTATACAACGAACGTGATCCGCATAAAACGGGCTTGGTAATACAAATACACCCCCACGAAACCGGCATGGACAACACTCCGCCATGGATAGAACAGTTGAGAGAACACAGCTGGCCTTGGTGGGTAACTTTAATAGAAAAACTTCACCTAGAAGGACTAATTAACAGCATTCGCCAAGATGTTCAGCGTATTCCCAAAGAGCAAAGAGCTAGAAATATCGACGGCATGGTTTGTTGGGAGGTTATAAGGCGCTTACGGCGTAAGCATTATGACATAGAAAAAATTCTACACCGCTCGCTGTTTATTATTGAAGACGTCTCTTTTATTAGTATCTTTATACGCAATAACACTATTTTACGCGAGATAGCCGCCGAAGCCAGAGTAAAGCTCCCGAAAGAGTTGTTGCAAAATATGCAAAACACCGAAGATTCTATTGAGAAACTGTGGGATGAAACTTACGGAATTTATTTTAGTCGAGATTTTATTACCGACCATTTACTAAAGTTACCGACCATTTCCAGTTTAATGCCTCTATATGCAGGGACAATTAGCAAAAAAAGAGCCGAAAAATTGGTACAAGTTATGACCAACGATCAAACTTTTTGGACTAAATTCCCAGTGCCTACTGCTCCAAAAAACGCTAGATATTTTGAGCCAAACAGATATTGGCAAGGGCCTACTTGGGTTAACACCAACTGGATGCTGATTGATGGATTAAGACGCTACGGCTTTAACAACGAAGCCGCAGCTCTAAAATCGAATACTCTAGAAATGATACGCAAGAACGGGGTGTGGGAGTATTACAACCCCAGTAGCGGTAAAGGTTTAGGCATTCAGTATTTTTCTTGGACTGCCGCGTTAGCCCTAGACTTATTAGAAGAGTAATAAAAAATAGCTATCGATTTTTTGCAACGATTTCTTGCGCTCGTTCTATCAATCGTTTACCAATCTTTCCCCACTGTACATATTTAGTAAATTCTTCAGGGTCGACCGTACAAATTTTATCGACACCGTAGCCTTCGCCCGCATCCGGGTCTTTTTCAAATGAGCCGTACGGTTCAACAATACAAGCATAACGCAGCTGGTAGACACCCTCGTCAACTACCTCTTGATAGCCAATTGGCCAATACTTTAATACCTTCATATTTGATTCTTCTTTGATTTCTCTAATTAAAGCATCTTCAATAGTTTCGTCTGGTTCGACCGTGCCACCAATTAAGCTCCATTTTTGCATACGGCGACTAAAGCCTAAAACCACTAAACCATTGTAAAAACAAACCCCGTAAACTTGACGACACTTCTCTTTGGGTAGTTCATCAAAATTGTCGCTATCTCGGTATATCAACGCAAAAGGTTTACCCAGATAAATAGCGGTTTCTTTAATTTTCATTGATTTTTATTATAAGCAACGATTAACAACCTCTATAGTTTTTGTTTTAGCTTTTTGGCCTTTTATAATTTTCAAACTCGATTTTGGCATTTTAAAATACTCGGCCAATAATCGTACCAGGACTACATTTGCCCTGTTTTCTCTTGCGACTTCTTTCAAGCGCACTTCAAAATGATTATCGTTTATTTGTATTATGTTATTGTTTCGAGAATTCGTTTTGACTGTAACAAATATTTTCATTTCTTTATTTTGTACATACGGTATAAAAATACGAAAAACAAAACTGGTCAATAACACAGGTGTAAAGAACCATATAATTAAAATCGTGGCTTTGCCAAAGCCGGCAGCCAGCACCACGGCTAAACCTATTAGTAAAACAACACCAGACATTTTTAACCCACTTTTTATTCGCTTTAGTTCTTCCATGTTAGTTAACCTACCGTCAATCGTCATACTGTGGTCTATCTATAAGCAGCGGTTCAACTGCCGAGTTTTTACCGGCAATCTTAACCACATCTTTGTCAACTTTCTTTAACTCTTTATGGGCTGTGTTGTAATGGTTAACGGTTGTACTTAAACTGGTGCCCAGTTTTTGCATATAAGCATCATACTTTTTAAGGTGATCGCCAAGCATACCAACGCGTAGTTGAATCTCTTTAGCCTGCTCTTCTATCTGCAAACTACGCAGGCCTTGTAACACTGTTTGCAAGTAAGCCATAAAGCTGGTAGGGCTGACAATGATTACTTTTTTTTCTCTAAAGGCGTATTCTATCAAATCTCTAGCGCTGGTACTGGCTGTACCGACCTTGTTTATTAACAGGTCGTAATAGATTGCTTCGCTTGGTATAAACATAAAAGCAAAATCCATAGTACCTTCGTTGGGCCGGATATATTTTGATGTTTCATCTATACGATTTTTTAAGTCATTTTTAAAGGCTTTGATTAATTCTTCTTTTTTGTCTTTGTTTTTCTCTTCGATAAGGCGGTTGTAGTTTTCTAAACTAAATTTAGAATCGATGGGTAAGATTTTATTTTTATCAAGCGTAATTATGGCATCCACCGTTTCGCCGTCTTTAAAGCGGTATTGCAACTGAAACCTCTCCGGAGGCAACACGTTTTCGAGCACATTTTGCAACAGATATTCACCCAAGACACCACGTTGTTTGGGGTTCTGTAAGATGTTCTGTACAGTCTTCAGCTCGTCGGCTACATCAACTACCCGGCGGTTGGTTTCATCCAGCTTAGCCAAGCGATCTGTAACTTCACTAATAATTTTTGCACTTTGGCTAAATTGCTTGGCAATAGAGTCGCGCATCATGGCTTGGTTTTTATCTAGTCGTTCGTTGACAGACAAGTTAAGACTATCTTTTAGTCTGGCAATATTTTCACTTAAGTTGGTTATATCCTGTTTTATTAACCCCGCGGCCGTATCATTTTTTAGGCTACTGATTTTTTGTGACAAAAAAAATATCGTAAAAGCTAAACCAGCTAAAATCACAGCTAAGACTACTGCAACCATGAACTTCCTCCTTAATATAGGTTTTATAATTGATTAATTGGGGGCGGTTTCTTTAGGACGCGGTTATTCGGCAAAAGCCAAAAGCTCGCTCTTCTTAATCCGAAACGCTTTTTCCAGCTACCCACCGTAAGATAACGGTATCTTTAGTATAGTTTGTTCCTGTGAAAACATAAAGCCGGCGTGTTTCAGCCGGCTTAATGGGAGCTTTAAATCGCTCCCGCTTATATTTTATATTCAGACTAAGCTTATATCAAGTATCTAGCTATTGTCGCTCTTCTCGACTTTCTTAGATAAGGCCGCTAAAAAATTGTTCTTAGCTTCTTCTATAGCCTGTTTTAGTGCTTTGTTTGCGTCCGCTATTTTTTTATCTCTAACTTTTTTAAGCTCATTGTCTTTTCGGTTGAAATCATCTACAGCCTTTTTTCGTGCGGTATTGTATCTTGCTACATCCTTTTTTTTGTTCGCTTGAAAACCGGCTATAGCACTTTTTTTAGCTTCTGAAGTAGTTGCGGTTAAGCAAGCACTTTTCGCCTCGACAATCGTTCGAGCATAGTCGTTAGCTAAAGCGCTCACGGCGTTATCTACGGCAGTCCTTCTGATTGCCATTGCTTTGTCAAGTTCACCAATGTAATCATCCCGCGCACTATCTAGAGCTTCTCGATTGGCTTGAATAGCCGCCTTCATCTCCGATACATAGTTTTCTAGAGCTTTTTTATAGGACTCATCCTTGATGATCAGTCCTAAGCCGTCAAATATTTCTTGTAATTCTCTATCTTTCGCTTCTCTGTTTTTCTGTCTTTTTTCAGCGTCTTCGTTACGCCTTTTTTCATTTTTTTCATCGGCTTCTTTTCTAACCTTATCAAGATTACTCTGACGGTTTTTTATGTCCGAAACCATGGCGTCAAGCGCTTCGTTCAGATTGCTACAAGATATCTTTACTGTTGTTTTCGTTGATGGTGGCGTTTTACTTGTGGACGTTTTCGAACTGTTTGCAGCTGGAGGAGGTGAACTACTTGCTGGCGCCGTTACCGCCCTAGCCGTAACGCTAAACAAAAATATTATGGTAAATATGATGAATATATTTAAACTCTTATTAATTCGCTGCATTTGAACTGTCTCCCATCCTCTCAATTGCCGCATTGTCGCTTTGAGCGTTTGCAGAATCTGCATCTCCGCTTGATTTTATTTCTTTAGCTTCGTCTTCAGCTGCCTTTTGGGCTTTAGAAGTCGCTTTTTGAACTGCCGATTGCTCGGGGTTAACTACTTGAGTCGTCGAAGACTCGTCAGATGAGGCTGTTTTAGATCTTTGTTGATACACCCAATAGCCTATCCCTAAGACTGCCACAATAATAATGACAATCAGTATTAACTCGACCACAGCAAAACCACTGTGTCGGTTTTTGTCACTTATCTTCATTAGTGCTCCTTATTTATTTTTCTATTACATAAGAGTACTTATGCTTGGTTTTATTATACAACAGACAACCAGTTGTCAATACTTATATTACTTGTTTGATGTCGGTATGAAAGTTGGTCTAAAGCATGACTTAATTTGGTTTTTTTGGTGTTTTAACAATATAATTATATTCAGTGTTTTATGTTTGATAAAAATATGGATAAAAAGCAACTAAAAATCTTAAGCTTCTTGACGATAATCGCTGTATTGTTAACAGCTTATTTCTTTAGAGGTTATTTTGGAGTCATAGCTCTAGCTGCCATAGTAGCTTATTTATCGAACCCGATTTATAAATTTTATTTGCGAAAAACCAGGAGCATTCACGTCAGCCTTTGGTTAGTGTTTTTGACTACGCTGGTTGTGGTAATTATCCCCATAGGGCTAGTGGTCATGTTGACCATCAGCCAATCTATCGAGCTTATCAATAACATCATAAACGGTAGTTTAAACTTAACCCCGATTATAAATACGCTAAACTCATGGTTAAACAAGCTACCTTTTGATGTTACAAAACATATCAATTCAGATTTCTTGGTAGATTGGCTAAAAAACAATATCGGCACAATTAGCAAATCGACAGTCAGCATTGTTCTAAATTTGGTTGGCGGAATTTCTACTTTGGTTGTTAAGATTGTAATTTTTATTTATGTTTATTTAGCCTTTTTAAAACACCAAGGCAAAATTGTCAAAACCTTAAAAAATCTGGACCCTTTGGGCAATAAAACTACCGACTTATATTTAACAAAAATGGGGGCTATGACCAGCGCCATGGTCAAAGGGCAACTGGTTATCGCCTTACTGCAGGGTTTAATTGATGCCACTTTACTGTGGCTAGTTGGCATAGACTACTTTATATTTTGGTTTGTTTTAATATCGTTCTTATCTTTTATTCCGTTAGGTGGTGGGGTTTTCGTGTTACCTCTAGGGGTCATTATGATTCTAACTGGCAATGTCTGGCAGGGTATTTTGTTGATAGCCGGTCATATATTAGTTGTTACCAATATAGATAATGTTTTGAGACCGATTTTCGTACCAAAAGAGGCTTATATTGAGCCGGCGTTGACCATGTTGGCGGTATTCTCGGGTATAGCGATGTTCGGTTTTTTGGGAATCGTTATTGGACCGGTGTTCGTAATCATCCTCATGACCACTATTCAGGTTTATTTACAATCGATCAAAAAAAATAAATCTGCCGGCGAAAAAAGTCTAGACAAGCCGGCGAAATAGGTCGCTGCCTAAGCTATCGCTAATTCTTAACAATTCGTTATATTCTGAGGACGAACTGCCCGCTGCTGCGCCCAGTTTAGTCTGTTCACTACCCAACCCAACAGCCAAGTGAGCTAAATAACTGTCTTTGGTTTCTCCGGCTCGGCTGGCAACGAAAGTTTGCCAGCCCGCCTTTTTTGCTTCTTTATAAGTTGAGATTGTCTCGCTCAATGTTCCTATTTGATTAGGCTTAATCAGTATTGCGTTAGCAGCTCTTGCTTTGATTGCTTTTTGTAATAGCTTTTCACTGGTTGCTATTAAATCGTTACCAACAATTTGTACCTTTTTACCTGCTTGCTCGGTTAGTTTTGTCCATGATTGCCACGACTCCTCGTAAAATGGATCCTCTATTAGTTTGATGGGATATTTTTTAAGCAATTGGTCTATCCATTCACTATATGCCCTGGGACCCAGCTGGACTTTGTCGCTACCCAAAGTATAAACCCCTTTTTGATACAAATGACTAGCTGCCATACCTATACCCAACCAAACGTCTTCGCCGATTATATAACCGGCTTGTTTGGTTGCTTCACACACCAACTCTATGGCCTGTTTATTACTTCTGGCTCCTACTGGGGCAAAGCTACCATCAGTAGCCCTAACTAAAGCAAAGTTGCGCTTTAGCAAAACCTCCTTCAGGCAATAGTTGATTTCTATGCCAAATCGTATTGCCGTATGTATGTCGCGCGCTTTAGTCGGTATTATCATGAGAGATTCGAAATCCATAGTTTTCCGGGCATGTAAACCACCTCCCAAAACGGCTATCATAGGGATGGGCAAACGAATATCTTTCTCTTTGATACCGGCCAGTTGGGCTAAATAAGCGTAAAGAGGCAGCTTACCAGCTTGAGCGGCGGCTTTGGCTACAGCCACCGACACCGCCAAACAGACATTTGAACCAATAACTGTTTTATTAGGTGTGCTATCCAAAGCGATTAGTTTTGCATCAATAGCCTCTTGATTATCGGCTTTTATGCCCGTAATTAATGGCGCTACGCTGTGCTCAACAATATTGAGGGCATGGCTTACACCGTAGCCCTTAAACTCCTTTCGTTTATCCCAAAGCTCGCTGGCTTCACTGATACTAGTCGATATGCCGGTAGGTACCGAAGCTCTGCCGTAAGAGCCGTTTTCTAGGTATATATCTACTTCGACAGTCGGTTTACCTAAAGAGTCAAGTATCCACCGAGTTTTTATTGTTTTAATCTTCATTTTGCTATATAGATTGCCTTGAAACAATGTTCGCACATCCGGCTATTGCTAGCAAGATGCTTAAGCTTATATCCATATCTAATTATAAACAGTTTTGGCAATCACCCATGATAATCAGGCCAGAAGGTATCAAAACGGAACCTGTCTGCTGTTGAAGTTCCGTTCTAGTACAACGGCTTATTCGCACGTCTTTAACTTTACCGCAATTTGTACAAACAAAATGATCATGTTTTGTCAAATTTGAGTCTATTAGTTTGACACCATTGATTTTCGGACCGGCCGAAGCCATTTTGGCTTTTATCAGACGGGTTGTTATGCGGTGTATGGTGGTTGCAGATATATTTGGAAAACTTTTTTTTGTCAGTTTAAGAATTTGTGCGTTAGAAGCGTGACCTTGCGAGTTTATAATTTTTACAACAGTTATCGTCTGCGGTGTCATACGTAGCGTTTTATTCATACTTGCATTATATAATAATGGTATATAATATACTATTGTAAATTATTAACATTTTTTTATTAAGTTAATATGAGGATTAAAATGGCTAACAAAGTTACTATTTATACCACCGAAACCTGCGGGTATTGCCGTATGTTAAAAAATTTTTTGGATGACAATAAAATCAAATACAGCGAAAGGCATGTCGATAAGGATGCCCAAGCTGCCCAAGAGATGGTTGGTTTGAGTGGACAAATGGGTGTTCCCTTCACCGTCGTAGAGGACGATAAAGGTCAAAAACGCGGTATTTTAGGTTTTGACGTTGCTAATTTAAAAGACGCTTTGGCTATTTAATTATTTAATCGATTGAAACCGATTACAAACCGGATTGGTATTCCCATTAACCTTTTCTGAGATATTTTTATAGTTGTACTCAAACTTATCGCCTCTGTACATGCCAAAATTGCAATCGGGTAAATACTCTAACCCGTAGTCGAAGTAGCTATTTAAAACGATTCTAAACAAATTAACGCTGGATAAGTACTGAAGGTCTTTTTTGTCAGCTTGGGGCATATGGACAGCTTGTAAAATACTAAATTTCATCTTAAGCCAATCAACCGGCCAGTCGGACATATCCGACACGTTTAGAAAGTTTGGCTTGGCGGCAGCTACGGCCGAAGTAGAATTTAGATCTTGGGGATACGGACCCTCGTCGGAGTTAATAATAATTATTGCTTGACCATTGGTGTTTTGTAACACTTTGTCAATTATGGTTTCCATTTGACCGTTAATGTAGCGAATTTGGTCCAGGTATTTGGTCTTAATCGGTTTACCGTAATTGTCTACTCCTGAATAAGGTGAAATTGAGCCGTTTTTATTAAACACAAAAGGACGATGTGGTACTAAAATATGAGCAAATATAAACCGACCACCGTTTTCTCCATTATCATCAGCGATTTTATTCAAGGCTGTTAATTGCATATCAACAAAAGCCACTTTTTCGAGAGAGGTTGATTTAAATGGCCACCAGCTGTTATTCATCTTAAAAAATTGATTAAAAATGCTTTTGTTAAATTGAATAGCTTCAAAACCACGCAACTGCTTGGTAATACCCGGACCGCTGATTAGCTGGCTATAGCCGATATCTTCGTCGGCCAGAGGTGCTTTGTTGCTGGCTCCGTAATCGGAGCCTATTTGCATGAATTTGTAGCCATGCTTTTTTAAGGCTTTTACCACTGCCGATTGACGAATCAAGTTGTGGTATAAAACTCTAGATTGCACCGGGTTATTTTTGTATTTTTCGACAATTTTATTCGTATAATTAGCTGTTAAAGTCGATGAAATGGAAATTGCCGTAAGCGGATAGTTTGAGTATGCGTCTTCCTTGATATAAAAGTTTTGTTTTTCTAACTTATCTACGAATTGTTGATTATCAAAATTAAATTGTTCTTTCAAGACGGCTTGGCTGGCGTAGCGATCTAAAACAATGTAGTAAATATCTGGCTTGGTATCTCTTTTTAGCGGTTGAGGGCTAGTTATTTCGGGGGCCACAGTTTTAGATTGCCTTACGATTGACGGCATGGTAGACATAAAACGAAATATCTGCCAAAAAGCCATAACGCCTATAAAAACCAACATAAACTCGCCCAAGCGCCTCGCTGCTAAGCTATTTCTGCTTTTTGATATTAACCTTTCGGCAATTATGCCTACCAAAATCGATATGGACAGTAATGTAGCTAGAAACAACAAGCTGATAATTGGGATATCTTCGTTTGGTGGTGGCAACACCGGTAAAAAGCTCCTGTAGAAACTTAAGGCCTGAGTGAGCTTGCCGTCATAGTTCGACAAGCTAAAAGACATAAAAATAACTGTTAGGGCTTTGGCGACAAAAATCCTCGGTTTTGCTATCAAATATACTGCCAAGGCAACCAAAAAAGATGAACAGATATTTATTATCAATGGGAGCAGTAACTCCTTAGGAAACACCTCTAAATAATTTAAAAGGTAAAAAAAGTCGGTTATGGTAATAATCGTTAAAACGACAAAAGAAATAGCCCAAAACTCTAAAATTTTAAACCATTTGCGGTCAACAATTTTTATAGATTTTTTATTCTTCATCGGCTTTTAAATAAAAATAAAGTCCTTTCCGTGTCCTTGATTCTTTGCTCTTTAATTAACGAGTAGTATAATCCGAAAGCTTTTTTGAAATCAGTCTCATTATAGGTGTTAAAAATATCCTTTCGGGTGGCTAACAATTTTTTAACTTGACTGTCGCTTTTGGGTACGAATTCAATTACTAAATATTTACCAAAATCCTTTAAGTATTTTGCTATCTTTTCTAGTGGTAAGTTATTACTTATCGCCAAGTGGTGAATTATAGCCAAAGCTAGTACTCCGTCACACTGGAGTCGATTGGTAATTATTTCTCGTTCTTTGTTGGCCCAACCTAAACCGCCCCCCGGGTTAGTGAAGTCAACCAGTAGTGGCAACATCTTGGATTCTTGGTGTTTCTTTACTAGTAGATAATTAGCTTCTACGGCGTTAGGATCTATATCGGCACAAACCGTAAAAATACCACTTTTGTTGAGATATCTGCTGAAGTAGCCGTTGTTTCCGCCGATATCAATAACCGTTTTTACATTTAACCCTTCAAAAAAGTCATTTACCAGTTCAGCTTTGGTTTTTAACGAGACTTCGGTGTAGTTATTGTTGCGGTCGTAATAATCGCCCCACTCACTGGCTTTTACCGGTTTTTTGAGTTTAGCGGTTACATTTATGAGGTTGTCGATAATTGCCAGCAGATTCTTTTTAGGTAATTTAGCTTCTACTTTTTTAGCGCTACCGGCTTTGGCTTTTTGGGCTTTGGCATGCATAGTTATATGCATCATTACGGCCGGTTTAACTTTTACTCTAGTCGGAAGCAATTTGGTAGCTAACTCTAAGGGTATACCGTCTATAAATATACGGCTCATTTGGTTCATTGATAGGTCAACATTAGCCATTAACAGCAAGGAAGCCAAAAAATGTTGGCAGTATTGCCGGTAAGCATCCCATGGTTTATCGGCTTGGTATCTCTCAAAAGACAAAGTATCAATTAGTATTGGTCGCCCACCAATGAATTGCACATTGTAGGCGCTGGCATCTTTAAGCGCCATATTATAACTTAAAGCCGTTTTTTGAATATTTAAAGTCAGTAAAGCGGCGTCTTTCAACTGCGAAAAAGACCATTCAAAGGGATAGCTAATAAACGGTATTTGTTGCGGTTTAATTATTTTATAGGCTTCTCCTAAAAGCGGATAATCGTTAACATTTTTATGAGCTACCAGTAATTTGTTATCAACCAGGTTCTTGTACAAACCGCTTTTAACCAATAGATCAAAGTCTTTAGCCGCAATTTTATTAACTTGTCGATATATAAACCCATCGACTCCTTTAAATATAAATCCCGAAGGGTCTCTAAAAGAAGACTCTAAGGTAGCACTATTAACCAACTGCTGGCTAGTCTTTTTGTTTACTATCACTTTTCTTATGTACAAAAATCGATTTAACTTTTATAAATATTTTGACAAAAAAACTTCTAAAGAAAACGATTATCCCGAGCATCGCTCCTATTACTGCCTGCAAAATCAAACTGCCGGTACCGGGGTCTAAATAAGCAAAGTTTCTTAACATATCGTTGTACGTTCCTCTTTCCAATTAATCAATTACTCAAAATATTATAGCCCAAAGCTGACTGTGTGTTAAGACTATAGGGGCAGTGCTACTTTAAGTAATACCGCAGACTAAACATTAATCATAAGAATTAAAAATTTCAGACGCCAAGTTAGGCGGGATTTGCTACAAATCCAATATTGCAAGTCTTATTGAATAAAACGGGCCTAAGTTAATTGCGAGCTTGTTTGATTCTACTGATTATTGTTTTGGTCCCGATATTGTCTAACTTTATTGACCATTTCCAGCTCCTCGTTTGTTGTAATAACAAAGATCGGCTTGATACGACTGCGAGGGTTAATTTTGGTTATTTTTTTGGGTTCGAACGTTTTAGAATTTTTGGGCTCCTCTAGCTCTAAGCCTAAATAACTCAGGTTGCGTGTAATCCTCTCTCTTATAACTGACGACCTGATACCGACAGTTCCGGTAAAGACCAGCGCGTCCACCCCGTTTAGCACGGCCGCTGCTTGGCCAATAGACTGCTGAATATGATATACATACATCTTTAGAGCTAAGCCGGCACGATAATCACCGTTAGCCTCGTACTCCAAAAGCTTTCTAATGTCTGCCGAGGAGCCGCTAATTCCTTTTAGCCCACACTGGTTGTTTAAGTAAGCCTCAAAAGAATCATTGCGCAGTTGCAAGGCTCTCTTCAAGGTTAAGGCCGCTACCACGTCAATTGACCCGCTTCTGGTAGCCATCATTAAACCTTCTAGCGGTGAATAACCCATGGAATTGTCTATGCTATTACCCTCCAAAACCGCTGTTATGCTAGAACCGCTTCCTAAGTGACAAACAATCAGCTTAGGCGGCAACTTATTAGCCGCCTTTAACTTATTCACTATCGATGATATCGATATCCCATGATACCCGTAACGCTTAATCTCTAAACGGTCAGCATCTTCGAGCGGAATAGCGTAGTTCCAAGCATAATCCGGCTTTGTTATATGAAAGGCCGAATCGGATACTAATAAAACAGGTATGTTTTTTAGGTGTGTACGTAAGCTTCTTGCCTCTTGCAAAGTAGCTTTAATGTGCAAAGGTGCAATCGGCTCTAGTTGGTCTAACTTATGTAAGTTTTCCTCATCCAGCAAATGATCGCTCAAAAAATAGCCCGATGGTGCGACTACTCTAAGCCCCACACCTCCGATGTCTTTAATGTTTCTAATAACTCTGTGACGTCTTAAAACGGGTATTATTTTAGAGGCTGCTTGGTTTAATTCGCTAATTTCTCCGTTGAGGCTCACTTTTTTTCTTTTAGTGGTTAGCGAGCCGATAATTTGGTTATTTTCATATTCGAAATTAATCGAAGCTACTCGTTTTTGCTTGCGGTATAAAGCGTATTTACGACTGGCGCTGCCCGGATTGGCAGCCAATATCAACGGTTCCATTGCCATGAGTCTATCTCCGGTAAGTCTATTCCATTCTGTTTAATAAAGGCTATGTTTTCGTCAATTTTATTACGGTATTTAACAATCAGGCCATCGGCCTCTTCGCGGGCAATCAGCTCTTGTTGGCTGGCTAGTTCAAAAGCTTCGATAGCTAGGTCGTAGCGGCTGGTCTTGTTGCGAACATGCATATCGAACGGAGTTGTCGTGGAGCCATTCTCGGTATAACCATGAATACTAAACCGCTTGGGATGCTCACTATAGTTATAAATAATCGACTTTAGCGTATCCGGATAGCCGTGGAAGTTACATATTACTTGTTTGTCATTGGTAAATAAGTCGTGAAATTCCGGTACGCTAATAGGATGATTAGCCGAACCAAGTTTATTGCTACTTAAAGACAAAATATTGACAAATCTTAATCTTATATCCGGTTTTTCGGTTTTTAGAATATCCATTGCCGCTAGAGCTTCTTTAACCAAATAATCTCCGGCAGCCGCGAATACCAGTTGCGGGTCGTCGTCGCTGGCAAAATCCCAAATCATCACTCCCGACCGCAAAGCCTGACGAGCCCCTTGAGACGTTAGCCACCTAGGCTCTTGAGTCTTTGCAGCTACAATCACGTTGATCATAGAGTGCTCCGATAGACACTTTTCTAAAACTGCCAAAGTCGTATTTCCGTCCGGTGGAAAATAGACATTTACAAAATCGCCTTTGCGATTAAGAACATCGTCTAGAAAGCCTGGGTTTTGATGGCTAAAGCCGTTGTGATCCTGCCTCCAGGCAGAGGAGGTTAGTATGTAGGTAATAGAGCCAACCGGGCCACGCCACTCAACTTTTCGGGCTTGATGTAAAAATTTAGCATATTGGTCAACCATGCTGGCAACGACCATAATAAAAGCTTCATAAGAAGCGAAAACACAATGTCGACCCGTTAAAGCATAACCTTGCGCCAATCCTTGCAAGCTCTGCTCGCTTAACATTTCCATTGAACGGCCCGTTGACGACATATCTTGATCCCACCCTTTTCGGTGCCATACCCAAGCCCTGGTGGTATTTTGAAAGATATCGTCTAGTTTATTGGAATAGGTTTCATCGGGAGACATAAACCTAAAATTCTGCTCTTGAGCGTTTAGCTTAAACACCTCCCCTAAATACAGCCCGGCACGGCGCATACTACTAGAGCCCATGGTGCCCGGTCTATTGGCGTCTTCGGCAAACAATTCTACGTTTGGCAGATTGAGAGGCTTATAAACCGGCTCTCCCCCTAGAGCATATCTAGAAGCACCCATACGCTTCTCTGGCGACGGCATAATATCTTGTATGAAATCTCCAAACCCGCTATCCCGACTAAACAATTCGTGAAATTTGTATGACCTCAACCAATTTTCTAACATTTTTAATTGATTATGGTCGCTCTTGGCTTCCGTTAATACGACTTGGTGAGACCAGCAGTTGCCTTCAATTTTTTGGTTATTAAACTCTTTAACGCCTGTCCAACCTTTTAAAGTCCGCATGATAATCATCGGTAACCGAGGAGCAACTGATTTCTGACTGCTTTTAATATTAATAATCGTTTGGTAGGCCCAGTCCAGTGCATCTTCCATATTACGATGGATAAACTCCGGATTGGTTCCATCCACGATTCGAGGCTGATAGCCATAACCCGTAAAGAGTGATAGCAATTCCGTGTCGCTCATCCGACCAAACACTGTAGGATTAGAGATTTTATAACCGTTGAGGTGCAAGATTGGCAAAACTATGCCGTTAGTTTTTGGATCGACAATTTTATTCAGGTGCCATGCCCCGGCAGCGGCGCCCGTTTCGGCCTCGCCGTCTCCCACCAAACAGGTAACAATTAGGTCAGGATTGTCAAGTACGGCCCCAAAGGAGGTTGACAACGAATAGCCTAGCTCTCCACCTTCTAATATGACCCCTGGTGTCCCAGGATTGCTGTGGCTAGGGAATCCATAAGGCCAGCTAAAATTCTTACAGATATAGCCTATTCCTTCGTAAGTGTGAGTAGCTTCCTGATAGTAATCCGTTAGAGTACCTTCTAAAAACAAATTTGCCTGCAGCGCAGGAAAGGCGTGGCCCGGACCTAGCACATATAAAACATCGTGGTTATATTTCTGAATCAATTTGGACATATGCATATAAGACAAATTCACCCCTGGTCCGGAACCCCAATGCCCCAGTAATCTTGGCTTTATATCGTCGAACTCAAGAGGTCTTTCCAATAAAAAATTATCTTGTAAAAAAATTTGAGCTACTGTCAAATAATTGGTCGCCCGCATATATTTATCAAACGACTGGCTGTTTGTACTCATAAATCCACCCTATGTTAGTGTTATGTTTAATTAGTCTAATTTATTGTAACGCGTAAAAGAATTAAAAGTAAGCCAAAAATGTACATTTTTAGGCAAGTCTGTGTGTAAAAAGTATGTATTTAAGACAAGTTAACGCCGGCAACGAATCGCGAATAGTTGGGCACCTGATTAATAAACAATTGTTGCACACTGTTTAGTTTCCCAGCAAAATTCCCTTGAGATGATGAGCAGCTGGTCGTCCATAGAATATCTTTTAGACCATCTATATTGCTATTTTGAAATACATATTTATTTCCTAGCGGACACTGACCGATAAATTCTATATTTTCGCTAATTTCGCGTTTATTCATATACCCTAGCGTTTGTAAGCTAGCTAAAAAGTAGGCAAAGGCTTCTTGATTGTTAATAAAGGATTGACTTTTAATAACTTTACCTGCAACTTCCCCCCGGTAACCAGCTAGTATGTCGACACTTACCGCATTACGGCTAACCGTGATTCTGATAGCTCGATGTAAAGATTCGGCGTTAGTAATACCGATTCGAGTATAGCTTATAACGGCATCGGTTTTTGCATAATCGGATAACCTAACAACAGCCATACCGGTTTTATGCGAACGACGATTAAAACTCGGTTGTAGTTTTGCAAACCACATAAAACCCAGTACCATTACGGTTATCACGATAAAAACAGTAACTAAAAATTGGCGACCTCTCATATATGTTAAATATTATATCATAATAAATATATTTTTACAAATAGAATACAAACATTCAGCCAGCACCATCAGATTCAAGAGGCTACCTTAATTTATAAACTACGGTGGATAAACATTTTTAGAGTTTGGATTTAAGCTAGTACCACGTCCTAGCGACTTCTTGACTCATTTTCTTAAGCATCTAGCTGAAAAATAACAGCATACGGAGTCATGACTTAATATGTCGTACAATTTTATTTAATTATCCTCTTAAAGCGCTTTTCAGCAGCACTGTCAACATACCTTGCTAAAGGTCCGTACAGTATTATCTTTTGGTTATCTGGAGCGTGTTCGTCGGCATCCGCTATTGCCTCCACCGTAAATTTCTCGAGCAACCACTCCCTTCCAGGTACGGTTCTGCCCATCAACTCAATGCGCCACATTTTGTCATTTAATTGTTCCACGTCGCTAATAACCAAACCATCGATGACTAGCATCGGGCCTTTTGGCACGATATCTATAACCCCTTCTAGTAGTTTAAGGGCTTTTTCTTTGTCTTTAACAAAAACGTCTATTGCTACCGTTGTAGCCCCCCGATATTTCACGCTAACCCCTTGAATATTTTGGTTATGGACCCAAATAACTTCTCCGTTAAGGTCCCTAAGCTTAGTGGCTCTTAAAGTAAGTTGCTCAACCACGCCCTGGACATTAGAATATGGCATGATTTTTATAAAATCTCCAACCCCGTACCATTTCTCGGCAATCATCATAGAGCCAACGGTATAATCGCGCAACAAAGGTCCGATAGTACCGCCGGCGAGCACCACAAAGAAGGCACTGGCTCCTATAAAAGCTAGGGGCGCGCTAGAAGGACTAATTAATCGCCAGGCGACATAAAAAGCTACCACCACTATAATTATCTTTGCCACCGCCATACCGACATCTATCCACGTTTCTACTCTTTTGAAAGCGACCATTTTGTCACTGAGCTTTGTTTCGTCGGTGACTTTTATTATGGTTTTTGCTATGTAACCGCTAATCCTACTCAGCAAACGTATCAATATATAAACCACTATCAGTGTGCAAACTACAATCAGTGTTGCTCTGAAATTAATCACTTTATGAGTTGTTTCGGTTAGTGCGTCTTTAAACTGATAATACTCAATCATGCCTTAATATTACCCTCAATAGCCATCTTAATCCAAGAATTTTTGATTTAATGTAAAATTTTACCCGTTTGGTTATAAACTATAAGCGTAAACACTATGTCTGCAAATAAACAAAATTACTACCAAATACCTGTAGATGAGGTTATAAAAAGCCTGAACAGCAACCTCGAAGGGCTAACTGCTCAAGAAGCGTTTAGTCGTCAACAACTGTACGGATTTAACAGATTAGAAAAACTAGAACAAGAATCTCATCTTGTAAGATTTCTTAGGCAGTTCAAAGATTTGATGATTGTTCTATTGGTGGTAAGTGCGTTCATCTCGCTGTATTTGAACGATCTCAAGACTAGCCTAATTTTATTAACAATTGTACTCATCAACGCTTCGATTGGCTTTGTTCAAGAATTCAAAGCCGAAAAAGTAATGCAAAGTTTAAGAGCTCTGCAGGTGGCCGAGGCTAAAGTTTTTAGAAGTGGCCTTCAAACAACCGTTGACGCCAAAAACTTAGTAGCCGGCGACATTATTTACATAGAAGAGGGCGACAGCATACCGGCCGACGGCAGGATAATCGAAGAGAACGAGCTGTCAACAAACGATTTCGCTTTAACCGGTGAATCAAACCCCAGCAGAAAGTTCACCCACGCCATAAAAGGCGAGTCACTGATTGGAAACCGTCGAAATCTGGTGTTTATGGGAACGACGGTGGCTACCGGAAACGCAAAGGTTATCGTCACAGAAATTGGTATGGGTACCGAATTGGGCAGAATAGCTTCTTTAAGTCAGGAGGCTAAAACAGGTCTTTCGCCCTTACAACGCGAAATGAATAACTTAGCTTCCAGAATCACTGTTGCTACTTTGATACTGGCTGCTATATTGACTGCTGTATCGCTAGAAGCAAACTTGGGTATAAAAGAGTCATTCTTGTTCGCCATTGGCGTGGCGGCAGCCATGATACCGCAAGGTTTGCCTGCCGAGCTTAACGCCTCTTTAGCTCAGGCTGCTAACAGATTAGCCAAGGCTAAAGCCTTGGTTAAAAAACTAAGCGCGGTCGAAACCTTAGGCGCTACATCTATTATTTGTACTGATAAAACCGGAACTTTAACCAAAAACGAGATGACGGTTGAACAAATTGGCTTATTAAATGCCAGTTACTCTGTTTCTGGCACAGGATACGAATCATCCGGCGGCATACACCACGACAACGGCACGATGTTAACATCCAAGGAAATAGCCGATATGCGTCTCTTTTTCGTTACGGGACATTTCGCCAGTAACGCCAAAATTCGCCCCCCAGACGAGCTCCACCAAACATGGTATTGCTTGGGAGATCCCACCGAAGGGGCTTTAGTGACTTTGGCACAAAAAGCCGGTTTCAACACTGAGTCTCTAGATAGCAACAGCCCTGAATTGAAGGAGTTCCCCTTTGACTCCGCTCGAAAAAGAATGAGCTCGGTAAGGCTTTACGAAGATAAATTGACCGTTTTTGTCAAAGGTAGCGTTGAGTCAGTGCTCGAACGATGTAGCCATATAAGAGTTAACAATAAAGTAAGACCTATCACTAAAGCGGATAAAATTTTAATAAAAAAACAAAATGATTTACACGCCAAAAAAGCATTGCGTAATTTAGCCTACGCTTATCGATATTTACCCAAAAATCTAGATTATAAAATACATAATCCCGATGTAGTAGAAAATAACCTAGTCTATTTAGGCATGGTTTCTATGTTGGATCCAGTACGAGAAGAGGTACCCGAGGCTATGCTGGCAGCCCGTAGGGCTCATATTAGAGTGTCAATTATCACCGGTGATTACGCCACAACTGCCAAAGCGATTGCCACCAAAGCTAGACTCGCCACTTCCGCTGAAAACATAGATGTAATCAGCGGCGAAGAACTGCCCAAGATGAAAGACAGTCTTATCCTGTCATATATCAACAAGGGTGGAGTTGTGTTTTCTCGGGTTTCACCTCAAGATAAACTGAGAATAGTCGACTTAGCCCGTAAAAACGACCAAGTTATTGCCGTCACCGGCGACGGCATTAATGACGCTCCAGCTCTAAAACGAGCCAGTATTGGTGTCGCTATGGGTAAAGTCGGCACCGATGTCGCCAAACAATCATCCGAGATAATATTGCTCGACGACAGCTTTCATACTCTAGTAGGAGCCATCCAGCAAGGTCGAGGAGTGTTTCAAAACATAAAAAAAGCCACCTTGTCTTGTCTTACATCTAACTTCGGTGAATTAGCGACTGTGCTAATTGGTCTAGTGGCCGCTAGTATATTTGGCATTCCACCGGCTATATTGGCAGTACAAATATTGGCAGTCGATTTAATAGCCGAGTTATTACCTATAGCAGCGCTGGGTTGGGATAATCCGGAAAAGTCACTAATGAAAGAAAAACCACGCGATATTAAACAGCATATTTTTAACCGAATTACATTATTAGATTTAATAGCAACCGGAGTATTAATTGGTGTTTTGTCTTACGCTAATTTTTTACTGTTCGCTGGACGCAACGGTATTGAACTCGCGAGCTTTAAGGCACACCCTGGTCTGTACGCCTCCGCCACTACTCTAACGTATGTAACGATTGTCTTTTGCCAACTTATAAATATCTTCATAAGAAGAACCGAAAAAGGGACCGTATCAAAATATCTATTTTCCAATAAAAAGTTATTATTGGCCGTCGGTTTCTCTGTTTTTTGTGTTGTGAATATCGTGTATAACCCCTTGGTTCAGAAAGTGTTTAGTACCAGTGTCTTGGAACCGCTTGACTGGTTATTTGTATTAGCAGCCGGTGCAGTATTTTTTGTAATCAGAGAAACTATAAAAGTGATAAATATCAATAAATAGGGTAGGCTTTCTGGCTTCATTCAGTTATTAACAATAACCGAACCGGTTATTTGTGCACAGGTATTGGTCGTAGTTTCAAAAAAGCTTAATAATAGCTAAAAAGTGACTGCAGGCTGCCGCAACCACAAACAGATGCCAACCAACATGCACAAACGGCCTTTTCGAGGCGTAAAACACTGTACCCAGGGTATATAGCAACCCCCCTATTACAGTCAGCCAAATTACCGTTGCTGATAGGTTGTGTATTTTAGGTATAAAAAACAAAGCCAGCCAGCCAAATCCAATGTATAACAAAGTGCCCGAGATGTTCATTCTTTTAGGTATAAATATTGTTGCTTTTAACACTATGCCTGCAACTGCCAACATCCAAACTGCTATTAGTAACATAATTTGAGGTAGCCCGTTATAAAATACAATTATGTACGGAGTGAAACTGCCGGCAATCAACAAAAATATACTGCCGTGATCAATAACCTTAAAGACCTTTTTAGCTTTAGTAAACTTTAGGGCGTGATACAAACAAGACATCAACATTAACAAAACCAGACTCGAACAATAAACAATAAATCCAATTTTGTATGAAATGTTTGTTGTTAATAGCACAACTCCTAGTATTAATCCAACTGTCGCAGCAATTGCTCCTAGTCCATGGGTAACACTGTTGAATATTTCTTCTACTACCTCTGATTTGGACAACGTCCTTTTCATGATTATATTTTATATGGATTTTTACAAAAAAGCTTTAATACGCTTGATTGTTTTTACATACGCTATTACAATCTGAGATATCATATAGAAGTCAACATGAAACTTCCAAGTAGAATAATAAAAATTTTTGTACTTGTTGCGTTAGTAGCAGCAATATCCTGGGGAATAAACAGTAGCACTACAGCGCAGCAGGCAGCAAGGGCCAGATTTTCCATAGAACCTCATTCTGGTAGTTTTGTTGTGGGTAACACAATCAACTTATCTATATATGAAGAATGTAGCCAGAGCGGCGTAAACACCCTACAAGCTAACGTTATATACGACACCAGTCGACTGCAATTTATCAGCGCTTCTTCTCCGTTAGCTTTGGTACCGCCAGAGAACACAGCAGGAAGGGTGCCTCTAGCTGTCTATCAGATAGGAGGTTTATCAGCTGGAAAACACCACGTAGCCACAGTAGCGTTTAGAGCAGTAGCTGCTGGCACTACTACTATCAGCTTTGGATCGGATTCTGCCATAATAATGCCTGTAGGCGAAAACCTTATCCTTACTCAAGTTTGGGACGGCAATACTACCGGAGCCACATTTACATTAACCTCCCCGACCTCTTCGAGTCCCCCTCCGACTTCCAGTACACCAGTCACCGGCAGCACGCCCGCCAAACCAACCGCTCCAAGTAGCGTTCCCTCTCCGAGTAAGCCAGCTGGCGGTTCCCCCTCGACCGGTGGAAACGCTGGTAGGTCTGCGCCACAACCAAGCCAACAGCCTACAGCTAGCCCGAGTAGCACCACCTCACCCGCAGTGGCTGGTTTAGCCGAAAACGTCTCGTTGGTTGCCGTAAAAATCTTCGGTGAAGGTGGAAAGTTGTTGCCTGGCATAAAAGTCACCATCAATAATCAAACTGTATTAACAGACGCCTCCGGTATTGCTAGTTTCGTAGGACTTAAACCAGGCACCTATAAAGTCAAGGCAATTATCAATGGTAAAGAAATAGAAAAATTTATTAATGTTAAAGGTGTATCTACTGTATCGGGAGTGCAAGAATTCTCTATAGGTCAAAAAACCCCTACACCGTACACAAAAATTGTTGTATTATCGGTCGCCCTTGTAGCAATGTTCATCATAGTAATTTTCATAATAAGAAAAGTACTATCGAAAAATAATGATTATACAGGTGGCATTACTTCCGGTATAATTACGAGTTCCAGCTCCGGACAGGCAGTGACTACTGGAGAAAGCGAAACAACCCTCAATCAACAGCCTACTCCCCCGGATTCTGGCGACACTGTAGGTAAGATAATTGGGCCAACCCAAGTACCCGAAAAAGGTAATACACAGCAAGGGGACAGCCTGTAATGAAAAAGACAAGTAAAATTAACCAAATAAAACACAAAAAGATATTTAAAAAATTGAAGCTTGGAAACAAAAAAGCACAGATACTGCTAGCTGCTGTCTTTGTCGTTTTATTTGCCGGCATTGGTTCTTGGTTTTATTACCATAGTCAAGCTGCTAATGCAGCAAGCATAGCCATGACTGCTTCTAGCAGCTCCGTGCCTGAAAACAGTGAAGTCACAATCACCATCCGAGCAAATATTAGTTCTGGAGCTAACTTTAACGCTGTTCAGGCAAACTTTGCTTACGACACAAATAAATTCACATACGTCAGTACTAGAATATTGGGAGACACTGCAAATGATGTACTGGAAGGCCCAATCTCCACTGATGGCGGCCATATCAAGATTGCTTTGGGATATAGAAATAATAAAACCGGTAGTGTGGATATTGCTGCGGTCACTTTTAGAGCCAGGGCCGAACAAGCGTCCAATTTGGGGACAGGCCTCTTTAGCTTTGATGATGATAGTGCCGTAGTCCGCTACTATGAATCACAAGAGAACGCTAATGTCGAAAATGAGCTAGGCACCGGACCAAACTACAGAACTGGCACTAGTGTCAGTGTGACAGATAACACGCCCCCCTCAACACCAACAAATTTTAGGAGCAGTGGGGTTACACACAATTCCGTAACTTTAAGCTGGAATGCATCTACAGATAACGCTGGCGTAGCCGGATACAGAATTTACAGAGGAAGTACCCGATTAAATACAACTCTCATTACCACGACCAGCTATACAGATAGCAATTTATCCGCAAGTACCTCTTATGGTTATTCTATCGAAGCTGTTGATATCAATAACTTTGTAAGCCCCCGCTTCAGTCCCAGTCTATCGGTCACCACCGACGCCGCACCGGCAGACACTTCCAAACCCTCGACACCAGCAAACCTAAGAGCACAGGTCTCTGCTAATCGATCAGCTACACTAACCTGGAACGCATCTACAGACAATGTAGGAGTAACTGGATATCGAATATACGGCAGAAATCCGGGATCGACACTGGTCCTTCTAGCCACTGTTTCGACTACTAGTTATACCGACAACAATCTCAAACCAGGGGCTACTTATACCTACGCCGTGACGGCGATTGATGCTGCAGGCAATGAGTCTGACCGAGCGTCAGTAAACACCAGCGTCCCGGAGCAAAACGGGGATGTTAACAACGGCGGTTGTGTAGACGTGTACGATTTAGCCACTGTAATTACCAACTGGAACAGAACCGGTAGTAATTTGACGAAACAACAAGGTAATCTTATAGATACCAGTGACGAGATAAGACAAAATATCAAGATTATCAACATATACGACCTAGCAGTGGTAGTAAGCAACTACGGTAAAGGTCTGTGCCCAGAACAACGATAAACTTCTAAATGCTTTATTTAAACTAGAAGTAACCTTGTCCTCTTACAATAAAATAGGTAGCGTTATAAAATAAACATATGGAAGAAGATCTTCAATCAAAGCCTCAAAAAATCGTTATCGTGGAAGACAATGTAGCCTTGGCCGAAATATACAAAACCAGGTTGGAGCTAATAGGTTACGAGTGCCATGTGGCGACCGACGGCCAAATGGCCCTAGAGGTTATCGAAAAAATTCGCCCGGATTTGGTGCTACTTGACTTAATGTTACCCAAGATCGCAGGTGACGAGGTTCTAATAAGAATGCGCCAAAGTGAATGGGGTGAAAATATCCGTGTATACATTATCTCCAATCTAAACGAGCACGATGCGCCTGCCGGGCTTCGTAAATACGGTATCGAAGGCTACACAGTAAAGGCCAATCTGAGCGATGATGACATTGATAATTTGGTAGACAACATTCTCAAACCAAAAGGACAGACCGAAAGTGTATCGCTCGAGAGCCCTGATAACGCGTTCGACAACTTGCGCCCTGCTCCGCCCTCAAACAACGCGCAATAAAAAAACAGCCATCTAAATATTCTAGTAGAAAAATTTACCCTTGCGCTTACTTGCGCTAAAAAACTGTTTTACTCGGAGTAGCCAAACGCCCTTAAGACATCCAGGTTTACTCTTCGTTCGATATCTCTAAATCTAAAGGTCGTCACAAAATCTCTCGGATCGGTAGATAGATGAGTCACTTCTATATCAAAACTTTCGGCGTATTCGATAGATCCGCCGACCTCACTTACCGTATCCATGCCGTAAGGTTCAAATCCATGTAAAAAGTAATGAATAAAGGCCATCAAAACAGGTTCGTGCGAACCATTTACAAAGTTAACAACGGTGTCTTGGCTTGTCATATTGGCAAACCTGACTTCAATGCCTATCATTATGGCGATGTTTTTAGCCATCTCTCTTGGGGATAACCCTTCTCGGTTGGCATCAGGAGACCCCCTGTCTAGGCTTAAAAAAGTACGCATACGCTGATCCGTAGCGTTTCTATCGGTTAAGTCGATATTCTTATCCCATCCCCCAAAATACTGCCCTTTCTGAGTCATATCTCTTAAGTAGTGTAGGTTGGGTGACACATAGTCGATAATGTTTGAACCGGCCATATACGATTCTTCAGAATCCGGGCTCAAATGCAAGTTAGCAGCCATAGACCGAATGGTGTCTTTCACTCGACCTACTCCACTATGAAATAGCAAAACATCACCATGTAATGATGTGGTCTTCTTGCCCCTGGCCCTGGCCTGCGCTAGACCCTCTTCGGTTAAGTTGCCCGGTTCGTCTTTTTCTCCGTGACGCATGAATGTTAACAAGGCGGTAGTTTTGTTCATTTAGTGACCCCTTTATTTGTTATCTAATTTATAGCATAAGCATCTCATATTTTATACTAGCTTTCCAGTAACAACACAAAAACTTAAATAGAATATTCCAGCAAAAGAAATCATATTTAGCTAAATATTGTGCTACGGAATCTTGATACCGAAAGCCGTTCCTAAAGTCATGTTATAGAGTATTATTTTGTTATATAACATTGTATGTTGAACTAGTAAGCTTTGTCAGATATCGTGAAAATCTACTATATTGTAAATATAGAGAGAGAATCTCAAAATTTTTTAATCCGGATAATCAACCCGCCCTAATTATTATTTATACAATAAATATACTGCGTTAGTTACGCCAAAAAACCAGACGAGAACACAAGTCGCTAATACCGCTATTACTACAGTAGAAACATACCTAACTTTCGTATTCTTAGTTGTAGCAATTGCATATATAGCCAGTGCTAATGCGGGCCACAGTGCGTACGAGTTCGGAGCGCCTTGAAAGTTAAGTTTAAGATTCTGTACTAGTTCAAAAGTCCTTAAAAGTACTAGCATTGTAAGCACAACGCTTATTCCTGCTGCCAATATCGTAAATTTTTGATTTGAATTAATTTTCTTCTTAGCCATAACACGATACCTCTTGGATGTCCTTTAGTTTTATAATCTTAGGTAATTTTAACATAAGCAGTGTTAGCAGGCCTCACACCGGAACTAGAAGTATAGAACTTATTATGAGGGGAGATCTGAGACTGGATAGTAGACTATAATTTAACGGATTGTAATATATTTTTGTTACTTCGAGCCTTAATTATTAAATCATCAAAGTTTTTTCTTCTGTCAAATTCCGACTTAATTCTTTCTTGTGTTCGATCTATATTTTTAATTTTCGAGGAGGCAAAGAATTCATCCTGTTGAGAAAGATACTTCTGAAGCTCATCACTATTAATAATAAGGGGCGTAATTATTTCACTAAGCAACCAGTCTTTGCTGGGATATTCCGTTTCGATTATCTCATCGGTTATCAGCTGTCTTATTTTTTTGAAATATATAAAATGTGACATTTCGTGAGCACAAATCCTTAAGATGGCGCCTTTATTGTAAAAGTAGGTTACCAAAAATGTGTTTGACTCAATAAACCTCGGACATACGGGACATATTGCCGGAATTATATTAATTTCTTCTATTCCTACCCAATCGGTTTCAATTATATTTGCTAACTGAGTACAAACTTTTTGTAAAATATTTTTCTTAGACAATATGTATTTTTTTGTGTCTTTGAGTTCTTTTAATTTGTGGTCGTAAATAAATTCTATAAGTTTATTACAGTCTTTTTCGGTCTTTAAAAAAGGGTAATGTTCCGATATTAAAGGGTTGCCACCCTGAAAAAATTCTATTAGGTACTGAAGGTCTAAAGCTTTATTTAAATTTACTGTAATTTTGGGGATATTCATTATTTTGGGTCCTCATCTTATAGATAATAATTCCATCATCATATTAAAGTATCAAGTTTAACCACAGTTTATAAATCTTAACTTCTGCTATAACCTTATTAGCTACTCTTAGTTGGCATACTTCGCAACTTTTCATCAAAGGAACTTCGTTGTTGTAGAATATAGCTATGAGTAACATAGATATGCCAAAGTGGAATGATTTGTTTTTGCCAACTTTAAAAGCTTATGGGGACGGAAAACCTCATAATAATAGGCTAGTTAAAGTTGAAGTAGCCGACGGATTGAATTTATCTGATGAATTGCGCCATGAGAAAAACGCTAAAATTGGAGACAATAAAATTGAGAACAGAGTAGGATGGGCTATTTCTGCATTAAAAACCGCCGGTTTATTAAGATAATATGAACTGGGATCAAATATTATTACCGAATTGGGTGTCGATCTTTTGGCTACAAGAGGTGGAAAAAACTTTGATGAAAAATACCTATTAGAAAACTATCCACCTTATAAAGAAAACTATGAACGCAACATTAGAAATTATAAAAATAAGAAGATTAAATCAGGCGAAGAACAGCAATTAAAGAATTCTACCCCCGAAGAACTTATAGAAAATGCGTTCAATAGACTAGACGCAAAACTACAAACAGAACTACTAAAACAACTTTGCGACATGAGCCCATATGATTTTGAGACAGTTGTTGCCGACTTGCTAAAAGCAATGGGGTACGGAGAATCATTCACAACTAAAAAATCAAACGATGGTGGTGTCGATGCAATAGTTAACGAAGATGCGCTAGGATTAAGTAAAATATACGCTCAAGCTAAAAGGTACGCGCATAATAACTTAGTCCAACAAAAAGCAATTCAAGATTTTCTTGGTAGCTTGGTGGCTAATGATATTTCTAAAGGCATTTTTATTACTACTTCAGATTTTTCTAAAAATGCGGAGAGCTTGGCTAAAAACAAATCGGTAATTTTAATAAATGGAGATGAGCTTACGCGTTTAATGATCGAATACAATATTGGCGTCTCCGGATATAAGACCTATCAGGTTAAAAGGATAGATAGCGATTATTTTGCTTCAATGGAATCCTAAAACTAGAGCAATTATCGCAGCTTCAAAGAAATTTTAAACATTTGGCAGTGTATAGATTTAGATCGTAAGGCCTATACTTTTGTGACATTTGTGTCGTAAGTGTCAACCTATGAACACTGGAGTCTAGACAACATATTACAGGAGTAGTGGTACAAAGAATGAGACAAATGAGACACTATAGGGTTTTTGTGTAATTTTTAATTCGTTTGTTCCTGAGATTTACGAATTCTATGGTTTTATCTCTATATTGCAAAAATTCAGTGATATTTCTAGGCACTGGTGATGAGTTAAAGTTATCGAAGGGTTCTGCAATTTTTACTTTGGTGAAATCATTTGTTAAAGCGTCTTGAAGTAAGAAAAACGTGATAAAACCTTGAAAATCTCCAAACAGACTGAAGAAATCTTCGTAGAGCTTAAGAGTATTGTATAGCGGACTTTTTTCTCCAGCGTAAAAAAGCCTTATGCATTCAATTGTTAAATCTAAACGATCACTAATCATACGATTAAACCCTCGTGCGCCATTGATTGTTTGACAACCTTCGATTCTGTTGCTTGGCCATACAACAATACCACCAATGGTGTCTAATATCCTGTCATATTCTTTCAGCTCATCTACAGAAAATTCTGATGCGATGTGATTGAAACTTTTACGCTTCCAAAAGCTAGTAATGGCTCTATCGCTTGATAAATAGAATTCGCCTAAACTTGATTTATGGTATAACCGGTTGTTGCTGATTTTCGTTAGCGTGAAAGGTTTTCCATTAGGTAGTGGCTTGCTCCACAAAATACGATGATATTCTTGGAGAGTTGGGCTGTACCTGTCGGGATCTTTATAGTTCGCTTCTTTTTGAAAATCAAAACTAACATCAATCATTGGTTACTAAATCTTAACAACCCATCGTTGAGCTTGAAAAACATTTGCTTAACATTCGTCGCGTCATTACGCACGGCAACCACGCGTTCTCCGTATAACCTAGGTGTAATACGCCCAAATCACACAGCTACAGACACGCTTAATCACCAAGCTTTGAACAATGGGTTGGAGCGATGCCTGCGCGCCGCAACCATTGTAGCATGCAAAAAGCTTGCAGAGACTACTGGATTAAGTGAAGCGCTCGTAGACCGTTTAATTATAGAAAGAGTCGCAACACATGATAGACCAGGGCAACATGGTTGTGCCGGCAATGTGCATACCTAATCGTTGCTATTGATAAGTTTAATATACTCGGTGCAGTAAGGCTTAAAACCATTGCGCACATGAAGGGACTCTGACTCCAAGTTTCCAAAATATATATTTGCTTTTATCCTATCAACTTTTTTCTCGTCGATAGCCCATTTTTCTGAATATCTCATCAATGCCTTACCCACCCCCTTGCCACGAGAAAATGAGTTAACATAGATAGCTTCAAATACACACTCTTTTTTTGAATTAATTAAATACTCTAGTTTAGTTATGTAACTATATTGGTAGCCCATCAATACATCTTCGCTATTTATTGCGACGATAATTAGAGCGTCTTGATTTTTTAATTCGTCCCTATAATGCTTGAGCGATTTTTTGAAGTCAAAGACCAGATTTGGCTCATACTTTCGTAGTTCCTCCTGCAGACACTCGCCCATGCTAACAACAGACGTTAGATTACTTTCCGTAGCTCGAAGTATTTTCATGGACCTACTATATCAGAAAAATAAATAGACACCACTTATGTTCCCACGCACAAAAAGTCCTTAATTTTTATTATTTGAAAAAAAGGGCGTTCCTCAAAATAACAGTTATTATGTTCTAATATGATTGGCTGAGCGTACAGGTCTAGACCAAAAGGCTGGACTTTCGAGACATTTGTGCTTTAAGTGCCAACCTATGATCACATAGAACAGGGACCTTGTTAACGGGCTAAAATGAGACAAATGAGACACAAAATAGTTTGTTTAGAAAATATCTTATTTTATTTAAGCCAACAGCTTTTTTAATAACGACCTGGGTAACTCTATAATTAAAACAGGTATCAAGCTAACATTTATTTAGCTTTCGTCGCTATAGAACCACTTCCATTTACCGCCTTCCTTAACATAATGCGCTGACTGATTCATGGTTTGTTCAATTCCTAACATTTGCACTTTCAAACTAACATCGGCGGATGCGGCATCTTTATATTCTTTGTTAGTAACGTCGAATACCCATTTTTCTAAGAATTTGGGGTTTTCAATACTAAAACCTGTTATGGCAAAACCTTCCATGTTCGTTTTCATCTTTGATATGTAGTCAGCCTCAGATATTTTTTCCTTGCAGTCAGGGTGCATTGCTGTGTACACATCGCCCCATCTTTCATACTTGAAAGCATTGTAGATTTCAGTAATATCTCTCAGCAATCGAGATTCTTTTTCTTTTTTAGTAATCTGAAGAGCGTAGTCTTTGTTAATTTCTCGAGTTTTCCAGCTAGTCTTTTTTGCATTATCGAAACTTAAGTCTGCAGTAACCGGCTCATAGCTATCCGTTACTTTAATTTCAATAGAATCGTTTTTGTTGACTTTACTGATTTCATAGCGTCCATCCGAAGTTGATTTGAACTCCTTGTTGCCAATTTTTATAGTAACCCCTTGTACTGGCTTACCGTTATCTAAGTCTATAAACTTTCCACTTATGCTGTATGTAGGATTTAGCGCATTGTAAGCTAGCCAACCTCCAATGATAATAACAACAAGAGCTATTAACCCAATGAGTATAGTCTTTTTATTCTTATTACGTGATGCCATATCAAACTCCCTTATTTTATGCTCATTATAGTAATTTTATGCTGTGAGTGCCGCTTTTCTTAATCCGCTTGCGAGGATTAGAAATTGATATGGAGCCGAAAGAAGCAAATAATACGCTAATTTAATTACTTGAAAATTTTCAATATTATATGAGGAACCCGTTATAAAAAAAGTATTTAGTAAAATACTGTAAAAATGTTTCAATCATATCGGAGGGAGAGATTATGAAAACTATATTAATAATTAATAATCAAGACATAGATCCTGGTGCACCATTTGTAGATACTAGAATTTTCAGGAATCGTAAAGCGGCAAGAGCCGTTGTCTTTGATAATACGGGCAAAATTGCACTTCTAAAGGTTGGACTTTATAAATACCATAAATTACCAGGCGGTGGTATTGAAGAGGGCGAAGATGTACAAACGGCGCTAGAACGCGAATTGCTTGAAGAAATTGGCTGCAAAGCAGAAGTAACTAGCGAAATTGGCGAGATTATTGAATACAGAGATCAATTTGAGCTCAAACAAACTTCTTACTGTTTTATTGCCAAACAAATTGGAATAAAAGGAGAGCCAAACTTTACCGAGAAAGAATTAAGAGAACAATTTTCAATAGTTTGGGTTAGCGACATACATGCAGCCATTTCATTATTAGAACAAGACCTACCTACAAATTACGAAGGAAAGTTTATCCAAAGACGCGACCTTACATCACTGAAAACAGCAAGAGATCAAATGTCAATGTAAATATCAATCTCGGTAGATTCGGAAGATATAGAATAAATACCCAATCTAAAACACTAATTCAACGAGAAAGATCTGAAGAATTAAAAGCTGATTTTTCTTATTAGTAGGGTTTTAGCTTACACTTTATAATGGAGATAGACACGAAATTGGCTGGGGATGAGGGATTCGAACCCCCGCTCACGGGACCAGAACCCGCTGCCTTACCGCTTGGCTAATCCCCAATAACAAAATCAATTATAGCGTATTTGGGATCGAATCGGATTCGACTCACCTCCGGCGAGCCCGTCGCAACGTCTTTGCAAACCAGTTTGCAAGAGTTGGCTCCCTTGCGAAATGCCACCGGCATTTCTCACCCCAATCACGGGACCAGAACCCGTTGCCTTACCGCTTGGCTAATCCCCAATAACAAAATCAATCGAATAACTGCTAAATTATAGCTTTTATTACCTTAAACTAACAAATATTAGTTAATTTATGGGCCGGTAGCTATTTCGCTCACACGCCATGCACCATCTTCTTTCTCTAGAGTAATATATCTGATATTTTGTCCGTTACTATAACCATAATATGGTATTGTTGCGTTCCTTGAGTTAGGATCCATTATCACGTCGAAAACTACTTTATATTGATGGCTGGTATCCGTCCAGCTGTCTTTGTTAATGGGCGATATACTTATTACTTTGAGCGACTTCATAGCATTGAACTGCACTCCCCAGGCCTGTTTGGTACTGTCGTCGCTGGTGTTTTTAGAAGTCATCATCATAACTGCCTGGCTAGCTCGACCTCTAGTTATGTAACTAAAAAACTGGTTTATAAATCGTGTGTCGTCGTTCTTGGGCACATTGCTACCACTATCGTTATTACTGTCACTACTACTGGTTACTTTCATAGATTGAAGATGGCTAACAACGGTAGATGCAATACTTATAATCTGTTTGTCACTTAAGGTGGCTGCTGAACCTCTTTCGACTGTTAAAATCAAGTTTTCATAGACTTTAATAACGATGCTATGAAGCTCACCCGTAGGTGGGGTGACAGTAAAGTTTTCGGCTTTTACAGCGGAGCTGCTGCCAACTTTGGCACCAGAATCTGCGTTACCAATTTTCTGCGTTTCGTAATTTAGCTTGTTTAGTCTTATGTTAATGTAGCTTCCGTCTGCTAGGTAATATTTACAAATGTTAGTAATACTACCAGTAGTAGGAACGGTTTTTTGAATAGTGGTGTTTAACGCTTTTGCAACCACTGAGGCAGGTACTTGGTCACAAATTGGTTGAGTGAATTCTATGTTTATCGGTTTTTTTGTAGTTGTTTTTTTACTGCCACCACTTAGCACATTTTTATTGTTGTCGGTCTTAGAGGTTTGAAAATATATTACCCCTCCCACGACAGCCACAATAACTACTCCTATAGCAATTATCGGCCAATACTTTTTCATAACTACTCCCTATATTAGCTATTTTTATAATAGCACTTAAATTGGGTTTAGCCCTAAAAGAAGCGGTGTTTATAGCGTTAAACAAGCCGCTCCTAACGTTGTCGTTTATTAAATCACTAGCTGTTGGCGGCTCTTAAAAATTCCGGGCTCAGCTTAAGCAATTCTTCATCCGTCATAGGGTCAAAACAAGCCATTTTGTAACCATCAAGACTATACAATTTATTTTTATTCATTAGCCTACTTAAGAAGTCTTTTTTACTGCTAAAGCGCTGTTCTTTGAGCTGGATCTCTAACTCTATGTCGTATTGATTTTCAAGAAATTCCAGTAAACGCTGTCTAGTAGATTGTTCTCGACTAGAGACTGCCTTAAGAGAAAGAGCACTAGCCCCTCGCCACAACCCTAAATCTCTGGCACAGTGATATTCGACATTAAACGATTTTCTACCGATTTTATACTGCGTTTTAGGTGTAACATCCAGCAAACGTTTCCTCTTTCTGTTGTTATCTAAACGATCTAGCCACTTTTTTGCATAAATTGTGGTAATTAGATAAGATTGCGCTAATTCCGCAAAGTCGGCGCCATATTCTTGCCTAGCCTGCTCACTAACCTCTCCAATCCACGACAGAGGAGCGTCTATTATTAGAGCGTCGCCCTCTAAATAAGCCGTGGGACTACCCTCGGAATTGTACAGATGTATAGATTCATAAGGAAGCTCCTGCTGTTCTTTACCAAACATTATTGCCGAAGTGCGAATTATGGGAGTGTTTAATTTATTTTCTTCTATCAAGCCATAAAAATCCCTGTCGTCAGGGAAATAATCGGGAAAATCGCCTTTAACTACTTCACCCATATATTATTTGTTTAGACTGTGCTGTTGGCGCCATTTTTCTATTTCAGCATGATTACCACTTAACAATACTTGCGGTACTTTCATACCGTTAAATTCTTCGGGTCTGGTATATTGCGGATATTCGCGATTGTCTCCGTCGGTAAAAGACTCTACTTGTGCGCTATATTCACCGCCTAATACCCCCGGGAGCAACCTAACGACACTGTCTACCACTGTCATAGCAGCAATTTCGCCCCCCGTTAGCACATAGTGCCCTATGCAGATTTGTTCGTCGACAATCGATGTAATCCGTTCATCGTAACCCTCGTAGCGACCACAAATTAAAATAAGGTCTTGTTTGGCCTTGGCAAATCTCTCGGCATCCTTTTGAGAATAGTCAACGCCTCTAGGAGTCATTAACAATACCCTAGATTTAGGGGCCTTTTGTTTAGCGTATTCCACCGCAGCAAAAATCGGTTCCGGTTTAAGTAACATACCATCGCCACCTCCGTATGGGGTGTCGTCAACGGTTTTACGTGGGCCCAGACCAAAGTTCCGTAAATTTACTACGCTAAATTTAACTATGTCGTGTTCTTGCGCTTTCCAAAGCATACTGTTGCCAAAAACACCGGCAAACATCTCTGGAAACAGAGTAATTACTTGAAAGTGAATCATAAAGATTATTATAACTCAAAACTGTAGTCGTAGTCTTAATGTGCTAATAATCGCAAATATTATTGCCAAAAATAAAAAGAACCTCTGGTATATGAGGTTCTTTTACCACATAAAGCCCCCATTTGGCTAACGCCATAATGGCTCGCAATGAGCTTTTGTTTTGGTTTTTAAACCTTAACTGGTTCGTTAGTTATTATACTTCTAGATCGTCTAGCTCTTCAAGTTCTTTTCTTGCTCTGCTAACCATATTGCTGGGCTCTGTTTTCTCTTCGTCTTCCGTATCTTCTGGCGGCTCTTCTATTTCTTCCGTAGCTTCTTTTTCGTCGTCCGATGTGTCTGTGTCTGGCGAGCTATAGTCGGTGTCTGCTTTTTCTTTGTAACTCCCTTTTTCGCTTTGCTCCACGCCGTTATCGACTATTTTTAGATTGTAGCGAGCATCGTTTTTAGTACCCAATGCCCGAAGCAAGCTTCTGATACTTTGAGCTGTTGCTCCGCGTTTGCCAATTACTCGACCCAAATCCTCGGGGTCAACCGTCAATTCTAGCAATACCCCTTTCTCGTCTATTCTTCTTTCGACTTTCACCGCCTCAGGTTTGCTGACTAGCGATTTTATTATAAACTCAACAAATTGCTGGTCTATTGTAGACATTTGGTAATACCTCCTGATTAACTGCTAAAAACAGTATACAACAAATGATTAGTTTTTATGTTTATAAATTATTTTAATTACGCTTCTTTGTCTTTTTTGGTATCTGGATTGTCTGCTTTTGGTTCGTCGCTGGTTTCGCTTTTCGGCTCTTCTGAAGGTTGAGTAGCGGGTTCGTTAGTTGGCTCGGTTTCCGCTTCCGGAGAGTCGGCCACCGCTTCAGGTTCGGACTTAACCGGTTGAACATCTGTATCTTGATTTTTCACTTCTTCTTGCATTTCAGTTGGTTTTTCTGCCTCGGCAGGTTTGACTTCAGCCGGTCGATTTTTGCGTAACTTATCCGGATTTTTAATAGTGGCTTTTTTCTTTGTAGCCTTTTTCACCCATTTGGGCAGTTTAATACCTTGTTGCTTAAGTAACAGGGCAACTCTTTCTGAAGGTTGGGCACCGTTATTCAGGTAACTTTTCGCCTTTTCTTTATCTAGTTGAATGTTTTTCGTATGGGGGTTATAACTACCAAGCAAAGCCACTGTTCGCCCGCTGGACGGTGCTTGGCGGGCATCTTGTACCACTAAACGATAATGAGCAAGGCCTCTGCGACCGGTTCGTTGCATTCGGATTACCAGCATAAATCTTTGGTTGTCTTCCCTGTAATTATTATTAACATCGTTTCAAAGGCGTATTTTATCTGTTTTAACGACAGATGTCAATTAATCTCATCTGTTATTTTTGACTCCCTTCCACGGCTTCTCTTTTTAGGTACTTTTTGAGTGCCAATTCAGCGGCTCGTTGTTGGGCCGCCTGTTTGCTGGGACCACTGCCTTGCCCCATTATTTTATCTTCTTTAAAAACCCCAACTACGAAAGTTTTTTCGTGATCTGGACCCTCTTCTTGCAAAACTCTGTATTGCGGAGTGGCGCCATCTAAACGTTGAGCTATTTCTTGCAAACGAGATTTTGGATCCATCCAAGACCCGCTGTCTAATATTCCTCCTAAAGTGCTTAATAGGTTAACGTTAATAAAATCGGTAGCTACCTGGTAGCCTTTATCCAGATAAATTGCTCCAATAACAGCCTCAAAACAATTAGCTAATATCTGTTCGCGGGCACGTTTCGACCCCCTCTTTTCTCCGCGACTCAAGCGTAAATAATCGTTAAAACTTAAACGTTCGGCGGCAGCGCTAATACTTTCGGTCCTGACTAAGGCACTTCGCCAGTTAGTTAACACGCCTTCCGGTTCCTGATAATTTTTATATAAATATTCCGTCACTATTAGTTCTAGTACGGCATCTCCTAAATATTCCAGACGCTCGTTGTGCTCTTGAGCGGTTTTTTTATGTTCGTTCAGATAAGAACGATGAGTAAAAGCTGTAACCAGTAAATTTAAGTCGCTAAATTGGCCTCCCAACGCTTTTTCGGCCAATTGTTGATATTTATTAAAGTCTTGCATCTCTTATCTTTTTTAGACCCAGCAATATTATTTTGCCAATATCTTCGTATTCAATCAACTCAAGAGCTTTAGCGGAAGTTACCCACTTAATACCGTTCATCCAATCTTCTTTTTTTAGCTTGCCGGTATTGCCAAGTGCTTGAACCAAATACATTTGCATATTAATTAGAACCAGGCTGTTTTGGCGTCGATATCTAAAATTTATCTTTCCTAACCAACCCATTACCTTCATCTCTGACAAACCGGTTTCCTCTCTTATTTCGCGCTCGGCGGTATCTCGAGGCTTTTCGCCTTCTTCTATATGTCCTTTAGGGATTGTCCAGCGATCTTTTGCGTCTTGCACCAACAAGATTTCAATTTCTTTGTTTTTAGGATTACGACGCCATACCACACCTCCGGCCGTATATTCGCGGACAACTTCGTCAATAGCTGGTTTACGTCGCCTTAGGTACTTTCTAAAGTTAAAGCCCTTTAGCGGCTTGGGTGCTTTCATTATAATTATTCTTTCTTCTTAGTCTTTTTTGATTTTTTAGATTTAGTTGATTTTTCTTCTTTTTGGCGATAAGCCGTACCGAGTACCCCGTTGATAAACTTCGACGAGTTTTCACTGCCAAAAGACTTGGCCAGTTCAACCGCTTCGTTAATTACCACTTTCGGCGGCACATCTTTTTCGTAAAGCAACTCATATAAGCCGATTCTTAAAATCACCCTGTCCATTCTGGCTATTTGGCTTAGAGGCCACTCTGGAGCGATTGGTTGTAAAATTTCGTCGAGTTTATCCTTATATTTGTCAACTCCGGCCACCAGATTGGTTATAAAAGTTTTGTCTTCTATGGTTTCGCTGTACCTGTCAATATTTCTAGCTAAAACCTCGTCCAAGTTAAAAGCTGCGTCGTTGCATTCTACCCTAAAGTCTTGCTCATATAGAGTCTGCAAGGCAACAATTCTGCCTAGGTGACGATTAGATGCCATAACTTTTACCCTTATAGCCTTCCTTTTTTAAAGTGAAAAGAACGGTATTTTACTTTTTTTTGCCACTTTCACGTTTAGTGGTATACACCTTGACTGGTGATTTAGCGTTAACTTTGCGCGCCAGCTTTAAGGTCAGATGGCTACGCCTAGTTCCAGTTCGTCGTGGTGTGGTGCGTTTTTTTGGTTTACCCAAGGGGTTAACTCCTAAAGTTAATCTTAATAAAACTAAATCTGCTTAGATTATAGCAATTATTAGCTTTTAATCTCAAGAAATCCATAAATATAATATATTATTGACTTTTTGTAATGCTTATGCTATAATACAATCATTATGTCACGTCAAGAAGTTTACACAAAAGATGAAAATTTACAGGAAGCTCACGACAAAAACCATTGCGTTACACTATCTAGCGATCAGGTTATAAGGTTGAAAAAAGAAGCTGAAGCTTCTCGTAATAGGCAGGACAAAGAAAATAGAAGTAAACAAAGAGAGTTAAGCCACAAAATAGAAAATAAACAAAAACACCCTATCAGAACATTATTGGCTTTAGGTCTCGTTGGGATTGTCGGATTTTTTGGAGCACAAAAAATGAATATCTTTACCGGTAATCCAAGCGAGACAAAAGAAGAAATTGAAATCACTAAGATGATTGAGCAAGGCAACAAGGGTAACTTCAGTTTTCTAAAAGGTCGAGTTGAGACTAAGCCGGGAGCTAATGTTCGTGAGAACCCCTATGTACTTGAAGACAAAGGTTCTGGAGAAACCAACAAAGTTGAGATTGATAAAATCAGTGAATACACTCAAGAAGATAAGGTGCCCATTTTGAACCCTGTTGTTATGGGCGACTTGAGGAACTCGGCAAATGGAGACTGGTACGGTTTCCAGGTAAAAAGTGAAGACGACGATACTAAGTGGTACTGGGTTAATGAGCAAAATATTATCACAAAAAATAACAAGCATAACACAACCACCTATAACGGTAAGACAAAAATAGGAGTATTGGTGCAATAAAGACTAGACAACAAAGTTGATTAGTCGGTTTTCTACATAGATTACTTTACGGATGTCGCCGTCTAAATACTGGGCGGCGTTTTCGTGCTTTTTAGCTGCTTCTTCTACTGCTGATTGTCCGCTATCAAAAGGCATTTCTATTTTGCCTCGCAATTTACCATTTACTTGGATGGCTATTTTTACGGATTTTTGTACCAGGTAGGTTTCGTCATAAATTGGCCATTCACTTTGGTGTATTGATTCTTTTTGACCGATTTGATGCCATAGCTCCTCACTGATATGTGGAGCAAAGGGTGCCAGTAGTTGTAATAACGATTTTATTGCCAAATCCCATGCTTTGCTCGCTGTAAAACCGTTTTTTGCTTCTATCTTATAAAGCTGATTTACTAACTCCATCAGGGTAGATATAGCTGTGTTGAAGCTCATTTGTTCAATATCTAGCGTAACTTTTTTAATCGCACTATGTGTGGCCGACATTATTTGATTGTATGCTTGGCGGTTTTCACCGGAATTTTCGGATTCTATATACCTTTGAGTTATAACCCACACTCTCTGCAAAAACCTAAAGCAGCCGCCTAGCCCCTCGACACTCCAGTTAGCGTCTTGATCCCACGGACCGATAAACAACTCCATTAACCTGATGGAGTCAGCACCATACCCTTGCTCTATGATTTCGTCCGGAGTGATGGTGTTATTCCAGCTTTTACTCATCTTTCGGCCATCGGGAGCTAAAATCATACCCTGATTTCGGAGCGCTTTAAACGGCTCGTCAAAATCTATCAAACCGGCGTCGTACATTACTTTTGTCCAAAAACGGGCATATAACAAGTGCATCACAGCGTGCTCAGCGCCACCGATGTATTCGTCGACCGGTAGCCAAAAAGAGGCTTTATCTTTGGAAAATGGTTTTTGATTGTTATGAGAGTCAGCAAACCTTAAGAAATACCAACTGCTACACGCAAAACCGTCCATTGTATCCGTTTCACGCTTGGCCGGTCCGCCGCAAACCGGGCAGGTAGTATTTACCCACTCTTTCACCGAAGCCAGCACGCTGGTAGCTTTTCCGGTTGGCTGATAAGAACTTACCTCCGGTAATGTTACCGGTAGCTGATTGTCTGGTATCGGAACGGCACCATGTTTTTTACAATGAACTATCGGTATGGGGGCTCCCCAATATCGTTGACGACTAATTAGCCAATCGCGCATTTTATAGTTTACTTTTCCTTTGGCCAGTCTTTTTTTAGCTAAATCGGCAACAATTTTGTCACGCATTGCACTAGTTGGCATATTAGAGTAGATATCCGAGTTTATAGAAATACCTTCATCGGTAAAAATATCGCTCGGGCTACCGTCGTCTGCAGGCTTAACCACCTGAATAATCGGTAACTTATACTTTTTTGCAAACTCGTTGTCTCGTTCATCGTGAGCCGGAACGGCCATTATAGCTCCGGTGCCGTAACCCATTAAAACGTAATCGGCAACCCAAATCGGTATTTTTTTACCGTTAACCGGATTGATGGCGTACGAGCCGGTAAACACACCGGTTTTGTCCCGCTCGGTCTCCATACGGTCGATATCGGTTTTGGCCTCGGCTTGTTTTACATATTCGGCAATTTTTTGTTTGTTGTTACCTGTCGTCAGTTTTTCTACCAAAGGATGCTCCGGTGCCAAGACCATGAAAGTAGCCCCATATAACGTATCCGGCCTAGTGGTAAAAACAATTAGTTGCTCTTTCGTGTCTGCAATTTTGAACTTTACTTCGGCACCAACACTCTTACCTATCCAGTTACGTTGCATCGACTTGATGGCCTCGCTCCAATCGAGGTCTTCTAAATCTTCTGCCAGTCTGTCGGCATATTCGGTAATCTTAAAAAACCACTGTTTTAAAGGTTTTTTGATAACCTTGTTACCGCAACGCCAACATTTGCCGTTTTCGACCTGCTCGTTGGCTAGCACGGTTTTATCGGTTTCGCACCACCACTGTAAGCTCTTTTTTTGGTAAGCCAAACCCCTTTCAAATAATAATTTAAAAAACCACTGCGTCCACTTGTAATACGAGGGATCGCTACTGTTAATTTCCCGGGACCAGTCGTAACTAAAGCCCATTTGCATCAGTTGTTGCTTGAACTTGGTAGTGTTTTCTTTAATAGCTTGAGCCGGACTGATATTATTTTTAATTGCGTAATTTTCGGCCGGTAAACCAAAGGCATCCCAACCCATTGGATGCATAACATTTAGTTGGTTCATACGATAGTAGCGAGCCAAAGCGTCGCCTATCGCATAATTGCGCGCATGACCAACATGCATGGCCGCACCACTGGGATACGGAAAAAATTCTAAAACGTAACGTTTTGGCTTAGACGAATCTTGGACGGTTTTATATATACCGGAATTTTCCCACTGTTTTTGAATTCGGGGTTCGATTTCTTTCGGGTTATATCTCTTCATTGTTTTTATATTATACAGAGGTAATAAAAAAGTTGTTAGCTCGTCGGAAAATCGCCGAATTGCTGGCTTTTCTTTTTAAGCCAAAATTTGTTTTGACGAACTAACTTATTAACGTCGCCGGGGTTAGCTAGCAATAGCTTCAGCGCTTCTTCGGCAAATACCCCGTTCTGCGAGCCCTTAGCTAAAATAATTGCCCCAGGCTTAATGCTATCTCTGACTCTTTTACCAGCTTCATAAGGGCTAAGCGTTTTAACCACCTTGCAACCTCTTGCCTCGACTACCGGTGCTAAAAATTCGTTAGCCTGAGTGCCGATAGTCACTATCAAGTCTAGCTTGCTTGAATCACAATAGTTGCCAACCCGGGTATGGGCTTCTTTGGAATATTCACCAAGCTCGTTCATCGACCCAAGTATGGCAATTCTTTGTGGAGCTTTTATTCCGTAAATAGTTTTTAGGGCCGCCTCGACTGCAATCGGGCTAGAGTTGTATGTATCATCAACAATTACCGAATTTCTCACACCCTTAAGTACTTGCATGCGCCCCGGCATAGCTTTAATTTTATTAATGCCCTTTTTGATACTATCCGGCTCCATGCCCATAAGATCACCGACTGCCACTGCCGCCGCTATCGCCTTAAGATTGTGTTCGGCTATAGAGGTGGTTTTAGTGGTAACTTTTTGACCACCACCTAATTCAATGGCTACTTCGTAACCCTCCTCGCTGGCTGAAGTTGTTATTTTATATTCGGCATGTTTAAAGCCGTATGAATGCATAGGAACGTCTTTTGAGACATATTTTTCTAAATACTCTTCTTGTATGTCATCGGCATTAATTACCAACTGTTCGCTGTAATCAGCAACCCCCAACTCCTCTTTCGCCACTGCTTCTAAATCTTTAAAAAACTCCATATGTTCTTCGGCAACTGCAGTGACGACTGTAATTTTCGGATGAAGCAGTTGTTTGAAATTGGCAATATCTCCTGGGCTGTCGGTTCCAAGCTCGACTACTACGATGTCATAGGGATACTTTCGCCTTAGCGTCTTTTGGCCCTTGTGCCAGGCCCAAAACCAAGAAAAGGGGTTGTATAGCGAAGGCATTTCTCTTCCGGTAAAAACAAAGGGAATGCTAATAGGAGTATTGTAATTACCCTGTTGAAATCTAACCCTAAAACTTTGGCTAAGAACAGTGGCAATGGCCATTTTTGTGGTTGTTTTTCCTACGCTACCGGCAACAGCAATTATTGTGGGGTCGTGTTTGGCTAAAATCTTGCGAGTTTGTCTGCCAAATATCTCAGTAAGTATCTTTTTAAAATAACTGACCATATTACTTATTGTAACCCAATCAGTTTGTTAAGTGATTAGGTAACCGCTTTTTAATTCTTCTTGTATGGTTGTAGGTCGTCCATGGCCGGGCAAAACTAAAGTATTTTTGGGCAGTCTCGCTAGTTTTTGTAAGCTTTTTCGCATAGCAACGGAATCCCCTGTCCAAAAATCGGTACGTCCAATTGCGTGATGAAACAACGTGTCACCACTAAACAGATTACCGTTTATGAGATAACAGACCGAACCGTGGCTGTGGCCGGGGGTAGTAATAACCGTAATTTCGTAATCTTCAAACTTAATTGTTTGATTATCTTTAACTCTCTTTACGGGTATATCTAAGTCTTTTAGCGTGTTTCTTGAATAGTGCCTCTGTTGAGACAGGTTCTTTAATAGCTCGTTGTCGGCTTGGTGTACATAAACTTTAATTCGAGGGTAGTTATCAACAATTTGCTCCAGAGCAAGCACATGATCAAAGTGGCAGTGAGTTAATAGAATAAACAAGAGCTCGCACTCGCCTAGGGACTCAACTATCTTATCGGCTTGGGCGCCGGGATCCACCAAAAAACATCTTTTATGACTTTTTACCACATAACAGTTGGTTTTTAGTTCGCCGACGGTAATTTTATTAATCTTTAAGTCCATAGTTCCAACGGGTAGTCGAGAAAAACAGTCACGTAAATTGTCTTGCATTTAAGTTTTGGTGGAGCTATGGGGACTTGAACCCCAGACCTCTTGTATGCCATACAAGCGCTCTAGCCAACTGAGCTATAGCCCCATACGCACTAACAACATACCGACTTGTTTGTCTGTTGTCAAAGTTTTTACTTGCCTATACACGGCCTTAAGTAGCCTTACACATTCCCGCAACAGCATCCCTTGCTCGACTTCTATTTCTACGCCAAGGCTCAAGAACTAAGTACAAGTGTAATCAGCTCAAACAATTATATCTTCGACACGCTTGTTTTCGCTACCAATCTTATTGACGGTGTCATCTATTTTGCTGACACGCCTACTGGCAAAAATTGCCATAGCAATACCGCCCAAGATTGTTAGCGTTAAGACCATCATAGCTAAAGAGAAATACATACTGTTATCAAAAATACTGTGTAAATCTTTCGTAGCAATCAAAAAAACCGCCACCGAAAGAGGCAATGTAGCTACCGCAATACCCGTACGCAACACTGAAAAGTAGGTGCGTTTCTCAGCCAAAAGCAAGACCACTTCGTTCAACAGTATATTTTCTGATGGTACTTTATTTTTATTTTTATTTTTTATCATATTGAAAACACTAGCACTTTTTAGCTAGAAAATCAACAGAAGAAAGGTTGTAAGTTCACGCAAGAACTTATTTTGGTATCAAAATTTGGAAACGAGATTTCCGACGGGTCGCCCCCGACCCGACCCGTCGGAAAAAAGCGCAAAATGGTGGGGATAGCAGGACTCGAACCTGCGACTTCTTGCGTGTGATGCAAGCACTCTAGCCACTGAGTTATATCCCCTAAAAACCACAACTTCTGTTGTTTTTTGGATTAGTCAGTTTGGTGGAGATGCGGGGAGTCGAACCCCGGACCTCGGCAATGCGAATGCCGCGCTCTAGCCAACTGAGCTACACCCCCGCATAAAACAGGCGATATCTACTGGCCTGCAACAAGCCCCAACTTTCTACAATTTTAAATTTCTTCCAGCTAAAGCCGAGCACCTCTCCTATTTTAAGATATATTATGCAAATTGACACCAATTTAAAATCGCGCGGGCCCACCCGGCGACTTTAAAGGTTTTTGTTTTAGTTTTTATTTTAAAGTCGCTTACGCGCGATTACATAAACAGTTATACTGCTTTTGTTTTTATTTGTCAAGCTCTCTTTATAAAAGAAGTTCTGACTCCATGGAATAATCGTCCGGTTTATTAATGTTAAGTACTTTGTTGTAATCGCTTAACGTAAACTTGCCTTCAAGAGTATCCCCGTCTTTTGCAGTACCTTCGAATTCAATTTTGGCTATTTGCTTACTGCTTATATTTACCCATACATCATACTTCTTTATGTCGCTATCGTTTTCTTCGTCGGAGCTTTTCAAGTATTTTACATACTCAGCAATTTTTTTAGCAAACAGGTTGTACTGCTTTTTGTCGTAACTTATAGAGTATTTGTATGTGTTTACTCCACCTAGTTCTACTTTTGTACTTTCGTCTATTGTGTACGTTGATTTATCTTGCATTATTTTAAGAACTTCAGTTTGCTGATCTTTAGTCAGATTGGCATACGGAGTTGGAAATATTGTTAATACAGACTCTAGAGCGTTGGAGGCTAAGCTAGAGTAGTTATCTGCTGGTCGTGATTTTATCCAGTGACCTTTAATTTTTGACTCTATCGCGTCGAAAGCACTGTTCAACGTTTTGTCTGTTGATGACATTTCGTTAAATTTTATGTATTTGTTATCACCTATCGTAATAAAATCCGCTCTGACTGTCATAGGTGTCTCGCCATCAATAACCCGAATTACAAAATCACCTTGCGTTTTTAAAGTTTGACCACTTGTCATGTCCATGGATGCTTTAGAATCTATTTCTACTCTGTTACCAGAAATTTTTCCCTTGTAATTTTGGGTTATGAGCACTGTTTTAGTCTTTAACATTTCAGCGTTCATATCTTTGAATACGGTTTTAGCGTCGGGAGAGCCAAAAAATATTACAAGCAACACTATCAATAAAAACAGTACACCTACTACAACACCAATGATTAACAGTATATTTGTTTTCTTTTTCGCCGCCTGAGCAACAGGTTCTGCTTCTTTTTGGACAGCCTGATTTGCGGTCTCCTGGCTTGGCTGCTCTGTGGCCTCCACCGGTTTTATATCTTCTTTTTCGTTCACTTCTTCTTCTGGCATTTATTTTCCCCCAATAAATTACTGTTAATAACTATGGCGGTTTAAACTTTTTATGTCAATTGTTTAACATTTCTTTTAAAGCCTTTTCGTCTAATATAGTAATACCCCATTTTTTTGCTTTCACAATTTTAGCGTTGCCGACGTTCTTGCCCGCTACCAAGTAATCAGTTCTCTTGCCTACCGAGGCTTGAAACGTACCACCCAAACTCCTTATTTTTTCTGCCACTTCTTCGCGTTTCATGCCGCTCAAAGACCCCGTTACAACAAAACTTTTGCCCGACAGTGGACCTGCGGAACCGGATTGAGCCCTTATATTGACACCATTATCTTTAAACTTTTTAATTAGCTTTTGGTTATCACTATCAGAAAACCAAACCACTATCGACTCGGCTACGACTTCTCCTATCCCTTCTACGGCAGACAGTTCTTCTGTTGATGCTTTGGCTATAGATTCTAAAGTCTTAAAATGCTCGGCTAAATCAATTGCGGTTTGAACACCAACATGTCTTATTCCTAAAGCATACAAAAACCTGGACAAACTAGGATCTCGTTTTTGATTGATGGCATCAATAAGATTTTGTGAACTCAAATCAGCGAACCTTTCTAGATTAACTAATTTTTCTTTCCTTAGCCGATAAATATCCGCCGCATCTTCAATAAGATTATTGTTTAATAACGCTAAAACGTTTTTTTCGCCAAGACCTGCTATATCCATAGCCGAACGGCTGGCAAAGTGAATTATTCTCTTCGACACCCTGGAAGGGCACTGTTGGTTAGGACATCGCCACACCACTTCATCTTCAGGTTTGATTAGCTTAGTATTACACTCCGGACAATGTTTGGGCATAACAAATTTGGTTTCACTGCCATCTCGTAATTCTTTTATCGGACCGATAACTTCAGGAATTATGTCGCCAGCCTTGTGAATAATAACCGTATCGCCTATCAGCACGCCTTTTCGTTTTATCTCGTCAATATTATGTAGGGTTGCCATTTGGACAGTACTGCCGGCCACAACGACCGGCTCTAAAACAGCCACCGGTGTAGCCGAACCGGTACGACCAATACTAACAAAAATGTCTTTGAGCTTGGTGGTGGCTTGTTCGGCCGGATACTTCAAGGCTATCGCTGCCCTAGGGTTTTTACCCACAACTCCTAAACTTGAATAAAGAGCTCTATTGTTAATTTTTACCACTAAACCGTCGGTGTTAAACGGTAGATTGTGTCTTTCTTCTCTCCATTGTTCGTAATAGCTATAGATGTCTTTAATATTTTTTAATAGCTTTGCCTGCTCATTCACAATAAAACCTATTTGAGGCAAGCTTTTGTAAACCTGTTCTTGAGTTTTTAGCTGTTCTTCACTCTCTCGAAGTATGTCATATGCTCTAAAATACAGCTTCCTTTTAGATGTTAATTTAGGGTCTAGCTGCCTGATGCTACCAGCTGCTAGATTACGTGGATTGGCATATGATTTTTCGCCAGCTTTTTTCAATTTGCTATTCAACTCTTCGAAATCTTTTTTATACATAACTATTTCACCGCGCACTTCCGTCATCCCGGACGAAAATACATTGCTACCGATTAGTTTAAGCGGAACACTAGGGATAGTTCTTACGTTGGCAGTCACGTCCTCGCCCACCAATCCGTCGCCTCTCGTAACAGCTCTTGTCAACAAACCGTCTTGGTAAATTAACGAACACGCTAGGCCGTCCATTTTAACATCACCCCAAAAATCCGCATTTTTAACTGTTGGATTTATTTTTGTGATCCTGTCAATCCAAGCTTGTATTTCAGCCTCGTCGAAAACATCGTTTAGACTTAGCATTCGCGTGCGGTGACGCACCCTAGAGAAACCTTTCACCGCTTTCCCACCTACTCTTTGCGTAGGAGAATCCGGCGAAATTAAATGAGGATGTTCTTGTTCGATTTTTTTTAGTTCGGCAAATAAAGAATCATAGACGGCATCACTAACACTCGGTCTGTCTAAAACGTAGTATTCGTATGAATATTTATTAAGTTGATCTCGTAATACTTTAGCTTTCGACTCGATTTTGTCCATTTTTAATTGCTCTTTAAGCGTCAATATCCTTGATTATAGTTTATCGATAAACAATAATTTTTAACGATTTGCTTAATCATTGGTGAAGCAAGTAAGCTTTCGCTAACTTTCATAACAATTCTCGGTAAAGCATGTAAAGATAAGCGTGGCTTAGCCCGAAAGAAGCAAGGAATAAAATAAATGCTAGCGAGGGTACCACGGCTTCCCATATCAACGCCCCAAGCACTAATAAAACAAACATAACAATTGGTAGTAGCACAAACCACAAGAATATTTTTCTTAACAAAAGCAGTCTTCGTTTTTTTGTTATTTTGATTGAGGCTTTTAGAGCACCAAGAGGATAATTTTTTGGTAAAGTAACTATGTAAAAAGCCGGCCAAAACATAACAAATAGGTATAAAGACAACATCAAAAGAACGAAGGCTAGAACACTGACTATCACGGTTTCGAGCAAAGTCGATGCCGACTGTATAGAAACCGTCAAAATGGTACTGCCTATTAATGCCGGTATAAATGTTAAAATCAGCACCAGCGATATAATAATCACCGGTATCAACGCTGCGTTACCTAAATAATAAGCATCTTTGATTTTTATTTTTTTCAGGCCTTGCAACTTTCTCAACGTCCAAATAAAAGCTAAAGAAGCTACCAAAAATAAAATAAACTGAACAACTAAAGTAGTATCGCTGGCAGCTGTACCTATTAAAACTCCACCAAAGAATTGACCGAAGGCAACGTTTAGAGCATCTCCTATTTTTGAACCGTCGCTCATCAGATCTTGAGAGTTATTTGATAAAGACAGCCCCAAAACAAAAACAAAATAAATTACCGCATATACCGCCAGAATCGCCAGTAGTGGACGCCAAAAAGTTATAACTTCAAACAATGTATTTTTAACCAAAGCATAAAAGCTCGGAAACTTATTTTTTTTGGGCTTTGTATGTTTTTTAGTCATCACGAGTATTACGCTTTTGAACCCATTTCTTGCAAAGCTCTAATCCTTTCCTCAATCGGTGGATGAGTACTAAACAAATTAGAAAATGATTTTTTGGTTAGTGGATTAGCAAAAAACAAATGAGCCGTAGATGGATTTTGTTTCTTCATTGTGGAGCTGGCAGATTGTATTTTTTGCAGTGCGCTTATTAAAGCGTCTGGATACCGCGTGGTTAGAGCGGCGGTAGCATCAGCCAGATACTCCCTTTTTCGAGATATTGCAAGTTGGATTAATGTAGCAACTATTGGTGCTAAAATTAGCGCTACCACCCCAAACACCATAAACAGGGGGTTATTTCCCCCTGGTCCGTCATTATCATCTCCAAGCGCTCTGCCCCAAAAAAACCATCTTAAAACAAAATCGCTAATTATCGACACCACCGCTACCAAGCCAAAGGCTATCATTGAAACCCTGATGTCATAGTTTTGAATATGTCCTAGTTCGTGCGCTAAAACAGCTTGCAGCTCACTATCATTTAAAGAATCAAGCAACCCTTGCGTTACTGCCACTGCCGAGTGCTTGGGGTCACGGCCGGTAGCAAAAGCATTTATAGAAGCATCATCCATTATATACACCCTGGGCATTGGCAAGCCGGTGGTAATACATAAATTTTCAACTGCTCGCCATAATCTAGGATTATCGCTCTTATGTATCTGCTTAGCGCCGTTGACAGCTAAAGCTAAGCGATCAGAGGCCATATAGCTCCAAAACACATAACCAATTGCAAAAATGACAGCAATTAGGGTAATCGAGTAATTGCCTAGATACCAGCCAACGCCGAAGGCAATAACACCGACTAATACGAAAAACAAAAACATCAAAACCACCGTCCGACGTTTATTGGCAGATATTTGGCGATACACGTACTAAAAACCTTAGTTAAAATTCAGCTTTTGGTGCCTGCTGGACAGCTTCGGCTTCAGCTCCCTCTACTTCAAAGAACTCTCTTGCTTTAAAACCCAGTATGCCGGCAAAAATATTGTTGGGAAAGACCTTTATTTTTATATTCAAATCGCGGGCTGAGCCATTATAAAAACGGCGGGAAGCCTGGATTTTATCTTCGGTATCAACCAATTCGGTCTGTAGCTGTTGAAAGTTTTGGCTAGCCTTTAGATCCGGATAATTTTCAGCTACCGCAAACAAGCTTTTTAGAGTGTCGGACAACATATTTTCAGCCTTGGCAGATTCCGCCGGACTTTTAGCGTTCATGGCTTCAGAGCGAGCCTTGGTTACCTCTTCAAACACGCCTTTTTCGTGCTTGGCATAACCCTTAACTGTATTAATTAAGTTCGGGATTAAATCGTATCGTCTCTTTAGCTGAACCGTTATATCGCTCCAGGCCTCTTCCACCCGAACGTTTAGTTTTACTAGACCGTTGTATACCGCTATCAAATAAATTGCGACGACAACAACTACGCCCAAAATAACCCAAACAATTATCATTTTTTACTCCTTATCTTATGCCTCAATTATACATTGTTTTAAGTATAAAAATATAAAGATTTTTACACTCTAGTCGTAAGAAAGTCTCCCAAAAAAGAGAGACTTTCTGTTGTTGGTGGGCGAGGAGAGACTCGAACCCTCAAGCCTTATTCAGGCAACGGATTTTAAGTCCGTCGCGTATACCAATTCCGCCACTCGCCCATTGTTAAATGGAGGCACGTACCGGAGTCGCACCGGTGTACGAGGTTTTGCAGACCTCTGCCTAACTCCTCGGCCAACGTGCCACATGCTGGCAAAAATATTATAACGTAATAAACGAAAAATAGACGTTTCGCCTTGCAAATTAAAAGCCGATTTGCCAACTTACATCGGTTTATTACTAAATACTATGTGCCTTACTTACCTAGTTTCAGCGATATGTCCAATACACAATGTATGGTGCGCGAGAGAGGACTTGAACCTCCACAGGATTGCTCCCACTACCACCTCAAGGTAGCGTGTCTACCATTCCACCACTCGCGCTCACCTTGGCATAATCAATGATAGCCACTTTTAAAATTTATCACAAGTTGCCAAAAATATCCCTGTTAGTTACAATTATAAAGCCGTTTTACGGCTCTTTAGCTCAGTTGGTAGAGCAGAGGCCTGAAGAGCCTTGTGTCCCCAGTTCGAGTCTGGGAGGAGCCACCATTTTTGATATAATATTGGATGCTTGCGGGTTTAGCTCAGTTGTTTAGAGCGCTTCCTTGCCAAGGAAGAGGTCGAGAGTTAGAGTCTCTTAACCCGCACCATTTTATTTTGGGTTGTTAGCTCAGCTGGCTAGAGCGTCTCGTTTACACCGAGGAGGTCGGGGGTTCAAGTCCCTCACAACCCACCACTAAAAAAGCCAGAATTCTGGCCTTTTTTATTTTTGGCAAAAATAGCGAGTTAACTAAGTATGAGGCATGTAATCATAAAGATGTTTCAGGGAATATTCATGCCTCATTAAAGCTTGTAAATCTTGAACAGATACGTCAATTTTAACCCCTGGGTTTAAAATATTGTAAGGATCAAATATTTGCTTAACTTCCACGAACAGATTGTACACTTCTTCTCCGTAGAGCATTTTCAGGAAAGGTCCCCGCAAACGACCATCATTATGCTCTCCGCTGGTTGAACCACCCATATCAACTATCATCTGATAATAGTCATTCATTATTTTGAATATTTTTTGCCTATCACCCACTTGGGTCAAATCGAAAAACGGCTGTAAATGTATGTTAGCGTCGCCAGCGTGACCCCATACGGCGACATCTATGTTGTGTTGCTTGAATATTAAGTAAGTCTTTTCGAGAAGCTCGTTGAGTTTTTCTGGCGGAGCAATCACATCTTCTACAATTGGCAAAGCTTTTTTGCCATTATTCGCGTGCCAAGTAACCGCCGCGGCGCTATGTCGGACTTTCCAAAAATCTTCCTGACGATGAATATCTTGCTCTACTACCAAATTTTTTGCATATTCATTCAGTATTTTTTTACATTTTTTAGTTTTTTTAGATTGTAGTCGCCGACCAACATCGTCAAACTCAATAAATATTATTGCCCTGGGAAAAGGCTTTGGTACCACGCTTTTAATTTGATTGGGGTTATGTTCATCTATAAAATTAAGCAAATTCTCATCAACTAACTCTAGAGAGCTGGGTGCTAATTTTCTAATCTTTTGGACAGCCTGGTTGGCTTGATCCAGATCGTCAAAAAAACCCACAACTAGTGTTGTTACGGGGTTGTGACTCTCGGTTTCTATAATAGCCTCCGAGACAATGCCCAATGTTCCTTGCGAACCAACAATTAGCGATGTTAAATCAATACTCCCATCTTTTCCTGAAATAGACCAAATATCGTAGCCTGCCGTGTTTTTAGGTAAAGTAGGTTGTGTTTTTTTAATTAGTTCTTTGTTATCGTCTAGCAGGCTTACCACCGAACGGTAAATTTCTCCTTCGAAAGTCGCTAGCCCCATTTTACGGTTTACCTCTCTGGGGCTGAGTCTACCCGTTTTTATAACCTCCCCGTTGGCCAACACCAGTCGTAACTCTCTGACATAATCTTTGGTAACTCCGTACTTAATGGTTTTTTGGCCACCGGCATTATTGGCTATAGCTCCACCGATAGTTGAATACTCTTGAGATGCCGGAAAGGGTGGTAAAAATTGCCCGTGTGTTAACAATGTTTGTTGCAACTTGCCATAATTCAAACCTGGCTGCACCGTAACAACTGCTTTATTAGAGTCTAAGGTTAAGATTTTGTTCATATGGGCCGGAAAAACCAGCATTATTCCGCTGCCAAGAGCACTGCCAGTTTGATCGGTCCCTGAACCCCTAGCCGTTACGGGGATATTTCGCCCTCTTTCGGCCATTTGCCAACTAAAACGTACCGTTTTTCGTACATCGTTTTCCGTTCTTGGGTAAACGATAATTTGGGGAACCAGTCTAAAAATACTTGCGTCTGTAGAAAAATATTCGCGAGCATCCGGCGAGGTCATTACTTCGCCAATCAAATGCTCTTGTAAATACTGGGCTACTTTACTCATCAAGTCTCACTTATTTTCTGTTCTTCTCTAGTAATAATAACATAACCATTTTGCTGCACGATAAGCAGAATAGGTCTTCGCCCATGGTAAATAATTTTTGTGGTACGCGAGAGAGGACTTGAACCTCCACGTTCTTTGAAGAACACTAGCTCCTGAAGCTAGCGCGTCTACCAATTCCGCCACTCGCGCAGATAGTTAAATTGTACCAAATTATATTACTCCGACACGCGGGTTGTTTTTATCATCCACTGATGAACATTATTAAATCTGTCACTAGGAGTGTTTATAAATTTGGCATCTAGCCCGTATATATGCTGGTGGCTCATCACGTACAAATAGCGCGGTTGATACAACCCAATAGCCGGCACGTCTTTTCTCCAAGCTTCTAAAAATGGTTTGTATTTCACGGCTCTAAGAGCCGGATCTTGACGCGAACGCCCAGCTTCTAAAGCACTATCGGCAACAGATGATTTATACTCCGACAAATTTAGGTGTACTCGATTTTTTTTATCGAGTTGGCTAGAGTGCCAATAAGCGTAAGAATCAGGATCTGCACCTAAATTAATACCGTACAACAATACATCGTATTCGTGGTTGTCTAAAATTTTTTGGCCAACCTGGTCTTCGGAGACAATCTCCGTTACAAGTTTTATGCCTAAGTCTAGCCATTGCTTTTGTAAATTTTTTGTAATGGATGAAAATTCGCGATTAGCTTGATAGACCAGCTTAATTTTTAGCGGCGCGCCGTCTTTGAGCCTTACCTTTTGCTTAGGTGAAAGCGCCCAGCCGGCCTGGTCAAGTGACTGTTGAGCCTTAGTTTTATTAAATTCAAGTTGTCTTTTTTCTGAGCTATAACCTATCTGCGCATTTAATATAGGACTTCTTACTGGTATAGTTTCGTATCCAATATCCGACAATAATTTTTTGATGTCGGTTCCGTAAATTAATGCTTGGCGCATCGCTAAGCTACTAAGAATCGGGCTTGTTGTTTTGAGAAAAATCATATTGGCACTCATCAGGTTGAAGCTGTGGGTTTCGTGACCTTGAGGAACGTCTCTATCGGCTATATTGAGCCCCGCGGCGGTAATAATCTGGTGTTTTTGATTAGCTTGCAACAGAGCTTCATCGTTTTTGTAAGTAAACAAGGTTATACCATCCAATTTTGGCAAACCTCGATGATAATTTGGATTGCGTACCAACTGGATTATTGAACTATTTTGTTGATTATTAGCCTGAACTTCTACCGACTTAAACATAAAAGGGCCGGATCCGATTGGTTTTTTGTTGTTAAACGGGTGGCTTCTTAGTTCAGCAGTGGGAACGTTTTTAAGTATGTGTTTTGGTATAATGCCCCCCGTTAATAAATGCAAGAAAGGGCTGTAGGCATTTGGTAAAACAAATCGGACAGTGTTATTGTTTACCCTTTTTATTATTACGTTTTGCCAAGCGTAAAAGTAAGGGGATTTAGAATCCGGGTTCTGTATGGTTTTATAAGTAAAAACCACATCATCGGCTGTTAATTTGTGATCATCATGCCAAAATAAATTATTTTTTAGTTTAATCGTATAGGTCGTTCCTCTTTGGTCCACCTGCCAAGAAGAAGCTAAATCACCTGTAATTTTATTGTCCTTATCGTAAGTTAAGAGCGAACCAAAAATTAATTTAGAAACGCTAGTATCAACGTTGCTAGAGGCATAAATTGGGTTAGCGTTACTAAAGTCACCGACAATGCCTTCGGAATAAATACCGCCGCTAGTTGGCGAGATTTTTAGGTAATGTTTACCAAGCCCAACAGTTTGCACAACTAAAGCAGTAATTAAAATAGCCACTAGACTAAGCCAGCCGATAGCAAATCTGGCAGCATACCTTAGGTTGTGCCAACGCCTAAAAATGTGCCTGTCGAGTTGGCGATTGGCGCTCTGGCTAATGCTGACCACTTGCTTGTGCCGAGCTTTTACCTTGCGCCGCACACGCAATTTAGTTAACCGATTTATCATGGTTATTTAGCGATTATTCCCAGAACTATAGAAATAATAAAAACCACGGCTGTGACAATTGTCATCTGAAATAACGTTTTATCCGAGCCTCGCCTGACTGTTTCTACCTCGGCCGCGCTACCAAACCCTGCCCCTAAGCCGGCTCCGCGAGTTTGCATTAAAATCAGTATAATCATAAACACCGCGGAACCTACCGTTATGTAATTAAAAATATTCTGCACTTGCTTTCACCTCTATCTTTTCGGCTATTAATGTTATTACATAGTTTACCAAGCCAATAAACATCCCCACAAGTACGGCCGCCCAAAATGATGTTATGGCTAGCGGTTTGTATATGACGCTTGCCAAATATACCAACGTACCGTTAATTATCACCATAAATAGCCCTAAAGTTAGAGCAATAGCCGGCAAGGTGAATAGAATAAAGACCGGTTTAATAACAGCGTTTAAAAGGGAAAGTATCAGCCCGCCGATAGCTATTACAAGAACCCTATCTTGGTAATCAATCAGTTTAAATAATTGCGCAGCCCCAAATAAGCCTAGACTATTAACCAGCCATCTGATCAAAAACTTATAAAATTGGCGCTTCATATGCCCCGTTATTATACTATCTATCTGAGCTTATAGGACTGTCTTTTTTTAAACTAGCTCGTATTAACTTAGCTTTGTGCTGGCCTACTAAGCTTGCTAGCTCTTGGTAGTTAGCCAATTTTATTTTTTTATCGTTCCGTAATGTTTCAATAATTTTTTTCGTGTAATCGGCCCAATACCGGCAATTTCGTCTAGTAAACTGGAAGTTAGGCCTCTTTGACGAATTACCGAATGATAGCTTAAAGCAAAACGATGAGCCTCATCTCTAATACGCTGCATGAGTTTGATGCTGTTTGAGTTCATTGGTAATTTTATGGTTGTGTAACTACCTAATTTTGTAACGACAGGTTTTAAATTCCTTATTTTTTCAAAATTTAACTGTATATTGCTAGCAAAATTGTTAACTACAATTTCTTCTTGTCGTTTAGCCAAGCCTATGGTCGGTATTTTTATGTTACTGGCCGCTAAGATTTCTAAAGCACCTCCTAGTTGGCCCTTACCTCCGTCAATAATTATCAAATTTGGCTTAGGCCACTTCTTGTTATTATTACTACTAAAACGTCTGGTCAACGTTTCCTTAATATGAGCCACATCGTTATTACCTGGTAGGTTCATCTTAAATTTTCTGTAGGCGGGCTTCTCAGCAAGGCCGTTTATAAAAACGACCATACTGGCCACCGTCCCCACTCCTTGAGTGTGGCTAATGTCGTAGGACTCTATACGTTTTGGAATTTCTTTTAACCCGAGAAGCTGCTTAATCTCGTTCAGAGAGTAGTCTTTGGAGATATCCAGGGACTCTCGATCGCCGAAGATGATTTGGTTCTGCAAAGTGTTTAAAGATGCCAGTCGATTGCGCATCCGGGCGGCATCCTCAAACCTCTGTTGGCTGGCGTATTCGAGCATCTTTTTTTTAAATATCTTGGCTACCGATTTGTTGGAGCCTTTTATATAACCTATTAAATGTCTCAGATTAACTAGATATTCTTGGCGATTGTATGTTGCGGTTTCTGGACCTGGGCACAAACCTAAATGCACATCTAAACAAGCCCTTTTTGGTAAAGTGATGTGTGTAGAAAATGGGAAAGCTTTTCTTAAATACTTAAGGGCCTTCCTCACTTGCCAGGCAGCTAAATATGGGCCGAAATATTCAGCTTGGTCGTCCGATGGCCTACGAGTCAAAGTTACCGACGGGGCAAAATCTTTAATATTTATTCGAATGTACACACTGGATTTATCATCACGTAGTAAAATGTTGTATTTAGGTTGATATCTTTTTACAAGTTCGGCTTCCAAAAATAAAGCTTCCGCCTCACCGCTGGTTTGTTGCCACTCAATATCGGCAATGTCTTTTATCAGTAGTTGAGTTTTAGGGTCAAAATGACGACTTTTCTGAAAATATTGCTTAACTCGATTTTTTAAATTAGCCGCTTTACCAACATAAATTATCAAACCGGTTTTGTCTTTATAAAAATAAACGCCCGGTTTGTTGGGCAAATTACTTAGAGCTGACTTGATATGGCCTTTCTTGACATCTCTCATAAAACTGTTGTTTTTATTATACAGGGGTGTTACACTTTAGCCACTATGTTAATGGCCTAGTTTAATCTTTGTAGTTTAAGGCCCCCTTGGTAAAGAGTTAACATCTCTTTTAGCGACTTCTTGCCAAACAAATAACAGGAGTAAAAATTGGACAACAATACTGGTCAAAAACACTACTCGCTTTGGGGTGCTGCTGTATTTTACATAAAAGTTGCTATGGAGAGGCCTTTTGATGCTATCGTGCCTGCCCTTTGTACAGGCATCGGTACGGTGTTGGTGTTATTTGTTCCAAGCTTATTTGCTCTAAAAGTTTTAGACAGAATAACCGACGGGTCGATACCAATCAACCAATTAATACTACCTGTGGTTTATATAACCGCCAGTATGCTAGCAGGAGAAATTCTTTGGAGGATTGGAGTCCATTATGTAAACAAGCTTGTGACCTACCAGACACAAAATTTGACTGAAAGAACTTTTAGAGATCTTTTGTACAGACCAATATCCTTTCACAACAATCACTTTGCCGGCCAATTGGTAACCCGTACTAATCGATTAACCAAAAATTTTGATGCGCTTTACGCTACTTTCATTTTTAATATAGTTGACCTTTTTACGACTCTTGTTTTTGTTGGCATTATTTTAATCCCTAAAGCCCCGGTGGTTTACTTTTCGTTTTTCATTGTAATAGGTACCTATATCTTAATTAGCATACCTTTCGTCAAAAGACGCTCAAAATTTAATATTCTGCGAAGCCGAAAAGAGAGCGAAGAAACTGCAGCGCTAGCCGATGCCATAACCAATGCTGCAGCGATTAAGGCATTCGCCCACGAAGAGCTGGAAGTTAAACGTTTTCATAAGGCTACTGAAAATATTAGAGAGTATAGACGCAAAACTTGGGATTACCAAAATCTAAAAGTCGACACGATAACTGCTCCGTTTTATATTTTGATTAACTCGTCGTCACTTTTATTGGCTATATTTGCCCACAGACAATGGGGTGCCCCCGCTAGTATTGTCTTTTTATCATTCAGCTACTTTTCGATGTTATCACGTAATATTTGGGGTTTAAATCGCCTATGGCGCAATATCGAAGGTAGTTTAAGTGAAGCTGCCGAGACGTTAAATATGTTGGCTGAACCTAATCACATCCTTGACACACAAAACCCTCTTAAGGCCAACATCACACAAGGCGACATTGTGCTAAAAAACCTTAGATTCAGGCATGACGAATCAGACTGCCATCTGTTTAATGGCGTTAGTCTGCACATAAAACCTAAAGAAAAAATCGGATTAGTCGGGCCGAGTGGCAGTGGTAAAACCACAATCACTAAATTAATCCTCCGTTTTATGGACCTTGACGGAGGTGAAATAACCATAGATGGATATGATATAACTAAAATAAGGCAGTTTGATTTGCGTCGTTCTATCGCTTATGTGCCTCAAGAACCGATTTTGTTCCACCGAACGTTAATGGAAAATATTTGTTTTGGCCGACCTGGGGCCTCCGAGGAAGAGGTTGTCGAGGCAGCAAAACAGGCACATGCTCATAGTTTTATATCAAAACTGCCTAGGGGTTACGATACTTTAGTCGGTGAAAGGGGGGTTAAGTTAAGTAGTGGACAACGTCAACGAGTAGCGATAGCTCGTGCCATGATCAAGGATGCACCCATTTTAATCCTGGATGAAGCTACCAGCGCACTAGATAGCTCCAGCGAAAGGCTAATCCAAGATGCTTTATGGAAGTTGATGCAGAGTCGTACGACCATAGTTGTTGCCCATCGTTTAAGCACTGTTCTTAGATTAGACAAAATAGTGGTTCTTGATGAAGGCTCAATAGTTGAGCAAGGTCCACATCAAGAACTGCTTAACAACAATGGTCTTTACGCTAGGCTCTGGGATCATCAGTCAGGCGGTTTTATTAAAGATTAACACCTTTGGGCATGTTACAATCAATCCTATATGATGAAAAATACTGTTAAATTTTTGGTCGCTATCGGCGTTATAGTGGTTGCCATCTTTATATCAAAATTGGTGGATGTCAACAAAATACTGGAAGCCGGTGGTTTAATAATCTTAGCTCTTATATTGTTGGCCGAAACCGGTTTGTTGATAGGCTTTTTTTTACCCGGCGATACTCTATTGTTTGCCGCCGGATTTTTTGCCGCTCAAGGCCGGATAAACATCGTCTGGGCTTTAGTACTCCTGTTTTTGGGCACTTTTATTGGCAATATTCTAGGGTACGAAATCGGGAAACGAACTGGTCGGCGAATTTTTAAAAATGAAGAAGCACTGTTTTTTAGCAAAGAAAATATTGCTTTAGCCGAAGGTTTCTATAAAAGGCACGGTGGTAAAACAATACTAATAGCTAGATTCATACCCATAGTAAGAACCATTGCCCCGCCACTGGCCGGTATAGGTAAAATGAATTACCGATTATTTTTAATATATAACTTCATTGGTGGTGTTATTTGGGTGGCATCTATAACGTTGATTGGTTATTGGGCAGGCAAAGTACTCGGCCACTTCCTTGACATAGATAAATACATACTGCCAGTAGTATTACTGGCTACCCTAATTACTATCGGCGCTAGTTCTTGGCACATACTAAAAGATCCCAAAGCGAGGAATAAAATAAAAATAATTATAAGAAACAAGCTAAAGAACTTTTTTTAAGAATTGCCCCGTGTACGATTTGTTATCCAGTGCAATTTGTTCCGGTGTTCCTCGAGAAATAACATAACCGCCGGCGTCACCGCCTTCGGGTCCCATGTCTATAATATAGTCGGCGGATTTAATAACATCCAAATTGTGCTCAATAATGATCATCGAGTTACCAGCGTCTACTAGGGCGTGTAAAACATCAAGTAATCTTTTAACGTCATCAATATGTAACCCTGTGGTTGGTTCGTCTAAGATGTATAAGGTTCGCCCAGTTGATCTGCGAGATAACTCGGTTGCCAGCTTGATCCTTTGAGCCTCACCGCCACTTAAAGTGGTAGCCGGCTGACCCAAGGCAATATAGCCCAGCCCAACATCTACCAACGTCTGAAGCTTTTTGGCTACTGCCGGTATATTTTTAAAAAATTCTAGAGCTTGCTCGCAAGTCATTTCTAAAATATCGCTGATAGTTTTTCCGTTGTAATGAACCTCTAAAGCTTCGCGGTTATAACGCTTGCCCTTACATTCTTCGCACGGAACGTATACATCCGGCAAAAAATGCATTTCTATCTTAATAATTCCGTCTCCCTTACAATTTTCGCAACGACCGCCTTTTACGTTAAAGCTAAAGCGACCCAGCTTATACCCGCGTATTCTAGACTCGGGAGTAGAAGCGAACAATTCACGTATAGGGGTAAAAAGACCCGTATAGGTAGCAGGGTTGCTTCGTGGAGTTCGACCAATTGGTGATTGATCTATAACGATTGCTTTATCCAGATTTTCTATCCCTTCAATTTCGTCGTGCAATCCGGATACCACGTTGGCTCTATGCAACTTAGCTGCCAGCTCTTTGGCTAAGATATCGTTGATTAAACTCGACTTACCCGAACCGCTCACACCACTGACAACCACCATCTGTCCTAAAGGAATTTTAACGTCGATATTGTGTAGATTATTCTGGCGAGCTCCTTTAATAATCAGCTGGTGCCGGCCTCTTTTGCGCCGGTTTTTTGGTGTAGGAATAGTTTTTAGACCCTTAAGGTATTGACCGGTTATACTTTTTTCGACTTTAGCAACCTCGTCTGGAGCACCTTGGGCAACAACCTTGCCTCCGTGAACTCCGGCGCCCGGACCAATATCTAATAAATAATCTGCTGTTCTGATTGTTTCTTCGTCGTGCTCCACTACAATTACGGTATTACCCAAATTGCGTAACTTTTTTAAAGTTTGTATAAGGCGCTTATTATCTCGCTGATGCAACCCGATGGAGGGCTCATCCAGTACATACAATACCCCCGTTAACCCGGAGCCAATTTGTGTCGCCAGCCTTATACGTTGCGCCTCGCCACCACTCAAAGTCGCAGCCGGTCTAGCTAAACTTAAATAGTTTAATCCAACGTCTTTTAAAAATACCAATCGGGCCGAAATTTCTTTAAGTATCTGGTTGGCAATTAATTGTTGAGTTTCGCTAAGGCTTAAATTTGCAATAACGGTTAATGCTTCATCTATAGTCATCTCGCATATATCAATTATTGATTTGTCGGCAATAGTAACTGCTAAAACCGCCGGTTTTAATCGTTTACCCAGGCAAGTTTTACAAGGCAGTTCTTTCATGTATTTCTCGATATCACGTTTAATATAATCACTCTCGGTCTCCTTGTGACGACGCTTCAATTGAGGGATTACTCCCTCGTAAGTAGCTTCGTAAAACCGGCCGGATCCTAGTGGTATTTTATAAATCTCACTACCCGTACCATACAAAATCTTCTCGAGATTATCTTTGCTTAGCTGGCCAGTCGGCACATGTAGACTGAAGCCGTATTTATCGGCTACGGCTTGCATTTTTTTAACATTCCACGAATCGTACCCTAGTCGGTTGAATGGTCTAATAGCACCCTCGGCGATAGTAAGCCGGCCGTTCGGTATAACCAAATTAGGGTCTACTTCGAGTCTACTGCCTAGCCCAGTACAATCCGGGCAAGCACCCTGAGGTGAATTGAAGCTAAATACTCTCGGTTCAAGCTCCGGTATTGCTATTTCCGGGTGATTGGGGCAGGCATACAACAAAGAATATAACTCTTCCTTTTGGTTGTCGGCATCGTAAATAATCACTTTACCGTCTGACAAATCAATGGCTTGTTCAATGGATTGGCTTACTCGACTGGCAGACTCTTCATCGGTCACTACTCTGTCAACAACAATTTCTATATTGTGACGCTTATTCTTATCTAGTTGTGGAAATTCTTCTAAAGCGTAAATTATGCCATCTACCCGAACTCGGGCAAAGCCAGCTTTCGCGTAGCGGTCCGGCACATGTTCGAAAGCACCTTTTTTATCCGTTACAACCGGGGACAATATTATAATCCGCGTATTTTCGTAATCATGCAAGATTTTATCTATGATCATCGTTTGTGTTTGCCTAGCGACCTCAAGACCGCAAACGGGACAATGGGGTGTGCCGATACGCGCAAACAGCAACCTTAGATAATCGTAAATCTCGGTAACGGTGGCCACGGTTGAGCGAGGATTTCTACTAGTAGATTTTTGATCAATCGAAATAGCTGGAGAAAGACCGTCTATTTGATCCACATCGGGCTTCTCCATTAGACCTAAAAACTGCCTGGCGTAGGAACTTAAGCTTTCTACATAACGGCGCTGGCCTTCGGCATAAATCGTATCAAAAGCCAAGCTGGATTTACCAGAGCCGGATAGGCCAGTAATAACAATAAACTTGTTACGTGGCAACTCTACATTTATGTTCTTTAAGTTATGCTCACGAGCTCCCTTAACACTTATAAAATCCTTCATACCGAACGAACATTGTACCTGATTTTTGCTGAATTTTCCAGTACCTTAGTAGCGAGATCGTTCGGCTACCACCTCAACCCCGTTCAGGCAAATTCTTTCGGGAAATATTGGAATTTCAAACGGATATTTCTCTCCTCCGACATGAACGGAGTGTGATTGATACTCTCTCATTCGCCTATCCATGAAACTATTGGGATTGAGAAAAAGTTCTTTTCTTTGACGCCTGTCAAAACCTTTAAGCATTATGGAACCCAAGGTTATGTGAGGATCCAAATTTTTTAACCTGCTTTTTGCCTGGTTTTTGCTTATTTGGTATCTATCTAAAATATGGTCAACTATTAGCTGTCTGTCTTGGTATAGTTCTTCGTTATATTTTACTTGCAAGCCAAAATAGCGGCTACCATACACACTGTATGGATTTTTCGGGTCAGCTATTTCAACATGTAAACAGTCGCTCTGACTTACTTCGTGTAAAGAATTAAGTTCTGCGGCAAATGTAGATACTTTTTTCTTAGGTACCCTTTCGTGATAACCCATATCAAATATGTCGTGTAAGAGCGGGTCCACCATTACTAAAGTTAGTCCTAGTTCGCCTATTTTTTTAAACCTTATGATGTCGCTGTTAAAAGCCTTTAGTTTTTCAAATTCTGATTCAAAAATCGGTTGCCCAGGTGCAACACTTCTAGATATGTGCAAACCCCAGTATTGTTCCTTTTTGTGGACATGGTTTCTGATCCCATGTTGGCAAGTATTGTGCTTGGCCATCAACCCTCCAAGTTTTTATTTCACCCCTTCGCTTAATGTTAGCCTAACTCCAATTTTTAATACTGTCAAACCAATCAGTAGCAATTCACATTTACGTCTAATTATTCAACTTAACGCAAAAGCACATTTTGCCAGCTTCAGTTAATAATTTTTATTTAATAAGGGATCAAACTTTCGCCATAAAGCTGTAATTCTTCTAATAAGAAAAGCTGTCGTTTATCAATTTCAGGTTTTTCTTTTAGTTGTTGTAAACGGCTAAAATATTGGTTAAGTAAGCTTTTTTTACCTGACAGTAACTTATTTTTTAGATATTCTTCCCACTGTTTTTGTTCGGATAGATTAAGACTTGACGGATATTGTCTAGCTTTGTAAAGCAGTAGCAGCTTGTATAGACGATTGTCGTTAAAATCTGGGTTCATGCCAGTTAATTCACTCGAGTTTGCTTCTCTGACGACTTTCATTTTTGCTTTATCGTCATCACCAAAAAATCCGTCGTAAAGCTGGCTATCTACGTCTTTTATATCAATAACAAGACTGGTTTGGCGCTTACGTTCGCCTTCGATAATAGCCTGCTTAAGACGTTCAAAAAAAGCGGTATTAGCCAGTAATTTATCGATGTTTTTGTATACCCGCTCCAGCTTAATTCCCAACCTTTTTTGACTGGAGTTATCCAGCACGTTAATTGGCGCCACCGCCGGACAACGATTAAATTGTAACGTTTTTACTGGAAATACACTTTCATCGCTAGCAGATTCGTGGTTAAACATTTTTTCAATTAATTTCTCTTTTGATAACTTCATATATTTTTCGGGGTCAGTTTGCAAATCGTATACCAACACACAGCCTTTTTGCGTAGGGTGCGTGAGTATAGTAAAGACCACCGTTGTCTTTTCGTTATCCGAATTATATCTGCCAGAAGTATAAATAAACGGTTCCGGGCGACTTACTAATTGTTCGACTTTTATTTTGTCTCGCATTTCTAACAAGTAACTAAACAGCCTTGGTTGCCGATCTTTTATTAAACGAGCTAAGTCAATTGTAGCCTGCACGTCGCTCTCAGCATCATGAGCTTTAGAGTGGTGTAGTTTATTGGCCGAAGCCAGTAGTTCCAAGCGATTAGTGCCTTTTCCGCCAGCAAGACGTGGCCAGTTTATCCCATTTGGTCTTAAAGCTCTAGTCATTCTTGAAACATCTAATATATCCCAGCGGCTTCGCTGATCTTTCCAGTGCCACTCATAAGCATCGTACAGATTACGATAGTTTAAAAATCGAATAAACTCATCGTCAAAACGTATGTTGTTAAAGCCCACAAATATTGTTTTAGGTAAAGCGATTTTGTCGTAAAAATATTTTAAAAACTCGGCTTCGCTAATGCCTTCAGACAAAGTAGTCTGCGGAGTAATACCAGTAATCAAAACGGCTTCCGGCTCCGGTAATACGTCCGGAGTCATCTTAATTAGAAAATTATCTTTTGAGCCTATTGGACGCAACTCTGAATCTGTCCGTTGCCCGGCAAATTGCATAATTCGACCGCTTCTTGGGTTAATCCCGCTGGTTTCTAGATCGTAGAAATAAAAACTATCCATAATTAATTCTCTATGTAACCGCTGTCGACAGTGCCAAAAAATACTTTATCTTTTGGTTTTATCTTTAGCCTTTCCAATTCTTTGGATATTCCTAGTTTATGCATGATGTCTTTGAGTCTGTCTACGGCTGCTGGGTTATTAAAATCTGTTTTTTTAGCAAATCGCTCTATTTTATCACCGGTTACCAGAAAACCAGCGCTATTTTTCTCGACTCTCCAGTCGTCTTGGTTATCAGCTAGTTTTATAACCGGCAACTCTTCAGCCATTGAACTTAATTTTTGGCCTGAGTCTAATAGTTTATTAACGTTCTTGGCCAAATCAAGTAGTAATTCTTCTAAACCGATATTTGCGTAGGCCGATATTATGTGCAGTTTAATGTTCTTTGATAACGCCTTTTTAAATGAGGTTATTTTATTTGCAATATCCTCTTTGGTCATCGTGTCACATTTTGTCAAGGCTACTATTTCGGGTTTTTTGGCTAATTGCTTTGAGTAGGCTTCTAGCTCGACTCTGATAATTTTATAGTCTCTCGCTAGATCAGAGTTATTAATATCTATCAAATGAAGTAAAATTTGACAGCGGGAAACGTGTTTTAAAAAGTCATCACCCAAACCCTTGCCTTTGCTAGCGCCTTCAATTAGCCCCGGAATATCTGCTATCAGTATGCTCCTGCCAGGTATATCGGCTACTCCCAGGTGGGGCCTAAGAGTGGTAAATGGATAGTCGGCTATTTCTGGCCTGGCGTTACTAACAGCCGCCAAAAAGCTACTTTTACCCGCATTGGGTAAGCCAATTAGCCCTACATCAGCAATCATTTTCAATTCTAAAATAAGTTGAAGTTGTTCACCTTGTTCGCCTATTTCGGCTACCCTGGGCGCTTGTCTGGTTGAAGATGTAAAGTGAGCATTGCCATAACCGCCTTTTCCCCCTTTAGCTACGATTATTTCGTCTCCTTCAGCAACTAAATCCGCTATTAAACTGCCGTCTTGATTAGTAACAACGGTACCAACCGGAACTTCAACCCTCAAATCTCTGCCTGAACGACCGTGTCTGTTGGATGTGCCTCCGTGACCACCGTTTTGAGCTTCAAGCAATTTGTTATAACGAAACTTGGCCAGTGTATTTTGTCTCTCGTTAGCAACCAGCATTACATTACCGCCATTACCACCGTCACCGCCGTTTGGGCCTCCTCTGGCTATGTGCCGCTCGCGTCTAAAACTAACCAACCCGTTACCACCGTTGCCCGCTTTAGCATTAATTGTTACTTTGTCTACAAACATTAGCTATTAGTATCTAACCTCTATTTCGTACTGACAAGTCTCAACTTTACAGCTGGATTCACTACTATAACTAGTCGTCTTACAGATTTTGTTAACTTTGTTAAACTGTCTAATTTTTTACTAGTGATATATGTAGTTCTGATAAGTGCTTATCGGTACCCAATCACTATAACCTACCCGCCCCCAGCCGGCCAAGGCGTTCATGTCTGAATATTTCATCATGGTGCCATCGGGCGAAACCTCTTCTACGTAAGCCACATGACCCCAATAACTCATATTCGGGCTCTGCGCTATCGCCCCGGGAATCGGTTTGGAGCTTACTGTCCATCCGCTTAGACGAGCGTAATATGCCCAGGTGTTGGCGTTGCCCCAATTTGTAGGTACCCTCACTCTGTTGGCAACATACCAAGTGCAGTACCCATAAGTGTAACCGTTATATCCATAACTCGGCGAAAAGTTATATACCGCCGAGCTATCTACTGCACTACGCCCGGGAGCAGACGGCTGGACTCCGTCGGGTATTAGAATATATTCGCCAACAGGTAATCCTGAAATTTCAATATCGTTAAACGTGACCAGTTGGTCTTTATTGGCCATGAACCTAGACACAATTGAGTCAACGGTGTCGCTACTCTTGACCATATAAACAATACCGCTACGTGGCGGTATTAAAAGTTCCTTGCCTACCGGCAGTTGGTCTCCGTTTATCCCGTTAGACCATCGAATACTGTCTGAAGTAATGCCATATTTATTGGCCAGCGAAGTTACGGTATCTCCAGCGACAGTAACATATTTAGTAATATCTTTTCGAGATTTTGACCCGCCGGCTACTAACTGTGGTTTAGCTACTATCGCCTCGTTAGTAGTGGCAGCTGAAACTTGAGCGTTGTAAGAATCAGCCTGATTTATAACTGTCACCGTTTCCGGCAGACTAGCCACCTTTGCAACGCTAGCAGCAATATCGGCTGCCGACACCGGATCTATCGGAGCTTCGGCCTGGTTTTCTGAAACAATTTCACTAAATAAATTTTTGGTACTCTTAGTAGCCTGATTATGACCACTCCACACCACCCCGATAACAACCAATATTAAAATGATGTTAGCATAGGCGAAACCGCGCTTAACAAGCCATCTTTTGGTTTTTAAGTACCTTCTCCTAAACGCTTTTGCCAAGCGCTTTTTTAGGGGTTCAGTTATTGTTCTGTCGTCAGCTCCGGAGCTTTTCGAAGCTTGGACTTGCTTATTAGGGTGTATAACTCAAAACTCCTTGTTCGTTAAAAACCATTAAACACTAACCAGTCGCTGATTTAACAATAAGCGTTTACAGTAGTCAACACGACTTTGGAAACCAAAGCCGCAAGTTTGATTTTATAGGCTCTCAACCATTTTGTCAAGATATAGGCAGATTGCTTACCCCTGTTATATCATTATTAAGATGGTGCAGAAAATACTACTTATCTGAGCACATTAATTAGGTTAGGTAATACTTATGCTAACCAGAGGAAACGATTTAGTTTGTTACCTAATATGTGCTACAGCGCTTTTTACAGTGTTCTTCAGCCAGAGATTCGTGTTCTTCTATAGTCTTTGAAAAATAAGTTTTACCGTCGTCGCCAGTCACATAAAACAGATAGTCATTCGGCAAAGGATAAGCTACCGCTAACAAAGATTCTTTAGAGACATTACTGATTGGGCCAACCGGAAGTCCGGGATATTTATAGGTATTATACGGCGAATCAATCTTTGGGTTATTGGGTTGGCCGGCCAAAAAAGAAGCATATTGATAAGTAGCATCGGCGGCTAAAGGCATATTAATTTTTAATCGATTATAAAAAACGCCGGCGACCATTTTTTTATCGGTAAAGTGGCTGACTTCTTTCTCAATCACAGACGCTAAAATAACCCCCTGATGTATCCCTAGTCCTCGTTTTTGGAAAGCATTAATTAAATCCGGTGTCAGAGCTTTAAACATCTGATCTAGCGACTTTTCTATAATGTCTTGAGGTTTGGTGTTGCTTGTTGTTTGGAACGACTCAGGAAAAAGATATCCCTCTAAGCTGGCATTTCCTGGTTTGGCTATTAGAGCTGGATGATTTTTATAATTAGCAGCATCAAGCGCCTTATCTACCTCGTTTTTATCAAAACCGTAATCAATCATCGATTGTCTTATTTGATCTAATCGTTTCCCTGGAATTATGGTAAATAAATCTTTTTTAATTCTGCCTTCCGTAATGTATAAGACGACCTCGGGCGTTGACTGACTGGCACTTAAAACGTACTGCCCGGCCTTGAGACTATCCCGTAAATCGTGGCTGCGAACATACCATTCAAAGGCTCTGGCACTTTTTATTACCCCTTCTTCAGCCAGTAGCTTACCGATTTGCGAAGCACTAGAGCCCAGCGGTATAGTTACTATTATTTTGCTAGGCTTCGAGCTTAACGGCTTAAGCTGCCTATTGTACCAACAATTCACCGAAATCCCACCAATACCGACAATTAATAGCAAAACAGCCAACAAGCTGACAATTATGTATGTCGGCTTACTCAGCAATTTACGCCTTAAAAACTTATTTCTACACTTCACCACTATTTAAATAATCCTCTAAAATCACTGCTGCTGCAAGTGAGTCAACGTCGTCTATAGGTTTTTTTTGAAGTTTAATTCTCTCTAAAGCTTCGACCGTGCTTAGAGTTTCGTCCTGGTAAGTAATGGCCGGACCTATTTTTTGCAACTTACTATTCACAAAACCACGCACATACTCACTTTGTTTGGTCTCTCGGCCGTCTAAGTTTCGCGGTAGGCCAACAACTATAGTATCTATATCGTGTTGTTTTATTATCTCTTTTAGCAAACCGCGAAAGTTTTCATCGTTATTTAGAGTTGTTAGCGGTTCTGGCAACCTTGCCACTACATTGGCCCTGGCTACCCCTATTCTTTTTTCACCGATATCTAACCCTAATAAATTAGTTGGTGACATTGCTTATATACTTAACAGAAATCCGCTTGGCGTTACTCGGGGTCTTGTACACCCAAAAAGGACTATAGGTTATTTTGGCGTCTGTAACTCCTGGATGAGATTTGATAATAACCAAACTGTCGCCTTTTTTCTTACCAGCGATTGCCTTGGCTACCGATTCGGCGTCTTGAGGCGCGCCTACCTCAACGTCCGTACTTATTTTAAGAATAACGTCCCCTTCGCGATTTTTTTCTTGGACTGAAATTGTTGCCGAGCTAGCCCCCGTCTTGATAATAGACTGGCTTGGCTTAAGTTGTTTTTTGATATTTTCTTTAATAATCTGCTCAAGTCCGGTGGTACTTAAACCCATCATTGTCACTTTAAAGGTGATGCTGGCGGTAGCTGTGCTGGCCTGCTGACCCACAGCAGGGTTACAACTCACCGCACCGGCGTTATTCGTGTAGGTTTCTTTTACCGGAGTTAAGCCCAGCCCTTTTAGTTCTTCTGAAAGTTGGTTTTTGTAGCTATCGTTATTAGCGTTCGAAATAGCGTCTTTAGCATCGTCACAATCAGACTGACTGACAACTGTTACCATGTTATTGGTGCCGCCAGACATACCATCCGCGTTAGTTGCCGAAACCGAAGGGTAACCAGAAACCGCAAAAGTCCTGCCACTATTGACGTTATATTGGTCTCCAGCATTTTGTGCAGTTACGCCCACTTCATCGCTGCTAATTCTACACCCACCCGCCCAACTCAATGTAGTTAAAGTTGCGCTACCCTGTGTTATGAACGTCAGTCCACCAGTGCTTACACCTGTGCCCGAAGGTATCGTTATGGCAGAATCATCAACCGCACTACAGGGCACAGAAAATCTTACTTTCCCGGACGCTTTGTTGCCTTTATTTTGCTGACCGGTCGCCGAAAAGCTTTTATTGGCCGTTTTATCTTCGGATTTTACAGTAGCAGGTATTATTTTTCCCTTAACATCAACGGCTGTGGCAGAAGGTTTTGCGGTTACCGTTAGTTCAACAGGTATCGATTTGTTCTCTGTAGTTATTGTCACAGAAGCTTTCGGCCATACAAACATAGAGAAAATCAAGAAAGTAATAAGCAGTATCAGGCCACCGCCAATCAAAAATAGGCGATTTCTAAATCTGTCAAAATTGGGAATCTCTGGTCTATTTTTCGTCTTTTTTTCTGTTTTACCAGATTCACCCTTTTTATCGTCTTTTACCGGTTCGTCACCGATTTCTATTGGCGAATCTTTGCTTGTGTCATCCGCAGTTCTTACGTCATTCTCCAGCTCTTCAATTGACTTAGAAAAATCAACACCTTCTTGAGCACCGTTGTTTTCTAGTGTCTTTGCTAGTTTTTCGGTATCAACGGACGTCGGTATATAGGGTTTAGATTGTATTGACTTTGCAACATACATACCAATTGTACCGGCCAGCGCTAATACTGCTGATTCACTAGTGATTAACACCAAGTTTTTACCCGACTCTTCGCTGATTTTTTTCAAAATTTTCATATTTACCGAACTCTGCATTACCGTACAACGCTTGGGCAGTATCAAAGCCACTATAGAGGAGTCTGAATTTTGAACTTTATCTATGATGCCGGTGATTTCATCGTCGATATCGATGTAAATATTATCTTTTTTCATATTTTTAGTATCTGATTAATCCTATCTTTAACACTATCCCCCGATGATTCATATTGTAACAAGGTATCCATCCCGACACGAAGTAATCCCATGGCTGTAATATATGTGTGATCGTCTATAATTCCGGTTTTGTCTTTGATGCCGATAACTTGCTGTGGCTTCACCAGTTGTACCTGAGGCTTTTTAGTAAACGCCAGGTTCTTGTACCAGTCCGATTGATTGAGCTCTTCGGTCAACATCTCTAAACTAGCCCCGCCACCACAAAGTAAAATCCGATGAGGTAAATGATCTAATCGCTTAAACTCTTCAAGAGCCAGCTGCACACCGCTCAACCACACCGCCAGCGTTTTTCTAAGAGCTGATTCTACTTCGTGGCGATACGACAACGGGGCGCGACCATCACTTAACCCCAGTTTTAAGGCTTCGGCTCTTTCAAAATCAATGTTTAAGTCGCGTTGTATAGACTTGGTAAAGCTACGACCACCAATGCCGAACATTTTAGTTCCTTCAACCCCGCCTTCATTAACAACTGCTATATCCGTAGTTCCGCCCCCAACATCTAATAAAATAGCGCTTAAATTAGCGTTTGGGTCGTCACCGATAACCGATCTTGCAACCGCAAAAGGCTCGGCTGCCACCGTAATCAATTCCAAATCCAGTTGATCTGCTACTCTTTCAATTGCACCTATATGTATTAAGGGCGCAAACGCCGTATATAGTTGCACCTGGACGTCTTGACCCTGAAAACCAATGGGGTTAGTCACCCCGTAGCCATCAATTTCTATCGATATTAGAGCGCTGTTAATCAACTTAAGCCCTATCTGCTTGCCTCCAGTCTCGCTGGCCAGCTGATTTTTAGCGCTGTCCATTGCCTTGTCTTGAACTAAGGTGAATATTTTGTCTATCTCGGCTATGTCTATTCGTCTATCGGGGTCTTTACGCTTAAATCTCACCGTGGTGGTATTACCTTTAACCAACTCGCCGGCTATCCCTACCACGGCACTTCGACCACTTAACCCCGACTGTTGCTCGGCCTGGTTTAGTGCTCGATCGCAGTTAGCCACCACAGCTGCTATGTCTGCAATAGCCCCGGCTTGCATATCGGTCAAACTCTGGTGTTCTCTGCCTACGCCGACGACTTCCAATAGGCCTTCGCTATCAATTTTTGTGACGAGGGCTTTTATATTTTCGGTCCCAATATCCAACCCAACGACAAGTTGTTCGTTATTTCGTTTTTTGTGATGCTTTAAGTTGTTTTTAGAAAGCTTAAAACGCTTGAGCATATCGGTTTAATTTTATCATAACTATCTTTAAGGTCAGCAAAACTAGAACATTGACTAGACTCGAACTATATTGTAATATACTCAAATGTCTGAATATCAAAAACCTCAGTATGCCGACGAAATTGGTAGTTCTGGATCGAAGGAAAGCTTAGATAATCCATCTGCCCTGCGGGCTATCGAAAAAAAAGCCGAGGCTCTCCTAGGCCAAAGTGAATACACCAAGTCTACCCATCTAGGGACTAATGATTTTTTTGTAAGTAAAGATAATTTTTGCGAAGAAATAAAAAAAGAAAAAATCTTTCCGCCTTTTTTTAGTTCACTTTACTTCCATCTTGATCTGAATGAATGGCGCCTTAAAGCAAATAATTCTTGGCAATTGAAGATGGACTGGATGGCCGGCAATATGCCATACTACGTTAATATTTCGCCGGACGGAACATATATAGACTCAGCTTACAATAAAAAACCTCGCCGATTTGATCTAGCTTTAGCTCCTAAGCTTCTAGGCGGTTTTGTCAACGCTTCGGCCGATACCAACAATTACGAAATATGGAATCAAGACTATTTAAGAAAAGCTGAATCTTTAACTCAAATTAATCCTGACGAAACCTTGGAGCTAATTGAAGAATTAGTATGCGGATTGGCTGATGTGAGTGGTTACTATTTCTCCCGTACGACCACCCCCACATTAATAGACAGTTTCGGACGGGCGTTAAGAGTGCAACGGGAAGTCGGAAAATCTGACATCGATGGCGCTTCTTATGCCACGAAAGTAAGCCTATCTCAAGAAAGTATTTTAGGGATTTTAAGGTATGATATTGAACAAACTAGACATATCGACCTTAACGACTACAAAACCAAACAAACTAGGGTCACTTGCCAAACAGTTGATGCGAAAGATGTATTTAGTCTAGATATTGATGCATTTCTTGACAACCTATACACTTTTAAACCAATCGTTATAGACCCGGTATCGGACGCAGATAGCTATAATAAAATTCTACGAAGTGTCGAATCTTCGCTAGAAGAATTTAGCTAATAATCAACAGTTTATATTAAGACAGCCTTAATCCGACGCACCCCGGCACTTGAAGCTTCTTCTTTAGTTATCTTAAACCTTTTACCTCCGTCAGCCAGCTCGCCGGTACGTGTTACGTGCGGACCACCACATATTTCTCTACTAAAAGGCTTTTGTTTATCTCCTACGTAGTAAACTCTTACTTTGTCAGCATACTTATGACCAAACACTCCAACGGCACCAGTTTTTAGGGCTTCTTTGGTATTTTCTTCTTGCCAAGTAACCAGGTAGTCTTCAGTTATGGCATCGTTTACAATTTGCTCTATTTTAGCGATTTCTTCAGGCGTAACTTTTTGTGGATGGGTAAAATCAAAACGCATCCTCTCTGCCGTTACATTGGCACCTTTTTGCTGCACTCCACTACCTAAAACAGACACCAAAGCCGCATTTAAAAGATGCGTGGCTGTATGTAGCTTCGTCGTCATTTCACTGGTATCGGCCAAGCCGCCCTTAAACAATCCTTTAGAGGCTGTTTGACTGCGTTGTCGTTGTTCTTGCATTAATCGATCGAAATCTTTGCGCCAATTTTTTGAAATAGGTATATTTCTCTTGTTCGCCTCCTCAATACTCAACTCAACCGGAAAGCCATAGGTATCATACAGTTCAAACACGTTTTCACCAGTTAATGGTCCAATCTTGCTTGTTTCTTTAGACTGTATAGATGGCGGTCCTAGCGCGCCAAAGCCAACCGCTCTTTCAAACTGCCTTAAACCCTGTTTTAGTGTTTGACGAAACACCCTTTCTTCATGCTCTAATACTGTAATTACATTTTTTTCTTGATTGCTAACTTCGGGGAAATCGTTGCTGTATAGCTTGGTTATTACCGGAGCAATACGTTTACACAAATCTTGTTCTATACCGATATCCAGAGCATAACGTACAGACCGGCGGACTATGCGTCGCATAACGTAACCTTGCAGTTTGTTGCTTGGCGTGACGCCGTCGGCTGCTAAAAACACTCCGGCTCGCAAATGATCGGCAATAATTCTGAAAGCGTTTTTATGCTGTTCGTACTTGCTCGCACTAATTTGCTGCAATTTTTCTATAATCGGCCAAAAAACGCTTATTTGAAATATATCAGAGCTATCATTAACGGCCGCTGTTAAACGCTCTAAACCACCGCCAAAATCAACGTTCTTTTTGGGTAATTCCTTGAAGCTTCCGTCAGCTTGTTTTACAAACTCCATAAACACCGAGTTGCCAATTTCTATGAATCGGCCACAATTACAGTTCGGGTGACAATGTTTACCATATTTGCTGTCGTGTTTTATATCTAAAAATTCATAGAACACTTCACTGTCTGGCCCTCCGGGTTCACCGACTGGCATTTCTTCCGGTTTGCCCGATCGACTCCACCAGTTTTTGGCTGAATCATAATAAAAAATCCTGCCTCCCTGCATACCTTTGCTGTAACCGTCGGTCTCGCTGCCAATTTCAACAATTTTACCGTCTATGTTTTTTTGCAAAAACAACTCTTGCCATATCTCGACCGACTTTTCGTCTTTGGCAATATTGGCCTGCTTGTCTCCTATAAAACAAGTTACGTACAGTCTATTAACATCCAGCTTGAGCTCGTCAGTTAAAAATCTAAAAAACCAGCTTAGCTGTTCTTGCTTAAAATAGTCACCAAAACTCCAGTTACCTAGCATTTCAAAAAAAGTAGTGTGACGGTTGTCTCCTACCTCATCGACGTCTTCTGACCTAAAACAGATTTGGCTATCAGCTATGCGATTCCCCTTAGGATGTATTTCGCCTAAAAAATAGTTAACTAACGGTTGCATACCGGAACCGGTAAATAAAGTGGAAGAATCGTTTTCCGGCACCAACGGAGCGTGCGGGATTACTACATGTTTATTTTTTTTAACATATTCAATAAATTTTGTTCGTACCTCTTGTGCAGTCATACAGAATCATTTTATCAAAATTAACTAAAGTAACTAGGAGTAATTTTGTTTTGCTTGTTTTAACATTTATTGGTAATAATAGGTAGAGATAAAGATGACAGAAAGCTATGCTGATTCGGAACGAAAAAGAATTATTTCTTGGTTGGATTTTCGACGACCGGTTTTTTTAAAAACTTACCAGCAACTGTCGGCAAATCAGGATACAACTCAATTAAAAAATGAAATCGCTAGTTTAGTGACTAATCTAAGTAAAGCCGGTATATACCCTAATACGCCACCTCAACTAAACACTAAAAAATACTCGTGGTTAATGGAAGAAGTCGAACAAGAGGTAGTTGTTGCTAAAAAATGCGAAGACAGCAAGCAGTATTACTGGGTTATTAATTATGCAGATGGACATATTTATAAAGCCCATCTATACGACCGAGGGATATTAATGGATGACCCGATTAGAATGACAAAGGAAGCCCCCGCGGTTATGGATTGCTTTTTTTCTAGACTTATTCAAGAAAACGAAAATTAAAAACCTCTAGTTCGTAGACACTTAGATAATTACGCCACCACCGGCGACCTTATCGCCTTTGTATATGACGGCCGACTGCCCGGGAGCCACGCTTTTAACCGGATCTTTAAGGTAAATCTGTCGCAAAGAGGGCTCGTTAAAGCAACCTTTTATCAGGGGCGCCCGGTAGCGAACCCGAACGTCGTATATCTGACCAACTTGGGGTTTTTTGTTGATCCAGTGTAAGTTAGATAAATTTATTTCATTAGACCACAATCTGTTATCGTCTAGTTGAGTCGTGACATAAACTATATTGTTTTTCATATTTTTACCAACAACATAGTACGGTAACCCCCCTCCAACTTCTAAGCCGTGGCGTTGGCCGATTGTATAAAAAATCGCTCCATCATGGTATCCGATTGTTTTACCATTTTGGTCAACAATTCGCCCTTTTTTTGGTTTTATATATTGCAATAAGAAATCTTTAATACCTACTTTGCCGACGAAACAAATGCCCATACTTTCTTTTTTGGTAGCTGTGATTAATTTATGATTGACAGCTATTTTCTTAACCTCGGGTTTTTTCATTTCTCCGACAGGGAATAATGTGTTTTTTAGCACGCTACTCGTAACTCTGTATAAAAAATAGCTTTGATCTTTGTTGATGTCCTTGCCTTTGTATAATTCACCGTCTTTTGCAATAGCATAGTGCCCGGTAGCAATCATATCGGCTCCGTCTTGTTTCGCCGTTTCATAAAATAATTTAAATTTAATCTCTTGATTACACATTATGTCGGGGTTCGGTGTATGGCCGGCTTTGTATTCGCTAATCATATAATCAACAACTTTAGATTTATATTCATTTTCAAAAGCGAAAACTTTAAAATCTATCGCCAGCTGAACAGCAATCCTTTTGGCATCCAAATAGTCCTGTCGCCACGGACATTCGTACCCGGGTAGATTTTGGCTCCAGTTCTTCATATAAACACCAACCACCCTGTAGCCTTGTTCTTTAAGAAGTAACGCGGCGACAGAGCTATCCACCCCACCACTTAAACCTACGTAAATTGTTTTCATTGCTTTGCTATTTTAACAGAGCTTTATAATGCGGCGAACATATTGTATCGACTACAAGACCTAAGTTCTGCATTCTAGTAATTTTTTAAATATTAGTCTTACTTACTTGAATGGGTGCTCACCCCGTTGCAATTTTTTCTTAATCCGACTGACTTCGTATTTTTTCCCTAACCAAAAAGTAGATATTATTAGCGGCACGGCGATTGCCGCCGGTTGCCACATAATTATCGTCTTACCGGAGCCAATCTCCTTACTGGCTGAAGCCCCGGCAACAGTCTGATCGGCTCTGCCATTGCTGATTGCCACAACTTGCAAATAAGCCGTTGCGCCCGATTTATCGGTAGCCTTTATCAATGCTCTAAACGAACCGGAAGACTCATAAGTGTGCTTAATATTAAATTCCCCTGGAGACACCACGGTATATAAGTCGTTGGTAGTCCCGTCCCCCCAATCAACACTAACTGCATAAGGAGCGATACCACCACTAATAATAAGTGGCCAAGTAAGCAGTTCTTTGGGGCTGGCCCCCCTTCTGGCATAATTGGTGGTTAAACTGACTCTAGAACCGACATTAGCCCTTGCAGCGTCATCATTAAATATAACGGTTACCTTGTTAGAATCGGGGCTAGCTTGATCCAAACTGTCGTAAGCCCTGGCAATTAAATCGTTTGTGCTGCTAAAAAGATCTATTTGGATATTGTAACTTCCGTTCTCACACATTACCGAGCCACTAAAAACATTATTTTTAAATATTTTTACCAACAAACCGTTTGGGCACATGCCCGTTACCGTAATCGGTAATTGAGTAAATACCGCCCCGTTGGCCGGACGAGTTATAGTCGGAGATTGCTTAGGTGGTGGCGTACTGATTTTACCTTCCAAGCCGACGCTACCCGTTCTGGTCTCGGTCTGAGCCGAGATGTTCGAATACCAGCCCAGTAAAGCAACCGTCAATACAATCAGCGCTATCACCAATCTGGTAGTTTTAGATATCGTATGGTTTTTTATCAAATCCATCATGTTTGATTTTTTCACATATACCTAAACTATAGTATTTTATGCGCCAAACGTAAAGGCGAGGCTTTAAGCAAAGTCGTTTGTGATTACCGTCTAACGCGTACTTTGTGTTTAACCCTGTTGCTGGCAAACTTGCGGTAAATCAAAAATGCTACGATCAAAATCAAGGCTAACGCCAAAAGTGAAACTATGATGACCCACGACGGAATTACCCAAAACGTAGTTTTTCCGGTTATTAGATTACCGCTTGTACCATAGCCTAGATTTGCGCTGATAGTATATTTCCCTAACCACTTTTGGTTTTTTAATTTATCTTCAAACTTTCGTATACTGTTTGGCAAAACATTAGATCGAGGTTGTGTATTGTTTAGGTCGTAGGCTTCGACAACAGTGTTGCCTTTTTTAATCTCTACTCGTCCAAATGGCTTGACATGAATGTTGCCAGTGTTTTTTAGTCTGGCGACCACCGACATTTGCCCTGAATTTATAAAAAACCGCCCGGTGCTGCCGTCTTTAGCGGCAGATAATTCTACTAAATACATATTCTCTTTTAGATTACCTGGTACGGTTACCAAAAAGAGGGTCCCGACGCTGGCTGCCAAAGCCACGTTCGATTTTTGCGGGTCACTGGCATCAGCAAATCTTACAACTCCGTAATAACCCCCGGCTGAAGCGCTTTTTGGCACGCTTATCTTCACAGTTATATCTGTTTTTTGGCGAGCTTCAAGAGTAATTTTTTCAACCGTAGAGGCTATACTTCGGAAACTGTTTCCGTACGTGGTAGGCTGATTGTTAAACTTTACGGCCGGTTGACCGGATTCATCTTCCGCCGGGTCAAAGTCGTTAATTAACACTTGTGCGGTAGTTTTGGAGTTCGACAAGTTCTCGACATAAATTTTAACTTGAGAACCTTTTCCTTTTTCTACTACTAGCTCCTCTCTTACGGGCGAGACCCTGAACCCGCTACCCTTTTTTTCTTGGGCAATCACATTTATTTGTATAGAAAAAACTAGCATTATTAACACCGCTAGTAGCGCTATCTTTTTAATCATTAACCTTCCTCCAGTTTACTTGTTTATTCTTTTTTAACACTTACGCTTGAGTTTAGCAAAATTGCTAAAAATTGGCTAGAGCCAAGTAAAGCATAGTAGTTGAATAAACCCCGGGAGCTTGAGAAGAATTAACGTTGACGATGTAAGCCACTGTGTACTTAGTAAAATAACTCGGCTGATTAATAGAAACCAGTTGGTCTCCGCTGTTAAACATAAATCTGTTAGGCTGATTATAATTGGGTCTGATTGTCGGGTATGGTCCGTACCCCGTTGGCTCTTCACCAACGCTTGGTGCTGTATTGCGCCTTAAATTTAAGCCGAATTGGTTACGGCCAATTTGGCTGGTATCTAAAGTAGGTATCGGATCAATTATATTATTACCGGAAGTCATGGTTGTGCCGTGATAAGTTACGTTATACCCAAAACCAGCGTTAGTGGCGGTTATAAATTGGCTATGTCCGTACCTGGTAAGACGCGAGTTAAACTCACCAAAGTCGTAATAATAATCTACCAAGTTGGTACAATCTAACCCTTGGATATTAATTGCCGCACAAAAATATAGATACGGCGGAACGTAAGTACTAACATCCACCGGCTGGGTGATCGCTATGGCTGTCCCTCCTGCGTACAGCGCAGTGGTACTAGCTAATTGATCAGCAAACAGTTCCAATCGCCCATAATAAGAACCAGTAGCAGTCGGGTTGCCTACTCCTCTTAGGGTAATAATCAGTGGCCCGGCAGTAACTGGCTGTGGAGACCTTGACAGTATAATTTCTGTTTGAGTTGGTGAACCAAAAATACTAAAACCGCTCGCCCCGTTTATACTAAACGAGCTTATTGAACTGAGACCGCTCCCGCTAAAACCGGCGCAGAAGTCTTCCGGTAAAGGACTGTTACTGCACACGTTTAGTTTAATAGCTCCGAGCGTGGGCATTGCCGGTACATCAAAAGAAAATTCATAACTGACCCCTGTAGCAGAAGGCAGTGACGAACTTATTTTTAATGACCTGTTATTTACGTAGGGTGCAGCTTTGGAGTTATCAACAAACAACGGTGCTGGCACCATAAGCGCCAGCACCACAAACAATGGCAACAGCTTTATCAACGTTCTTTTAAATCTTAAATGCATAGTCTTTACTCTTTATTACAGAGGCCATTGTCATGCGTTGTTAGTAATCGGTCGCTTAATACGTACCGGTTGCTATCAAATCTAAGGTTGTTTGGTACAAACCTGCAGGAGTAGTTAAGGCAGCTGTAGCTGCAAAGGTTAACGTACTGTCTGCATGGCTGATAGGACCGGACGTATAAGCAATACGATCACCGTAACCGTTAGCAGCGGTGGTAACTAACCGATCAAAACCGTACATGTTAGCTCCGGCATAGTTGACATCGGCCGTAATACCAGAGCCTGGGCTAACGTTCAAACCGAAACGTTCGGTTGACGGACCAGCCGTTATGCTGGCGGCCGCGGCTCCAACCGGGTCAATGTCGTTAGAACCGCTCATTAAAGTATCACCTCGCATTCTAACGGTAGCACCAGATGAAGCGTTGGTTGATAAACCAAACACCGCGGTATCGTTGTCAACCAAACTACTATCTATAACTCGGGGCGTACCATGGCCTATATCTAAGGCTGGGGCACCAGTGCCCGGGCAGGACGTGCTACCACCGGTTTTGTTAACACAAAAGCGTAATGTTTCCATAACCCTGGTGGTAATAGTGATTTGTTCGGCGGTGCTCAGGGCAATACCACCAAAATCCCGATAGGTACCTGTTACATCAGCTCCGGCATGGTTACCTGCCTCGGAGTTGTCATCGTAAACATATATACGGGCGTAAAAGCTACCTGGACCGGTAGAAGGGTTGGTAGCGGTAAATCTAAACATCACCGGATTAGCGTCAGCCGGAGTGACGGCATTACCGGTAGAGTCGGTCAGCTTATAGGTGTGTGCGCTATTAGCCGTGGCTCCCGTCCATCCTCCGCTTAGCGAACTAGCTCCGGTTAGATTAGAAAACGGGTTAGCCGCAGAGGTGATGGTTGGGACGTTGCCGTTGTTGTTAGTACAAGTAGCTTCACCTTCTAGCGGAGAGTTACTACAAAATTCAACCACAACGCCTCGGACGGTGTACGATTGCGCAACCTTAAAGCTCACTTCGTAGTTAACGCTTGTTGCGCTAACCGCCGAAGAAGACATGGTTATTGACCTGGCAGTAACTTGGGCTGCATCGACTTTATTTAGAAGCAATAAAGGTACAGCCAAAGTACCTAGGGCTAAGCCTAGAGCAACGGTCAACAATACCGGTCGTCTTACTTTTTTGACGAAAGTACTCATTCTTTCTCCTTAATTTTATATTCAAAAAACAAATAACACTAGACCGCAAACAGTTCATGCGTGTCTAGAATCACGCAAAATCATTCATACGCAGCTCCTTGTTGTTGTTTTTATTTTTGCTATAAGCCCTTTAATTTTAACAAATGATTTGCTTTTTACGCAAGTAGTTATGCACAGTTTTAAGTGTTTTAAATAAAAATAAGGCTCTTTTTTCAAGAGCCTTATTTTTTTACTACCTACTGGTTTATTTAATACGTGCCAGTTGCTATCAAGTCTAAGGTTGTTTGATACAAGCCTGCAGGAGTAGTTAAGGCAGCTGTAGCTGCAAAGGTTAACGTACTATCTGCATGATTGATTGGACCGGACGTATAAGCAATACGATCGCCGTAACCGTTAGCAGCGGTGGTAACCGTGCTATCGAAACCGTACTGATTGGCTCCAGCATAGTTGGTGTCGGCCGTGATACCAGAGCCCGGATCAACGTTTAACCCAAACCTTTCGGTACCCGCCGACATAGAGCCAGCGTTTGCTCCCATTGGTGTAATAGAGTTACCACCACTGGTCAATGTATTGCCCCGCATTCTAACGGTAGCCCCAGATGAAGCGTTGGTTGATAAGCCAAACACCGCGGTATCATTATCTACTAGAGTGTTATCTATCACCTTTGGTGTACCATGGCCTATATCTAAGGCTGGAGCGCCAGTGCCCGGACAAGCCGTGCTACCACCGGTTTTGTTAACACAAAAGCGTAATGTTTCCATAACCCTGGTGGTAATAGTAATCTGCTCGGCGGTGCTTAGGGCAATACCACCAAAGTCAGAGTTAGCGTCAGTACCGGTTGTGGCTCCACCTGAATGGCTAGCCGGACTTCCGGCGCCCGTATCATTTACGTAAGTGTAAATGCGGGCATAAAAGCTGTGTCCGCTGGTTCCTGCAGTAGATTCCGGGTTGCTGGCTACAATCCTAAACAATACCGGGTTGGCATCACCAGGCGCGATTGCTACGCCGGTAGCATTTGTCAATTTTACCGTGTGGTTAGAATTGGCTCGGGTCAGCGTCCAGGTCGGACCGGATATAGAGCTAGTTCCTGTTAAATTAGTAAATAGCCCTGATCCATCGGCACTGGTAATTGTCGGGACAACCGTACCGCCGTTATCAGCTATAGTACAACTGTCGCCCTCAAGAGGAGTATTATCGCAGAACTCCACTACAATACCTTTAATCGTCATTGAATGTCCCGCCTTAAAGCTAACTTCGTAGTTAACGTTTGTTGCTCCAAGAGCAGAGGATGACATAGTTACCGACCTCGATGATACCTGAGCAGCATCGGCTCTATGAAGAACCAAAGCCGGAATCAGCGTCGCAACTGTCAACAATACCGCAGCTCCAAAGTACAGTTTGTTGGCTGTTTTAGATCGCAACTTAAACATTGCTTTCTCCTTTTTTTTGTTTTTGTTGTGTTTAATTTTTAATAGACACTTCTGTTATAGCATAAGTTTTGTACATATACAAAATATTTATTGACGAGTTATCCACAGTCTAGAAATAAGATGTGGCCACCAAATCATGCACAAAAGTATACTGACCACCAGGTGTGATACTGGATATGTTGTAGAGGTACGATATAGTGTAATCGGTTTCGCCGGAGCTTGAGTTGCTTTGTGCTATAACATCTCCCTTTACAAACCTAAACAAGTTAGCAGTGTCATAGCCGGAAGAAGCATATCCGTAACTAAAAGAACTACTGGGTATCTGTACCGGATTAGAGCCAAAGCTCCCAATGCCGGTGATGTTATTAGCCGCCAAATTAATACCGAACTGCTCGTTACCCGGATTTGAAGCAGTCGCGGAGGTTAAGTTGTGCATTGTATAACTACCGTTTCTGGGTGGATCCGAATTACTTATTACAACGTAACCGTTAGCTAAATAGGTCCTTACTCTGAAAGTAGCTGTTGTAACAATTGGGTTGTCGGTCGATAACAGGCCTAGATCAATATTCACTACCGGGACATAAAATTCTAAATACGGATCAGCCGTAGTCGTAAACCCGCCATAAAGTTGAAAATTACCACTACTGGCATTACCAACGGCAAGATCACCCAAACTGGCTCTGGCGCGATAGCTGGCCGAACTGGCATCGTTAAGCCCACCGGCACCCATAAACACCTCGTCAACACCGTAGTTAGTAGATCTATAGACCGGCGCAGCCGACGCTCGCCCAGTTATCAAAACAAACAAAATAAAAAGACCAAGTGTAATTAAGCTTTTTAATATCCTTGATATTGTTTGTTTAACTATCCTCATAGAATCATCTTATATTTTAATGGTAACCGTCTAATTTGCAAACTGGTAGTGCTTGTGTGTATAGTAATCTTGAAAGACGGTTGAAAAAACTAAAAATATGGATAATCAACAAAAAACCGCTGGAGAAGAAAAACCTAAAAAAGACGACAGTCAGGCCGATCAGTTGTCGCAACAGTCTAATATTAGTCTCGATAAAGACGGCGACACTTTAGATTCCAGCCAAGCCAAAAATAATTCCCCTGGCGACGAAGAGCACCGGTTTGTACCTAAAAAGAGCTTGTTTCAGAGAGTTTATGGCTTAACCAGTGCTATTAATATTTATATATTATTGTTCTTCTTGGTATTACTGCTGGCAGGAATAGCGGCTTTCGCTAGTTACAGAGCAAGCAAAAACGCCATTAGTCCAAACATTGCCGGTCAAGTATTGAGCGCTACTGATTTGCAAAACCTAAAAAACAATGACACTTCAGTTGGGGACCCTAAGCAAACGTTAACTATCGCTTCTAACGCTATATTCAATGGGCGGGTTTTAGTCCGGGACAGTATCGATATTGCCGGTTCTATAAGAGTGGGAGGCTCATTAAGCTTACCAGGTATCAGTGTCTCTGGCACAAGTTCTTTCGAAAACGTTCAGATAAGCAACAATTTATCGGTCGTTGGCAATGCGGCTGTACAGGGCGCTCTAACCGTTCAAAAGAATCTATCCGTTGGCGGGGGGGCAAATTTTGCGGGCACTTTGTCGGCATCAGCTTTGAGTATAGATAAATTGATTCTTAATCAGAATTTACAATTAAACCGGCATATTGAAGCCGGCGGAGTAACACCTAGAATTAATAGAGGACCGTCTATGATCAGCGGCGGAACGGTGTCGATTAACGGCAGCGACACGGCCGGTACTGTAAATTTAAACTTTGGATACAGCACCTCGAGTGGCATATTGGCAAATATCGTATTCACTTTCGCCTTTAATCAAACACCCCATGTGGTTATCTCCCCTGTTGGACCAGGTTGTGCCGGACTTAACTACTACGTTACTCGCACTACTACCGGCTTTTCTATAGGTAGTACGAATGCCGGACCGGCGGGCCAGAGCTGTTCGTTTGACTACGTAGCCATCGACTAAACAACTTTTGTAAATCTATGTGTTTACGAATTTAACTATTTTAGGTTTTGATTTTTTTGAATTTTATTAAACGTCCAAAAAAACCACTACGTCATCAGATCTAACCTGCATAATACCTCGAGTAATGGTTACTTTTTCGTCTTTATGGTCTGTAGAACGAATAATCAAATCGCAAGGGTTAAGCAGAGTTAGGAAGTTATGATGCTTGGCCAGTATGTCAAAAGGACCGGTGTCGTTAATTGCTGAAACGCTGGTGACATCGCCCTCATAATACGTTTTAAAGGGTGAATATACTTTTAAGTGAAATTTATCCTTAGACAAGGGTATTCTGGAGTTCACTTCGGTCGACTGACTAGGTGGTTGCTTATTGTCTGATTGACTCTTTTCAGCCATAGTGCTTCTTTTTAATAATATTATACGAAGTATTTAAAGGCTGTTTATTTAAATCAAACAGCTCGCTAAACAATTATTTCCTCAATACCTTTTAGTGTTTCATCTCTGGTAAAGTATTCGCCTGGCAATCCGCTTAGTTTTTCGGTAACAAAAAAGTACTGGGTAAAGTACTGTATTAGTTTTTTGGCCTTAGCGTATTCGGCGCGATCAGCCGGACTTAATTCGTTTTCGCCGATAATGGCAATAATCCCTTTTAGCTGTTCGTACTTTTGCATAATCGCTTGGACCCTAACACTCAAAACATAATGTCTCTCGCCCACCACATCGGGAGATAAAAGGCTGGACGAGGTTAAATTTAAATCGACGGCCGGGCGAATGCCCTGTTCGGCCACTTTACGACTTAAAACGATAATCGAATCCAGTTCATGCTGAATTGTTTGGACTGCCGGATCCGAAAGATCATCGGCCGGTACGTAAATTGTTTGTACACTGGTGATTGATCCGTTTTCGTTAGAGCTTAAACGATCTTGCAATATCTTAACATCAGAAAAAATCGTGGGCTGATAACCGCCTTCGTTAGGGATTTGATCCATTATGGTAGATAGTTCATTTTTAGCTTGCACAAAACGATACATATTGTCGGCAAAGAACAAAATGTCTTTTTTCTCTTCGTCTCTAAAAAATTCGGCGGCTGCGGTGGCTGTAATTCCTATCAGACTTCGTTGGGCCGGGTTTTCGTTCATTTGCCCAAAATACATACAGGTGTTTTTTAATAAATCGTACTCTTGCAATGTTTCGTAAAGCTCGTGCCCCTCACGAACACGTTCGCCAATTCCGGCAAAAAACGATAAGCCTGAGCCTGATCTGGCTATATTATGGATTAATTCCATGGTTAACACCGTTTTGCCAACGCCCGCACCTCCTATAACGCCAATTTTTCTGCCTTTTACAAACGGAGTAAAAAAGTCTATCACTTTTATACCGGTCTCTAATATCTCTGGTTTTGAGGCTAAGAAGCCGCTACCTCGCCCGGGTATTTTTAAGATATTTTTACGCAAGTGATTATCTGGAAAAGAGTCTTTCCCATCTAGCGGATTCCCGAGAGCGTCAAAAATTCGGCCAATTATATCGTCACCAACAGGTATTTCTATACCCTTACCCGTTGGCTCAACCTCCATTGCCTTCTGAATACTTTTACTGGACTGCAAATTAAGGCAAGCCGCCGTAGTATCGTTGATAATATGCTCGACTAGCAAAGGGCTTTTGCTTTCGTTTTGGACGCGTATTACTTCACCGATAGCTGGCATAGAATCGGCAAATTCTACTTGTATGACTAAGTCTTTAACCGAAACCACCGTTCCCTTGCTCATGCGTGTACCGCCTTTCTTAGTCCATTGATAATCTCTTTCAGCCGTTCGTCTTTGATAGCTCTTTTAGCCCTGGAATAACTTAATTTAAGCTCATCGACGGTATCGTTGGCCCGACGATGGGCAGCACTCATAGCTTGAAATCGGCTTGCATACTGGGCTAACTTCGATTCCAAAATTACTTGACTTAGGGCAATATTCATCATTGAGCGTTCTAGATGATCAACCACGGCAAAGCTGCTTGGTTCAAAAATGTAAGTCGCTTCGTTAATTATTTCGTCACCTTTTTTTACTTCTTTACCCTGCTCTTCAACAGCTTTACTTAACGATATTTTTTTAACGTCTTGTACCATCAACGATACATAGGTCTGATAAAAAACCATGGTTGAGCGGTAATTCTGCACTTCTTTAATAATCGGGGTAACGTTTATATTTTGATCTTTAACCGGTAGTTTAAAATATTTCTGGAAACTAACACCCTGCTGTGCCAATTGGACAGCCCCGTGATGGCCAATTACTATTATGTCGTTTTTAGATTTGTCATAACTTTGTAACATCCAACGAATTAATTTTTGGTCGATATCTCCACTAAAACCACCCTCGGCAGTAATTACTATAAACAGTTCTTTATCTATAATCCCTTCTTGGTCAACGTGACGACCAAAACTAAATATATTGTTAACGTTTATCTGACTATACATTTGCCACAAACGATCAAAAAAATTCTGACTCTGTAAAACTTGGTTTTTCACCTGAGCAATTTTCATGCTGGCAATTCCCTCAAAAATACTTGTCAGTTCACTCAATGATTGCATACCTTCTTTTTCTTTTAGTATTTCTTGAGGACGTTTCATTTTTTGATCTCCATAAGACTTTTGGCTTTAAGCTCCTTAAGAACACTGTCGTAATTAGAATCATCTTCTTTGACTTTGACAGCGTATTCCCCGGCTAAGGCTCGCAGTGTTTGCATATCCAACATTTCGCCTTCGCCCAAATCTAATACAATTTGGAACATCATCTGTTGGGCCATTCGACTAAAGGTTTCGGTCGGTTTTTGCATTATTAATTCGTAAATGCGCTTTCCGGCTGCCAAATCGGCTTTAGCTTCGAGTGCCAATTCAGATCCAAAACGAGAAAACTCCACTGCTTGTCGATAAGATGCTAATGTCTTCATAACCCTGGCTACTATTTCTTTTTGTCGTTTATTGTGACCTACACCTCCAACACGAGTAACACTCAAACCGATATTTAAAGCTGGACGAATTCCTTCACGAAATATATCCATATCCATAATCCACTGGCCGTCTGTAATTGACATAATATTGGTTGGCAAGTAGGCCGTTATATCACCTCCAGAGGCCAAAACCATTGGAATAGAGGTTAACGTTTTAGAGTTTTCAGCTAAGCGTCCAGCTCTTTCAAGGAGGCTGGAATGGGCATAAAACATGTCGCCTGGATACGAGTCCCTACCAGGGCTCACTCCGGCCAAAAGTGATATTTCGCGATGTGCCATAGCGTGGCTGGTTAAATCGTCATATATTACAATGGTATCTTGATTTAGACTTTGCCAAAAATACTCGGCCATTGCGCATCCCACGTAAGGCGCCAAGTAACTCATAACCAGCGATTCAAACAGGGTCGAAACAACGACAACGGTGTTTTGTAGGGCCTTTGTCTCTGTTAGACGGTTTAATAGCATATCCACATCGGCCCGACGCTTGGCAATTAAAACATAAATCACAATCATCTCGGTATTTTTTTGATGAATAGCCATTTGGGTCATCAAGGTGCTTTTACCTGACTTGCTGTCGCCTAAAATAGCCATTCTTTGTCCTTTTACTATTGGGAACAGACTGTCTATTACCGTTACCCCGGTTTCCAATGGATCACTTAGTTGTTTTCGTGTATAAAGCGGGGGAGCCGGATTAAACACCGGCCAAGTAGCATCGGCGGCTATTGGGCCTTTACCATCCAGCGGATCGCCCGTTACCGACACTACTCGTCCCGCAAAGTCTTTTCCGACCTTGGTCACCAGTTCGTTGTGTTGCTCGACAACGGTCATGCCGATATCCAAGGTTGTATCTCCTAAATGCAGTACTTCAACATGATCTTCGAATATATAACGTACTATTCCTTTGGAGCCGTTTTCAAACAGTACCAAGGCGTGCTGATTTATAGGATGCAAGCCTTTAACATTTACCAAAAATTTATTAACACTCGTTACTTCGCCTATAGGCCGACCGGATTTAACTAAGAACTCAAAATGGTTAGTACTCATCTTCAATCGGCCCCTAGAGCTTCTTTTAATTTCGCCCTATTGCTATATAGATGTTGACGAAGGCTAAAGTCGAAGCGTTTATTTGGAGTTCTTACAACAACTCCGGCTGCAATTGTTGGTTGTAAACCTACTTGAATAATTATTTGTGGGTTAACGTTTTTGCGAAACCAAATTATTAATTTTTGCAACACTTCTTGAGAGGGGTCAGCCGGAAAACTAATATGAATGCTTAGAGCCTTTTTTTTCAACAACTCTAGGTCGTTAAGTAGTTGTTTGCAAACATTTTGGTCTCTTAAATCTAGCTTATTTTCTTGCGCCAGAGCCCTCAATGAAGAGGTGATTGCCGGATAATTTATTGGGTCGTCGCCCCTAATAGCACTTTGCTCAACGGTATCTAAGAAAGATCTTAACTCTCGGTAAACGTAAGTAATATCCTGCTTACTATTGATAATTACCGGTAATTTTAATTCCATATCAGTATCACCCTTATTTGGTTTTTACTTCTACACTAAGCCGAAGAGTTCTTTTACTAATGTTCGGATAAATTCTGCCGATAGTTTTAAGTTCCACTCCTGATATCCTCAATAATTGCGTCTTTATTTTCTTCCAGGTATTGAAATATATAGTCCAGCTGGGCTGTCAAATCAATCTCCGTACCAATAGCTGCCAAGATATAATGATTGATGATATCGGCCATATTTTGCTCAAAACGATCGACTATGCGTTGTTTTTCAGCGGCTGCTTGTTCTGTCATTTGCTTTTCTAGCACCACCCTCTGCTGCTCAATGACCGCCTGAGTTTTTTGGATGGTATCCATTGCCAAATTCTTAGCATCTGACAAAGACTCCTCATATTTAGCAAATTCGTCTTCAAGCACTTTTTTTATCTCGTTTTTCATGTAGTCGTTAAGTTGACTGGTAGTTAACCGCAAGTCTTGTTGTAAAAACATGGCGTTTTCGCCAATAATTTTTTCAAAGTGCAAACGGCCACGGTTTTTTAACTCTTCCCGAAATTCATCGTCAAAAACCCTCTCTACGTCTTTTTCGACTACATCACTTAGTAAAAATTCCTTTTTCACAGCTCGTAATTTGCGAGCCGGTCTAAACAATAACCACACTGACAAACCCAAAGCCAACAGAGTTATACCGATGATGACTGCCAGTTGCCAAATTGTCATTTTTTATATACCCACCTCATATTTTTTTGTTAAAGCTTCAGTAGTAAGTATACGCCAAACACACCACTTAAGAAAACCATTAATCCTATTAACACCACTTGAAACATACCTCTAATAATCGATTTTTTACTCAGGGGGTTACGGCCAATCGACACCAAGCTACTACGAACGGCACTGTATATCAAACTACCGGAGATAGCCGTGGCTATGGCCAGTAGCAACAAACTCATATAGACCCTCAGTGGAGCTACCGGTTTACCTGCAATAAGTTCGCTTGCACGCTGCAATACTTTAGGTAAAGTGTCGTCCGTTTTTAATTTGGGGTTTTTGCCTATACTAACATCCACCGTAGTATGACCTATTTTTATTTGGTGCTCTTTGCCGGCAGAATCTTTTATAGTAGCGGTACCGATAACTTGCGCTGAGTCGCTACTCTTAAAAGCATTTAAAGCTTTGCCCAAAATTACGGGGTCTCTATCAGTAGCTTTCATACCAATTCCGCTAACCGCCGAAACGGTAACATAATCACCGGCAGCTATATCACCGGTTTGATTGCTTACCAACACCGAATAGCGGCCAACTTTCGCTACGTAGGCTTTTTCTCCTTCTTTTCCTAAAAGTATAGAGGTATCGTTGGCTCCAATAACAACGCCCATTATTCTATCGAACTGATCGTAGTTAACCGGTTCTACTTTGCGCAAATCATCTTTTTTTAGTCCGACAATCATCCCCCTTTGCAGAGGCACGTCAGAAGTATAACTTTGAGTTACGCTCTGAGCCACTGTCGGCAGTACATAGGCAAACAAAATTCCTATGGAAGTAAAAAATAAGACAATTAAAGTTCTTTTTATTGTTTTTGCGTACATAGCATCCTTGGAGCGTATACTTTGTTACGCCCTCTTGCCGATAAGTATAACTCTTTTGCTTATGGTTTTACTACTATTTCGATCAGTGTTTTAAGTAACTTATTTAGAGATTTTTCTGTAGTAAAGCGACCCAAAGAGATACGTATGCTACTGCGGGCTTGCTGCAACGTCAAACCCATCGCCCTTAGTACATGTGAAGGTTCATCGCTACTGGCACTGCAAGCCGAACCGGTCGCCACTATCAAGCCAGCCTCGTCTAACTTCATAACTAAGGCCTCATTATCAACCTCTTTAATACTAATATTTATGATATTTGGTAAGTGTGGGCTGCTAAAAGAGCCATTAATCGACACAGCCGGAACATGATCTTTCAGTTGCTTTATAAAATTATCTCTTAGTTTTGCCAACCGTTTACTCTCGCTTTTATAATCGTCTCTTACCATCTCGAAAGCTTTGGCAAAACCGGCAATGTTCGCTAAATTTTCGGTGCCACTCCTAAGACCTTTTTCTTGACCACCCCCCAAAATCAGTGGTTTGATTTTTGCACCTGCTTTAATATACAAAGCTCCACACTGTTTCGGTCCGTAAATTTTGCCGGCGTTAATGGTCATTAAATCGACTCCCAGTTTTGCTACTTGCAAATCTAAGTAGTTAGTTGCCTGGCAGGCATCACAATGAAGATACAGAGGGGTACTAATCCCGCGTTGCTGACGAGCTTGCAGAATTTCATTAATAACTACTTTTATATCGCCAGGGTACTCGATAGTACCTATTTCGTTATTGGCATAAGTGCAACTAATCAAAACAGTATTATCTTTTACATGCTTTGTTAAGTTTTCAACTTGATAACGGCCACTCTTGTCAACTTCTACTATTGAGTGGTCATAGTTCTTAACCGGGTTTAAGACAGATTCATGCTCTATGGCCCAGGTTACAACGTGCGGATAATTAAATGAATCCATTACGCCTTTTATGGCAAGATTGTTGGCTTCGGTGCCACCAGCCGTAAATACCACTTCCGCCGGTTTTGCACCCAAGCCTCTGGCTATGATACCCCTATACTTCTCCAAGTCTTTTTTGTTTTCTTGGGCAACCAGATATATAGCCGATGGATTATAAAACTTCCGTTGAAAATAAGGTTGCATTACTTGGACTACCTCACTCAATATTGGCGTTGCTGCCCCATAATCAAAATAATTCTGGTACTGTAGCATCTTAATATAAGATGTTAACACTTATAAAAACGTTTTTGTAATAAAACTAGCGACTTTAAGCCTGCTAAAAACGATATTAAACCCTTTATCCAAGCGTAAAGAACTTTAAAAAGAGTTGCCGTCGTTAATTAGCCACTTTGGCTTTTTTAAAGAGGCGGTGGGCATTCGAAGTTGTTACTTTTGCGATATTCTGTAAACTCTCGTTTCTAAAATCACTTAAAAAGTCAGCAATTACTGAAACATTGGCAGGTTGATTTATTTTACCCCTAAGCGGAACTGGAGCTAGATAAGGCGCATCGGTTTCCAGTAACATTCTATTAAGTGGTAAGTTTTTATAGGCTTTTAATTGTTCTTGGTTTTTACTAAAGGTGACAATACCGTTTAGTCCGACATAGAATCCTCTAATTAAAATGTTGTCCAGTTCTCTTTGTGTAGCACTAAAACAATGAAAGACTCCCCTTAAATCTTTGAAATTGTCGACAATCGGCCATATGTCCTTGTAGGCTTCACGTACATGAAAAATTAATGGCAGATTGTGTTGTTGGGCTAAAGCTATTTGGTATTCTAATACTTTTATTTGTTCTTTTTTTGGGGCGCGGTTGCGGTAATAATCTAGTCCACATTCCCCGATAGCTATGACTTTTTCATCGTTTAACAGATCGTCTAACTGCTGAGTAGCAAGCTTCTCAGATTCAGAATAATGAGGATGTATGCCAACGCTAGCCCATACATTATCGTATAGATGGGCAAATTCTACCGCCTGTTGGCTATCTAAATAATTCGTGCCAACACAATAAATCTCTGCAACTCCGGCAATTTTAGCATCGTTAAATATAACTTCTTTCGGCAAACCAAAATCGGCCCAATGTATGTGACTGTGAGTATCGACAAACTTCACCGCACTTCTCTTTTTAATATCTAGCTTTCTTCTTTGGGAAAAAGGGGCTTGCCAAGCTGTTTAACCACCCCTTCGCCAAAAATAAACTTAATCTTTTTGGCAGTTTCCGGCATAAACGGCTCCAGCAAACCGGCAATCTCAATCAAGCAACTAGCCGAATAAGTTAACACTTCTTGCAGGTGTGAATAGTCGCCACTTTTATAGATTTGCCATGGCTTTTGAGCGTCTATATACTGATTAACCCCTTTAATTTGACTCCATACTTCATCTAAGGCTTTGTCAAATCGAAAATTATTTATAGCATCTTGGTACTCGTAAATATCGTGTTCCCCAGGTGGTATTTCACCCAAAATATTATTTTGATACTTCCCTAACATACTGGCTACTCGCTGGACGGCATTACCCAACTCGTTAGCTAGTTCGTTATTGTAAGCCGAGTCAAGACGCTCCCAGGTAAAATTACCGTCTTCGTAACTCGAGACATGTCTTAGGAAAAAATATCTATAAGTATCCACTCCGTATTTATCGATTATCTCTTTGGGGCTGACGACATTACCGACACTTTTACTCATTTTTTGGTCGTCAACATTCAAAAAGCCATGTATGTATAGAGTTTTTGGCAAAGGAAGCCCTAGCGCCAACAAAATGGCCGGCCAAAAAACAGCGTGAAACTTAGCAACGTCTTTTCCAATTACTTGCACGTCCGCCGGCCAGTAAGTTTTAAAGTCATCATACTCGGGGTAGCCTAAAACCGTTATGTAATTCAGTAAAGCTTCAAACCAAACGTACATCACTTGGGTTTTGTCACCAGGTACCGGTATCCCCCACGCTAATTTATCTACCGGTCTGGAAATGCTAATATCCTCTATGCCTCCTTGTACCAGCTTTAACATTTCGTTTTTGCGAGTTTCTGGCACTATTTTAAATACATCATCACTTATAGCCTCTTGAATAGCTTTCAAATATTTAGTCAGTTTGAAAAAATAGTTTTCTTCTTCCAGCTTCTGATATTGGCGTTGGTGTATGGGACATATATTGTTATTTTCCTTGGCTTCCGTTGGGGCAACAAAGCTTTCGCAACCGACACAATAAAGACCGGTGTATTTACTTTTGTAAATATCGTTCTTAAGATTTTGCCAAATAATTTGAGCCCGTTGACCATGACCTTTATCGGTAGTACGAATAAAACGATCGTTGCTGATATCTAGTAACTTAAGCAGTCCTAAAAATTTATTGGCATTAATTTCAGAAAAAGCTTTGGGTGTCATGCCGGCTTCGGCGGCTTTTTCGGCTATTTTACTGCCATGCTCGTCTGTACCGGTACTGAATAGTACTTTTTCTACCCCTTGCTGGCGCCAATAACGAGCCAAAACATCGGCATATATAAAATCAAGCACATTGCCAATATGAGGTGCTGCGTTAACATATGGAATTGCGGTAGTAACATAAAACTTTTCCATGGATTTGTAATATATTGTAACAGATTAAAATTTTACATTTTCAGAAGAATAAGCTAATGTCAGTTGCCAAAATCGCTGGCTAAATGCCACAATGCGCATAAATCGCAAAGATAAGGTTTTAAGATTACCCCATGTTGATATTTGGCAACTAAAGCTGCTTTTTTAGCACTTTCTTTTGAATCAAAAGCCAGTTTGTCTTGACAGTCCATCTAGTTTGGCTAGTTTACAAAAGTAAGCACCACCTGTAAACCCGGTAACACAACGTAAGCTACTGGTCTATTTAAAACAAATTATCTACAAGCTATTCTTTTGTCTTGTTCTTTTTGGGCTTTTTCTTCTCTTTACGGCCCCTGTCTTTTGACATAACATCCCCCTCCACTAGGGTGTATCCTAAATATACACCAATATTGTCTTAGTAGTTAAACTATTTTTAGACTCAATTTATTGGCTAAAAGCCCTACTTTTTTATTTTTTCTTAGTGACATAACACCAACAGCCAACGACCCAATACCTCTAAACAAAGCTCTTTTTTTAGATTTTATTTTCTCAGACTTATCAAGGTTTGTTCTAATCGCCCCTAATTTTGAGGATTCAGACATAAAGGCTAACGGTATCGAGGTTGCCCCCAGTTCTAGTGCGGTATAAATATCGCCCACACGAGCCTCTATAGCCGCCACTCCGGCAATCATATCAATATCGTCCTGGCTCACTTTTGGCCTGGAGTAAGGTTCGCCGTCGTCTAGACCGTACCAAGCTTCCCTTATATAACCAATCGCTTGAGATTTTAACGGTTCAATGTTTATTCCGCTATTTTTAGCTTCAACATACTCTCGGTAACAATTAACAGCCCTGCAAAAAGCGCTTGTCCGAAATTCTCTCATATGCTCAGTACTGGGGATTTCACTCAATTCAACAAAACTTTTATGAATATCATAAGCTTCTTTAGCATATTTATCGGCATCATCGACTAAACCCAACTTACTGTAAGAAGTAGCGACATCGCGAGCCGCTTTCCCTCTGTCTAGTGAATCCTCGGAGGTTAATTCGTAAGCTTCCAATCTCCTGGCAACAGCCTCTATATAATCACCACTACTGTGATATTTAGCGGCATCGAGCATAAGTCTGTCAAAATCAGCCTTTCTTTTAGCCGATTTAGCCTCACTGACTTGTGCGTCCGTAATACTCCTTATGCGAGGCAGTATAGGACAGTTTGTTCTTTCTGAAAAATTCACCATCATAACCTATGTATTATATCATATTTTATATTTATTAGCAAGTATTATTCTTACTTTGACCCAGTTTTTATGAACACCAAAACTACCGCAAATCCCCTAATTTTGCTAACTTGTGACTTTTTTGCTCACTTTACGATAACAGCCTGTTGGTTTTCGAGGATAAGCCAGTTCTAATTAAATCCATTTGCTTTTTACCGATACCGTCTTTTAAAGCTCGCCAGGCGGCTTTAATTTGCATTTTTGCCCGTTTATATCCAACCTGCTGAAAAGACATAAACTGCTGAACTATATCTTCGTTAACATTCTTTTTCGTAGGTAGAACGCTCAGAGCCAATATTTTCAATAAAGAAGGTAGTTGCGAGGCAAACTTATGTCGTATCGGCTCCGCAAGACGAACCGATATGCTCTCAACCATCAACTGCAAAGCGTCTTTAGATTCTTCCTCTGTAAAGCCCGAATAATCTTGGACTTTCTGAATCATATCAAAGTAGCGCAAAACAAACCCCTCCGCCCACAGAGGGCATTTTTAGTCAAAAACAATTTTTTAGCTATAAGATATCTAACACCACGCTGGTAAACTGCAAAAATCTAAGGCTCCACCAAAGCAGCCGGCACGGTATTTTCTAAATCGGTGTACAATTTTTGAATATTCTTTTCAGATACCGATTTTTGCAACTCTACACCCTTAAAAAACCCCGTTTCATCACGTTCATATACATCTTCAACTATACTGTCATTAACCTCTCTAAACAATTTAATGCGCGCCACTTCGCCGCCTTCTTCGATATCTTCGTAAATATCCGGTGGTGCAGATTCCCATCCCAGTAAACCCGGTTTATTAGGGTCATCCAGTTTTACCAATATCCTCAAATTCCGATTTTTTCCTTGAATTTTTTTTAGCTCAAGTACTTTTATGAAGCCTCCGGCTTTCGTTTCGATGTAATCGCTGTACATAGTTAAAAGTTCTCGAGCAATTTTACCCAAATTCTTACTTTTGTACTTTTCGTTGCCAGCAACCGGATGAGATTCTCTACTTTGCATATCTTTTCTCATATCCTATCCATCTTCCGAATTCCTCATGCCCACCCGATTAACCTTTAGAGTTTTATTCGTTAAACTCCTACAAAGTATTGTTTATTATATCATAATTACACTATTTACACAAAGTAACAATAAAAAGGGTTTTGACAGGTTTGGACTGTCAAAACCCAAAAAGATAAAGGACAAAAGGGTTAAACCGGGCCTAGCTAAAGCTACTTGTTTCGAGCACGCGGAGCGTACGGACTAACGCCCGTTCCGCCCGTAGTCGAAGCCCAAGGGCTGGGCCCACCGTTGGCCGTCGGGTTGGCAAATAACCTAGCTCCGACAGTAATGTTGAATGGCCCGTTGAAGAGTCTGGTGGGACTCTTCTTCACGTGTGTACGCCATATTTGCATCAAACCCCAAAAGGAGTGATACCTCCCGGCACCGGGCTGACCGCGGGACTCTCGGTGGATGATCTTAACCACCCAGTCTTCGTTCCAGACCCGTCTCCAGGTCTTGGAACCTTTAGCCTTGTAGCGAGCCTGTTTATAGGCGGCCTTCCTAACCCACAAGCGCCAGCGCTCAGCACCCTTGTGCGTTTTTTGGTACTTAACACACTGGGCCTTGGAGGGGCACTTACCTTTAAGCACGTACCCCTTGTAGGCGACCTTTTTGGCGTAACTTGATGAAGCCACGCCAAACGACACTGCTATTACTAGCAGTGTCGCGATGACCAATGTTAGCATTTTTCGGAACATACAATCCCTTCGGTTGGTCTGGGTGCCCGCCACAGGCGAGTTCCATTACATGGCCTCTGGTTGTTAATGTTCCCTTCTGTCCTAACACATATTTAAGCATAAAATTATGTTTATGCCAAATAAAAAATCCTTTTTTCCAAAAGGATTTTTACAACAAATACTGGTGGAGCTGCCGGGTAACGCTCCCGGGTCCGCTAAACAACTAGTTTATGCCTCTACAAGTTTAGCCTGTTTAAAAATTCTTGATTGTCTGCCGATAAACAAGCAAAAAGCTTACAATCAAAGTTTGTTAAATACTTACAACCGATAGTACAAACGGCCTATGGCTGGCATCCAGAAAAATATGAAACTAATCTGACCTTATCTGGAAAAAGACAGTTAGTCGCTATAGAAACTCAAGCTACAGCAAAAGCCGGCTTAGCAAAAATGCTAGCTAGCTGTTTTTCAAAAGATTTGGCATCTATTGAATTTGCCCTATAACGGTGAGCAACCGGCTTGCGTACATAAACTGTTAAAGTTCAACGTCGAGCAAAATTCAGCCCCACGAACAACCAGGTTACCTTTATTTATATCCGGTAACCGTGTTTTATATTAGCATAATTACTATGAATTTTCAAGTTTCTTAAAATCGTTTACCTTACTTGGAAAGCTTATAAGCCGCCCAACTATTTGTCAGACTCAACCAGTCCTGAAGCGATAAGTTTTGAGCTCGCAGTTGCGGATAAATATTGGCGGATTCTAGCAACTTTGTCGCTTGCTCTTTTGTCAACCCCAAGCCGCCCGCTAAAGAGCTGCGTAGTTTTTTACGTTTAGAGCTAAAACCGGCTTTAACTACCTTAAAAAGTATTTCTGGGTCCATTTGTCCGAATAGCGGGGTTTGACGTCTTTGCAACACTAAAATCTGTGAATCAACTTTTGGTTTCGGTTCAAACAGTTTGGCTAAAACAACTTGACCCAAATCGGGCTTAAAATACATTTGTGTGGCAACGCTTAAAATTGACATATCACCCGGAGTAGCACAAACCCGTTTGGCCAATTCTTTTTGTACCAATAACACGGCTAAAAGCGGTGGGTTGGCAGCTTCGCTAAATACTCTTAACAAGTTAGATGTTAAATAATATGGAATATTGGCTACCACTTTATAATTTTTTGGTAAATTACCTAGATCTAATTTTAATATGTCGGTATTAATCACCTCTAATAGATTGTTGGAATATTTGACGACAGTTCTTAAATTTTTAGCCAGTCTGGTGTCTATCTCCACGGCAGTTACCCGAACGCCTTTATCTAATAATAGTTGGGTCAGTGTGCCATAGCCAGGACCAACTTCTAAAACATGATCTTGAGTATTTAAATTAGCGCAGTCAACAATTTTTTGTAACGTAGCTTTGTCTTTTAGCCAATGTTGGCCTAATCCTTTAATAGGTTTCATAAAAAATTATCGGTATATATCTAGTAGGCCCAAAGAACGGCTACAAGAAGGCCAGGGTCGCCAACCGCTTTTCTTGTAATAGGTGGCTGCAGCTTGATCTTGAACTGCTGACGGAGCTTGACTGGGCAACATATTTTCATAACCAGCAGGAGCGTTTGCTCGCCAAGAACCTAGATTGAATTGATAGGCCCCGTAGTAACCGTTGCCGGTGTTGCTGGTGTATGCTCCTTCGCAACTTCGCAGTCGTGCCAGTGCGGCAGCAAAATCGCCGCCAAAAGCAGCCGTTTTACTGCCAACTATCATTTGTTGATTTTGCGGTTGTAGTGTAACAACTTCTTGGATAACCCTTTTATTGGCAGGATTGTTAATGTCAACCTCGTAAATAACTTGTTTTTTGCCTTCGGTCCCTTTTTGTAGCAGCTGTTTATAGCCAACCGGTTTGTTAGGATCTAGTTTGTTATCCGTGCCAAAAGGAATAGCTTCTTCTGCGATAACCACTGTTTTTCCGGCTTTGGATACAAAAATGGCCATATTATCGCTAATTGTCGCCTCTTTAGACGGTATAACACTAGCCCCAGGTTCCAGCTTAACTTTTTTTTCTTTTAAAAATTCTTTTACCGTTTTGCTTTGCGTTTTATAAGCCAGTGGCGGGCTGCCATATAAACTCATGGTTACTGGAGTTGCGCGGTTAATAATCAGTTTTTCGCCAAATATATTTTCTTGAACAAAATCGGTGGCCGTGGTTAATACCAGTTGATCTTCCGGGTCAATTTTAATTTTGGCCTTTTGAATGATTGTCTTTGGGTCTTTATATGGAGACAGTACTCGACTGGTTTTATCTTTGTCGACAATTGTCACTGGCCTGGCTTTATAAATCTGAATTGTAAAGTTATCGGCATCGATAGCGGTTTTTTCACTTGGCTCTATCAAGTCTGCCTGATGAGTTTTAATATTCGCCCTGCTCAAAAACTCCCCCACCGTTGCTGCTCTGGTGGGTATTGTGGTTGTTTTACCGTCCATATAAAGATTGACAACGTGACTGTCGTTGGGTAAAACCACTTGGCTATTGGCCATCACAAAACCTCCAGCCAGTAAAAAGAACATCGCAAAAACAAATAACACCCCAAAACCAAAGATGTGCGCTCGTATAAAGTTATTGACGTGATTAATAATCGAATTCATTGTCAGTATTGACAGGTTCAAAAATTGCTAACACCGGTTGGTTATATTCTGAATTTGCAATTTTAAATAACCGCTCGTAACTGAGGATAGATTATAGCAAAAAAGCATAGTTAGCTCCAGTGAATAACGTTGAGTATTCGTCTGACGGAAGTGTCTATTTCTTCGCTTTTTAAGTCGGTAATGTTGATAAATTCGGCTGCTGTTAGTTCCGAACTGTTTATCTGTACTGAAGGTAATCGCTCAAGGCGCAATAAGTAGTATTGTACCCTTTCGGGTTTAAACAAAGCGTCTAGATAAATTTTGGTGAATTTTGTTGGGTTGAAATCTAAACCGGTTTCTTCTTTTAATTCTCGTATCGCCGCTTGCAAGTATGTCTCTGTCGGCTTCAAACCACCGCCCGGTAAGCGCCATCGCTTGTGGTCTCCCAGCCAGTTTTTAGTCAAAAGCACCTTGCCATCGGCTACCACTACTACGTACGCTCGTCTCGTACTGGCAAGTGCAATGTAAATAAAGGGCAATAAAAGATAATAAAGTAGTTTTCCTAATATCAAAGGTGGTTTCATATTTTTTCTAGTGGGGCGTAGGCCAAGTTTAGTTTTTTAGTGCCTTTGCCTTTAAAATGTACGGTTGCATCTTCACCGTCTAATTTCAAAACCACACCAACTCCAAACATTTGATGTCGCACCTTATCTCCCTCGTTTAACTCTAAAATATACCTCGGTTCTTCAATCGTGGCATTACCAATGTTTGTTTCAGTCGTATTTTGGTCGTATTTTAACAAAGATGAAGATTCAAAATGCTCATCTATATCGTTTAAAAAGCGCGATGGCGGATTATATTGCAAATTGCCATAAAGTATTCGGCTAGTGGCATACAGCAGATACAGCTCCTGTTTAGCGCGGGTCATTCCCACATAGCAAAGCCGGCGTTCTTCTTCTAATTCTGTTAAATCAAACACCGCCTTTCCGTGAGGTAAAAGGCTTTCCTCCAACCCTGGCATAAAAACCACCGGAAATTCCAGCCCTTTGGCACTATGGAGGGTCATTAAAGTCACGGCGTTTTGCCGTTCGTCTAGTTGGTCTAAATCGCTAATCAGAGCAACTTCCTCCAAAAAGCTGTCCAAACCTACTTCGCTATAAGCTTTAGCCACACTTAAGAGTTCTTTAACGTTTTCTATACGTGACTCACCTTGGATGGTGCCGTCTTTTAAATATTCTAAATAACCGAGTCTAGCAAGTAACTTCTCTGTTAAATCGGCTACGGCTAACTCCTCGCTCATAGCTCTAAAATCGGCTAATATTCTGCCAAATTCTAAAAACTGTTGTTTAATTCTAGGGTTCAAAGGCGCCTCATTGACTTTTTCTAGCGATTCTTGCAACGATAAACTTTTTAGTGCTCGCCAATCAGAAAAAGTTTGCAGAGACTTAGCGCCAATACCGCGAGACGGAATGTTGACTATACGGCTAAAGCTAATTAAATCTTCGGGTTGGTAAATTAGCCTTAGATAAGCTAAAACGTCTTTTATTTCTGCTCGATCGTAAAATCTGACTCCTCCCACAATTTTATAAGGCACTCCAAAACGTATAAACTGCTCTTCTAGGCTACGGCTTTGAGCGTTGGTACGATACAAAACAGCAAAGTCGTTGTAGTCTTTAGTTTTTAAATTAACACTGGTCTGGATACGTCTGATAATGGCTTCACCTTCAGCCCGCTCGTTGAAAACCGAAATAATCTGCACCGGTAAACCACCGTCAAGGCTGGTCCATAATTTTTTGGTCGAACGCATGCGGTTTTTGCTTATCACTTTATGAGCCGCGTCTAAAATATATTTAGTGCTGCGGTAATTTTGTTCCAGCTTGATAACATTGGCCCTTGGATAATCTCTCTCAAAGTTTAAAATGTTTGTAAAATCAGCTCCCCGCCAACTATAAATGCTTTGCCAATCGTCCCCAACCACACAAATATTGTGATTTTTATTGGTCAGCAATTTGATGAGCCTGTATTGAGCCAAGTTAGTATCTTGGTACTCGTCAATCAGTATATATTTAAATTGGTTCGACCATTTTTTAAGGACGGTAGCGTCAGCTTCTAACAGTGCTATAGTCTTAAGGATTATATCGTCAAAATCGAGCGCTTGGTGATCAGCCAAACCTTGGTTATAAACCGGAAATATTTTTGCAACTATCTTTTGTACGGGCGTTGTGGCCGAGGCCGAGTACTCTGCCGGCTCAATCAGCTGGTTTTTGGCACTACTTATAATACTTTTGACAACTTTAGGCGAGTATTGTTTTTCGTTTACTTGTAGCTGTTTGCAAACTTTTTTAATTAGTGTCAAGCTATCACCTTCATCAAATATAATAAAATTTTTAGGGATGCCGATATATTCTGCATCCTGACGTAATATCCTGACGCAGATGCCATGGAAAGTCCCCATAAAAGGCATGAAACTTCTATTGTCGGCGTTTTGATTTAGCAGTTTAGCTACTCTTATGCGCATTTCTTTAGCCGCCTTATTCGTAAAGGTTACCGCCAAAATATTGGCTGGATTGGCTAATTTTTGTTGCAACAAAAAGGCTGTTTTGTGTGTTAACGTTTTAGTTTTACCACTACCGGCACCGGCTAAAATTAACATTGGCCCATCAACCGTTTGAACTGCTCGTTTTTGCTCCGGATTCAAATTTTTGAGTAAGCTTTGCACTTGGTTTATTTTAACAAGCCAGGCTTAGTAATTCTGTTGTGGTTTATAAATTAGAAATGCTCGAATTAATAACTTTAAATTGTTCTACTAAAGAATTTGGGAAATTTTCAGCCCACGGCAGGGCATCAATGTCTTTTTGTGAGGTAGCGCCTTCCGCTAAGTTCAAATTAATAGTAGTTGGAGCAGTGTACAAAAGCGATATCCCATTAGTATTTGGATTGTTAGGCAGGTTTTTAATTAACACTAGACCCATATAAGAACACGTTGCATCTTCACCACACACAGGTGTTAAAGCAAAATAACCGTTTTTGTCGTTAAAATACACTTTATAGTTCTGACGTTGATTGTTGGCTGGATTATATGGTTTATCAGGCGAAAGATACAAAACGTTATCGGCCCCGCCATGGCCTATGTTGGGATTATGAGTCCAATCCTTACTACGAACAGCAGCTACTATGTTTTTATTTTGCGAGAAGCTCAGCTCTATTCCTTTGCCTGCCGACAAATGACCTTCTTTCATTTCAAAATCCGGGCTTGTGGTTACGCCTCCCCACTCGGACGGATATATAAATTTTAGAGAAAATTCTTGGTTTTTGTATTCGGTATAGCCAGCTGGAATATTAGAGCTCCTTGCCGGTCTAGCGGACTGGTTTAGGTTGTTGGTTATTGTTTTCGCCTCATTGCTTTCTAGCTTACTCCACTTAAACCAACTTATTACACCTATAACAACGACCACAGAAACAAACAATAAGGCAATCAACAAGATAGTGTTATTTCTTCGGGGTGCTTTCGTAACTCTAACTCCTAAATGCCTACGTAATACAAATAGGCAACAATTGCTACTACAACAATTACAGCACAAATTACGCCAAACACAAACGCGCTTTTGGCACCACCATGTTTGTGATGCGCCTTACCGATAGGAACGTGATATTCCTTGGTATCATAAATTTTGGGCGCTTGACTATCGCCAGCCATCTCCGAATTTCTTCCGCTAGCCAGGGCCGTTGATGTATCTACACCCGAGTGCCTGCTGGCTACCGGTGTCAGATTCTCTAATGTCTCCTGCTCTTCTTCGATTGGCTCTGTGCGTTCCGGTTCCGTTTCGCTTTCTACGTTCTGCTCTTGAGGCGTTTCGTTGGCTTCTTGATCTTTCTCCTCGGTATTGGCCTGAACTTCGTCGTCGGTTAACTCTTGTAGCGATTCTTCCTTATCGTCATCGTTGTCGTCATTGTTTTCATTATCATCGTCTTTGTTTTCGTCTACCGACGGCGTAGCAGGTTGCTCTTCAGACTCACTGCCGGCATCTTTTTGATCGGCTTCTGCTTCCGGTTCGATGCCACGGTCGTCATCTAAATTGGCAACCTCTTCTTGATCTTCCTCTCTAGAATCCGGCAAAGAATCCGTTAGCGGAGCTTCCTCTTCGTTGGGCTCTCCAGCATCTTCTGTGGTTGGCTTTTCAGTTACTTGCTCGTCAGATGATGGCGATTCTTCTTTTTCAGCCGGCTCAACTCTAACTTTTATTTTGTCGTCAGCCAACTCTTTTGTTTCCAAAGAATCGTCAACCTCGGCCTCCCCCTCTGAGTTATTACCGGTTGAACCGGTAAGAGTGTTTATATCAACCTTCTCATTTTCGTCTTTTATCAAATTACTTCTACTAAGAATCCGCCTTTTTTGAGTATTTATTAGAGGAGCTGTTATTGGCTTAGCAGACGGAGGCGCCACATCAAAATATTTCTTTCCGGTATTTTTTTTAGGATCCATAACTAACCTTCCTTTGAGTTTTGTTTACTTTTCTTTCGACCGGCAGCGTTGACTATATCGGAAAATTGTTGGTAATTTAAACTGGCGCCACCTACCAGTAAACCATCCACCCCTTTAGCACCAAGATAACCCCCGGCGATATCCGCCATCACACTTCCTCCGTAAAGCACCCTAACTTCTTGCGCTGCTTTGTCACCGTATAATGCGCTAATGTTTTTTCTGATTACTTTTACGGCCGCTTCCACTAAAGATGGTTTGGCGAAATCACCCGTTCCTATGGACCAAACCGGCTCGTAAGCAACGACTAGTTTTTCGACTTCTACCGAAGTCACATTGGCTAGAGCCGTCACTAGTTGATCATTGATTACCCGATTAGTTTCGCCATCAAGGCGTTCCGATTTTGTCTCGCCGATGCATAAAATTGGAATAATACCGTTTCTATAAGCGGCCGTCACCTTTTTAGTTATATCGTCTTCGGATTCATTAAATATGTATCGTCGTTCGCTATGTCCAATTATGCAATAGTGTATTAAATCCCTTAGCATCGTAAACGACACTTCCCCGGTATAAGCTCCCTGATCTTGATAAAAAGCGTTCTGGGCAGCTAACTTAAATTTTTTGCGGTCAATTTGTAAACTAACAGGCTGTAAAGTTAGCATACTGGGAGCTAAAACAACTTCTACGTCACGGTTTGTTTTGATGTGTTCTTGCAAACGGTACGCCAGCAAACTGGCTTGCGACGCATTTAAATACATCTTCCAGTTGCCGACTATTAACGTTTTTGACATTATTTTTCCCACCGTTTCAACGAGTAATTGCTTATTTTGGATACTACCACTTTGTGTACATAAATACTACCCTTCAAAGACTCAAGGTTTGTATGGACCATTCCTACAAGACCCTCACTTTTATAGTATCCGTGGCACCAACCACACCAGGGTGCCGACCCGAGACGGAAACAATAACATCGCCTTTTTTTAATACCCGGTGTTCTTTTAACCATTCCGTTAGCCTTGTGGATTGTACATAGCTATCGGGCCTTACAAAAGCTTTACAACCGTACAGAATCGCTAACTGCTGAGCTACTTTTTGACTGTTGGTTATGGCAATTACCGGCTGTTTGGGCCGGCGCGAAGCAATTTTTATAGCGGTAGCTCCGCTTTTAGTATCGGCAACTATCGCCACTGCCTCTAAAGAGTCAGCCAAATTAATAACCGATTTACAGATAGCGTCTTGAGCATTTAACTTCAAATTGTCATCGTAACAGCGAAATTCTCTCATACAAGAGCTATTTTCAGCACAACGAATAATTTTTTTCATAGTCTTAACCACCCTTACCGGATCTTTACCGGCAGCTGTTTCGTCGCTCAGCATCATGGCATCAGTACCAATTAAGACCGCAGTAGCGACATCACTCACTTCGGCTCTAGTCGGATTGGGGCTTTCGGCCATGCTAGCCAGCATTTGTGTAGCTACAATACTGGGTCGGCCATATTTCAATCCTAAATTTATAATTTTTCGTTGAACTATCGGCACTTTTTCAAGACCTATCTCAACTGCTAAATCCCCTCTGGCCACCATCGTAGCATCGGCTTCTTGTATTATTTCTTCTAAGTTGTCAACAGCGGCACTGGTTTCTATTTTGGCAATAATCTTCGTATCGCTTCCTAAGTTGTTTACTTGTCGCCTTAAGTATTTAACATCCGAGGCGGATTGCACAAAACTTAAGGCAATATAATCTACTTTTTGCTCTACTCCAAAGGCTATATCCGCCTTGTCTTTTTTGGTTAAGATGTCTCCAGCGAAATCCGTATCCGGCAAATTTATCCCTTTACGTGCAATTAAGAAGCCTTCATTTTGAGCACGGGTGTATATTGTTTTATCTTTAATAGCGGATACTTCGACTATCACCTTGCCATCATACAAAAACATACGCTGACCGCGCTGGATTTTGGTACTCAAGTCATATTGAATCGGCAACACACCTTCCCGTTTGTAGTCGGCCTTGTGTCTAAACAACAGGCTTTGCCCCCGCTGAACAGGTACAACCCCCTCGAAATCACCTAAGCGAATTTTCGGCCCTTGCAGGTCTTGAATTATCGCTACCGGCTTGCCTAACTCTTTTGAGGCTTCGCGTATCCAGCTTATCTGCTGGACTCGGTCTTCTTCATAACTAAAGTTTAACCTTAACCCGTTAGCCCCCGACTTTATTAACTCCAATATTATTTCGTAACTACTAGAAGCAGGCCCGACGGTAGCAACAATTTTAGTCCTCTTGAAACTTACTAATGGAACCTTGGGGGCTATATCAGTTGGATTCATTTTTATTTTTCCCACTCATATTTAACTAAAGTATAACAGAGATGGAATAAAAAAATAATCAGTTCTGTGATTAAATCTGTTAATTACTTAACAAGTGTATGTAACTTTTTAGGCTGCTACTTGTGATTTCACTTCTTCTTGGAAGGTGTTAGGCCGGATAGTTAACTGACTATGGTACTCACCAGTGTCATCAACCCAAGACTTATAATCATTACCGTAAACCGCTTGAAGGATTACCCTACCAAAACCATTAGACTCCGAATGAGCTTTCGGGGTGTCTATCGTGTCGATAACAAGTCTACCTTCTTTTAGCCTCACTTTTATCAGTCTTTGCCTGTCTTCTCTGCCATGAGTCTCCACATCTTTGACAACTTCTGCTATTCCTAAATTAGTGTCAGTGGTTTGCTGTTTGCTAGGGTTGTCAAAGTGCTCTCTCGCTATACTACCAATGTGCTTACAAATATCTCGTACAGGGTATTCGCTTTCTTTGCTTATTTCATTTAAATCAAACAAGATTTCGCTTTTCATTATTACTAATTTTTGTTTTAGCTAACAGTATTTCTCATTATACTATTTTTTATATATATTGTCAATTTAATCTAGTTTTAGAGTTTATTAAGCACAAAAGATTGGTTCGTTGAAGAGTTTTAGCTTCAGCCTGCTTGTAGTTTATTTGTCTAAAGATAACAAAATAAAAAGATATTGTTTTGCTAGCATTTTACCTTCGCTTTTATTAACAGTGTTATAATCGTACTTAAGTTGCATTTTCTGCTCGTGTGGAAGGTCGCTATGATTAGCCCAAAATTAAAACAGATTGTCACACACAACAAATATTTTATATTGGCTTTGTTACTAGCGTTCACCACCCCCCTCACTATTTACTTCTCTATGGAGGCTAAAGCCTTTTCTCCTTCGGCTGCTGATTTTAGCGGTAATGGCAGTGTTGGATTGGAAGATTTAATTATACTGAATAATAATTGGGGTCAAAGATATACCTATGGATCTGATAGTAGTCCTAATGGCCAGGGTGATGCTAATAGAGATGGTGTAGTCAATATTCTGGATATGTCAGCCGTGGCTGGACAATGGGGGAGTCAGGGTAC
>Ga0255343_1000198_pt1 | contig 107941 bp, 103 predicted proteins | sample wastewater_treat_4_FD_192413 | JGI IMG/M metagenome (GOLD analysis project Ga0255343, IMG submission 192413) | Wastewater microbial communities from Lulu Island WWTP, Vancouver, Canada - plant16 | ecosystem: Engineered > WWTP > Wastewater > Unclassified | place: Canada: Vancouver, British... | reverse complement strand
TTCGCGTTTGGTTCGCGGACTCATCGTCACGGCTCCCAGAGAAGGTCTCTCTCCCGGTAACATGAATTATGAGTCAACGACCACTATGCATCGTCACCTCCGGTAACATTTATTGTGAGGCAATTCGTCGCCCCGTTTTCCCTTGACACCCTGCCAGGGCCTCCCCTATACTCCCGCCGGCTTTTGCCGCCCGGTGGAACCCGTTTCAGGAAGAGGGAGCCCGCATCGGATGCAGAAGATCATGGTGATTTCCGACACCCACGACGATCGCGACGCGATCCGGGGCGTCATGAGATATCTGAAGAAAGTCCGGGTGGATCAGATCATCCACCTGGGGGATTATTACGACGATGCCGATGTCCTGGAGCAGGCCGGCTATCCCGTGACGCGCGTCCCGGGCACCTGGGACACCGCCTATTACCCCGATCCCGGGGTGAGCAACCGCAAGTTCCTCGAGATCGACGGCTGGCGGGTCTTCCTCACGCATACCCCCGAGTCCCACTACAACGACCTGGCAGACGACATCCGGCCCGAGACCGTCATCGAGAGCGGCAGGGCCGACATCTTCCTCTTCGGCCACACCCACATCACGGAGATCCGGCGCCGCAACGGCACGGTCTGTATCAACCCGGGGCACATGAGCAGCGACGAGAGCCGGGGCTGTCCCCTCACCTTCGCGCTCCTTGAAATCGACCCTGACGAACTGAGCGTGAGCATCTACCAGCTCCCCGGGCCCCACCCGCGCATCCGGAAAAGCTACCGGAAAAGCGACCTGCGATGAGGTTTCGCAACCCGCCCCGCGTCTCCCTGGCCGCCTCGACAGGGCAAAAGAGAGGGACCGGAGGCCCTTTCGCCCCCGGTCCCACTACTGTGTCATGCACAGGGCTGTCTCAGCGGACGGGTTTCGTGAGTTTCCAGTCGTCGGCCTCCCTCGCCTGGAACAACGAGGCCGGCAGGTTGAGGTGCCTTGCGCCTTCCTTCCGGGACGCAGACCGCGGCCCCGGTTCCCGGCAAACGGAAGCCTTCGGGGCTGTGGGGCCCTGACGCAAGACGGCCGGTCAGTCCACGCTGACCTTGTAGCCCATCTCCTCGATGGCGCCGGTCAGGTCGCTGTCACAGAGACCGGGATTCTCCCACCGAACCCCGACCCTCTACGAGGCGGGGTCGATCTGGACGTCCTTGACGCCCTCCATGGCCTTGAGCTTTTTCAATACGACATTCACGCAGGATTTGCAGTCCCTGTCCTTTACGCTGAACTCGATATTCTGCATGACTCTCACCTCCGATGAATGAGTGAACGGGTCCGCGGGCGTCACTCTCTCCGGTTTCCCCCGGGCCGCAATTCTCCGTTCCCTGGTCGCCGCCCGTGTAATTCCTTTCCCGTGATCGGGCAGCGAGGGGGCTGAACGAACGCCAGATGTCTTTCTTGCCTTGGCGGACGCAGGCTGTTATGGTGTCTCCATCCTCGCCGGGGAGGGACGGATCGGCGGATGGCTATGCGCGCACTTGAACTTTTCTGCGGTATCGGCGGGTTTGCGGCCGCCGCGGCGGGAAGGGGCATCCGCGTTGCCGGCGCCATCGACCAGAGCCCTTCCGCCCTGGACGTCTACCGTCTGAACTTCCCCGGCCACGATGCCTGGCAGCTGAATCTCGAAAACGTCACACCGGAGGAACTGCAGGTCTTCGGGGCCGACTTCTGGTGGCTCTCTCCCCCCTGCCAGCCTTACACATTGCGTGGCGCAGGCCGCGACGCCTCTGACCCCCGCGCCCTGAGCTTTCTCCGGATTCTCGACATCATGGCCCGAATGGCGGAGAGCGCCCTGCCGCCGCACCTTGCCCTGGAGAACGTGGAAGGCTTTGCCCGCTCGGAGACGAGATCGAGGCTGGTGAGACTCCTCTCGGAGCGCGGATACCACCTCCAGGAGTGCAGGCTCTGCCCGACGGAGCTCGGCGTGCCCATGCGCCGCCCGCGATACTACCTCATGGCGTCCCGCAGGCGGCTCGACCCCCCGGTTCTCGTCGCGGACATGCCGCTGACGCCGCTGGGGGACTATCTGGACGGGAACGGACGGGACGGCGGCCTGCTCCTTGCCGGAGAGGTCGTCGAGAAATTCGGAAAGGGGTTTCGCATTCTCGACCCGATGGACCCGAAGGCCTACGCGACCTGCTTCACCTCGGGATACGGACGCTCCCTGATGCACGCGGGCTCTTACCTTCGCTGTGCGGGCGGGGTGAGACGGTTTGCGCCGGAAGAGATCGCCCGGTTGCTTCATTTCCCGGAAGGATTCCGCTTTCCCGACCGGATGACGCTGCGGAAGAAATGGCATCTTGTGGGCAACAGCCTCTCCGTTGTCGTCGTCAGAAAGATCCTGGAAGCATTTCCGGAAATGAACACTCCCCTGCCGTCTTCTTCTGTAAAAGGGGAACCCAGGGGGATCTGACCGTTCCGCGCAGACCGCCCCGGACGACGCGAACGGGTTACAGGAGGAACACCATGAGAAACATCGCCGTATGGTTCGAGATTCCCGTCAAGGACATGGAGCGGGCCAGGCTCTTTTACGGCAACGTCCTCGGCTACGACCTGCCCGTGCAGGATCTCGGCGGGGTCCTGATGGCCTTTTTCCCCATGGCGGGACACGGGAACAGCGGCGCCCTGGTCCAGAGCGACGGCTACGAGCCCTGCCAGCGCGGCACCGTGGTCTACCTCAACGCCGGTGAAGATCTGGCCGAGTCCCTCGAGCGCATCGAGCCCGCGGGCGGAAGGATCGTCGTCCCGAAAACGAAGATCACCGACGAGTACGGCCACTTCGCCCTCTTCCGGGACCCGGAGGGCAACCTCGTGGGCCTGCACTCGGCAAAATAGGAAAAGTCCGGGGTCTCCGGTTAGGGGTTCATCTCGTAGGCGTCCTTCAGCGCGTACACGTGGTTTTTCAGGACCCTTTCGTAGCGCCCCTCGTCGACGGCGGGCTTGCGGATCATCTTCATGCAGAGATCCATCTGCTTTTCGGTGCTCGAGGGCTTGTGGTAGATCTGCAGGGCGTATTTCGAGAAGTCGCGCACCATGACGTCGAAGATCTGGTCGAGGAGGTCCTTGTCCACGTTCAAGATCTTCGCGTTCTCCAGGATGAGCTGGCCGTAGACGACGCAGGTGAACAACTCACCGAGGATCAGCAGGAAGTCGATGTCCTTCTGCTGCTCGGGGGTCGGTGTGGCCGTGGCCAGGAATGTCTTCAGGGTCCTGACCTGCTCCCGGTAAATGCCCAGGTTCGGCAGATCGTAGGCATCGTAGGCCGGCCTGTAGTCGTGGAACCGGATCTTGCCCAGGCCCTTCGCGGCCCCCTGCTCCCAGAAGAAGGTGTCGTCGGCGACATCGTTGCGCCTCGGGATCTCGGGGTACTCGCCGGGGTTGAAGAAGTAGTTGGCCATGAACTTGACGATGAGGGCCATGTTGACGTGGGCCGTCCCCTCGAGCTTGGGCAGCGCCCGGATGTGGCGCGTGGCCATCTCGAAGTAGGTGTCCTTCTCGAAGCCCTTGGCGGCAATCACGTCCCAGAGCAGATTGATGACCTCCTCGCCCTGCATGGTGACCTTCATCTTCACCATGGGGTTGTACAGGAGGTAGCGGCGATCCTCGGCCGAGGCGGAGCGGAAGTAGTCGATGGCGCGCAGGGCAAACAGGCGCATGGCTACGAGCCGCGTGTAGGCGTCGACGAAGAGCTGCCTGACCTGGGAGAACTCGGTGACGGGCTTGCCGAAGAGGACGCGGTGCGAGGCATGGTTGATGGCCTCGTAGAAGGAGTGCGTACAGATGCCGATCGTGGCCCAGCCGAGGTTGAACTTGCCCACGTTGACCGTGTTGAGCGAGGCATCCCAAGCCTCCTGCCCCCGCTCGAGGATCTCGCTTTCCCGGATGGGATAGTCGTGCAGGTTGTACTGGGCCACGTACATCTGGCTCGCAACGACGTTTCGGACCAGTTCGAACTTCTCGTGGTGTGAATCCACGGGGAAAAAGACGTACTCGCCCGTGCCGGCGATCTTGCCGAAGGTGGAGACCACGACGGCCTGGTTGGCGTTTCCGATATAGTACTTGCCGCCTTCGGCCAGGTAGGTACCGTCGGTCTGGGGTTTGAGAAGCATGTCGGTGGAGTAGATGTCGGCGCCGTGCTCGCGCTCGGAGAGGCCGAAGCCGAAGATGCGGCCGTACTGCAGGTGCCGGGCCGTCTTCTTCTTCACCTCCTCGTTTCTGCTCATCCAGACAGGGCCGAGGCCCAGGATCGAGACCTGCCAGGCGTACCAGTATGACAGGCCGTAGAAGGCGAGGATCTCGTTCATCTCGCAGTTCCGCCACGTATCCCAGCGGCAGTCGGCGTCGCCGTACTTGGAGGGCGTCAACAGGGTCGCAAAGATCCTGTTGTCCTTCAGGAACTGGATGAAGTCGTCGTACCAGACGCACCACTGGTCATCGGACTTGATCCGCTGCTTGCCCTTGCGCTCGAAGAAGTCGATCGTCTTGCGCATGATCTCCTTCGATCTCTCACAGGGATAGTCGCTCGCGTATTTTTTCGGATTGAACAGCATAGAATCCCCCTCCATACGATTTCACCTGTTGACATGAAGCAATTTTATGCGATACGACGCCTGTGCCGGCTGACCGCCGGTCAGTATTTTTCCTCCCTATCTACACGATTTTCCCGTCTCCCGCAACGGATACCTCCCGGCCCTTGAGTCGTCGCTGCCGTTTGTTGTAGGATGGCGGCATGTCAAAACCCGGGAGGCAACCATGAGAATCATCCTCGCGGCATTGCTCGGACTGGCGGCCCTGGCGGGCGCGGCGGCATTCGCATTCGAGACCGAACCCCTGGACAACTCCCCGGGCAGTCCGGAGATCACCTTCATCGGCCACGGGACGCTCATGTTCCGGTTCGGGGGGAAGGTGATCCACGTCGATCCCTGGGGTCGGCTCGCCGACTACGGGACGCTGCCGAAGGCGGACCTCGTGCTGGTCACCCACGAGCACGGGGACCATCTGGACATCGCGGCCATCGAGGCGCTCCGCAAGGACGGGACGGTCGTCCTTGCATCGGCTGCGGCGGCCAGACAGATCAAGGGGGCCGTGACCCTGAAAAACGGCGACTCCGGGACCTGGCTGGGCATCCCCATAGAGGCCGTCGCCGCCTACAACATCGTTCACATGCGAAGCCCCGGCGTGCCTTACCATCCGAAGGGTGAGGGCAACGGATACATCGTCACCTTCGCGTCGAAGCGGGTCTACATCGCGGGAGACACGGAAAACACGCCGGAGATGAAGGGGTTGCAGGATATTTTCGCCGCCTTTCTCCCCATGAACCTTCCCTACACGATGACGCCCGGGATGGTCGCCGACGCCGCGAAGGCCTTCCGGCCGAAGATCCTCTACCCCTACCATTACGGGGACACGGACGTGCAGAAGCTTGTCGCATTGCTGAAAGACGAGAAGGGAATCGAGGTCCGCATACGAAATATGAAATAAAATCCCCCTCTTTTCCTCTTTAGAGATTGTGCCGCAATGTCATTGCGAGCCACGGACCCCTTGGGAACGGGGTTATCGATGGAATAAACAGAGCCGATCCGTCATTGCGAGGAGGGCGTGAGCCCGACGCGGCAATCCACTGAAATGATTGAGATTGCTTCGCTTCCCCCGCGCTTCGCTCGGGGCTTCGGCTCACCGCAATGACCCTCAAAGTTGTTCATTAGGAGGAGCGAAGCGACTGAAGCAATCTCGGATGTTCCCGAAGAGATCGATATTGCCGCGCTCCCGTCGGTCGCTCGCAATGACGAGAGTCGATTATGACACAGTCTCTTATCGAAGGGGGATGAAGGGGGAGCATTTCAAGCGAACAATCTCCAGGAGGAATGACCATGATTTACGTGATTGCGACGATCGAGTTGAGCCCCGGCGGGAAAGAGAAATACCTTGCGGAACTGAGGCGTGTCACGCCCCTCGTTCACAAGGAGAAAGGCTGCCTCGAGTACGGGCCGGCTGTCGACGTGCCCACGGGCATCCCCATCCAGATTCCCCGGAGGGACAACGTCGTCACTCTCGTCGAGCGATGGGAGAGTGTGGAAGCCCTGAAGCTCCACCTCACCCAGCCCCACTACCTGGAATACCGCGAGCGGGTGAAGGACGTCCTGAAGGGCGCATCGATCCAGGTCCTGGCGCCTGTTTCCTGAAACATCGGCCTGCACCGTTTGTTCGTCGCGAAGCAGATTAACGGCCCCAGCTGCCGCTTGTGAAGTCATGAACCTCGGAAGAGCGGAAGCGGGGGATCAAGAGGGATTTGTCTGTCAGTCGATTTTCTTAGAAGTGGAAGTTCAGACCGAAGGTCACTGCGTGTGTCCGGTATTCGACATCGACCAGAGAGAAATCCGGTTTGGTGCCGAAGTACCGGTACGCCAGGTCGGCGGAGAGGTTCGGCGCAAGTTCGACGTTCACGCCGGCCAGGAGTTGCCAGGCAAAACCCGTTTCTGTTTCCTCGGCCACATACACGATGCCGCCGCTCGACTCCGTATTGCGGATGTTCACGGACGATGCCCCGATGCCCGCGCCGACGTAGGGGTGAATCTTCCCCTCGGGGTAGCGCAGGATCAGGTTGACGAGGAAGTTGTTCAGGGAGACGTCGCCCGATTCCGTCCATCCGCCGATGCGCTGGGGCGGGATGCTCTGGTCGAACATGTAATTCCACTCCAGTTCGACGGCCAGGGCCCTTGCCTGGGGAATGACATAACCGAACTTGATCCCCATCATCCCGCTTTCGTCAAGGGCCAGATCGGCCCGCTCCCCGGTCACGCTCGATCTCCAGGTCATGTCCTCGGGTGCGACATAACCTCCGAATATCCCGATGTAAAACGGGGCCATCGACCGATAGGGTTGGGCGTGCGCCGCGCCCGACAGAACGAAGACGGCCGCCACCGCCAGCGGGAGAAATACCCTGATCCGGGGTTTCATGGCTTCCACCTCCTCGACATGGTGTTTCGCTCGTGTACTGTACAACGGTACAGTGCGAGGACGGTTGACACGGCGCGCGCCGGCGCACAAAAAACGAAGAGGCAGGGGGCGTCCCCTGCCTCTGGCACGGTGCGGAGCGAAGGCTGCGTCGCCCGTCACTTCCTGCCGAACAGCGACCCCAGGACACCGCGGATGATCTGCCGCCCGACCTGGCTGCCGATGGCGTGGGCCGCACTCTTGGCCAGCGCGCCCACGAGCACCTCCGTTTCGGATTTGGCCGCCTTCTTCGCCGGTGCGGCCGGGGCCTCGGCGGCCGCTTTTTCCGCCCTGGCCGTCAGTTTCTCGTAGGCCGATTCCCGGTCAACCGTCTTCTCGTAGGTCCCGTAGAGCACCGAGGCCCGGACAATAGCCGCCGCCTCCGCGTGAGTCAGGGGCTCAAGGGTACTGTGAGGAGGCACCACCCAGGCGCGCTCCACCATGGAGGGGATGCCCTTTTCGTCCTGCAGGGACACGAGGGCCTCGCCCACGCCGAGTTCCAGGATGGCCTTTGTCGTATCCAGCCCCGGGTTTGCGCGGAAGGTCTCGGCGGCGGCCCTGACGGCCTTCTGGTCCCGCGGCGTGAATGCCCTCAAGGCGTGCTGGACGCGGTTTCCGAGCTGCCCCAGGACGGTGTCGGGGATGTCGAGGGGATTCTGCGTGATGAAGTAGACGCCCACCCCCTTGGAGCGGATAAGCCGGACGACCTGCTCGATCTTGTCCCGGAACGCCTTCGGAATGTCGTCGAAGAGCAGATGCGCCTCGTCGAAGAAGAACACGAGCTTCGGCTTCGGCAGATCGCCCACCTCGGGCAGCTGTTCGAAGAGCTCCGACATGAGCCACAGCAGGAAGGTCGCGTACACCCTGGGCGCCTGCATGAGCCGGTCGGCGACAAGGATGTTGACCATCCCCCGGCCTCGCGCGTCGGCCTGCATGAAATCGTGGATGTCCAGGGCGGGTTCGCCGAAGAACCTGTCGCCGCCCTGTTCCCCGATGACCAGCAGGTTGCGCTGGATCGCGCCGATGCTGGCCTTCGAGATGTTTCCGTACTTGACCTTGAACTCGTTCGCGTTGTCCCCCACGTACTGGGACATGGCCCGGAGATCCTTGAAGTCGAGAAGCAGCAGGCCGCTGTCGTCGGCGATCTTGAAGACAATGTTGAGGACGCCCGCCTGGGTCTCGTTCAGGTTGAGGATGCGGGAAAGAAGCAGCGGCCCCATCTCGGTGACCGTCGTCCGGACCGGGTGCCCCTTTTCGCCGAAAACGTCCCAGAACACAACCGGATAGCCCTCGTAGGCGAACCCCTCGAGTTTCAGATCCCTCACGCGGTCAGCGATCCTGGGGTTGTCGCCCCCCGGCTTGGCCAGCCCCGAGAGATCCCCCTTCACATCGGCCATGAAAACCGGCACTCCCAGGTTGCTGAATTGCTCTGCCAGCACTCTCAGGGTAACCGTTTTCCCGGTGCCGGTGGCGCCGGCGATCAGGCCGTGACGGTTGGCCATCTTCGGGTACAGGAAAATGTCCTCCGCGCCTCTGGCGACGAGAATCGGTGACGGTTGCAAAGCCATGGGACCTCCGATGCGTTCATGAAGGGTTGAGCGTACGGGACAGGACGGCCCGGCCTTCCGGCGGGGCCGTCCGTGTCACGGGAAGGGACGATCCTGTCGTTTACTTCTTCGCGGGGGCCTTCTCTGCGGGTTTCTTCTCGGGGGCTTTCTTGCCTGCATCCTTCACGTCGATGCTCGCGGCGGTCATCGTGTACTCGATCGTGACCTTGGAGCCCACCTTCGGGTCACCTTTGATCTTCGTGTCCTTCGTCGTGGCGATCTCCCACTTCTCTTTCCCTTTCTGGACCGTGATCACACCGTCCTTGTTCTCCAGGACGGGGCCGGTGACCTGGTAGGTCTTGGGACCGGCAGCCATGGCGACGGATACGAACAGGAACACGACGGCAAGGGCAATGGTGATGCGCTTCATAGGATCCCTCCTTGTGTCTTGATGTGCTGCTACTATAGGAGATGAAGCGGAAATGTCAAGAAAGTCCTCGGGGTGCCGTCATGGGGGATCTCCTGAACGGCGCTTCGAAGTGTCCGGCATGCCGCGGCGGGGCGGATGCAGGCCCTGCAGAGCGTCGACCCGCATCAAAAAAATGCCGCCCCACGGAATACGGGACGGCATGCATCCGGTCCTGTCTCACAGATTACCGCTGCAACGCCGGCGTCATCCTCACCACCACAGCCAGGAGTATTTCTTCTTGAAGAGGGCCTTGATGGAGTGGTTGGCCCTCACCGCACTGAAGGTGTACGAGGAAACGGCGCCGACGCTGACCCCGTCGACCTGCACAGTCGATATCCCGTAGCCGATTTTCGGGGTGATCCGGTACGTCTTGGCCGCGCCGGAGGCGACGGTTGACGCTCCTGAGGGCGAGATCGTTCCCCCCGAGCCCGCCGAGGCGGAGATGGTGAAGGACCCCGCTGCGCCCGCCTGGGTCACCGTGAAGGCCTGACCCCCGATGGTCAGTGCGGCCGTCCGCGACGCGCTGCCCGTGTTGGCCGCGACGCTGAAGGAAACCGATCCGGGTCCTGTGCCGCTCGCCCCCGCCGTCACGGCCAGCCAGGAGGCGCCGCCGGCTGCCGTCCAGCCGCAGTTCGAGGCGGTGGTGACGGACACGCTTCCCGTCCCGCCGGAGGCCGCGTAGGATTGACCGGCAGGAGAAAGGGCATAGCTGCAGGCGGCCGGGACACTGTAGGCCACCTCCCGCGAGTAATCGCTTTCCGAGCCGGCCGCGTTGTAAGCCTTGGCCGCAAAGAAGTACGTCTTGCCCGGCTCGAGCCCGCCCATGACGCAGCTGGTCCAGTTCCCCACGTCGACGGATCCCGTGTAACTGCGGCTGGCCGTCCCGCTGTACACCTTGTAGCCCGAAAGATCCGGCTCCGCGTTCGCATCCCAGGCCAGGGTGATCTCGGCCGCCTTGGCCGGCCCGCCGGACATCAGCAATGCCGCGAACACCAGGACGATGAGCAATCGTACGGGAAGGGGGAGAACGGGATTCTTGCCGATCATGGCAGCAACACCTCCATGCGGTTTTTTCGCCCAGGGCGTCCCGCACGGCGTGTGCCGATGACGCCTGGCAGCCCTGCCACCTTATCCGGCGCTTCTTCGGACGTAGGTCAGTGACTTTGCGCCCCGCCCTTTCGGACGGTTTGCCCTTTACAGGCATTTCCCGGAAAGAACAGACGGGTTCCGGTCAAACTTCAAATTCGGCACGAAGGCAAAAAACCTTTAGCCCCTTTTCGGAGGCTCCGTGCCGGAAGTCAGGCAGCCAGGTGGACGGATGATAGAATTCTGCCGTGATTGCGGATATTTGGACAGCGTGCGGCCACGGCCGGGCGCACCGCTGTTTCAGGGACCTTGAACAAAATCCCCGGCTGTAATAAAGAGGACTTTGGGTGCCCGATCGGCTGCATCGGAAGGGGATGCGGGGGATCGGGGATGAAGAGAGTTTCATGGGAGCTTCCCAATTCCTCCGAATCCGTGGCCCCGGTCCCCAGGATATTGGCCCGATACCCGACACCCCGTTTTTTGGATTATTGAGACATGAAAAAAACCAGCCCCTGGTTCATCCTGCTGTTCCCCATCGCTGTCCCGGCCGTCGTCGTCCTGGATTTTTTCGGCCACCGGATCATTGCCTTCGTGTTGTCCGCCGCCCTTGCCGTCTCCTTTGCGACCTACGTCTGGTCCGTCGTCGGGAAATTCCGCTCCCTGCGGGCCGCCATGACCTCCCTGGCCGAGTCCCTTTTCGATGCCGGTGCCTGGTCGATCCGGCACTACCCCTACCATCACACGCTCAGCGGGACGGCCTCCGGACGACGCCTTCACGTCTCGCTGCTGGGCCATCACGAGCGGTCCCTGTGCCAGCTCTTCCTCGAGTGCCCGGTTGCCCGCGATCTCTTCGTGGAGCAGGGCGCGGACCTGCGGGAATTGCCGGTCGCGATCGCCCCGATCGTCTCGGCGCCCGGCTTCCGGAGCCTTCAGGCCCTTTCGCGGAACGTCCCACCCCTGAAGCGGCTTCTCGGCGGGCTGGCCGGATCGGGCGGTCCCGGCCTCGTGCTTCGCAGGCAGGTGGACGATCCCTTCTCGCTCCCTGCCCTGCAGCGGGACATCGGGGCGCTCGTCCTCCTTTCCGGATCGATGGGCCGCACCGCCGGAAAGGAACCTTGACATGCCCCTGCACGTCGAGCAATTCCGATACGGGCGCGACAATCTCGGGTACCTGGTCTTCGGCCGTTCCGAGGCCATGGCCGTGGACGGGGGGGCCTGGCACGAAATCCTGGAATTTGCGGACACCCGGGGACTGAGGCTGCTTTACGTAACCCACACCCACGGACACCATGACCACATCGAGGGCAGCGACCGGCTCCTCGAGACGTCGAGGGCCCGGCTTCTCGGCTTCCAGGAGTTGCAGGAGGGATCCGTGATCGTCCTTGACGGGAAGCCTGTCCGTGTGTATCGTACGCCCGGTCATTCGGTCGACTCGGTCTGTTTCCATGCCGGGCGGTACCTGCTGTCGGGCGACACCCTTTTTACCGGGACGATCGGAAACTGCTTCTCGGGCAACCTCCGGGCCTTCTACGAATCCATTCGGAGGCTCATGGCCCTGCCGGGGGACACGGTCATTTTCCCCGGCCATGATTACATGGAGCCGGCCGTCGCGTTCGCGCGCTTCCTGGAGCCCGCCAACAGGGACCTGGATGCGTACCTGGACCGCTACGAGCCCGATTGCGTCCGCTCGCTGCTGCGCGACGAGCGGAAAGTGAACCCCTACCTGCGGTTCAACGACCCGGCGATCATCGCGATCCTCAAGGAACGGGGTCTTCCGGTCGATTCCGAGTGGGAGCGGTGGCAGTCGCTGATGGCGATTGAAGAATAAGATCAGGGTACCGGGTCCTGGGGACAGGGTACAGGTCAAGAAAAAGATGGGCAAGACCTCGCAATCCGTGGGCGGAACGACAGGGCTCAAGGCCTCCCTGGCCGCAGCGTGTTTGCTGATTATGCTGGCGACAGCGGCAACTGCCGTCGCGGGCGGCTACGAGGCGATCGAGATCGTGCCGACCCGGCCCGACGTGACGGTGAGGCTGCTGGTCATGAAGGCCAACGCGAAGCCCGCCACGGCCCTCCTCCTCTTCCCGGGAGCGGACGGGGCGAAGCATTTCGGGGAGCGCGACGGGCGCTTCTGGACCAGCAGTCATTTCCTGCTGCGCGCCGCCCGCGACTTTGTCGCCGCGGGGTTCGTGGTCGTGGCCCTGGATGCCCCCTCGGACCAGTGCAACGGCATGCCGGACCGTTTCCGCACGTCACCGAAACACGCGGAGGACGTCCGGAAGGTCATCGGCTACCTGAAGGAAAAGCACCGTGTCAGCTCCCTGTACCTCGTGGGAACGGGCAAGGGAGCCCTCTCCGCGGCGTACCTGGCGTCCGTGTTCGACGATCCGGCCGTCGAGGGCGTGATCCTGACGGCCGTCTGCCCCCCTCCGGAGTTCGCCGGGGTCGACTTCGCGGAAATCGACGACCCCGTCCTCATCATTCACCACCTGTACGACGAGTGCCGCGCCACCCCCATCCAGGGGGCCTTCGAGCTGAAGAAGAGGCTTACGGAAAGCCCCCGGGCCGACCTGGTCGTGGTGACGGGCGGAAGCATGGCCGCTTCTACGCCGTGCGGCGCCCTCAGCAACCACGGCTTCTACGGGATGGAGAAGCCCGTGGTCCGGGTGGTGAAGGACTGGATCTCCGGCAAGGACGTCCCCGAGCGGATCGGCAAATAAAAATCCCCCTCTTGAATGAAAGAGGGATCATTCCGCCCGGAGCGCTTCTTTCGCCGGACCCCGAACCCCTGCCTTCCCTATCTCAGCGTCAGCTTGTACGACTTCACCCTGAGGACCGGGTGGTATGAGCGCTTCATGCGGGCCAGGTTCGGCAGGCTCATGTCGCTTTCCTTGTTGATGTACCGGAAGCCCGCGAAGAGCCGTTTTGCGCATTCGTTGTCCAGGAACTGGTAGAGCCCCTTCACGTCGGAGAAGGCTTTTTCGTAGTTCAGGATGCCCGTGTCGCCCGTGAGGCGCGAAGCGATCCCGAAGGCGCTCACGGCGTTGTCCAGGCGGACCAGGATCCCCGACAGTTCGAGGGCCTCGAAATTCTCCAGGGACGTGATGACGGCCCGACGTTCACAGGCCAGGTCGATATCCTCATCGACGTCGCAGTCCCGCTGTTCGCACCAGGCCTCCAGAAAGGCGAGACACTCCGGGACGCTGTCCCTCGTGATCGGCTCCACCCGGGACCGGCTCCCGTTTCCTCCGAACTCCCGCTCGAACTGGTGGATGAGGTTCCGCTTGCGGACATAGCGGTTGCCCTTCAGTCGAGCCAGGTCCTCGGCGAGGTAGACGTAGTCCTCGAACTCCTCCTGTTCCTCCAGGTGAAAGACCTCATCCAGGCCCTGCCGGCGCCTCTCGACGTAGTCGCCGGAAACACACCAGTACTGCGGGAAGCCGCTTTCGACGGCGATCGAGCGGAGGTGTTCGGGCTCGACATCGCCCCGGAGGGACAGGGGAAGGATGAGGTGGCGGTCCCCGGGCCGGAGTTCGGACTCGTTCGCGATGACCAGGAGATCGCCTTCCACGGCATATCGTGCCTCGAACACGCAGTTGCTCCAGGCAATGAGCGACGGGAGGGAATAGACGCTCAGCCGGTAGGGGATATCGGCAAAAAAGGGTTTCAGCGTCCCGTAGTCGGCGACTTCCAGCTTCCTGAAGTTCATGGGGCCTTCTTCAGCATCACGGTGCATCCCGGTATTTCTGCAAACCCGGCCCGGCGGTAGAAATCATGCGTCCCGGCCTCGGCGCCGAGGCCGATCCAGCCGATGCCGTCATGCCTGAGGCGATCCACCAGGTCTCCCACGATCCGGCCCCCGATACCCCTTCCCCTGAAGGCGGGATCGACGACGACATCCTGGATGTAGGCATCGCTCACACCGTCGCTGATGGCCCTCCCCATGCCGACGAGCCGCCCCTGCGCCCCGGCGATGACGAAACAGTGGCTTCCCCGGATGATCGCGGCGGCCAGATCGCGGTCGCGATCGGTCGACGGCCCCCACCAGCCCTGAACGCGGTACAGAGCCAGGACACTCTCGGCCTGCTGCGCGGTGGGCTCCGTTATGAAAGCATAATCGACCTGCATGGCATGTGATGGAATCTTAAGAATGCCGCCCCGCGCTGTCAAGGGAGAACCCGTGCAAAATCCCCTTCGTACGGCTTCCTGCCCTCACCCGACGATGCCCTCCTTTCGCAAGTTGCCGATCTCCTCCGCGCCGAACCCCAGGGCGCCGAGGATCTCGTCGGTGTGCTCGCCGTGGAGCGGGGCGAAGCGCCGCACTTGCCCCGGGGTCTCGGAGAGTTTCGGCAGGATCCCCACCTGGTTCACTTTCCCCAGGTTCGGGTGGTCCAGTTCGATCACCATCTTCCGGTGAATCACCTGCGGGTCGCTGAAGACCTCCCCGATGTCGTAGACCTTCCCGACGGGGATGTCCTGCGGCGCGAGCAGGTCGAACCACTCGTCCCGGGTCTTCGTCAGGAACACCTGCTCCAGGCAGGATCGGATCGCGAGGAGCTTCTCGTCGGGCGCCTGAAAGGTCATGTCCATGGACCATTTGGCCGGCATGAGTTCCTCCTTGCCGATTGCCCTGCACAGGTTGTCCCAGAAATGGGGCTCGAGGCAGCCGATGCTGAGGTATTTCCCGTCCCCGGTCCGGTAGACGCCGTAGTGCGGATAGCTCCCCATGGCCCAGGACTCCCCGCGCTTCATGACCGTACCGTCCATGAAGAACCGGTGGGTGAACCAGGTGATCAGATGAATGGCCCCCTCCATGTAGGTGTGATCGATATACTGCCCCTTGCCGGTCTTCCCCCGGGCCATGAGGGCCAGGAGAATCCCGACGGCCCCGTAGAGGGAGACACCGGCGAAGTCGGCGATGATGTTGAGCGGAATGGAGGGAGGACCGTCCTTCGGACCAATGAGGCCCAGAACCCCCGCCAGGGAGATATAGTTGATGTCATGGCCCGAGAGAAGGCGGTAGGGTCCGTCCTGCCCGTATCCGGAAAGGGAGCAGTAGACGATCCCCGGGTTGATCCCGCTGATCGTCCCGTAGTCGACCCCGAGCCTCTCCACGACGCCGGGCCGGTAGCCCTCGATGACCACATCGGCGCTCTCCGCCATCCGGTGAAAGATCCGCCGCCCCTCGTCGGACCGGAGATTCAGGCCGATGCACCGCTTGTTGCGGTTGAGCGCGAAAAAGGCGGCCTGCCGTTCCCTGTCCTTTCCGCCCGGAGAGTACCCCATGTCTGCCATCGGGAAGGCCTTCGCCGGTTCCACCTTGATGACGTCGGCACCGAAGTCGGCCAGGATCATGGTACACAGCGCACCGGGGACGTAATTCGACAGATCGAGGACCTTGATTCCATCCAGCGCCATCATAGATCTCTCCCTCCTTTTGTTGAGCGGCGGCCGGGGGCGCACCATGGCCAGGCAGGAAAGGCGAGAAGGCGGGGGGGTGGAACGTTGGATAAACCGGCAGCCGAATTCCCGCGCCCCGTATCTCCAACTTTTTGGACCCGCCGGTTGTATATCACGGATCGGCACGTCCCGCCACAGAAACCGCCTCACGGGGTGTCCAGGGCCTAAGGACCGGATATCACAGGCAAAGCTAGTGCTTGAAATTATTTCGATTTTCTGTTATGTGCTCCGTGCATCCAAACCAACGGTTCTCTTGACGGACGGGCCGGTCGACATTCCCCATCGACGGGACAGGAGAGAGGAAAGAGGACGAGATGGAGTCCCGTGCTCACACGGAACGGGAAGTCTGCGGGCACTGCAAGAAAAGGTTATCGTTCATCAGATGCACCGGATGCGAACTACCGCTCTGCCAGGAGTGCGCCTGCTTCGAACTGATCGGCTCGGGCACCGGCACCGTCATACCGGCTTACTATTGCCTTCAGTGCGTCAAGGATGAGAGGATAAACCCCAACGCAGTCTTTTACAGCATCAGGTAGCCCCCGGAACGGGGCGCCGAACCGTCACCCGCCCGCCCCTGCGGGCGCGCCCCGCGCGGCTCGCAGGCGATCCCGCGCCGAAGGGGCGTGGCCTACCCGACGCCTATTCCGAGTCGACAAGGAACTTCGCGGTGAAAAACCCCATCAGGATGAGGAGAACCGAGAGGTCCGCCCGGTCGAGGATCCACATCGCGAACGCCTTGACGCCGGCGGCCTCGTTGAGGAAGCCGAAGGCGCCGGCAGGGACATACTTGACGAGGGCGATCGACGGGTATCGCGTCCATTCGTTGTACTCGAACCAGCCGTAGAGCTGATAGGCAAAAAGAAGCGTTCCGGAGAGGAAAATGAGGTTGGCCAGCCAGGACAGCAGCGAGATCCTCCTGCCCTTCACGCCTGTGCCGGCAGGGTGGGAATACTGAAACTTCCACGCAGAATGCCCATCGTACGGATCCATCGCAGACACCTCCTTTTTTCGTCACGCCCCGAGAAGCGGGGCAGGCCGCCCTCCTCCGGTGCAGGCCTCCGGTCCGCGAGGAACGCAGGGCAGGACAACAGGTATCGATCGCAAGGCCGTCCGGGCCGAAGGCTCCGTTCACACTATCGGATCATGGCGTCCCGGCCTTGAGGGTTTTTTCGGCCGGGGGGCCTCCGCTCGATACCCGGCCGCCGGCGAACAAACGCCACCGAGATATTTCCGGCGCCGACCCGTAAAACGGGTTGACAATTTCCCGCGCATCGATACAATGAAGGGCGCCGTTCCCCGATTTCCACCTTTCCGTCCAGCGCGAGGACCCATGAAGGCACGGCTTGTCACCCTGATCGCTGCGCTTCTTCTTCCCCTGAGCCTGGTTTTATCCTCGTCCACGACCGCCCAGAACCAGGACAGCTCCTGCGTCGCCTGCCACACCGACGAGGCCGCGCTGAAGAAGACCTGCAAGCCCTTCGTCAAGCCCGAGGGCGAGGCGGAAGGGTGAGCGGGGGCGCCTCCGCCGGTCAAGGCGGAGACCTTCCACCTGACGTTCCTCGTCGACAGAAAGCTCGTCGAGACGGACAGGCATTTCGAGAAGGGCTGCCTGTACTGCCACAAGGGCAATGACCGGGCCGACGACAAGGACGCCGCGCACGAGGGAATGGTGAAGCGCCCCTCGAACAACCTGTCCCTCTGCGGGGAGTGCCACCCGGAAATCGCCGCGAATTATAAAAAGTCCCTCCACTACACGACCATCGGCCAGCGCAACCGGGTGATCAGGCGGATGTCGGCAGACGAGGCGAAGATCTTCGACGAAAAGGTCTTCGAGACATCCTGCCGCTCCTGCCATGCCTCCTGCGGGGACTGCCACGTGAAATCCCCGGCCATCGGCGGGGTGAGCCTGGGCCTCATCAGCAAGCACAAGTTCGTCAGGAAGGACGAGGGCAAGACCTGCGCCTACTGCCACGGCGGCCGGGTCTATCCCGAGTACACGGGCGAGTACGGTGGCAACGCCGACGTCCACTACCAGAAGGGCATGATGTGCATGGACTGCCACACCATGGACGAGCTCCATGGCGACGGGAAGGCCTACCAGCTCAAGGAAGAGGTCCGCGACCGGCCCCGCTGCACCGACTGCCATGAGCCGGGCCGGGAAAACAAGCTGACGGCCCGCGTCGGCCACCTCAAGCACAGCGAAAATGCCAGCTGCTACGCCTGCCACTCGGCGGGCGAGTACCGGCAGTGCTTCAACTGCCACGGCGGCCACTCCGAGGCCAAGCCGGGCTTCTACATCGGGACGAGCCCGCGCAACCACAGGGAGATCACCACCCTGCGCATCATCCCCACCGTGCGCGACACGTTCAAGCCCGCCGGGATCCAGCAGGCCAACTTCGACGCCCTGCCCAACTACTGGGACTCCCCGATCCACAATATCCGCAAACGCACGGAGCGGACGCGCAACTGCGACGTCTGCCACGAAGACCGCAAGGGTTTCCTCACCATGGAGACCCTGCTGAAGGGCAGTTCGCGGGTGAACCTCGAACTGATCAAGAAACCGAAACCGATCCCCGTAAGCCAATAGGAAAAGGAGGTTCTCATGGGTAAGACGAAGTCGAAAATCCTGGTCGGCCTGCTGGCCCTTTTACTGTGTGTCCCCGCGGCCGCTTTCGCGGCGGACACCGTCGTCTCGGCGGACTGGCTGCAGGCCAATCTCTCCAAGGTCGCCACTGTCGATATCCGCAAGGTAGAGGACTACAATGCCGGGCATGTCCCGGGCGCCATCAACGTCTTCTACGGCGTCTGGGCCATCCAGAAGGCAGGGCTTCTCAACGAACTGCCGGCCGATGACGACTTGAGAGACAGCCTCTCGGCGGCGGGCATTGAGCCGACGACGACCGTTGTCGTGGTCGGGAGCACGGCCAACATGGCCGAAAAGGCCAACAACACGCGCGTGGGCTGGACGCTGAAGTATGCCGGCGTGGGTAGCGTGGCCGTCCTCGATGGCGGCATGGAGAAGTGGGTTGCCGCCGGCAAGCCGGTGTCGAAAGATGCCGTGAAGCCCAAGGCAAAACCCTACCGGGGCGCCTTCAACAAGGCCGTTCTGGCCAGCAAGGCTTATATCCTTTCCAGCATCGGGAAGGCCGCAATTGTCGATGTCCGCGAGCCCGACTTCTACAGCGGCGCGAAGAAGCTCGACTTCGTCGCACGGCCCGGTCATCTGAAAGGCGCCGTGAACCTGCCGACTGCCGCCGCTTACAACGATGACGGCACGTTCAAGCCCATGGCCGATCTCGAAGCCATGGCGAAGAAGGCCGTCGGAGACGACAAGGGAAAGGAGATCATCGTCTACTGCGACAGCGGCAGGGTCGCCTCGATCTGGTGGTACCTGCTCAGCCAGTCCATGGGCTACACGAACGTGAAGCTCTATGATGGATCCGCCCAGGATTTCGCAAAGGACCCGAGCGTGCCGCTGGAGCCGTAGCCCGTTCTGCAGCGATTTGGGTCCCGGCGCCCTCAGGGGCGCCGGGACCTCACAACTTGCGTTGCCCGATCTGAACCGAAACGTCTTCGTCCTGCCGTCCTGGAGTGCGGGGTCTCTCATGAGCCGGTTCAAGATAACCTCCATTACCGTTCTGCTGGCCCTCGCCGTGCCGCTCACGCTCGACGCCGCCCGCGCGCCCGGCTGGAAGCACGAGGACATCTGGCTCAAGAACGAGACGGGGCAGCGCATCACCCCCACCCGGAACAACGCCGATGCCTACTCCCCCCACCGGACCTGCGGGACCTGCCACGGCTACATGACCATCACGTCGGGCACCCACTTCCAGCAGGGATTTGACGAGATGAGGGACGGCTACGACCCGAAGCGCCCCTGGGTCCTGTCCCCCGGGATCTTCGGCAGGGGCGGAACCCCGGGTACCTTCACGGAGCGCGTGGCAGCCAAGAACAACTCGAGCGCCCGCGACATGGGTCTGTCCACCTACGACTGGATTGCCGCCGGCGGCAGCGACCAGCCCGTCTCCCTGGCTGCGGGGAACCTGCACCCGGGCGGCGGCCCCATGGAGTACGGCCGGAAGGCGGACGGCAGGCGCGACCTTTCGAAGACGCTTATCCGGGGGGAGCGGGAGAAGGCCCGGCCGCTGGACGGCGACTACTCCTCCAGGCACACCCCCGACGGGAAGAGCCGGTTCCGGGAGAGCGGCGTCGTCGAGGGCGACTGCCTGATGTGCCACCTCAAGGGATACCGGCTCGATCGCCGCAACGGCCAGCTCGCGCTGCGCAATTACCGGTGGGCCGCCACAGCCGGTGCAGGGCTGGGAGAGATCAGGGGCGCCGTGTTCACCCCGGCCCGCTCCGGCGGGTCTTCGGAGGAAGGATCTCCCGCGAAGGGCGAGTGGAACGTTGCGCGCCGTCCCGCCGTCCAGTACGCCTGGGGTGACAGCAGGCTCTTCACCCCCCAGGGGAAGTTCAGGGGCAGCGCGCTCATCAGCAAATCCGTCGAAGCGGAGAATTGCACCCAGTGCCACCGGCAGATGGACGGCCAGAAGTCCGGAACCCTCTACCTGCCGGCGGGCGATTTGCACCTCAAGGCGGGGCTGCGCTGCACCGACTGCCACACCCTGGCGGGGCGGACACAGAACGAGCGGCTGCGGCATCACATCGGCAAGGGCTGGTCCCCCACCTCGACGGCACGCAGCGACCTCGACGGGGCCGGCATGAAGACCTGCGCGAATTGCCATCTCGAGGACCGGTACAGGCCGACACGGGCGGGGATGCCGAAGGAAGCCAAAAACCCCGACAACCTTCACCGCGCGCTCTTCCACAAGGCGACCTTCCACTTCTACCTGCTCCACTGTTCAGCCTGCCACGCGCCGGAACGGAAGAGCCGAAGCGTCTACCTCGTGGACTACAGCACGGGGCGGCCCGCCTGGTACGCCACGGACAAGGCCGCCCTCATCACCCGCGCCGGGGACATGAAGCAGTTCACCCAGGAGCCCTGGAAGCCCTGGACGGACCGTCACGTGCGCATCCCGGGGGACGGCGAGCGGTACGCGGCGGCGGTGCCCAAGGTCACGCAGTGGTTCGGAGAGATGATCTCCGACGGGGCGGTGAGGCCCATCGGCCTGGAGCACGTGCGGAAGGCGGCCGCGGGCCAGAAGAAACTCACGACCGTCGAGGTCGCCACCCTGCACGGGGAGAAGAAAAAACAGGTTACGGTGGCCACGCCTGAGGACATCCTTGCCATGATCCGGTCCCTCACCGGCATGGGGTTCCGGAACGTCGTCTTCGTGGCCGACCAGCTCTACGAGATCAGGAAGGACAAACTCGAGGGCCGCCCCGCGCCGGGTCTCACGCGCGCGGTCATGTTCCCGATCTACCACGGAAACATGCCCGTGGCGGCGAAGAAGACCCTGGGCCAGAAAGGGAAGCCCGACGGCTGTGCGGACTGCCACGCCGACGACTCACCCTTCTTCACGAAGCTCAGGGTGCGCAGCGTCGGGAAATTCCTCAAGGACAGCTACCCCGTGCCGAAGGAGCCCATCGCGGAGCCGCAGATGGCGGACTGGGGTCTCATGGGGGTCCCGGCCAGCGAATAGGATTCGGGTATTGGGTATCGGGGACAGGATATAGGGTAAGGAAAGCAAGAAATGTCGTTCATGTCGCGAAACACCTTAACCCGATTGGTTATGCCAGCGGCATTGATGTTCACCCTCACGCTGGCGGCCTGCGGGAAGCCCGCGGAGGCCCCGCTGCCGTGGAAGGTGATCGACGCCCCGACGCTCCGCGCCATGATGGCCTCCGACAAGGACCTCCTCGTGTTCAACACGATGAGCGAGATCGAGTGCCTCGATCACCGCATCCCGGGCACGAAGTGCCTGGCCTGCGAGGAGATCGAAAAGAATGTGACGTTGCTGCCGGCGGACAAGAACCGGGACCTGGTCTTCTACTGCGAGAGCGCACAGTGCTACCGGAGCTGCCGGGGCGCGGGTGCGGCCGTCAAGGCGGGCTACACGCAGGTCCACGTCCTCGACAGGGGAATGCCCGCCTGGAAGCAGGCAGGGTACTCCATGGAGACGGTGGAGCGTATTCCGAGGGGATCCATCCCGTCGGTCCGCGCCGCGGACCTGAGCCGGATGATTGCGGAACGGAAGGACCTGCTCCTCGTCGATCTCCGGTCGGAGTCCTCCTACAGGGAAGGGCACGTCGAGGGCGCGGTGAATTTCCCGCTCTACCGGCTGAGCCGCAACTATGCGGAGATCCCGATGGACCGTACGCTGGTTCTCCTGGACGACCGCGGGTTCCGGACCTTCCTGGCGGGCAGTTACCTGGAGATGAAGGGCTACAAGGTCATGAGGCTCTTCGGCGGCATGCAGGCATGGCAGGAGATGGCGGCGGGGAAGTGACGGGCACGACACCCGGACGAAACGGATGGAATCGATGAAGCTCACGGCGAGAAAGCGGCGATGCGGGCTCCCGGCAGGATGGCTTCTGGCGGCGGCCATCGCCCTCGTCTGCCTGCCCTCTGCCGCCCCGGCGGCGCAGGACTGCCAGTTCTGCCATGACGAACCCCTCTACCGGGTCGACTTCAGCCGCTCGATCCACGCCGGCAACGGCTGCACGAGCTGCCACACGGGGATCACGGACATCGAGAAGCACCGCGACGGCAGGGAAAAGCCGGCCCCCGTCAACTGCGGCATCTGCCACCAGGAGATTGCAAAGGAGTACCTGGACAACTTCCACTACATCCAGGAAGACTTCCGCTGCAGCGACTGCCACCGCGACATCCACGCAATCAAGCCGGTGGACAGGAAGAAAATCAAAATCGCCACCATCGAGAAGTGCACCGAGTGCCACGGCAACGCGGACTACACGGCTTCCGGACACGGCGAGGCCGTCCTGAGGGGCAATCAGGACGCGGCCGCCTGCTCCGACTGCCACGGGCTCCACAACACCCGCGTCTTCCACACCTCGCTCGAACAGTACCCTGCCGAGGCTCGCGAGTTCTACACGCAGAAGTGTAAGCACTGCCACGCCGACAGCGTCATGATGGCGCGCAACAATCTTTCCGACAAAATGGTGGCCTACTACGAGGGCACCTATCACGGGAAGGTCCAGGAGCTGGGATACCCGGCGCCCGTGGCAGGCTGCGGAGACTGCCACACCAGGCACAACATCCTCCCGAAGGAGGACCCCCGCTCGAGCATCAACCCGGCCAACCTCGAGGCCAATTGCGGAAGATGCCACTCCGGGTTCCACCCCCGATTCCTCAGCTACCAGGCGCACCCCGACTACACGGACCGGCAGAAGTACCCCGCCCTGTATGTCACGTTCCTCTTCATGGGGGGGCTCCTCGTCGGGACGCTTGCCTTCTTCTGGTTCCACACCGTCCTCTGGTGGCGCAAGGTGTACTGGGAAAACGACCGCATGGAGCGCGAGGGGATCCTTCCCCCCTCCGTCGCGGCCACCGGCGAGGGCCTCCAGCAGGTGGAGCGATTCTCCGTCAAGTACCGGATCATGCACGTTCTCCTGGTGCTGTCGTTCTTTACGCTCGTGCTGACCGGCTTCCCCCTGAAGTACGCCGGCGCGGCGTGGGCCGGGACGATCACGCAGCTTTGGGGAGGCGCGCACATGGCGGGCCTCTTCCACCGCGGCGCGGCCTTCGTGCTCATCGTCGGGATGGCCTACGTCACCTGGGAGTCGCTGAAGTTTCTCTTCCCCCGCGGAAAAGGCAGGACGGGATGGCTCGGCCGCCTGCTCGGACCCGATTCCCTCTTCCCGAACCTGAAGGATCTCCAGGACCTCAAGGGGATGTTCCTCTGGTTCTTCAACCGGGGTGAGGCGCCGAAATTCGACCGCTGGACCTACTGGGAGAAGTTCGACTTCCTCGCCGTCTTCTGGGGCATGTTCGCCATCGGCGGCTCGGGCATCCTGCTCTGGAAGCCCGAGTGGTCCTCCTGGCTCGTTCCCGGATGGGTCATGAACATCGCCGCCCTGGTGCACTCCGAAGAGGCGCTGCTGGCGGCCCTGTTCATCTTCACGATCCATTTCTTCAACACCCACTTCATCCCGAACAAGTTCCCCATGGACCGCCTCATCTTCACGGGGACCTACCGGATCGAAGAGCTCAAGGAGCAGCGGCCCCTCGAGTACGAACGCCTGGTGGCGGAGGGTCGCCTCGAGTCCATGAAACGCGGGCACCCGGGCATTCCGCTGAAGCTCATCTCGGCCACCTTCGGGCTGGGGAGCCTGCTGCTGGGGCTGATGCTGACCGTGCTGATCCTGTGGTCGCTTCTGTTCGCGTAGCCCCCGGAGAAGAAACCACCGGGCAGAGTCCGCCGGGCTCTGCCTTTTTTGTGCCGTTCATGTTATGAATACACACGGAACAGACCACCCCATGGGCCTCATCCGCGACATCTTCGGCATCGGCAGGGACGGCGGCAGCCTCCTGCGGGACCTGGCCGCCATCCGAAAGAAAACCCGCGGGGACCGCAACCGACTGCTCTCGGAGATCGAGTTCAACGCCGCCCTCGTCCTGGATCACTGCCTGCATAAGGGCGCCGACGAAAAGAAGGTCATCGAGAAGCTGAGAATCGAATGCCTCGCCCGGCTGATCGACGAGGGCTTCGATTTTTCAGCGATACGGAAAGGGGTCGTCGAGGAGACCATGGTGAAGGACATACCCGTGCTGCGGCGCTATGCGGGACTGGACCTGGAACGGCTTCTCAAGCGCATCCGGTTCCACATCGAGCAGCTGAAACTGCTGCCCGACCTCTACGATATCCGAACAACGGACCGGGTGAACGCCCGCCTGCGCCTCGAAAACCTGGGCAGGCGATATGTCCTGCTCATCCGATTCCTGAAAGCCTGATCCGGGAGGACCCATGAACGGTGCCGAAGCTCTTCTGAAGACCATTGAGGCGGCCGGCATCGACGCCTGCTTCGCCAACGGCGGGACGACGGAGATGCCCCTGATCCTGGCCTTCGATTCAGTCACCGGGATCAGGCCTATTTTGGGACTCTTCGAGGGCGTCTGCTCGGGGGCGGCCGACGGCTACGGGCGCATGAAGGAAAAGCCGGCCCTGTGCCTCCTGCACCTGGGGCCGGGGCTGGCCAACGGGGTTGCGAACCTGCACAACGCCAGGCGGGCCCGCACGCCCCTGCTCAACGTCATCGGCGAGCACGCCTCGTGGCACGTGGAGGCCGATGCCCCCCTGGCCATGGATATCGACTGTCTGTGCAAGACGTTTTCGGGATGGCAGCGGACCGTCCGCTCCGTCGAGACCATCGCGCGCGACGCGGCCGAGGCCATCGAGGCGTCCCTGCGAGGCCAGATCGCAAGCCTGATCGTCCCCTGCGACCTGCAGTGGAAAGAGTACCGGGGCGACATCCCTGCCGTAAAAAACCCCGCTTTCGAACCCCCCGACAGGCGCGCAATCGTCTCCGCCGCAATACTGCTGAGATCGACGGGAAGGACGGCAATCGTCATGAACGGACGCGCCCTGCGCCGACGCGGCCTCGAGGCCGCCGGCCGCATCCGGGCCGCCGCCGGCTGCGACCTGTTCTGCATCAACTTCCCCGCCTACGTCGACCGGGGCGCGGGGACCGTGCCGGTTTCCCGCATACCCTATTTCCCGGAGCCCGCCGCGGCCGTGCTCGCTCCTTACCGGGCGGTGGTGCTTGCGGGAACGGACCAGCCCGTCAACTTCTTCGGCTACGAGGGCCAGTCGAGCAACCCCATTGCCTCGGAAGTCCCCAAGCTGCGCATCGACGGCGATGCGCAGGATGCCGCCGAAGCGCTCGAGGCGCTTGCCGACGAGCTGGGCGCGCCCGGCATGGACACCCTGGGTGCGATCGTGGCGGGGTTCAGCATCCCCGAGGTCCCGACGGGTCGGCTGACCCCGGAAAAGGCCTGCCTCACGCTCGCGGCGCTGCAGCCCGAGGGCGCGATCATCGTGGACGAGGGCCTGACGGCGGGCATGCCCTACTTCCCCCTGGGCGCGACCCTAGCCCCCCACAGCTACTTCATGCTGACCGGCGGTGCCATCGGGCAGGGCATGCCTTCGGCCACGGGGGCCTCCGTTGCCTGTCCCGACAGGCCCGTCATCAACCTGCAGGCAGACGGCAGCGCGATGTACACCGTCCAGTCTCTCTGGACGCAGGCCCAGGCCGGGATGAACGTGACGACGCTCATCTGCTCGAACCGCAGCTACAACATCATCAACGTGGAACTGCAGCGCACGGGCATCGCGGACGCCAGCCCGCGGGTGCGCGCCTTCACGAACCTGGGCACCCCCCCCATCGACTGGCCGAGCCTGAGCCGGGGCCTGGGCGTGCCCGGTGTCGCCGTCGAGACGTGCGAGGATCTGGCCCGCGAGCTGAAGAAGGCGCTCCGGGAACCGGGCCCGCACCTCATCGAGATGGTCCTGTAAATACCGGCCGCAAGAGATCGAAGAAAGGGATCGGGATGATATTCCCGATCCCTTTCCATGTTGTCCGTCTTTTCCGCTTGCAGTCGATCACCAGCCGAGAACGCCGAAGAACAGCACGCAGGCAAGCGCGCCGACGACGGCCATGGAAAGCCCCCAGATCAGCAGTTTGCTGAACAGCTTTGCCTTGTCCTCGTGTTCGCCGGCGCAGGCGATGCAGAGCGCCCCCAGCGTGGAGAGCGGCGAGGTGTCGACGAGGTGGGAGCCGATGTTGATGGACGAGATCATGGCGATCACGTCCGCGCTGGGCACCTCCTTGGCGAGGCCGGGCACCAGGGGAAGGAACATGGGCATCACGACGCCGGAGGAACTCGAGTAGGCCGAGATGATGCCGGTCAGCAGGCCTAGCCAGAAGTTGACCGTCACGGGCCCGGAGATGACGCCGATCATCTTCACCATCGCATTGAGGCCGCCCGAGCGGTCCATGACCTCGACGAGAACCGTCACCCCGCAGACCATCATGATGACGCCCCAGGGCATGGCCTTGACCCCGGCCTTGCTGTCGGCGGCATTGAGCAGCATGAGAATGCCGGCCAGGATGAAGGCGACGGAGCCGACGTTTGCGATCAGGGGCAGAATGACCTTGGGGATGAGATCCTTCACGCCGGGAAGGGCCGGGGCGATGACGAAAATGATCAGGAGAAGGATGGCGACGAGGGTGTACCACTGCTTCGACGTGAAGGGTTCCGGCCTCGGGGCCAGCTCGTCGATATTGATCGCCTGGCCGTGCTGCCTGGCCATCCAGGCCCAGCCGCCCATCAGCAGGAAGCCGCCGATATTGACGAACCCCTGGCAGTACATGGAGTTGAAGTGGATCTTCCAGGCCAAACCGTCGAGGGTCCAGCTCTCCTGGATGGCCGGGAGCTGGGGCGCAATCTTGGCGATGATGCCGTTGGAGATGATGCCCGTGGGGGCAAAGGGCGAAAAGGCCGCGCCGTTGGCCGCCCCGACGACCAGGAGCGTCATCAGGAAGGCCGGCATACCGACACGGGTCGCGATCGCCATGGCGACGGGGGCCATGAGGGCCGTCGCGGCGATATTTCCCGGTCCGATCGTGGTAAGGATGGATACGAGAACGTAAATAATGAGAGGGAGCAACGCCGTCTTGCCGCCGCAGGCGCGGATCGCATAGGACGATACTTTTTCCATGGTCCCGTTGGTGGAGGCCAGGGAAAAGAGAAACGTCACGCCCACGAGAATCATAAAGAGGCCGATGGGAAATGAGTTCATGACCTTGGCGCCGTTCATGCCCACCCAGATGCCGCCCACGATGATGCCGAAGGCAATGCTCAGGAACCCGACGTTGAGATCTTCGTTAACACAGCTGATAATCACGACGATGGCCAGGGCCAGCATCGACATCCATGCCGCCAATGATATTTCCGCTAATACTTCCATGGCGATACCTCTTCCGTTTCTGAATCATGATTGCAGGTTAAATCCGGCTGCATACCGCTTCCTATGGCAGGTAGGCCCCGCAGGCGATGATCAAGTCTCCCACTTTCTGGAAGTAGGTGATCTTGGCCTCCTCCTGCCGGGTCATCGGGTTGTCGTAGACATAATCCACCCATCCAGAACCCCGGCTGTTGGCCAGGTCCACAATGTCTTTCCGGAAAAGCTTCCCTTTGCTGTCCGGTTCATTGTAGAGATTCCGGCCGATCAGCTTGGCGTTCGGATGCGCCATCATGACTCCTTTCAGGTCGTAGGCAAACACGTAGAGATCACGCCACTGAAACTTGCCGTTCGGTTTCTTGAATTCCTGCAGCGCCCTCTCCTCGCCATTGGCCTTGATGTAGGCCTCGGCCAGCTCGACCATTTTCTTCGCTTCGAGGGGTGTGCCGATTCCGTATCCCTGGGCGGAAGCGGACCCCGCTGCGAAGAGAAGCAATAACATGGACAGGAAAATCTTCTTGAACATGGCCCTCGTTCCTCCTTCTTGCGAGGTTCTGATCGAGTATTCGAGCCAACCCGCGCCCGCAGCAAGACGGTGCCTGCGAAGACGGGACTCACCGCCGTTTTCTCCCTTGTTTGATGCGGATCACGCAGATCGGTTCAGGTCGAGGTCGCGGAAAACATTACCGGTTCAAGTGCAAAATGGGTGTGGGAGTCGATCGGCTGTCCTGATAGCATTCCATGGTCCGAAGATCAATCAGGGGATTGCTGATTCGCGTGTAGGATTTGCCTCGGGAGGCCTGTACGATTTTGTCCGACAGTGACGCAGGGGGATCGGCGGTGTCACCACGATCGGATAGATCAGGTATGCGGCAATCCGCTCACTTCCGCGAAAGCGGTCACCCGCCACCAATTGATACTCCGAATCTCCCTAAAGATGCAGACGGACGCTGTCACGCGGAACCGCCTGTTGACGACCCGCTGCGGGTTTCCCGGCGCGGGAATCCGTCGTCAAGGGAATCTTCCCCCTCGGGGGCGACCTTTTCCTTGTCTGAGCGCCTGATCTTCCCCTATAATGGCAAACGCAGGTTGCGGGAAAAGGGGGAAGAGCAATGCGGAGCGGATACCCTGCGTGCGAAATTCTGACGATCCTTCTCTGTGTCCTCGTGCAGGTCGCCCCGCCCGCCCCCGCCCATGCCCGGGAGCAGACCTTCACCCTCACCGAGGCCGTCCGTTACGCCCTGGAGCACAACAACGAGATCCGCGCCGCAGGCAGCTCCCTTGCCGCCAGGGGGGACGACGTGGGGGCGGCCCGGAGCAACCTTCTGCCAAAGGTCTATTTCGAGGAGCGCGCCCTGCGGACCAACAACCCCACCTACGCCTTCATGGCCAAGCTCAACCAGGGCCGCTTCACGGCCCAGGACTTTGCCATTGACCGCCTCAACAACCCGAATCCCGTCAACGACTACCAGACCTTGTTCGCCGCGGAGCAGCCGATCTTCGCGCCGAAGGCGTGGGTGGGTCTGGCCATGTCGAAGCGCGAGCACGAGGCGGGCGGTGTCGAGTTCATCCGCAAAAAGGAAGAGATCGCCTTCAAGGTGTGCCGGGCCTGGCTGATGGTTCACACGGCGAAGGCGCATCTCTCGGTGGCCGAAAACGGGGTCGACGATGCCCGGGAGCACCACCGCATCGCTACGTTGCGCTACGAGGCCGACCTCGGCACGCACGCCGACACCCTGAGGGCGGCAACGGCCGCCAGCGAAGCGAAACAGCGCAGGGTCACCGCCGAGAAGCAGTTCCATCTGGCCCGGCGCATGCTCGGCCTGCTGCTGGGGCTCCCCGGGTCGGCCGACGTGGCCGGAGAGATACCGGATTTCCAGGCCCGCGACACCGGGGCGTACGAAAAGGCGTCCCGGGCGCGGGGCGACATCCGCTCCATGGAGATGAGGGTCGAGAACGCCGAGACGAACATCCGCATGGCGGAAACGGATTATCTGCCCTATATCGGGGTCGGCGGAGGCTACCAGTGGAACGACCCGTCCAATCTCTTCGGGGGCTCGGGCGACAGCTGGCAGGTCTCGGCCTTCCTGCGGTGGAATCTCTTCGACGGGGCAAGGCGCGAATATGAGCGCTCGAAGGCGAAGCACCAGGCCAGGCAGGCCCGGGAGAATCTCCTGGGGATACAGAAGGCCGCTGCCTACGGGCTCTACCAGGCGCAGCTCGGCGTCGAGGAGGCAAGGGCGAACCTGGAGCTTGCCGGGGAGGCCCTGAAGACGGCCGAGGAGGGCAAGCGGCTCGTGCAGATCCGCTACGAGAACGCCTTCTCCCCCATCGTGGACATGCTGGACGCCCAGGTCATGCTCGACAGGGCGCGTGCCGGCCTCGTGGCACGGCAGAACGAGTACCGTGTCGCCGTCCTCAACCTCGGCTGGGAGAGCGGCACGATCCTCGAGGACCTCGGCATCTCGCCGGATGAAAAGAAGGAATGACCATGACGGAAACGGTGGAACGGAGATGGAAGGGAAGTGCGCTCGCGGCCCTGATGGTCTCGGGCCTTCTGGCCGGCTGTGGCGACAGGATCGCTCCCGGCACGGCGGAGGTGAAGCGGCCGGCCGTCGCCGGAGTGACCGTCGCGACCGTGCAGGCCGCGAAGGTCAGCGACGTCTACGAAACGTCGGGCACCGTGAAGGCCCGCGTTTCGAGCGTCATCGCGAGCCGGGTCATGGGGGCCGTCACGGCCGTGCACGTCCGTGCGGGCAACCGGGTCAAGGCGGGGCAGCTTCTGGCCACCCTCGATGATCGCGACGCCGCCCAGAAGGTACGCGCGGCCGAGCAGACCTTCGAGGCCGCGAAACAGGGACGCTCGATGGCCGAGCTGACCTGGCAGCGCTACAAAAAGCTCCATGACGAAAAGGCCCTGGCGAAACAGGAAATCGACCAGATCGAGACGCAGAAGAAGGTGGCCGACGCCCGGTACGAGCAGGCGAAGGCGGGGCTCGAAGAGGCCCGCGTCTGGCAGGGCTTCACCCGGATCACGGCACCCGCCGCGGGCGTCGTGACGGACAAACGCATCGACCCCGGGAGCATGGCCATGCCGGGCGCGCCCCTGTTCACCGTCGAGAGCGAAGGCGGCTTCCAGCTGGAGGTTGCCGTGGACGAGGCCCTGTCGGGGACGATTCGGACCGGGGTGGACGCCGCCGTCGCCATCGACACCCTCGCGCTTGACATGACCGGGAAGGTCATCGAGGTCATCCCCGCGGTGGACCCGGCCACGCGGACCTTCGTCGTCAAGATCGCACTGGCCGACCGGGGGCTCAAGAGCGGCCTGTACGCGCGGGTACGCCTGCCCCGGGGCGAGCGCGAGGCCATTCTCGTGCCCGGAGACGCCATCGTCGAGAAAGGCCAGCTCACGGGTGTCTACGCCGTCGATTCACGGGGAGTCGTGACCTATCGCCTGGTGAGGACCGGGAAGACATACGGGGGCGGCGTCGAGGTCCTCTCGGGTCTCGGCGCCGGGGAGCGGATCGTCACGGCGGGCCTGGAGAAGGCCGTCGACGGAGGCCAGCTCGGCGGGGGAGCCGCACCATGAGCGACCGCATCGGGATATCCGGCAAGATCGCCCATGCCTTCATCCGTTCGAAGCTCACCCCGCTGATCGTGATCGCATCCCTGCTGCTCGGCCTCTTTGCCGTCATCGTGACCCCCCGCGAGGAGGAGCCCCAGATCGTTGTCCCCATGGTCGACGTCACCGTGGCCTACCCCGGCGCCTCCGCGAAGGAGGTGGAGGAACGGGTCACGCGTCCCATGGAGAAGCTCCTCTGGGAGATCAAGGGCGTCGAGTACCTTTACTCCATCGTCAAACCCGGGTTCAACCTGACCATCGTCCGGTTCTACGTGGGCGAGAGCCTGGAGGACAGCCTCGTCAAGCTCTACAACAAGCTCATGTCCAACTACGACCGGATCCCTCCCGGCGTCTCCCAGCCGATGGTCAAGGCCCGCTCCATCGACGACGTGCCCATCCTCGCGCTCACCCTCTGGAGCGAGAGCCCCCGCATCTCGGGCTACGAGCTCAGGCGGGTGGCCCTGGAGCTCTGCACGGAGATCAAGAAGGACCAGAACGTGGCCGAATTCACCGTCATCGGGGGCCAGCGCCGCCAGGCCCGGGTGATCCTCGATGCGGCCAGGCTCAAGGCACACAACGTCTCGGCCTTCCAGATCATGGACGCCCTGGGCAAGTCCAACGTCTCCCTGCCCTCCGGCAGCTACCCCTCGGGCAACCGCGAGACCCTCGTCGACACGGGAGGCCTGCTGGGAAGCGTCGACGACGCGTCCCGCGTGGTCGTGGCCGCGCACAACGGCAGGCCCGTCTACCTGGGGGATGTCGCGACCCTCCGGGACGGCCCCGAGGAACCGGGCCACTACGTCTTCATGGGCCTCGGCCCCGCGGGCCCGCGCAGGGGCATCCCGGGGAGCGCCGCCGGGCAGAACGAGGCCGTGACGATTGCCATCGCCAAGAAAAAGGGCGCCAATGCCAGCGTCGTCGTCCGCGAGGCCCTGGCCAAGGTCGACGCGCTCCGAGGCAGCCTCGTCCCCTCGGACGTCAACGTCACCGTGACCAGAAACTACGGGGAGACGGCGAAAGAGAAGTCCGACGAGCTGCTCGATCACATGCTCATCGCCACGATCTCCGTCATCATCCTGATCGCGCTGGCCCTGGGTGCCCGCGAGGCCGCTGTCGTGGGTGTCGCGGTGCCGGTGACGCTCGCGCTCACCCTGCTCATCAATTACCTCTATGGCTACACGCTCAACCGCGTGACCCTCTTTGCCCTCATCTTCTCCATCGGCATCCTCGTCGACGACGCGATCGTCGTCGTCGAGAACATCCACCGGCACTTCAGGCAGCACGGCGTCGGTGTGGACACCGCGGTGAAGGCCGTCGACGAGGTGGGCAATCCCACGATCCTCGCAACCTGGACGGTCATTGCCGCGCTTCTGCCCATGGCCTTTGTCTCGGGCCTCATGGGCCCCTACATGCGCCCCATCCCCGTGGGCGCCTCGGCGGCCATGCTCTTCTCGCTCCTGGTGGCCTTCATCGTGAGCCCCTGGATGAGCTACCGCATTCTCGGAAAGGCGGGCGGAACGGCCCGTCATCGGCCCGAGAAAGACCTCTACCCCCTGTACGAGAAGATCGTCGCCCCGTTCCTGGACAGCGCGAAGAAGAGGCGGCTGGCGCTTGCCGGCGTGGCGGGCCTTCTGCTGATCGCCATGACGCTCGTCCCGCTGAAACTCGTGACGGTGAAGATGCTGCCCTTCGACAACAAGAGCGAGATGCAGGTGATCATCGACATGCCCGAGGGCAGTACCCTCGAGAAAACGGCCGCGCTCGCGCAGGAAATGGGAGGCTTCCTGAAGCGGGTGCCCGAGGTAACCGACTACCAGCTCTACGTCGGCACAGCGGCACCCTTCAACTTCAACGGCCTGGTGCGACACTATTTCCTGCGGGCCGGGGCGAACGTCGCCGACATCCAGGTCAACCTCGTCTCCAAGGACGAGCGCAGGGAGCAGAGCCACGACATCGCCAAACGCCTGCGGCCGGGTCTCAAGGAAATCGGCGACCGTTACGGCGCCCGGATCAAGGTGGCCGAGATCCCGCCGGGGCCGCCCGTGCTGAGCACACTCGTGGCCGAGGTGTACGGGCCCGACACGGATCGGCAGATCGAGATCGCCCGCCGGATCCGCGACATCTTCGAGCAGACCCCCGGCGTCGTGGACGTGGACTGGTACGTCGAGGCCGATCAAAAAAAACTCCTTTTCGAGGCGAACCGGACGAAAGCAGCTGAGAGCGGCATTTCCACGGAGGCCCTTGCCCTGAGCATGCGCATCGCGCTGTCGGGAGCCGTGGCGGGCCTGGTGCATCTCGAGAAGGAAAAGGAGCCCGTGGAGATCTTCCTGCGCATGCCCCTGGAGGAGCGGGCCTATCCCCCGGCCCTGCGGTCCCTCAGCGTCCCCTCCAGGCTCGGCGGGCAGGTCCCCCTGGCCGAGCTGGTCAGCGTGCGCGAGGGCGTAGGAGAGAAGACGATCTACCACAAGAACCTCAAGAACGTGACCTACGTCATCGGCGACGTGGCGGGCACCGAGGAGAGCCCCGTCTATGCCATCCTGAAGATGAAGGATGCCGTGAAGCAGATCCGGCTCCCCGAGGGCTACGAGCTCAGGCAGTACGACGCGGTCCAGCCGTGGCTCGAGCAAACCTACTCGATGAAGTGGGACGGCGAGTGGCAGGTCACGATCGAGGTCTTCCGCGACCTCGGCATCGCGTTTGCCGCCGTCCTCGTCATCATCTACATCCTGGTGGTGGCCTGGTTCCGGAATTTCGTCACGCCGATCGTCATCATGACCCCCATCCCGCTCACCCTGGTGGGGATCCTTCCGGGCCACTGGATCTTCGGGGCCTTTTTCACGGCCACCTCCATGATCGGCTTCATCGCCCTGTCGGGCATCATCGTTCGAAACTCCATCCTGCTCGTGGATTTTGCCGAGCACGAGTGGCGCGGCGGCCAGGACCTCCGGCATGCCCTCCTGAAGGCAGGCGCCGTCCGGTTCAGGCCCATCGCGCTCACGGCGGCGGCCGTCGTGGCGGGCTCCTTCGTCATGATCTTCGATCCCATCTTCCAGGGCCTGGCGATCGCCATGATGTTCGGCGCCGTGGCGGCCACGGGGCTCACGCTCGTCGTGATCCCCCTTCTCTACTACGAATTCTTCCGCAACCGGATACCGGAGAACGCGCAGGGAGGCCTGTCATGAAAATGGAACAATGGATTCGCGCGATCGCCGGCACCTTCGTCCTCGTCTCCGTGGCGCTGGGCTGGTTCGTGAACCGGTACTGGCTGCTTTTTACCGCCTTCGTCGGGCTCAATCTCCTGCAGTCGGCATTCACGAGGTGGTGCCTCATGGAGAAGATCCTCGGACGGTTGGGGGTCACGGATCCATCGGCATAGAAAGCCCCCGGACGGGGCCGTCTTCGACGACGGCAGGCCATGCGCGCGTTGTCCGACCGATCGGGAGCCGCCATGACGATCGCTGAATTGACCGGATTCATCTTCGCAGGGGCCGTCTTCGCCGGTTTCATCGGATCGATCACCGGCCTGGGCGGCGGCGTCGTCCTCGTGCCCCTGCTCGCCCTGGGCTTCGGGGTCGACATGCGCTACGCCATCGGGGCCTCCCTCGTCTCGGTGATCGCCACGTCGTCGGGGGCGGCCGTGGCATACGTCCGGGAAGGCTACACCAACATCCGCGCCGGCATGTTCCTGGAGGTGGCCACCGTGCTCGGCGGCACGTTGGGCGCGCACCTGACCACGCGGGTGGCGACGGGCCGGATCGCCATCGTCTTCGGATTCGTCCTGCTGTTCTCCCTCATTCCCTTCCGGGCATCGCCCGCCGGGGAGCGCGGCGAAAAAGCAGATCCCCTGGCCGCGCGGCTCCGATTCGACTCGAGCTATCCCGCGGATGAAGGGCCGCAGGGATATCGCGTCCGGCGGGTGCCGCTGGGATTCTCGCTCATGGCCCTTGCGGGAACCCTGTCGGGGCTGCTGGGAATCGGCTCGGGCGCCGTGAAGGTCCTGGCCATGGACCGCGCCATGGGGTTTCCCTTCAAGGTGTCCACGACGACGAGCAACTTCATGATCGGCGTCACCGCCGCGGCCGGCGCGGGCATCTACCTGAACAAGGGATACATCGATCCCGGGCTGGCGATGCCGACCATGCTGGGTGTCCTGCTCGGCGCATTTCTCGGGACACGCGTCCTGCTGGGGGCGCAAACCCGGGTCTTGCGGTGGGTGTTCAGCCTGGTGATCCTGGCCCTCGGCCTGGAGATGATCGTCAACGGGTTTCTGGGAAGGCTGTAAAATGCGGCAGGGTCATGAACGTCCGGAGGGCGTGCGGATGGAGCGGATGATCAGCCTTCTGCTCCGGGTCGGCGTCGTCGCCGCCTCGGCCCTGGTCCTGGCGGGTGGACTGCACTACCTGCATCAATACGGAGGCGGCGTTCCCCACTACGGGGTCTTCCAGGGAGAGCCCGCCTCGCTGCGCACGCTCGGCGGCATCCTGGGCGCGGCGGCACACCTCGACAGCCGGGCCCTGATCCAGTTCGGCCTGCTGCTGCTCATCCTGACGCCCGTTGCCCGCGTCGTTTTTTCCGTGGCGGCCTTCGCCCTCCAGCGCGATCGCCTCTACGTGTGCGTCACGCTGCTCGTTCTCGCGGTCCTCCTGTACAATCTCCGCTGGCCGCATTGACGGCGAAGGCCCGGCGGCCGGCATTCAGTCCCCGATGCGCCAGCACTGCGGATCGTCGGCAAAGAGGTCCGCCCGTCCCCGGGCGCGGCTCCACGCATAGGCCACGGCGCGGCAGCCGCGGCACGACGGCCAGTACGAACAGCTGCCGCAATGCCCCCTGTAGCTCGAGCGGTCTCTGAGCCTCCAGAGCGTCCTCGATGTCGCCCAGATGTCGCGCAGGCTTTTCCGCCTGAGGTTTCCCACGGAGATCCCGATGCGGCGGCAGGGCATCACCGCGCCGTCGCTTGCGATCGTCACGCCGGAGAAGCCGGCGCTGCAGCCGGAGAGGGTCAGCCCGCAATCCGCCGGGGGCGCACCGCCCCGGAGCGTCCCGGCCAGGGGATCGCCCGAGACCACGGGAAAGCCGGGTGCATCGAGGGACAGGACCTTCTCGTAGGCGCCGCGGACCTCGCCGGGGGACAGAACGCTTTCGAGCAGCGCGCCGCCGCTCCCGCAGGGAACGAGGCGCGAAAACCCGATCGAGCCGAACCCCGCATCGCGGGCAATCTTCACGGTCTCTTCGATGAGCGGCGCGTTGAGCCTCGACAGGGTCACGTTGGCGCTCACACAGTTCCCCGCCCGCGCCAGGCGCTCCGCCGCCCTCAGGGCGGAAAGAAAACTCCCTTCCCCGCGGATCGAGTCGTGAAGCGCCGGCGGTCCCTCGAGGCTGACCTGGATCTCGGACACGTCCAGGTCCCTGAATCGACGGGCCTCTTCGTCCGTGACGAGACAGCCGTTCGTCATGACGGCCACCCGGCAGCCGGAGACCCTGGCATGGCGCACCACGTCCCAGAAACCCCGGTAAAGAAGAGGCTCGCCCCCCGTGAAGTGGATCGACGGGGACACCCGGACATCCTGCTCCGACTCCCAGGCCCGGAACATCCGGACGGCCCCGTCGATTTCGTCGCACACCTCTCCCGCGGTCATCTCGAGCGGCCTCCTCGGGCCCTGATAGCAATGGCGGCACCGCAGGTTGCACCGCTCCGTCAGATGCCACTGGATGAAAAAATCAAAGGTCTGAATTGCCGAACCGGCAATTATGGTTTCTTTCACTTCTTTCAGCTGAAGCATTGCCTGCCAGAATCCGCGGACCTCATCAGGGCCCAGAACTTCGCCTCGCGGCGCCTGGCCTTCTCGCTCAGCCCGACCTTTTTGTTGGTCCTCATCCGGTTCACCCCCTTTCGTTCTCATGTGCCTGGGAATGTGAATCATCCGGGCCGCTGCGCGCCCGGTACGTTTCGTCTCCCGGTTTCATCCCCGCCGAGGGGCTCCGGCAGGCCAATGGCCCGCGATTGTCTTTCGACTCTTTCCGCGTGCTCCGCCCTTTCGCCCCTTCCCGGCCGGCGTCTTCCTTACGCTTTCGAGGCGGGCCGATCGCCTCGCGTCATTCGCTTCGAGCGCCGGTCGTGCATCTTGGCCAGGGTAACCCGCAGATAACGGTTGTAGCCTTCGGGACTCATCCATCCCTTCGGACATGCGGTCCGTTCGAGCTCGCGGATTTGAAAAAAGAGAAATTGATGGGAGCCGCCGGTCGGTCGCCGCACCCTCACCCGGCATCTCTCCGCGGAAACCTCGCGCACGCGGCCGATGCGCCCGTCGGGGATCCGCACACAGTCTCCCGCCTGGATTTTTTCGGACATGGCTCCTCTCTCCTCCCGGCACCGGCCGTCGTCATGGCGTCAGTCTCTTCCGGAACTCGGCGGTCAAGGCCGGGACGACCTCGAAGAGGTCCCCGGCAATGCCGAAGTCGGCCATTCGAAACAGAGGCGCCTCGGGATCCTTGTTGATCGCCACGATGACCCGCGACGTGCTCATGCCCGCCAGGTGCTGAATAGATCCCGAGATCCCGCAGGCAATATAGAGATCGGGCCGCACCGTCCGTCCCGTCTGGCCCACCTGGTGCTCATAGGCGATCCAGCCGGCATCGACGGCGGCGCGCGACGCGCCCACGGCGCCCCCCAGCACGTCGGCCAGCTCCCGGATGATCCCGAAGCCCTTTTCTCCCCCCACTCCCCGTCCGCCGGAGACGATGATCCGGGCCGCAGCCAGGTCGACCTGTCCGTGCTCGACGACGAAGTCCAGCACGCGGACTGCGATCTCCTCCTCGCGGAGCTCGGTCCCGACAGGAATGATTTCTCCCCGTCGCCCGGGGTCCGGCGCAGGCATTTCAAAAACGCGATGGCGCACCGTTGCCATCTGGGGTCGAAAGTTCGGGCAGAGGATCGTCGCCAGGATATTGCCCCCGAAGGCGGGACGGGTCTGGCGGAGAAGTCCGCTTTCCGGGTCGATCTCCAGCCCGGTGCAATCCGCCGTCAGCCCGGTGTGCAGCTCGGATGCGACCGAGCCGGCCAGATCCCTGCCCCGCAGGCTGGCTCCCAGGAGAACGATTTCGGGTTTGTGCCGGCGCACCAGATCGACCAGGACGCGCGTATAGGGTGCCGTGCGATACACGGCCAGGACGGGATCATCCGCCCACAAGACTCGGTCCGCCCCATAGGCCACGGCCTGGCGGGCGATGGCCTCGACGCCGTGGCCCAGCACACAGGCCGTGAGAGGGGCATTGCGCCGATCGGCCAGTTTCCGGCCCTCGCCCATCATTTCCCAGGATACACCCCGGGGCTCCCCCCTGAACTGTTCCACCCAGACCCACACGCCCCGATAGGATGCCCGATCGGGCGTGCCCGCCTGCGACACCGGCTCCGGCAGGCTGATCGCGTTCACGGGACAGACATCGAGACAGGCGCGGCAGAGGGTGCACTGCTCGTTCACCACGGCGACACCGTCTTCCAGGCTCAGGGCCGCAAAGGGGCAGACATCGACGCAGGCCCCGCAGCCGATGCATTGTTCCCGGTCGATCACGATCGTGGCCATGGCTCGTTCCTAGAGGATCTTCGCGGCGAGGAGTTTTTCAACCAGGACGGAGGCCGCCCGCTCGACGTTGTCGGCGGGGATCATCTCCGCTGCGGCCGCGCGCCCGGGCGGACTCGAGATCTGGACGACCCGAGTGGGGCTGCCGCTTACCCCGAGCTTTTCGGCATCGATGCCGGGAAGATCGGCGGCGGTCCAGGTCGGGATCTGCGCCTTGACGGCGCGCCGCACATCGGAGATGGAAGCCAGGCGCGGCACGTTGATATCCTTCATGACCGTCAGCAGCGCAGGCAGCGGGGCTCTCACGGTCTCGCGGCCCTCGTCCAGCGTTCGTTCCACTTCGATGACGCCGGGTGCCGGATCCGGTTCCAGCCGGAGGATCCGGCTCACGTATGCCAGGGCCGTGATCCCGAGCTGAACGGCGATGCCGGGGCCCACCTGGCCCGTGTCGCCGTCGATCGCCTGCCGGCCGCAGAGGATGAGGTCGAAGGGGCCCGCCTTCCGGATCGCGGCGGCCAGGGTATAGGACGTGGCCCACGTGTCGGAACCGGCAAACTCCCGATCGGACACGAGCACCGCTTCGTCCGCCCCCATGGCCACGGCCTGCCTCAGCGCGCTGACGGCCTGAGGGGGGCCCATGCTGATCACCGTGACCCTTCCCCTGAATTTTTCCTTGAGGCAGAGGGCTTCCTCGATGGCGTATTCATCGAAGGGGTTCACAATGCTGGGGACCCCCTCGCGGATCAGCGTGCCGGTCTCCGGGTTGATCTTCACCTCGGTCGTATCGGGAACCTGTTTGATGCATACAACGACGTTCATACCGCGCCCCTTCCCCTTACCGGAATTTTTGCAATCCTATCATCCCCGCCTCGTCGACGCCATCGGGAAAAGACGCATGCCGCCCGCGCCGATCCCTGACGGAAAGAGGCGGCGGGTGCGCCGAGGGGTTCCGCCCTTTGTCTATTTCCATTCCTTGACGGCCTGCAGGGCCGGCACGTAGAAGCGATCCAGGTACTCCCTGACCATTCGCCGCGTCGAGAAACGGGGCGCGTTGCTGCGGATGGCCTCCTTCATGACCGCGACCCATCCGTGCGGGACGCCATCCTGGGAGACGCGGTAGTAGAGCGGGATGATCTCCTTCTCCAGAAGCGTGTAGATCGCGGCCGCATCGGCCCCGTCGCGGTCCCCGGTCCCCTCCCGTCCGTCGACGGCCCAGCCGTTCTTTCCGTTGTACCCCTCCACCCACCACCCGTCGAGAATGCTCAGCTGGGGCACGCCGTTGAGAGCCGCCTTCATGCCGCTCGTGCCGCTGGCCTCGAAGGGAGGCAGAGGGTTGTTGAGCCAGACATCGACGCCGTGGACCAGGTACTGCGCAAACTGCTCACCGTAGTCCTCGACAAAGGCGATGCGCCCCCCCATTTCGGGGTCTTCGGCCATGCGGTAGACGCGCTGCAGGATCTGCTTGCCCTCGTCGTCGGCGGGGTGCGCCTTGCCGGCGAAGATGATCTGGAGCGGCCGCCACCGGTCGTTGAGCATCCTCTTGAGGCGCTCGCGGTCCCGGAAGATCAGGTCGGCCCGCTTGTAGGCGGCAAAGCGCCGCGCGAACCCGACGGTGAGGACCGAGGGGTCGAGCAGGGTCCCCCCGGCGAGGACTTTCGACGTGCTGATGCGGTCCCTCGACCAGCGCTGCCGGACACGTTCCCGCACGGCGTCGACGAGCTTGATCTTGAGCCAGTAGTGGGTTTTCCAGAGATCCTCGTCGGGAATCTTCGCGACGTTCTCCCAGACGGCGGGGTCGTCGTGACGCTCGATCCAGTCGGGACCGAGCCAGCGGTCGAAGAGCAGCTCCATCTTCGGCTCGATCCACGTGGGGACGTGAATCCCATTGGTGATGGAGTCGATGGGAACTCTCTCCGGAGCCGCTTCCGGCCAGAGGCTCTGCCACATCCTGCGGGTCACCTCGCCGTGGCGCAGGCTCACGCCGTTGCGGAAGGCCGAGAGCTTCAGCGCCATGACGGTCATGTTGAAGCCGGCCCGGGGGTCCGCCGGGTTGACGCCGAGACGGAAGAACTCGTCGCGGCTCAGGCCGAGGGAAGGCCAGTAGGAGCGGAAGTACTTTTCCATCAGGTCGAAGGGGAAGACATCGTGGCCGGCGGCAACGGGCGTGTGGGTCGTGAAGATGGACGTGTTGCGCACCTGCCGCGCCGCCTCCTCGAAGGAAAGCCCCTCGTCCTGGACTTTTTCGCGAATCCGCTCCAGGAGCGCAAACGCCGGGTGCCCCTCGTTGAGGTGCAGGATCGAGCGGTGGACGCCCAGGGTGTCGAGCACCTCGTCGCCGCCGATCCCCAAGACGATCTCCTGGCGCAGCCGCAACTCCCGGTCGCCGATGTAGAGGCGCTCCGAGATGCCCCGGTTCCAGGGGTCGTTCGCTTCAATGTCCGTGTCCATGAGATACAGGGGAATCCGGCCCACGTCGACCTTCCAGACCGCCACATGGATGGGGGGCTCGATGAAGGGAACCTTGACGACAACCTGGCGTCCCTCGGCGTCAAGAACGCGGGTGATGGCGGTCGCGTCGCGGTCGAGGGTCTGGTCCACGCTCTCTTGCCAGCCGTCGTCGCGGATGTGCTGCATCACGTACCCCTCGGGGTACATGAACCCCACGGCGACCAGCGGGATCCTCAGGTCGCTGGCCTCCTTGATGTGGTCCCCGGCCAGGAACCCCAGCCCGCCCGCGTAGAAGGGAAGCGAGTGGTGAAGGCCGTATTCGGCCGAGAAGTAGGCCACCGTGTAATCGACGGGAACGCTGATCTTCTCGTCGCACCAACAGTCCTCCTCGGCGAGCTCCTTCCTGAGGCGCTCGAGCACCGCGTCGTACCGGGCCAGGTATGCCGGATCGGTCGCGGCCACCGTCAGCGCCTCCGCCGCGAGTTCGCGCAGCACTTTCACGGGATTGTGGGTGCTTTCTTTCCAGACCTGACGATCGAGATTCTTGTAGAGCATCCTTGCCGCCGGGTGCCAGCTCCACCAGAGGTTGGATGCAATCTCCGCGAGCCCCGCCAGGCGGGGAGGCAGGTTTCGGTATTCCATCGGCTTCGGTTCCATGGGATGGGCCTCCTGTTTTCTGTACGGTCCGGTCATTTCTCCTCGTCCCGGTCGCGGGGCGATGCGGCGGGCATCAGCCAGTTCCTGCCGTCCCGGGCGATGAGCACCTCCGCTGGCTCCACGATCCACGTGCCGGCGGCATAGTTGGGGAAATCGGGCGGGGACGACACCTCCCAGGCCTCCAGGATCGGGGTCATGATGGACCAGGCCGCCTCGATCTGATCGGTACGCTTGAACAGGGTCGCATCGCCCAGCATGACGTCCACGAGCAGCGTTTCGTAGGCCTCGGGCGGAACGGCGCGGAAGGCCTCGCGGTAGAAAAAGTGCATGTCCACGGGGCTCAGGTTCACCCTCAGGCCGGGCCGCTTGGCCTGGAAGCGCAGGAGGATCCCCTCGTCGGGCTGGATTCGGAGCACCAGCCGGTTGGGCTGCCAGTCCCGGATCGCCGTGGCGGGAAAGGACTGGTGGGGAACGGGCCGGAACTGGATGACCACCTCCGAGACCCGGGCCGGCATCCTCTTGCCGGTGCGCATGTAGAACGGGATGTCCTGCCAGCGCCAGTTGTCCACGAAGAACCGGATGGCGGCGAAGGTCTCGGTTGTCGAACCGGGGGAGACGCCGGGCTCGGCCCGGTAGGCTGGCACGCGCTCGCCCGAGATCCAGCCGGCGCCGTACTGCCCGCGGACGGCGCTTTCGTGGACGCGATCGGGGTGGATGGGGCGGATGGCGCGCAGGACATCGGTCATCCGGTTGCGGATCTCGTCGGCATCGAAAGAGACGGGCGGCTCCATGGCGATGAGGCAGAGGATCTGGACGAGGTGGTTCTGGATCATGTCCCGCAGCGCCCCCGTGCGCTCGTAGTAGGCGCCCCGGTGCTCGATCCCGATCTGCTCGGCCACGGTCACCTGCACGTGATCGATGTAGCGCCTGTCCCAGATCGGCTCGAAGAGGGCATTGGCGAATCGGAACGCCAGGATGTTCTGCACCGTCTCCTTCCCGAGGTAGTGGTCGATCCGGAAAATCTGGGACTCGTCGAACACCGCGGTGAGAATCCGGTTCAGCGCCCTGGCGGATTCCAGGTCCCGCCCGAAGGGCTTCTCCACCACGATGCGCGACCCCGTGCGGTCGCGGGCCAGGCCCGCAGCCGCCAGCCGGGGCGGGATGACCTCGAAGAGGGCGGGCGGCGTCGCCAGGTAGTGGATGATGAAGGCATCCAGATCCCACCGGCCGCACTGCTCCTCGAGCAGCCCGGCAAGCATCCGGTAGGCCTCGGACGAGCCGAGATCCGCGGACCGATAACTGAGGTGGGAGGCGAAGAGGCGCCACGCGTCGTCGTCGGGCCGCCCGCAGCGGGAAAACTCGTCGACCCCGGAGCGGAGGCGTGCCCGGAACTCCTCGTCGCTCATAGGCTTGAGGTCCAGGCCGACGATGGCAAAGCGCTCGGGCATCCACCCGTCCACGAAGAGGGTGTACAGGGCCGGCACGAGCTTGCGCCACGTGAGGTCGCCCGCCGCACCGAAGATGACGATGATGACGGGGTTCGGTTGCGTCAGGGGCTCCACCGTCCCGCCCGGGTATGCGCCGCGTGGCTGCGTCCTGTTCATGGCTCCTCCCATCGCGTGTGAAAGACGCCCTTTTCGTCCACCCGCTCGTAGGTGTGGGCCCCGAAGTAGTCCCGCTGGGCCTGGATCAGGTTGGCCGGCAGCCAGGCGCTGCGGTAGCCGTCGTAGTAGGCCAGCGCGGCCATCATCGACGGCACCGGGATTCCGAGCGAGGCCGCCGTGCAGACGATCGACTGCAGGTCCCCGCGACGGGACGCCGCCTCGCGGTGGAGCCGGGGCTCCACCAGGAGATTCGGCACGTCCGGCCGGCTCCTGAGTCCGATCATGATCTCCTCCAGCAGGGCGGAGCGGATGATGCAGCCGCCCCGCCAGATGCGGGCCACCTCCGAGAGGTTCAGCCCGTACCCGTGGGCCGACGATGCCGCCTCGAGAAGGACCATGCCCTGCGCGTGGGCGATGAGAATGGCGGCATAGAGCGCGCGTTCGATCTGCCCGATGACGCGTTTCCTGTGCTCGCGCAGCGTCGCGGGAGGGCCCGCGAGGATTCGGCTGGCAGCCTCCCGCTCGGCCTTGAACGCGGAGAGGTCACGCGCCGCCACGGCGGCATCGATGACGGAAACCGGGATATTGAGGTCCATCGCCGCCTGGGAGGTCCACCTCCCGGTGCCCTTCTGTCGGGCTTCGTCGAGAATGACATCGACGAGCCTTTTCCCCGTTTTCGCGTCGACGCGGCGGAAGATGTTCGCGGCGATCTCCGTCAGGAAGGCATGAAAGGTGCGGCCGTCCCATTGCTCGAAGGCATCGGCAAGCTCGTCGTCGTCAAGGCCGAGCCCGCGCTTCATCAGGTCGTAGGCCTCGGCGATGAGCTGCATCATGGCATACTCGATCCCGTTGTGGACCATCTTTACGAAATGCCCCGCGGCCCCCGGACCCAGGTAGGCCACACAGGGTTCCCCGCGGACGTCGGCGGCGATCGCCTCGAAGATGTTCTTGACCCAAACGTAGGCCTCCCGGGGGCCGCCGGGCATGATGCTGGGGCCGCGGCGGGCGCCCTTCTCGCCGCCCGAGATCCCCACACCCAGGAAATGGATCCCCTTCCGGGCCAGCACCTTCTGCCTCAGGGCGGTGTCGGTGAAATGCGAATTGCCGCAGTCGATGAGGATGTCCGCAGGCCGGCACAGGGGCAGCAGTTCGCGGAGCGCCGCGTCCACGGGAGGCCCTGCCGGCACGAGGATCACGACGATACGGGGGGATTTCAGCAGGGCCATGCACTCCTGCGGGGATCCCGTCCCGCGGATCGCGTGTCCCGGCGCGCGCCGGCGATCGAGGTCCCGGACGCGGGCGGCGACCCGGTCGTACCCCACCGCCGAGTAGCCGTGATCAGCCATGTTCAGCAGCAGGTTCAGCCCCATCACTCCCAGTCCGATCATGCCGATATCGTATTTCTTTGGCTGCATGGGCACCTCCTCCCGGGCGAAGCGGACCTCATGCGGGTCCCCGTCGGCTGTCGCCGCCGCGGGGCCACTCCAGGGCGGGTCCCATCGCCGCAAGCGCATCTCTTGTCGATTCCGCCGTTCTGTGCACGATACTTCCCTCTCAGGGAAGGCAGGATGCGGACACTCAGAGGGGCAGCCCGTCCGTGGCGGCCCGGCCCGGGAGGAGACGACAGGCGGGAACGGTGAATTTCCGTCAGAGGCGGCCCTCTTCGCAGAGACCCGAAAGCAGCAGGTGGATGTAGACCAGGCCCGCGAAGCCCGGGCAGTCCCGGAGTCGCCTGTCGATCGCTTCGTCGTCCAGCGGCTTGCGTGCATGCAGAAGGCCCTGGAGCCTGTTTCGGGCCCCCACGTCGCCCCGGGGGAAAACCGCGGCCCGTCCCAGTCCCCTGAGCAGGGCATAATCCGCCGTCCAGCGGCCGACGCCCCTCAACCGCAGGAGCATCGAGCGGGCCTCTTCGTCTCCCATGGCCCCGAGGCCCTCCAGATCGATGGCGTTGTCCGCGACCTGGCGCGAAAGCGAGACCAGGGCCTCGGCCTTCTGGCGGCTGAACCCCAGCGGTTTCAGGTCGGCCGCCTCCAGTCCGGCCAGCACCTGCGGACGGGGGAAGCCGTAGACCGCTCCCCCGGGAGTGTCGAGGCGGTCTCCGCAGGCCTCGGCCAGCCGGTTGAGGATCGTGATCCCCACCGTCAGGGAGAGCTGCTGGCAGCAGATCCCGTTGACCAGCGCCTCGAAGACGGACGGGAATCGCGGCAGACGGACCCCGCGGAAGGCCTCCGCGAGGGCATCGAATTTCCTGTGACCGCGCGCCAGTCGATAGAAATCGGACAGATCCGTCCCAAGGCCCAGCATCCGGCCGAGAAGGGCCCGCATCGTGGCCGTCGACTGCACCGGCGGCTGTTCGCCGAGGAGCCGGACATTCAGAACCGGCCGCTTCGCGTCGCCGGTCTGGGTGACCTGCACTTCGAGGACGGTCCCGTCGTCCGCGACAACCCGCCGCCAGGCGACCCCGTCCCAGCGATCGACGATGTTGCCGGGCCGCCTCCGGAGGGCCCATACCGTGTAGTCGAGGCGGAACGGGGCCTGCGGTCTCAACCGGAAAGAGGCCTCGTTCAGGGACACGGTCCCGCGCTTCTCCTTCATTCGCCGAACCTCCTGCAGGGGACCGGGGAACCTCGTTCATCGCCCGGCCCATCGAAGAAAAACCGGCGCCCGCGCGATTCGTGCCGAGACCGTCGAACGTCCCGTCGCAGGCCGGGAAGCAAGGTTCCGATGCAGGTCATGCTGAACGGACAGGGGTTCAAAAGTGACGAGGGCAGGAAACACGGAAACGCGACCGGACGAGAGGTTTCCCCGACGTCCTGCCCTTCCCCCGGACCCTGCACCCGATACCCCGTGTTCACATGCTCAATTCGATGATGTCCCGATCCTTCAGCACGTGCGTCCTCTCCACGCGCATGCCGTCGAATTTCGCCGAGCCCCAGACGCGGGCATACTTGAGCTTCGTCACGAAGTCCTTGTGCACCTTCTCGGCCACGTCCATGACGGTGGAGCCCGCGGGGACCGTGTAGGGCATGGAGAGGTCGGGATCCTTCCCCGGCGGCTTTGAGTAGACGCGGATGATGGAAACCAGCTGGAAGATCCCCCGCTTCAGATCCTCGAGGCCCTCTTTCTTCAGGCACGACAGGGCCACCATGGGGAAACGGCTTCCCCGGGCCGACCTGAGCCTGTCGAAGTTCTCCATGGCCCCCGGCAGATCCTTCTTGTTTGCCGCCACCAGCGCCCGCTTGACAAGCACGCGCGTCTCCCCTTCCCTCGGTTTCTCCGTCCGGATGTTCCACTTCCCGATCTGATCGAGGAGGAGCTCCATCTGGGTGTCGGCGTCCTCCGCAAGATCGATCACGATGAGCAGGGCGTCGGCAACCCTCATGATCCCGGAGACCCAGCCGTCCGTCGCCTCGTTGGGAATGGGGGGGAGGTCGATGAGCTGGATCTGGATGTCTTCGTAGGGCATCATCCCCGGGCAGGGCAGGACCGTCGAGAGGGGATAGTCTGCAATGACAGGGACGGCTTTGGTGAGGTTCGCCAGGATGGAGGACTTTCCCGAATTGGCAAAGCCCGCCAGCGCGACCTGGGCGGCCCCCTCCCGGGGCACGTTGTAGAGGCTGTCGCGGCCGCCTCCCTTTTTCCTGCGCTGCTCCTGGGCTTCCTTGTTGAGCTGGGAGAGCTTGCGCCGGAGGTCGGCGCGCAGGTGGTCGGTCCCCTTGTGCTTGGGGACCGTGGCCATCAGGTCCTCCAGGGCGGCGATTTTTTCTGCCGTCGTGGCGGCCTGCTTGAAGCGTCGCTCGGCCTCGAAGTAATCCGGCGGTAGATTGGCCGGCATTCGTTCTGCCCTCCGAATGTCGGTCTGACTGTGCGGCTATTCTATGTTCCCGCGGCGGGCGCCTCCGTCCACTCCGTGTCGCCCGAGCAGGCGATGACCTTCCCGCCGACTTCGAACCGGAGGGAGCAGGCGTTGGCGCCGCCGGGGTGAAGGCCGATGAACGGCGTCACGCGGACGGCCCCTTCGGAGAAGGGAATCCCCGGCGCCATCTCCCGGGGATCGATCCCGAACGTCCGCTTCGCGCCCGACGAGCCGGGGAAATAAGCCTCCATGGCGGCCGGCAGCCTCTCTGCCAGCCCGGGCGGTCCCGCCACGAGGAGCTCGGCCGTCCGGCGGCTACTCTTCGTCTTCCGCCACGGTGTGCGGGAGCTTCTTCAAATCATAGCCCTCGGCTGCCTTCACCCCCGCGCGCAGGGCCTTGAGATTGAGCTCTTCGGTGCCGGCCGGGACCCGTGCCACCAAGGCCTCCTCGAGGCTTTCCAGAGAAATGCCCTGGATGAGATGTCCCAGGGCGCCGAGGGCAATCATGTTGGCCACCAGGTCCGTCCCGAACGTTTCCCGGGCGATCTTCGTGAAGGGGATGGACACGGTCTTCGCCGTGGGCACCTTGCTGACCAGCGTGCTGTCCACGATCAGGAGGCCCGTCGGCTTGAGGTCGCCGAAGTAGGTGTTGACGGAGGCCTGGTTCATGGCCAGCAGGAAATCCGGCATCTCCACCTTGGGGTAATCGATGGGGCCGTCGCTGATGACGACCTCCGCCTTGCAGGTCCCGCCCCGTGCCTCCGGCCCGTAGCTCTGCGTCTGGCTGACCTGCCTGCCTTCGTGGACACCGGCCGCCTCGGCCAGCACGACGGCGGCCATGATGATCCCCTGTCCCCCCGAGCCGGCCAGGCGGATCTCCTGGCGGTCGGCTTTGTTCCTGATCTGTTCGGACATCGCCATTACCCCTCGCACCTCGCAGGGGGTTTCGGCTCGTTGCGGATTCCCCTGGCCCGTTCACGGGCCCGCTCGTACTCCTCGTTGTAGGAGGGCCGCTCGGAATCGGCCAGGACGCCGATGATGAACTTCCCCGCACGCTCCTCGGGTTTCATCTTCGAGGCGGCCTGCATCCGGACGGCGTTCTCCTTGAACCACTCGAGCATCTTTACGGGGCTCGCCATCTTGTTGCGCCTGCCGAACTGGGTGTGGCAGTTGGAGAGCACTTCCACGGAGCTGAACCCCTTCTTTCGGATGCCGGCCTCGATGAGCTGATCGAGCAGGGCCGCGTGGTAGACGGTGCAGCGGGCCACGTAGGAGGCATCGGCCGCCACGGCCAGCGCCGAGATGTCGAAGGCGTGCTCCACCATGCCGTAGGGGGTCGTCGTCGTCCTGGCCCCGTAGGGGGTCGTGGGCGAGTACTGGCCGCCCGTCATGCCGTAGACCTGGTTGTTCACGATGATGGCCGTCATGTCCACGTTGCGTCGGGCGGTGTGGATGTAGTGGTTTCCGCCGATGGCCGTGGCGTCGCCGTCGCCCATGATGACGATGACCGTGAGCTCCTCCCTGGAGAGCTTGAGCCCCGTGGCGAAGGTCAGGGCGCGGCCGTGGGTCGTGTGGAGCGTGTTGAAATCGGCGTAGGTGGTCATCCGTCCCGAGCAGCCGATGCCGGACACGAGGGCGACCTTGTTCTTGTCGAGCCCGAGGCGGTCGATGGCGCGAATGAGCGAGCCCAGGACGATGCCGTTTCCGCATCCGGGGCACCAGATGTGGGGAAACTTCTTGTCGTGCCGAAGGTACTTGTGCACGAGCCCGGTCATGCCCTCTGCCATGGGTCGCGTCCTCTCAGTAGTACATCTTGATCAGGCAGTCGCTGATCTCCCGCGGGGTGATCAGCCGGCCGTCGACGCGGTTCAGCGTCTCCACGCGCGAGCTGCCGCGATGGACGCGCTTGACCTCGCGGCTGATCTGCCCGATGTTCATCTCCGGGACGAGAACGGCCCGGCATTGTTTCAGGACCTTTTCCACGCAGCGCCGCGGGAAGGGGAAGAGCGTGATGAGCTGCAGGAGCCCCGCCTTCACCCCGCGTTCGCGTGCCTCGAGGACGGCCCGCCGGGCCGAACGGGCCACGGAGCCGTACGCAATCACGGCGACCTCGGCGTCTTCCATCCGGTAGCTCTCCACCCGCTGGATCTCGTGGAAGCCCTGGGTGATCTTCCGGAACAGCCTGCGCATCAGGGCGTCGATCTCGTCGGAGCGCTGCGTCGGGAATCCCCTCTCGTCATGCGTCAGCCCTGTCACATGGTGGCGATAGCCGTCGCCGAAGGCGGCCATGGGCGGTACCCCCGTTCCCGTGTCCTCGTACGGGCGGTACCACTCGGGCGGCACCGCCGGCTTCAGGCGGTCGACGACCTCGATCTCTCCGGGCGGCGGCGGGACAAAGGTCTCCCGGGTGTGGGCCACCACCTCATCTGAGAGGATGATGACCGGTACCCTGTATTTCTCGGCCAGGTTGAAGGCGAACACGGTGAGCTCGAAGCAGTCTCGGACGCAGGAGACGGCCAGCACGATGACGGGGTGGTCGCCGTGGGTGCCCCAGCGGGCCTGCATGACGTCGCCCTGGGAGGCCAGGGTGGGAAGCCCGGTGCTCGGCCCTCCGCGCATTACGTTCACGACGACGCACGGCGTCTCCGCCATGCAGGCATAGCCGATGTTTTCCTGCATGAGCGAGAACCCGGGGCCGCTCGTGGCCGTCATGGCCTTCACGCCGGCCAGCGACGCCCCGATGACGGCGCCCATGCTCGCGATCTCGTCCTCCATCTGGATGAAGGTGCCCCCGAGGGCCGGAAGCTTGAGGGCCATGTGTTCGGCGATCTCCGAGGCGGGGGTGATGGGATAACCCGCGAAAAACCGGCACCCCGCCGCCAGCGCCCCCTCGGCCAGGGCCTCGTTTCCCTGGAGAAGCAGGATTTTGCCCTCTTTCGACCGTCCGCTCATGAAGGTGTCTCCCCGGGCGAGGCGTCCCGCTCCTGGACCGAGATGGCCAGGTCGGGACAGTGCATTTCGCAGAAGCGGCAGCCGATGCACTCCTCCGGCTTTTCCACGTGAGCGCCCGTGTCGTCGCAGCGCAGGACCTGCTTCGGGCAGAAGGCCGCGCAGATCCCGCAGTTCTTGCACCAGGCCCGGATGATGAACGGCCGATACCGCTTCTTCCTCTTTTCGGGTTTCGGAGCCGTTCCGGTGCCGTCCTTTTCCCCGGGCACGGAATTTGTTTTCGTACCGCCTGGTTTCGCCATGAGGGTTCACGCCTGCCGGCCTTGTGTTTCTGTACGGAACATGGCCTCATATCACGTCGTGGACCGTCGGACAAGCATTTTCAGCAGCCCGAAGCCCCTGAAATTCCCGTTGACCGGCTCCGGACGCTCCGCTATACGTGAACAGGACGGACATGGACGAAAAAACCGTATTCATCGTTGCGGCGGCCCTTTTCATCGGCCTCATCGCCTTGCTTGTCAGCCGGTCGGGGGAGAATCACGGCCTGCTCAGGCCCAGCGGGACCGCGACGGAAAATTTTCAGGCCTCCCGGATGGTTTCCGGCCTCGGCTACTGGTTCAGCGGGCCCGAGTCGCACCCGGTGGCGATCATCGGCGTGGAGGAACGGTTTCGGTTCGACTCGGCCGGTTACTGGGCGCGGGTCGACGGGGAGGACGCGCTCAAGAGGCTCGTCGCGGGCATGCGCTCACAGGCGCTTCCGCTCAATCAGGATCTCCGCGGCTTCGAGATGGTTGACCGGCGGGGCGAGCGGATCGGCGAGTGGTATTCCGCCCCGGGCATCCAGGCGGTGATCACGAGAACGGGCATCGACAGCGTCGAGATCTATCCGCCGTCTTCTGAGCCGGTCAGGCCCTGACAGGCCCTGAGCCGCCCGCGGCTTACAGGCCCTTCTTCTCGAAGAACCAGAAAATTCCCAGGAACAGCACGCTGAGCACCGCGATGACCGGCCAGGGTCCCATGCCCAGCGCCGACGGGATCGTGATCTTTCCGTGGTTGCCCCAGGTCAGGATCGTCGCCTTGACCTGCGGGTAGACCTCCGCGAAAAGGGCCGCCCCCAGGATCATCCCCGCGAGGCCGAACAGGGCGTCCCATCGGCCTTCGCCGAGGGCCCCCACGGCTGTCCCCGGACAGTACCCCACGACGGCCCAGCCGATGCCGAACAGGATTCCCCCGATGACATTGGCCCCGAGGACGGTCTCCTTGAGGCTGAACTTGATGAGGCCGAACTCGTTCAGGCCGTAGAGGCCGATCATGGCGACGAGGATCGCCGAGAGCATGAACTTCATGATTGTCATGTCGAGCAGCCGCATGGCGCCCACCTGCTTGTCGTAGCGCAGGACCTGTCCCTTCTGGAGGAGAAACCCGAAGGCCACGCCCGTGATCAAGCCGGAGTACAGTTCGTTCATCGCCTGTCACCTCCGTAGAGAATCCGCGCCGTGACGACGCCGGCCCCGAAGAAACAGATCAGGGCGATGTAGCCGCTCACCGCTATTTGAGCCAGACCGCTCAAACCGTGGCCGCTCGGTCACCCGTCGGCCATTCGGGCCCCGAACATCAGCACGATGCCCCCGAGAAAGGCCGCAGCCCAGCGTTTCGCCCCCGAGGACCCGAATCGGGCTTCCCACATGGGCGGCACAGGGGTCGACCGAAAGTCTTTCGTGAAGACCGCTGCCGCCAGGGCGCCGAAGAAGATCCCCACGACGAACATCCACTGCCACTCGATCTTGATTTTTTCCTTCTTGTAGTACTCCTGCCCCGTCGCATGCCCCGGCGCGACAGCCTGTTCGACCATTCCCGCCGCTCGGACAAAGGTTGTCGAGGCGCCGAAATACTTGCCCGTCAGGAATACGGACATCACCAGCAGCACTCCCGCCAGGGCCCCGGCGATGTAAGGGGACCAGCCCCTGCGCGTCATGACTTTCATCGTGTCCTCCTAAACTACAGGTATCGGGCATCGGGAATCGGAAAGAGATGGAAGTTAGGAAGCTTCATCTTCTTCCGGACCCTGGACCCTGTTCTTATGATCCCACTCTCAGGACGATCTTGCCGAAGTGCCTGTCCTCCTCCATCATCCGGTGCGCCGCCTGCACCTCCTCGAGCGGGAACACCTTCTCGATGAGGGGCACGATGGTCCGGTCGGCAAATTTCGGCAGGGCCCGGCGCGTGAACTCGGCGACGATCCCGCCCTTCTCGGAGACGGGGCGGGACCGGAGCACCGAACCGATGATCCGCTGCCGCTTCACCATCATGAGTCCCAGGTTCAGCTCGGCCTTGATGCCGCTCGTCACGCCGATCAGGACGAGCCTGCCAGCGTAGGCCAGCGAGTTCATGTTCGGCTCGAGGTACTTCGCGCCGATGTGGTCCAGGATGACGTCGACGCCGCGCTTGCCCGTGAAATTCTTCACGGCTTCCGAAAAATCGGGCGTCTCCCTGTAATTGATCACCAGGTCCACTCCTAGCTGCTTCACGCGGTCCATTTTCTCGGGAGAGGCCGTCACGATGAGCTTCGTGCCCGGGGCGAGGGCCCTGCAGAGCTGCACGGCCGCCGTGTTGACCCCGCCGCCGCCGCCGTGGAGCAGCGCGACCTGCCCGTCGCCCAGTTCCCCCAGGATGAAAACGTTCAGGAAGGCCGTGATGTAGGACTCGCAGACGCAGGCGGCCTCCTCGAAGCTCATGCTCCCGGGGATGCGCATCAGGTGATCCGCGTAGGCCACGGCATACTCGGCGTATCCGCCGCCCCCCACAAGCGACATGACCCTGTCGCCCCTGGCGCAGCCGCCGACACCGGGCCCGAGCTCCTCGATGACGCCCGCCACTTCCAGGCCCAGGATGTCCGACTCCCCGGGGGGCGGTGGGTACTTCCCCTCCCTCTGTACGAGGTCGGGCCGGTTGACGGACGTGGCTTTTACCCGGATGAGCACCTGGCCCGCGGCGGGTTTCGGCGCCGGGGCCTCCCCCACCCTCAGGACATCGACGCCTCCAAACCCTTCCATCAGAACCGCTTTCATGGACGCCTCCGGTCTGCGGACAACCCGCCGTCATGCCGCTGTCTCTGCGAACGGCGTTGCCGATGATCTCTTTTATGAGGATACCCATGCGGACGCGCAGAGTCAACGGGATTGTGCGCCGCCCCGCCGGCATGGACGTGAAACCCTGAGATGCGGGCCTGCGCATCGCGCCGGGGCAGGCACCCGGGAAACGATCGGAGACGAAACCAGGCCGTTCCGTACAGGGGTGCCCCGGGGCCGGATCCGCCGGCCCGGTGCAAACGGGCAAGGGGCGATCGGGGTCCGAGGGACGGCGTCCGTCCGCAGGGGTTGACGAACGCGCGTGGATGCCTTACTCTGGCAGCGGTTAGAAAAACCACCCCCGGAACGGCATGAAATGAACCAGCCTCCCCCTTCCCCCCGGCTTCGCATGGTGGACCTGCCCCTGCCGATGACCGGTTTCCGGCACTTCGTCACGAGCTGGCTTTATTCGGACGGGAAGGCCTCTGTTCTCGTGGATCCGGGCCCTGCGTCGTCGATCCCCGCCCTCGTCCGCACGCTCGAGGATTGCGGGGTGGAACATCTCGATCTCGTCCTCGTCACGCACGTCCATCTCGACCACAGCGGGGGGCTTGGGCAGCTGCTCCCGCGGTATCCCGATGCGAAGGTGATCTGTCACCCCCGCGGGGCGCCGCACCTCGTCGACCCCGCCAGGCTCTGGGCCGTCTCGCTACGGAACCTCGGCGAGATTGCCGTGATGTACGGAAAGCCCGACCCTGCGCCGTCGGACCGCATCGGCTTCGAAAATACGATCCGCCTCGGCGCACTGACGATCGAGAGCATCGAGACGCCGGGGCATGCGCCCCACCAGGTTGCCTTCCGGATGGACGGCGCGCTTTTCACCGGCGAGGCAGCGGGCATCTTCTTCCCCCTTGCCGACGGGTTTTACCTCCGGGTCGGCTGCCCCCCGGGCGGTTTCGACTACCCGGCGTACCGCCGGTCTGTCGAGCGGCTGCGGACCGTCGATGCCTCGGTGCTCTGCTTTTCGCATTACGGATACACGACGGATGTCCGCCAGGTCCTCGACCTCGCCGCGGGCCAGCTCGACCTGTGGATGTCCACGGCCCGGAAATACGCGGGGGAAAAGGAGGGGGGCTTCGAAGAAAAGGTCGTCGGGGAACTGCTCGGGAAGGATCCCGCGCTGGCCCGCTTCGGAGACCTGCCCGAGGACGTGAAAGCCAGGGAGCGCTGGCACCTGCGCCACAGCGTTGCCGGTTTCAGGCCGTACGCCGGGCCGGCGTAGCTCCGGCCTGTTTCGGCCTGCGTTCAGCCCTCGCCGAGCTCTTCGAGAAGGTCTTCGCCCGGATCGAGGGGCACGGAGAAATACCACCAGTTCTTCTTTTCCGTCCAGCCCTCCTGCCGGGCCGTCTCGTCCCCCCAGAGGCAACGCCCGGACGGGCGAACGAGTCTCCGCAGGGCCGCATCGGCCTTTCGAACCCGTCCCAGGACGTTTTTTCTCTCCTGCCCGGGGGCCTCGGCAAGGGCCTCCTCGAGCAGCTGCCGGCCGTCCATGTCGTTCAGGTAGTCGTCGAGCCCGAGGCTGTAGCCCTCCCCGACGGAACGAACCACCTCCTCCCAGCCCTCCAGGAGCCCCCGAAGCCCTCCCCGGACGGTGTGCTCCGGGCAGCCGCGCTTCCTCAAGAATTCCGCGACCGGGTCTTTGTCTCTCATGACGGCATCCCTCTGATTTGCGTTCCGCCTTTCGGGGCGGTCAAAAAGGTCCGAAGGCGAGACACCCTGAAAAGATGGAAGTTAGGAAGTCATAAAGTTAAGAAGCCCGGCATGGATGGAAAATTTCTTCTTCTCCGCTCTTCCTCACTTCTGCTCTTCCGAGCTTCGTGGCATCAGTCCCGACAAGCAATCGCGACGATTCCAGCAGTGCGGCCCCGGTCACCGGCCCGGGCGTGATCGACGGAGCTGCCGCTGAAAGTACGCCTCCCCGTCGGCCGGCCTGAAGTACGTTCGGATCGTGCCGTCGCGGTTGAAGGCGATGAAGTCCCCCGATGCCCGGTCGAACCGGGTCATCACCCCATCGGCCCGGGCGGCCTCCAGGATCGGACCGCCTGCCGGCCTGTCGCGCAGTTCCTGCGCCTTCCTGAGATACTGCTCCATCGTGACCGGTCCGAACTCCCTGCCGTGCTTGCTGTAGTGATCGGCCATTTTCTGCCTGGAGGCAAACCCGATCTCCGGGCGCTTGACCACCGGCGCGGCGGAATGACCCTCGATGGACCGAGCTGCGGGTGGAGCATCGGCCTGCGGCGCCTGCGGCGCCCCGCAGGCGAACGCAAGACACACAGCCGTCAGGAGTCCTGCAAGCCCGGATCCCGTGTTCCGGGAGAACACCCGCCCCAGCGCCTCCCCGCCCCTGTCTCGCTTCATGCCGGCCAATCTATCACAGAATCCCCGGGCCGGGCGAATGATTTCGCCGTCAGCCTGCCGGCACCGCCGGGCCCCGTGCAGCCGGAAATTTCCTGTTGCATCCCCCTGCGCACCCACGCTATACAGGTCTCCGGGGGGTGCCATCCGCCCGGCCCGCATCGGCGGCTTTCGGGGATGCGCCGCAACGACAGATGAAGGAGGACACATGCACGGGTCGAGATCCATCACACGGTTCGCAGCGATCGTCACAGCCCTGATCGTGGCAGGAGGCCTGCTCGCGGGGTGCGCCACCACGTTCAACCATTCCTTCGATCCCTCTGTGGCCTACACGGGGTTGAAGAGCTACGCCTGGGCATCGGGGGTGACGGCCTCGACGCAGGACCTCGTCGCGAGGAACGTCCAGTTCCACGCAGACCAGGCTCTCGAAAAGAAGGGGTTCCGGAAGACCGCCGAGAGCCCCGACATGCTGATCGCAATCGGTTACGAGAACGAGATCGGGATCAACGAGTACGGCTACCGGCTGCGGATGCTGACGATCGTCATCCAGAAGGCGGACGGCAAACAGACCATCTGGCGGGGCACCGCCGCCGGTTCGATCAGTACCGACGCCGGCTCGGGAGACCTGAAGAACGCCGTCGAAGGCATCCTGAAGAACTTCCCGCCGGTGAAGTGAAAGACAGGGTTCAGGGTAAAGGGTACAGGGAAGGAAAAAGATTTTTCCGAGCCCGGGGGTAAGCAGAATGAGGCGCCGCGGACGAAACCTGCGGCGCCTCTGTCTTGACGGCCCGGCGCACGGCGCAGCGCGGCGTCAGAACAGCTTGACGGCAAACCCCAGCTGGGCGAGTTTCTTCGCGACGACCGTCTTGTCGAAGGGTTTGATGACGTAATCGTTGCAGCCGGCCTGGATGCTCGTCATGATGGTGTCCTTGTCGGACCGGGCCGTGACCATGACGACCTTGACCCGCTTGCTCTCGGGAACGTTTTTCTCCCTCTCCATCCCGCGGATCCGGTTGAGAACCTCGACACCGCTCATCTCCGGCATCTGGACGTCCAGGGAGATCAGGTCGTAGGGAGACCAGGCATTCCAGGCCTTCGTGAACATCTCCACCGCATCGGCCCCGCTCTCGACGGCGTCGCACTCGCCGAAATGGCTCATGATCATCTTCATCTTTTCCCTGCTGACCATCTCGTCATCCACGACCAGGATTTTCATGTTCCTCCGCCTTCCCTGAATCCCTCGCTCACGATTGATGGATGAACTCGTCGAGTCTCCGGTACGCCGTCTCCAGGACGGCCACTTTCCCGGGAGCCCCGTCCAGCGACCCCGACCGGGCCGTTTTCTCCAGCGCGGCGGCGGCCGACGAAAGCTCCGAGGCCGCCAGGTTGGCCGCCCCGCCCTTGATGGCGTGGGCCTCGCGCCGGAGGATCTCCGCATCGGCCCTGTCCAGCGCCTCTCGGATCGTCCCGAGCTGGGCCCGCACGTTCTCCAGGAACCGCCCCAGGAGTTCCATCAGGAACGCGCGATTCCCCTCGAATTCCTCCAGGGCACGGGCAAAATCGATGGGCTCCGCCGCGGCCGGGGGGCACGGCGCAGGTTCGGACCCCGCCGCTGCGTAAAGGTCGGCAGGACCGTCGCCGCCCGTCCACCGGGCCACCTTGTCGAGCAGGCTCTGCCGAAGGACCGGCTTGGTCAGGCAGTCGTCCATTCCGGCCCGGAGGCACGCGTCGAGGTACTCGCGAACGGCGTGCGCCGTCAGGGCGACGATGGGGATGCGGCTCGTGCCTCCTCGCCTCTTTTCGAGTTCGCGGATGGTTCTCGCGGCCGCGATGCCGTCCATGACCGGCATCTGGACATCCATGAAAATGAGGCCGTAATGCCCGTCCTTGAACGCCTCGACGGCCTCGTGCCCGTTTTTTGCCAGCACGACGGAGTGTCCCCCCGCCTCGAGGTGCCTCCGGACGACCTCCCGGTTGACGGCATAGTCGTCCGCCAGCAGGATCCGGCAGCCCCGCCGGGTATCAGGACCGGGCGCGCCGGCCGCAGGCCGCAGGATGCCGGCTTCGCCGCCTGCCGGCGCAACCTGCCCCGCATGCTTCTTCATCTGCACGGTAAACCAGAACGTGCTTCCCTTCCCGGGCTCACTCGTCACGCCGATCTCGCCGCCCATGATCCCGACGATTTCCTTCGCGATGGCGAGCCCGAGACCCGTCCCGCCGTACCGGCGCGTCGTCGACCCGTCGGCCTGCTCGAAGGTCTCAAAAATCTTCTGCTGCCGTTCCCGGGGGATGCCGATCCCCGTGTCGCCGACGGAAAATCGGAGGACCGCATTGTCGCCCCCGTCGCGCACGAGTTCGCACGAGACGGACACCCCCCCTTCGGGAGTGAACTTGAGGGCGTTGCCGACCAGGTTGACGAGCACCTGCCGCAGGCGAACGGCATCGCCCGAGAGTTCCATCGGCAGATCCGACGCGAGGAACGTCTCAAAGGAAAGACCTTTCTGCCCTGCCTGCAGGGCAAAGCCGCCGGCGACGGACCGAACAAGCTCCCCGAGATCAAAGGGCGCTTCCTCGAGGGCCATCTTGCCGGCCTCGATCCTGGCCAGGTCAAGGATGTCGTTGACGAGGCCGGAGAGGCTGCGGGCCTCGCTGTAAATCGTCTGCAGGAATCCCTTGAGGGGTTCATCGGGATGATGCCCGAGGCAGAGTTCCGCCATCCCGATGATGCCGTTGAGCGGCGTGCGGATCTCGTGACTCATCTTCGCCAGGAACTCGCTCTTGGCCAGGCTGGCCGCTTCCGCGTCCTGCTTTTCCTTGCTCAACGCCTCCGCCCGCTTTCGTTCGGAAATGTCCCTCGTGACCGCCTGGATGCCGACGATGAGGCCGTCGTTTTCGACGGCAATGCTGACCTGGGTCTCGCCCCAGAAGGTGTTGCCGTCCTTCCGAACGTGCTCGAGGACGAGGGTTTCCGAAAATCCCTTGCCGGAGAGGGTTCGCCGGCGCATGAGCCCCCGGATGACCCTGTAGAGATCCAGGACCTTCCTGGCCGAATCGGGAGTCAGCATCTCGTCGAAGCGAAGGCCCTCGGTCTCCTCCGGGGAATAACCGTAGAGGGTCTGCATGGACGGGCTGACATAGGTCAGGTTCATCTTCAGGTCCATGGTCCAGATGAGATCGCTCATGCTGTCGGCGATGAGGCGATACCGCTTCTCGCTTCGGCGCAGGGCCTCCTCGGAGCGCCTTCGGGCGGTGATGTCCCGCACAAGCCCCCGGAATCCCGACGGCCTACCGTCCCCATCCCGGATGAGCGAGACGGACATCGCGATGGGGATCCGTGAGCCGTCCCTGCGAGTGAACTCGCAGTCGAATCCCTTTTCGGCCTCGCCGGTCCCGAGCACGCGGCGGAAGAGATCGCGGACCTTCTCGGCATCCCCTGGAACCAGGCAGCCGGGGTAGTCCATCCCCAGCAATTTCGAGGGTGTACGATTCAGCATCCGGCACAGGGCGGCGTTGAAAAACGTGATGTTGCCCGCGAGGTCCACCTCGTAGTACCCCTCCGTGATGCCGTCCAGGATGGCGCGGTAACGGTCCTCGCGTATCTTGTCGCGGTTGCTTTTCCGGCCGCGCGGCCGGAGGCCCGCCACCTCCGAACGGTCCTGGAGACCGGGATTCCCGGCGGGCGGCTGCGTCTTGGCCCGCTTCGTGCCTTTCATCGATTTGTCCGAATTTCCTTGAGTTTTTCCCTGGATGGGACTATGCAAGTTCCGTGTAAAGCCGGGGGCCGCCGATACGGCGGTGCGCCTCATACCCTTATCGGACGGCAGGGGGGCTCTGATGAGGAAAATCAAGGCCGTGATCTTCGACTGGGGCGGCGTGCTGATCGAGAACCCGACGGAGGGGATCCTCCGGCACAGCCGGGAGGTCCTCCGCATCGGCAGCGGGTGCATGCTAGCGGCCTACCGCAAGCTCATCCCCTGTTTCCAGGAGGGAAGGATCTCGGAGGAGGAGTTCTGGAAAGGCGTGCGCAGGCGCACAGGGGCGAAGGGGCAGCTGCCCGCCTCGCTGTGGCTCGAGGCCTTCGAGAAATCCTACGTGGAAAAGAAGGACGTCTTCGACGTGGCCCGCGAACTGCACGGCCGGGGCTATCGGACGGGAATCCTCTCCAACACGGAAGAGCCTGCAAGGCCCCTCATGGGCAAAGACCCCTACCGCATCTTCGACCCCCTCGTCCTTTCCTGGCAGGCGGGGGCCTCCGAGCCGCAGAGGCGGATCTTCGAGATGCTCGTCGAGACCCTGGCCCTGGATCCCCCGGAGATCCTGTTCATCGACGACGTCCAAGCCTACGTCGACGCCGCCGGGGATGCGGGCCTGCGGGGCCTCCTGTTCACCGACGCGCAGACCCTCCGCAAGGACCTCGCAGCGCTTCTCGGATGAATCCCCGGGGCGCGGCGGCCGCAGCGTCTCTACAAAATCCCGGTCCTTCCCCTGCGCACGTACGCCGAACCCTGTCCCTACTTCGCAAACATGGGCGGCACACGGGCCGGCAGGACTTCGATTTTCCGCCACACACCGCCCGTGACGTACGGCTCGTTGCCGAGCCAGGCGTCCACGTCGGCCCGCGAGGGAAAATCGACGACCAGGACAGAGCCGATCATCTGCTCGCGTTCATCGAGGATGGCCACCCCGAAGACGGCCTTGCCTTCTTCCTTCATCTTCGTGACGCCTGCCAGGTGCGCCTCCCGCACCGCCAGCCGGCGCTCCGGGGCCTTGTCGTCGGTTCCGTCGTAGCCGATCACCAGGAACTGCATTCGTCTCCTCCTTTCCGTCCGATGAGCCCGGCCGGCGCCTTCCGTGCGGGGACACGTCCCCGTCCGAAAACCCGTGCGGCCGTGCTGAGAGCGGGGTCCTTTCCCTCTTTCCCGCAGCCCATCCGAGCCTCCGCGGCGTCGAGGAAAGCGGGCGGAAAGAGTCTATGGGCTGCGGCAAGCCCGGTCAAGAAAAATCCCCCTTCATGCCCTTTGAAAAGGGGCCTGAGGGGGGATCTGCGTTCACCCGATTACCGCCCGCCCGCGGCCCTCTCCGCCGCTGCAATCGCCTGGTGGGCCAGGTCGACGGAGCGCCCGAGGGTGTTGAGCGCCAGGACCGGATTGTGGAAGCCCATGCTGTTCTCGGCGGCCACGTAATCCCAGTACCACTGCGCCTTCCGGATGAGTTCGCGGGCCTTGTCCAGTTGCGCCCTGTCCGCCCGGGCGCTCTTCGATGCCTTCCCGACGGCCTGGTGGGCCCTCGCCACCGTCTGCCCCGCCGTGTGCTGCATCTCCCAGACACTGTTCTGGATGCTCTTGACACGGTCGAGCAGCCACTGGTCGCTCTGGGTGTGACAGGTCCGGCAGGCCTCCTTGCCGTGTTTCATGGGGCTTGTCACCCAGTGGGAGGTGTACTTCTGCCCGTCGACCTTCATGTACGGCATGTGACAGTCGGCGCAGGACACGCCGGAGCCGGCATGGACGCCCCCGCTCCACATCTCGAAATCGGGGTGCTGGGCCTTGAGCATCTTCGTCTCCGAGTCGGGATGCTTCCAGTCCATCTCGAAGCCGTTGGGGATCGAGGAATAGTACTCGTACATTTTCTCGGGGTGCAGGCCCCTGACCCAGGGGAAGACGACCTTCTTGCCTACCGGAACGAAGTAGTACTCGGCGTGGCACTGCCCGCAGACGTAGCTGCGCATCTCCTCGCGGGGGGCCTTCTTCACGTCGATGCCCCGCTTCTCCATGGCCTCTATGAAGGCCGGGTTGATGACGCGCAGGTTCATCGTCTTCGGGTCATGGCAGTTGGCGCAGACGATGGGGTGCTTGAGCTGGGGCAACAGATCGAGAAGGGGCATTTTTGCATAGTCCCATCCCTTCTCCTTGAACAGGTCGGCCAGTTGCGCCGTCTTGCAGGTCATGCAGGCGCCGGCCGTCGTCTTGTCGACGCGCTTCGTGTCCCTGAGATCCTCGAGGGCGTAGGGGTGGCCCCGGTCTTCCGTGTAGTCGATGCTGAAGGGCATCCCCTTGAAGTTGACCAGGATCTCGGGCTCCTTGATTGACTTCTGGACCTTCTCGCTGCCGCCGAAGCCCGTGGGCGATGCAGCCATCTCCCTGTTCCGCAGGTAGCTCTTGTACTCCAGCGGGTAATGCCGGCCCCACACGGCGGGATCGTATTCGCCTTCGGGAATGACGGCGACCTTTATCGTCTGGTAGGGCGTGCGCACGAAGAGCTGCAGCACGATGATAAAGAGCATCGCCAGCACAATTCCCCCGAGCGTCATCCAGATTTTCTTATTGCTGTCCAAGGATGATCCCTCCCCCCTTTTCAAGCCCCCGCTGGTGGACGGTGAAGCGATGGCACTTCAGGCAGTCGGCGCCGCCCGCCCCCATGGGGGTATTCTGCACCGTCGAGAAGTGGCACCGCAGGCAGTTTCCGCTTGCGATCTCCCGGGCCTCCGCCGAGAGGCTGATGGCCGCGGGGTAGATTTTCAGGGTTTCGTGGTAGAGGTCGTTGAGGCCCGCCTTGACCTTGTATGCGATCTGTCCGGCCAGGTTGGTGTCGGGCTGATGGCAGTCGACGCAGGCAAACTGCTTGTGGTTGGAGATCTGCCAGCGGCTGTAGACGTGGTCCATGCCGTGGCAGGCGCCGCAGACCCGGGGGCTGCCCGAGGCGACGAATCCCCCCACCAGGAGAGTGGCGAGGATGGCGCCGGCGGCGATGCCGCCGGCCAGGAGCTTCTTCGGGGGCAGGCCGACGAGGTCTTTCCAGTTCACGTTCACACACCCCAGAGCCGTTTGTGGACCGGCGGCAAGAGAGCGATACCTGAAACGCGGTGACTATAGAGAAAGGACCGGCGCCGAGTCAAGGGAAAACCCCGCGGCCGCCGACGGGCCGGGGCGAAGATTCCATTGACAGGACGATTCGTTTTTTTTAGACTTTTTCCGCCAAAAGACAACGTCCCTTTTTCGCGGTATCGGGCAGCGCGCCGCAAACGGAACGCCCGCCGGCGGAGAGCCCGGACGGAGACCAGGAGGAGCCCTTGCACGTGCCGGAAGGTGTGGAGATCACGCGGCAGATCTTCTGGAACGTCTACGGCGGCGAGGGGCTTAACACAACCCAGCTCCTGCTCTACGCCGCGGTCGTCACCGCAATCGGGCTGTTCGTCGCCGGGCTGTACCGCTCGGGGTTCATGACCCGCAGGAAGATGTGGAAGCTGGGACAGGGCCCGGCGGTTTCGTACACCGATCCTCCGTCAGCCCGGTTCGGCTTCACCCTGGCGGAGGTCTTCAGCCACCGCAAGCTTCTCCGGGAGCCCTACCCGGGCATCTTCCACCTCGGCGTCTTCTACGGCTTCCTAGCCCTGCTCATCACGACGACCATCGTGGCCCTGCAGGCCGACGTGTTCTGGCCGCTCTTCGACTGGTATTTCTTCAAAGACCGTTTCTACCTGGGCCTGTCTCTCTTCGCCGACGTCTTCGGCATCATCGCAATCGCCGGGGTCCTGATGGCGCTGGCCCGCCGCCATGTCATCAAGCCCGCCTGGCTTGACGAAAAGGGCGAGGACAAGCCCATCCTGTGGCTGATCCTGTTCATCCTCGTGACCGGCTTCGTCGTCGAGGGGCTGCGCATCCAGGCCACCGAGGCCGATCCGTCAAGCCCCATGCATCCCTACATCTGGTTCTCGCCGGGAGGCAGGCTGGTTGCGTTTCTCTTCGCGGGGATGGGCCAGGCATCCCTGAGGACGGCCCATGCCGTGCTGTGGTGGGTGCACGTCATGGGCGCCATGGCGTTCATCGTCCTCCTGGCCGGCACGAAGCTGTCGCACATCTTCATGACTCCCACGAGCATCTACCTGAAGCCCGACGCGCAGACCCCGCTTCTGCGCCCGATGCCGCCCGAGATGTTTGAAAAGGCGGAAATCTTCGGCGTTCACAAGGCGGAGGAATACTCCTGGAAAGACCTCTTCGAGACGGAGGCATGCATGCGCTGCGGGCGCTGCGTCGAGGTCTGCCCGGCCTTCAATACCGACAAGCCCCTGAGGCCCCGGGACGTGATCCGGGATCTCCGCGCGCACCTGGAGCAAAAGGCGAAATTCGTCATCGACGAACAGGGAGGGTACAAGCCCGTCCCCGACGAAGCCTACACCGGCCCGGCGCTCATCGGGGACACCCTGGAGAAGGACACGATCTGGTCCTGCACCACCTGCAAGGCCTGCGTGGAGGTCTGCCCGGCCTACATCCGCCAGTTCCCCAAGCTCATCGAGCTCAGGCGCTACCTGGTCATGATGGAATCCAGCTTCCCCGGGGAGGTCCAGGAGCTCTTCAAGGGCATGGAGAACAATTCCAACCCCTGGAGCATCGGCGCCCACACGAGGGCGGACTGGGCCAAGGGGCAGGACGTCCCCCTGATGTCGGAGAAGGGCGGCGCGGAATACCTCTTCTTCGTCGGCTGCGCCGGGTCGTTCGACACCCTCAACCGGAAGGTCGCCCTGGCCCTGGCCAGGATCTTCCGGGCCGCGGGCCTGGATTTCGCCATCCTCGGGACCGAGGAGGGCTGCTGCGGGGACTCGGTCAGGAAGATCGGCAATGAGTATGTCTACCAGGCCCTGGCCACGGCCAACATCGAGACCTTCAAGGCCTACAACGTGAGCCGCATCATCACCCTGTGCCCGCACGGGTACAACACCCTCAAGCACGACTACCGGGAACTCGGCGGCCATTACGAGGTGTTCCACTACACGGAGGTCCTGGAAAGGCTCATCCGGGAGGGAAAAATCAAGCTCAAGACGGCCATCCCGGACCTCGGCGCCGTCGCCTACCACGATTCCTGCTACCTCGGCAGGTACAACCAGATCTACGACCAGCCGAGGGACATCCTCAAGGCCCTGTCGGCCGGCCCGATGGTCGAAATGGCAAGCAACCGCGACAAGAGCTTCTGCTGCGGGGCGGGCGGCGGCAGGATGTGGATGGAAGAGCACATCGGCTCGAGGATCAACCACAGGCGGACGAAACAGGTGGAGGCGACCGGCGCAAGGACCGTGTGCACGGCATGCCCGTTCTGCTATACCATGCTCTCGGACGGCATCAAGGAGCTCAACCTCTCCGAGAAGCTCCAGGCCGTCGACATCGCCCAGCTCGTCGCCCGGGCGGCGGGCCTCGACGAGAACCCCCGGGGGGCCGGCGAGCCGGAAACGGCGAAACGCTGAGCCCCTCCCGGCAACGCGATGCATGCTTCACGAGGTCCCGGACCTTCGTGTCGCCATTCAAGAAAAAGGAGGAACGGATGACTATGAGCAAAGCAAGGACACTCACCGCCCTGGCCGTATTGGTCTGTGTTTTCCTGACAGGAAACATCGTGTCGGCAGCGGATCATCCCCACGCCAAGACGGCGAAAAAAATGGCATGGACCCAGAGTGCGGTAGACCTGAACAAAACGATGCGCAAGCTCTGGGCGCAGCACATGGAGTGGACGTACGCTGCGGTGGCGGCTTTTGCGACAAACTCCCCAATCTATGACGCGACGGCTGCCCGGCTCATGAAAAACCAGGAAGACATCGGCAACTCCATCCGCCCGTTCTACGGCGACGCAGCGGCGGACGGGCTTACCAGGCTCTTGAAGGAGCACATTACCGGAGCGGTCCAGGTCTGCAAAGACGCGAAGGCAAATGACAAGCCCGCACTGGAAAAATCGATCGCCGCAGCGTATGCCAATGCGCAGGAAATCGCCGATTTCCTGGCAAAGGCAAACAGGCATTGGCCGAAAGAGATCGTCCGCGACATGTTGAAGGGTCACATCGACACGACCCTGGTGTACGCGACGGCGCTGCTGGCCGGAAAATATGCCGAAGGCATTGCCGAGTACAGCAAGGCAGAGGATCACATGATGGTCCTCGCAGATGCGCTGACGGAAGGCCTCGTGGCGGCGTTCCCTAGAAAATTCAGAAAATAGGACGCCTCCTCTTCATTGGAAAGGAAAAAACGGGTTACAGACGAGCGTCTGTAACCCGTTTCATTGGCTGGTGCCCCCTCCGTGATTCGAACACGGGGCACACGGATTAGGAATCCGTTGCTCTATCCTTCTGAGCTAAGGGGGCGCAGTTACGTCCCGAAACGAGGGAGGACGTTAGCACGATCGCAGGGGGAGAGTCAAGCCTCCCGTCCGGCGCCGGCCGGGGGGAGGTGCCTCTCGACGATCCGGTCCTCGCGGAAATCCTTCAGCATGAGCTGCTGCGGCGTGACGCCCTCCAGCGCCTCCTCGGGGATCAGGCCGACGAGCTCCGACTCGAGAATCCCCAGCCCGAGCCGCGCGGCCTCGGCCTGCACGCGTTCGAAGACGTCCTTCACGGACGTCTCGCGGAAATTCGTCAGATTCATCGAGACCTGCACGATGCCCCGGCTCTTCAGGGGCACGCCGATGGCCTTCACGTGTTTCATCCCTCCGCCGGAATGGCGGATCGTCCCGGCGATCTTCCGGGCCGCGTCCAGGTCCGCCGAGGCCAGATTGATGTTGAAGGCCACGAGGAAATCCCGGGCCCCGACGGCCGTGGCCCCGCTCCGCGCGTTGAGGACGGAGGGGCCCGCATCGGGCGCCCACGCCGGATCCTTCATCCGCTTGTCCAGCGCCTCGTAGCCCCCCCTGCGGATGTGGGGCAGCTCGCGGCGCTCCTCGACGAGGGCCGCCTCGCCGTAAAAGAAGACGGGCAGGCGGTTCCGCTGCGCGAAGGCCCTTCCGAACCGGCGGGCCGCCTCGACGGCATCGGCCATGACGGCGTTCTTGAGCGGAATGAAGGGGACGACATCGACGGCGCCGATTCGCGGGTGCACGCCCCTCTGGGCGCGCATGTCGATGAGCTCCAGCGCCTTGTCGCAGGCCGCCGCCGCGCCCCGTTCGATGTCATCGGGAGCGCCGAGGAAGGTGAAAACCGTCCGGTTGTGGTCGGCATCGGTGCAGATGTCCAGCAGCTGCACGCCGCCGACCCGCTGCAGGGCGTCGGCGACGGCATCGATCGTCTTGCGGTTCCGCCCCTCGCTGAAGTTGGGGACGCACTCCAATATCTTCATGCTCGATCTCGACAGTTCCGGTATGCCGCTCTTACAAGCACGTCAACCAGCTAACCGCGTGAAGTTAGGTAGAGCGGAAAACCGGTAACCCTCTACTGGCAAAGGGAGAACTCCTCGCGTGACAGGTCTCTTCACACCTGATGAAAGCGCATCGCCGGCAGCTCCAGGCAGGTCAAGGCGCCCCCGTACACGGCGCCCGTGTCGATGCCGACCATCCTTTCCCCCATAAAGGGACCACCCGTGAAGGGTGTGTGCCCGAAAACGACGGTCTTCTTCAACCCGTGGTCGGCCAAGAAGAACTCGTGGCGGATCCAGATCATGTCATGGGGGTCCTGGATCTCCATGGGGATGCCGGGGCGCACGCCGGCGTGGACAAACAGGTGCGTCTCCGTCTCGTAGAAGGGCAGTAGGGAGCGGAAGAAGGCCAGATGATCGGGGGGCACCTTCGCCTCCCGGTCGGCGGCATCGGGCTCAATGCCGTAGGAGCGCAGGGTGCTGCGGCCGCCGTTGGCCAGGAAGAGATCCTCCTCCCGGCCGTCGAGCCAGTGCAGGAACATCCGCTCGTGGTTGCCCATCAGGCAGATGACGCGCTCGTGTTTCCCGCGCAGTTCCAGGACGGCGTCGACGACCTCCTTCGATGACGGTCCGCGGTCGATGTAGTCGCCCATGAAGACGACAGTGTCCGCGGCCCAGTCGACGTCGATGAGCGCGAGGAGCCGCCGGAGCTTGTCGAGACAGCCGTGGATGTCGCCGATGGCGAATACGCGTCCCATAGGCGCGTGACCCCCTGATACCCGAAACGTGACCCGGTCCTTTACCCCATCAGGGCGTCGACGAACTCCTTGCTGTCGAAGGGCCTCAGGTCGTCCATCTTCTCGCCGATGCCGATATAGCGGATGGGGATGTCGAACTCCCGGGCGAGGCGGATGATGATGCCGCCCTTGGCCGTGCCGTCGAGCTTCGTGAGGACGAGGCCCGTCACCCCGATCGCGTCGTTGAACATCCTGGCCTGATTGACCGCGTTCTGCCCCGTCGTGGCATCGAGCACGAGAAGCACCTCGTGGGGCGCCCCGGGGACTTCCCGCCCCATGATCCGCCCGACCTTCTTGAGCTCCTCCATGAGGTTGACCTTCGTGTGGAGCCGTCCCGCCGTGTCGATGAGGAGGACGCCCGCCTCCCTGGCCCTCGCGGCCTGCAGGGCATCGAAGACAACGGCCGAGGGGTCGGCGCCCATCTTCTGCTTGATGACGGGGATGCCCGCCCGCTCGCCCCAGGCCTCGAGCTGCTCGATCGCGGCGGCCCGGAAGGTGTCGGCGGCGGCGAGCATCACGCTGTGCCCGCGGGACTTCAGTTCGTTGGCGATCTTCCCGATCGTCGTCGTCTTCCCCGTGCCGTTGACCCCGACGACCATGACGGTGTACAGGCCGTCCCTCGGAATGTCCAGCGGCGCCTCACGCTGCTTGAGGATGAAGCGGATGTTGTCGCGCAGGATGGTGCGCAGCACGTCGGGACTGCCGAGCTCGGAGCGCTTTGCGATCTCCTTCATCTCGTCGATGAGCTCCGCGGCGAATGCCGGCCCTACGTCGGCCGTGACGAGCATCTCCTCGAGCTCCTCGAAAAGGTCGGCACCGATCTTCTTCTCGCCGAAGAGCGCCTGGTCGACGTTTCGTACGAGACTCTGCCTCGTCTTGCTGAGCCCTTCCTTCAGCCTCTCGAAGAAGGAGCCCTTCTTTTCCGGATCTCCGAACATGATGTCCTTTCCCTTTGACGCGTACGGGCCTTTCCGTCTGCAGTTTTATAGAATGGCCCGTGATTCGTTGTCCAGCCTGAAAAAATCCCCCTCCTTGCCGGGCGGCTTCGCCGAAGGAGCCCGCAGACCGGCGTAAGGGTTGATTCGTGCAGAGACTCAAATCCCCCTGGCATCCCCTGGATGAACGGGGGGCGGAGGGGGATTTCCCTGCCTCATTCCCTGCCGCTTGGGCCGCCTCCTCTGCCTAGGCGGCGATCTGGTTCAAATTCACGGAAACCAGCGTGGAGATGCCCTTCTTCTCCATCGACACGCCGAACAGGTTGTCGGAGACCTCCATGGTCCGCTTGTTGTGCGTCACCAGGACGATCTGGGACCGCTCGGAGATGTCCTTGACGAACTGGTTGAAGAGGGCGATGTTGGCGTCGTCGAGCGCCGCGTCGACCTCGTCGAGGATCAGGAAGGGCGTGGGCTTGTGCAGCAGGATCGAAAAGATGAGCGCCACGGCCGCAAGGGACTTTTCGCCGCCGGAGAGCAGGCTGATGTTCTGCGTGCGCTTGCCCGGCAGCTGGATCTCGATGTCGACGCCCGCCTCCAGCAGGTCCTCGCCGTCGGTGAGCAGAAGCGACGCCTTGCCGCCGCGGAAGAGCTTGGGAAAGACGGACTGGAAGCACTGGTTGACGGCCTCGAAGGTTTCCGAGAAGCGCTTCCGGGAGACCTGGTTGATCCGGGCGATCGTCTTCTGCAGCGAGTCGAGCGAGGCGTTGAGGTCGTTGATCTGGCCGGAGAGGAATTCGTGCCGCGTCTGGAGCTCCTCGTGCTCGCTGATGGCCATCAGGTTCACCTCGCCGAACTCCTCGACGGCCTTTTTCTTCCGGTCGATCTCCTCCCGGAGCTCCGCGATGCGGGATTCATCCAGCGGGACGAACCCCGGCGCAAGCTCATCGAGGGCGGCCTGGTACTTCTCCTGCATCCCGTTTTTCAGCGCGTCGGCCTGGAAGGCGAGTTCCCGGATCTCGATGTCGAGCTCGCCCGTCTCGCGAAGCGCCTGTTCGATCTTCCTGCGCGCCTCGCGGGCTTCGCCCTCAAGCGCGTTCATCTTGCCCTCCCGCCAGGTCTGCCCCTCGCGGGCGGCGGCCAGATTCCTCTCGATCTCCCCGTAGCCGGCGTACAACGCCTCCAGCGACCGGCGGTCCTGCTCGATCTTCGCCGTGAGTTCCTCCCGGCTGCGCTCGGCCTCCCCGAGGTTCTGCAGCCGGGTCTCGACCTCGAGCTCGAGCGTGCGGAGGGAGTCCCGGAGGCGTTCCAGCGCCTTCAGATCGGCGTTGCGCTTCTCCTCCAGGGCCACCTGGGCGACGCGCGCCTCCGTCAGCAGGGCTTCCCTGCCCTCGAGATCCGATTTCAGGGCTTGCCACCGCTGCTGAGTCTGCTCGAGCCGGCCGTTGACCTCGAGGCAGCGGACGCCCGCCGTTTCGAGTTCGCGCTCCGTTGCGGCGATCTTCCCGGCCGCCTCCTGCTCCTCGGCCAGAAGCGTCTCGCGGTTGAACCGGATGACGCCCACGCGCTGCCGGATCCAGTTCAATTCGTTCTCGTACCGTTCGACGTCCTTCTTCCGGCCCTGGAGCTCGAGCTCCGCCTCGCGGACGGCGTCGCGGCCCGACTCCCAGTCCTCCTCCATCGAGGCGATGCGATCGGCAAGCGCGCCGCGGTCCTGCGACTCCTCGCGGAGCCCGCCCTCGAGACGGCTTGCGTCCTTCTCCAGGTCGGCAATCTCCCTCTTGCGCTGCAGCAGGCTGCTCTCCTCGGTGACGGCCCGGCTTCCCCCCGTCAGGACGCCATGGGGGCTGATCATATCGCCGTCGGGGGTCACCAGGGTCCCCCGGAATCCGTTTCGCTGCCACAGGACGATGCCGGAATGCAGGTCAGGAACCAGAAACGTGTCGCCCAGGAGATATTCGGCGATGTTGCGGAACTCCTCCTTCACGCGGACCACGTCGAGAAGCCGCGTCGTGCCCTGGAGCGATTCCGTCGATGCCCGGTCGACGGCGCTGGCGCGAACGCGGAGCGGGACAAAGCTGCTGCGGCCCGCAGTTCGCGTCTTCAGGTAGTCGATGGCCCGGATGCCTTCCTCCTGGCTCCTGACGACGACATAGTGCAGCCTCTCCCCCAGGGCCGCCTCGACGGCGACCTCGTGCTCGCGGGGAACCTCGATGTGGTCGGCCACGAGCCCGTGCACACTGTCCAGGGAAAGGCCGGCCTCCTCCCCGGCCCGGATGATCGACCGGGTGCCCGCGCCGCACCATTCGTAGCGGTTCTGGAACTCGCGAAGCGAGGCGAGCCGCGAGGTCTTCTTGCCGAGTTCCTCCCTGAGCCGGAACACCCTCTCATCGGCTTCCTCCAGTTCCGCGCGGGAGCGCTGGATGAGATGCTGCAGCTCTGCGGTCTTCCCCCGCAGGCCCTCCAGGCGTTCCCGGTCTTCCTCGAGACCCGCGCGGGTGCCGGCGAGGTTCTCCTCGGCGAGGCCCAGGCGGCCCTCGTGCTCCTCGAGCTCCCGGCCCTCCCGCTCGGAGCGGCGCTTGAGGTCCTCCAGGCTCTTGCTGTGGGCGGACAGCGCGTTCTGAAGGCGGGACTGCTCCGTCAGCGCGGCGAAATAGGCGGTCTTCTCCTCCTCCAGCCCGTCCCTGAGCCCCTGCTCGATTTTCTTGAGCTCGTCGACGTCGGCCTGCCGCAGGGCGACCGCCTCCCGGCCGGCGGCGATGCGCCCGTCCGATTCGTCCGACTGCGCCTCGAGCTGTCCCAGCTCGCGCTCCACTCCCCCGCGGCGGGCGCGGAGCGATTCCAGCTCGATCGCGCCCCTCTCCTTCAGGACGGCAAGGTCGTCGAGCCTCGCCCGGGCGTGTTCGATGCCCTGCTCCTGGATGCTGATCTCGTTCTTCGAGGCGTAGAGTCTTTCCTGGAGCCGCTCGACGTCCTGGTCGCTCTCGGCAATCTCGGCCCGGAATTCCTCGATGCGGGCCTCCAGCACGGCGAGCTGCGAGCGCGCATCGTCGGTTGCGGCCGAGGAGTCGTCGTAGCGCCGCTGCAGGTCAGCCTTCCTGCCCTGCATCTCCGCGAAGACCTGCGTCGCCAGGGCGAGCTCGATCTCCCGGAGGTCCTTTTTCAGCAGCTTGAAGCGTTCGGCCCGCTTGGCCTGCCGCGACACGGCGTTGAGCTGGCTCTTGACCTCGCGCATGATGTCGTTGAGGCGAAGCAGGTTCTGCTTCGTCGACTCCATCTTCCGGACAGCCGCCTCCTTGCGGCTCTTGTACTTCGTGATCCCCGCGGCCTCCTCGATATACTGCCGGCGATCCTCGGGCCTGGCCTCCATGAGGTTGGTGATGCTGCCCTGTTCCACGAGCGAGTACGTCCGGGCGCCCACGCCCGTGTCCATGAAGAACTCCTTCACGTCGAGCAGACGGCAGCGGACCTTGTTGATGAAGTACTCGCCTTCCTCGTCGCGGAAGACCCTGCGCGTGATCATGACCTCCGAGCAGTCTCCGTACGGGGCCGGAAAGGGATACCCGCCGGACTCCATGACGAGCGTCACCTCAGCCATGCTCACCGGCTGCGCCTCTTCGCTGCCGTTGAAGATGACGTCGTCCATCTTCTTGCCGCGCAGGAGCGACACCCGCTGCTCCCCCATGACCCATCGGATGGCGTCGATGATGTTGCTCTTTCCGCAGCCGTTTGGCCCCACGATGCCGCTGATGCCGGAAGAAAAGTCGATGACGGTCCTGTCCCGGAAGGACTTGAACCCGATGATCTCGAGCCGCTTGAGTTTCATTCCATCCCCGTGCTTCTGTCAGTTCGCTGACGGCTGATTCAAATTTTTAACACTCTACCAAAGCGCCATAACGATGTAAAGGGCTAAAAACCACCACCGGATGTGCCTCTTTGTCCATCGACCACTATATGTTGTATTCAATTTTCGTTCCATAAACCGGGGATTTCCGTCTCCGGCGATGCATTTTTCAAGAAAAAATGCCCTCATTCGTAAGGCCGCCCCCCGACCGCAAGGGCTTATTTGTCTTGACAAAATGCGGGACGAAAGATTAATCAAAAACTGATCTTACAAGGTCCAGCCATCATCGACACTGCAGCCTGGCAGGGAAGGTGATCAACCCGTCAGGGCCGCACCTCTTACCCTGCCGGCGCGCCGGAGCACAGCCAGCGGAATTTGCAAGTCGTGGAAAGGTCCATCATTCTCAAGGAGGGAGCAGAATGACGACGCCTGTGCAGCAGAAAATCCGCGATAAGAAAAGGACACCCCAGCAGATCGTGGACATGGTCAAGTCGGGGGACTGGATCCAGCCCGGATCCGTCGGGGGTGACTCCACGGAGTGCATGAAGGAGCTGGCAAGGCGCCTCGGCCCCGGCCCCGGCCAGGTGAAAGACATCGAGATCTGGAACTACGCCATGTTCTATCCCCATCTCGAATTCCAGCAGGTGGACCCCAAGCAGGAATACCACTGCTTCCACGAGTATTTCTTCTTCCCCTGGAGCCGCAAGGCCCGCGACACAAACCAGGTGACCAGCTGGGCGCAGTGGGGATGGGCCATGGGGATGTGGTTTTGCCATTACCGCTTCGTCAACGCCGTGAAGGAGAAGCGGGGCCTCGACTGGTGGTGGAACGCGGCGACCACCTGGGATCCGCACGGATTCGCGAATTTTTCCTACGGCACGAACAATGCCGGCATCTTCTCCCAGTGCGCCAAGAAGTCCGTCATCGAGGTGCGATCCGACTACCCCTGGGCCGAGGGCGGCCGCTTCAATACGATCCACATCGACGAGATCGACTACTGGGTCGAGGTGGACGTGGAACGGTACCGGTGGCCCCAGATCAACGAGAGGGCCATCAAGGCCAAGCCCGAGGAAGAGGCCATCGCCAACCACATCATGACGATCATGCGGGACCGGGATGTCATCCAGCTCGGCATCGGCTCCCTGCCCTCTGCCTGTGTCGGCGCAATGGCCAACGCCGGCTTCCGGGATCTCGGCATCCACACGGAGATGCTCAACGCCGGCCTGATCAAGCTGATCGAGTCCGGCCAGGTCACGAACCGCTACAAGAGCCTTGCCGCCGACCGCGGAAAGAGCGCCTGGACCTTTGCCTTCCCCGTCGACGTCAAGTGGTACTATGACACCATTCACCGCAACCCGAACCTGGCCGTCTACGACATCAGCTACACCAACAACCTGCACACCCTGACCCGGATCGACAACATGATCGCCATCGACAACTGCGTCGCCGTGGACCTCCTGGGCCAGCAGTGCTCGGGCTTCTACGAAAAGCGGCCGATCTCGAGCACCGGCGGCTACTTCAACTTCGTGGCCTTCTGCGCCCAGAGCCGGGGCGGCCGGGGCGTCGCCTCCATGACGTCGCGCAGCAAACACGGCACCTCCCGCATCGTCCCCTTTCTGCCCGAGGGCTCGTCGGTGGACGTCCCGGCGCAGCTCGCCCACTATGTGTGCACCGAGTACGGCATCGTCAACCTCCGCGGTCTCAACGGCTACGAGCGGGCGACGGCGCTGATCTCGATCGCGCACCCCGACGACCGGGAGTGGCTGGAGCAGGAAGCCCGAAAGCACGGCCTGCTGGCGCCGAAATTCCCCGTCAGCATGATGCCCGCCGAGGGCAAGGCGAGGCGGTACCCCGCCTACGAGGAGAGAAGAAACTACAAGATCCCCTTGCACAGCGACCTGTGGGGCTTCGACTGGGACCCGTACCAGAGCGGGAAGTGATCCGGCCTGCACCGGTCGGCCGGGGAGCCCGGGTCCGCCCCCGGGCTTTTTTCATCCCCCCGTCGGCGTGCCGGCCTTTGCCTTGACAGGCCCGGCCGTTTCCATTATGGAGGAGGCATCGCAAACCAGGCGCAAGAAGGATCCCGCCATGTCGAAAAAGGAAAAGAACAAGCCGCAGGCCCCGGCGCGGCCTGTCCAGGAGGAGAAGGCGAACTTCATCTCCATGATGGCAAAACTGGACTCCCGGCAGAGGCACCGGATCCTCGCCTATCTCTTCTGGCTCATCGGTATCTTCATCATCCTGTTCGCCTACCGGGCCTCCTAGACGGTCTGCCGCCTCGCCCTCGAGCGGGAGGCCCGTACAGCCGTCCGGCCCCCGCGGGGGGAAAACCGCACGGGCCGGAGCGCCCGGCGTTTTTCTGCTTGACAGGACGATTTTATCTTTGATAGGAAGGGTGTATTGCATGGGGAAGAGTTCTTTGATAGCGTGTGCCAAGAATGCAGATCATCTTACCAATGACCAACAGGGGTTTTGGTTCGCACGAGCGCCTCAAGCATCGTTCAGAGAACGGCCCGGAATGAGAGGTCGGGCCTGAAACGTCAAAACGAAGGGAGGTGACAGAGGGTTTTTTTTGGTAAGGTGTCAATTTTTTCTTCATTCATTCTGAGTACCACATTTCATTTTCTTAATAGAAAAAAGGAGGATTTTTTCTATGGCACAGGAACACACCTTTGCATCTCCGGGGCCTGCGGGCCTGGGCGCCCTCGCGGTGGCCTGCTTTGGTTTCGGGGCCGTATTTCTTGGCTGGGTAAAGGCCGAAGGCCTGCCCATCCTGTTCGCCTGGCTCGTCGGCGGCGGCGTCGTGCAGTACACGGTTGCCGTCATGGAATTGAAAGATCATAACATCACCGGCGGCAACGTCTTCCTGTTCTTCTCGGCCTTCTTCATGTTCGGCGCCTCGCTGAGCGTTCTCTCCAAGTTCCTCATGATCAAGTTCGGCATGGCCCCCCACGCCTACGTCGAGGGATGGACCTGGATGGCCGGGGCCGGCTTCCTCACCGCCGTGACCCCCGCGTACCTGAAGTCGACGAAGCTCCTCTTCCTGCTCGTCGTCCTCATCGACATCGTCCTGTGGTGCATTGTGTTCCTCGACCTCGGCAAGATGGACCCCGCCGTGGGCAAGCCCATCGTGGGCTGGCTGCTGATCATCTCCGGCTGGATCGGCGTGTACGTGGCCGGCGCGGTGGTCTGCAACACCGTGTTCGGGCGCAAGATCTACCCGGTTCCCGCCCCGTTTGTGAAATAAGCGATGAGCGTCTGACCGTCAAGACGGTTAACGAGGGCGGGCCTTTGGGCCCGCCCCTTTTTTTTATTTCGTCCGTCGGTCTTAAGCGGTCACTGGAAAGCGTTTGCCGTGAAATCCGATTTGTGACATAAGAGAACGGCGTTCAGCGCAAGGCAAGGGACACTGGGAAGCGGGGTATACGAGTACGGGTATCGCCTTTCGCCTTTCGCCTTTTGTCTTTTGCCCTTTGCCTGCGGTGCTTCCATGATCCCCATACGCGACCAGCTCCAGTCGAAGAGCTACCCCGCCGTCACCTACGGCATCATCGGTCTCAACGTCCTCGTCTTCCTGTATGAGTCGATGCAGGGGGAAAATCTCGAACGGTTCATCTATGCCTACGGACTTGTCCCCGCGCGCTACGCCGTTCCCGAAATCGCCGCCCGCTTCACCTTCGGCGAGCAGGCCTTCGCCCTGCTGTCCTTCATGTTTCTCCACGGCGGGGTGCTCCACCTGCTCGGCAACATGTGGTCCCTCCACATCTTCGGCGACAACGTGGAGGACCGCATGGGTGCCACCCGCTTCCTCGCCTTCTACCTCCTGTGCGGCTGGATCTCCGGATTCGCGCACCTCTGGTCCAACTGGGGGTCGGCGGTGCCGACGATCGGGGCCAGCGGGGCCATTGCTGGCGTGATGGGGGCCTACTTCATCCTCTTCCCGCGGGCGCGGATCCTCACGCTGATCCCGATCCTGTTCATCCCCTATTTCATCGAGATCCCGGCCGTCGTGTTCCTGGGCATCTGGTTGCTGTTCCAGTTTTTCTACGCCTCCCTTCCGGGTCCCGAGGGCGGGGGCGGCATCGCGTGGTGGGCCCATATCGGGGGGTTCCTGTTCGGGATGATCGCCGCCAAGCTCTTCTCGCGCCTCCCGGAGAGCCGCATCGACGAAAAACTCGGCGAGGCCTTTGCGCGCCGCTCCACGCCGAGACTACAGCGCATCGCGCCGTCGGCGGGCGGCGACGACCTGGATCTCCATGGAGTCGTCATGATCACTGCCAGGGAAGCCCGGAAGGGCACCCGGAAAATGATCAACGTCCCCGGCGATGCGGCCCGGCGCACCTTCATGGTCACCGTCCCCCCGGACACGCAGGACGGGACGAAGATCCGCCTCGCGGGACTGGGCAGGAAGGACGGCGGACGGATCGGCGACATCTACCTGACGATCACCGTCGAGGGATGACCCATGGATGAGGACCGCTGGCAGAGCGTCTGCGCCGTTTCCGGCGTCATCAGGGCCCGCATCATCGAGGGAAGGCTCCAGGCGGAAGGGATTCCCGTGCGCCTGCAGTACGAACCGATCGGCGCGATCTACGCCATCACCGTTGATGGACTGGGAGAAGTTCAGGTCCTCGTTCCGGAGGAGTGGTTGGGGCACGCCAGGCGGGTGCTGGAAAAAGAGTACACCGAAGAGGACCTGGACTGGCAGGAAGAGCCGCAGGGCATGAAAAGGGAGATCTGACCGTGACGGCCGATCGCCGTCCCGGCGAGGCGCCGATGCCCCGGATTGCGCTTGTGCCGGGCGGCTCCGGCGTCGACAGCGTCACAGAGCAACCCGCCGGATATCGTGGAGATCCTTCGTAATGCCGGAAGGTGACCCTCTTACCTTCCTGCTCTTTTACCCTCTTCTTCAAAGATCCCCGCCAGTTTCGTGCCGCAGCGACCGCATTTCGATCCCTTCAGGTTGTTGGCCGTGACGGAATACCCCTGACGCCCGATCAGCAGATTCCCGCACGATGAGCAATAGGTGTTGTCGCTGTCGCTCCCCGGCACGTTGCCGCCGTAGACATGCTTGAGGCCCGCTTCCCGCCCGATATCCAGGGCCCGCTCAATGGTCTTCACCGGCGTCGGGTGCAGGCCCTGCGACCGGTAGCGCGGAAAGAACCGGCTCACGTGCCAGGGGACCTCGTCGCCCAGCGATCGGATGAACGCGGCAATGTCCCTCAACTCGCTCGCGTCGTCATTGAGCGTCGGGATGACGAGCGTCGTCACCTCGACCCAGATCCCCTGTCTTCTCATTCCCCTGAGAGTCTCCAGGACGGGCCCCAGGCGGGCGCCGCAGTGCCGCCTGTAGAACTCGTCGCGGAAGGATTTGAGATCGACGTTGGCCGCATCGAGCCAGCCCGAAGAGGCATCAAGGGCCTCCTGCGTCATGAAGCCGTTGGTCACGAAGATGTTCTTCATACCCTCTCGGCGTGCCAGGAGGCCCGTGTCGCGGGCAAACTCGAAGAAGACCGTGGGCTCCGTATAGGTGTAGGAGATCGATGTCGACGAACTGCGGATCGCCCTGTCGACGACCTCGCGGGGTGCCATCTCGCGGCCGGTGATCCGCCCCTCTTCACGCGGCATCTGGGAGATTTCGTGGTTCTGGCAGAAGGTACAGCTGAAGTTGCAGCCGACCGCGGCAATGGAGCAAGACTTGGAGCCGGGATAGACATGGTAAAGGGGTTTTTTCTCCACGGGGTCGACATTTGCGGCGATGATGGGGCCGTAAACAAGGGTATGCAGCGTCCCTTCCCGGTTCTCCCGCACGCCGCAGATGCCCCTTTTCGCCGGGGCGATCCTGCAGCGATGACTGCACAGGGAGCACCGGACGTGCCCCCCGTCGAGTTTCTCATAGAGCATGGCTTCTTTGACCATGGTTCAGCTCACGCGCGCGAAGTGGAGAGGCTGAGAAGGTGAGGAGGTTGGAGGGCCCGTCACCAAGGGCGATTGGTCCTTCCCGGGACCCGTTACCCGAATCCCGGCGCTGCACAGCGCGCCGGCGTCTAGCCGCCGATCGCCGACATCTCCCGGGCGCATTTCCTTCGGCTGCGATCGCCGCCTGCCCCGTCGGTCTGCTGCCCCCGGGGTTTGCTCATGATCGCCTTGCGAATCAGCATCTCGAGATCCCCGTCGCTGCACCCTCCCCGCATGGGTCCCTTGAGATCGATCTCTCCGTCGATCATCAGGCACGCCCGCAGGCCGCCGTCGGCGGTGAGCCGCAGACGGTTGCAGGCATGACAGAAATTATGGCTGATGGGGCTGATGAACCCGATGGCGCCCCGGGCCCCGTCGAGCCGGAAACGGCGGGCCGGACCGCCCAGGTTTCGACCGCCCGTCCCGCGGTCGACGGGATGGAGGGTTCCCACGCGGCCGATCCGTTCCATCAGTTCGTCGTTGGAGACATAGTTGCCGTCACTGCCCTTCTCGCCGCCGATCGGCATGAGCTCGATGAAGCGGATTTCGTAAGGCTTCTCCAGGGTGAGCCGGGCAAAGGACAGCGCCTCATCGTCGTTGAAGCCCCTAACGGTGACGACATTGATCTTGATCGGCGAGAATCCGACCTGCTCGGCCCGTTCCAATCCCCGCAGAACGGTGGACAGGTCACCGCCCCGGGTGATCCGGGCGTATCGTTCCGGGTCCAGGGAGTCAAGGCTTACATTGACCCGGGACACGCCGGCCCTGCGGATCGGCTCGGCAAAGGTCTCCAGGAGTATGCCGTTGGTCGTGAGGCTGACGTCTTCGAAGCCCAGCCTGCTGAGCTCCCCCAGGAAGCCGGTCACGCCCCTGCGGACAAGCGGCTCGCCTCCCGTGACCCTGACCTTCACGATGCCGAGTTTCTGCGCGATGCGGATGATCCTCAGCATCTCCTCGTATGTCAGGATGTCGTTGTGACCGATGAGCGAGACGCCTTCCTTCGGCATGCAGTAGACGCACCGCAGGTTGCAGCGATCCGTCACGGAAACCCGCAGGTAGTTGATGTCTCGTTTGTACTTGTCGAGCATGGCGAATCAAACAGGGCCGCCTCAGGCAGCCCCGGTATGTTGACGCTAGCATAACCAAGACCCCGATGCAAGACGGGAAAGCACGGCCGGCTGGCCTGAATTCACTTGACAGTCCGAATGATTCTGTGTACATGATGCGACAAATATCCGTTGTTGCCTTCGGGCACTGGCGGATATTTATTTTTTTGCCTGAGGGACCGCAGGGGAGGAGTTGCGATGGAGAAGATGCCCATCACGAAGGCCGGGTTCGAAAAGCTGAAAAAGGAGTTGGATCAGATCAAGAGGGTGCTGATCCCCGAAAACATCCGGGCCATCGAGGAGGCGCGGGGCCACGGCGACATCTCGGAAAACGCCGAGTACCAGTATGCCAAGGAGCGGCAGTCCTTCCTGCACGGCCGCCTCCAGGAGGTCGAAAACTGTCTGGCCACCAGTCAGATCGTGGAGCTCAACGGCGTCACGGGCGATCGGGTTGTCTTCGGCGCCACCGTCTCCTTTGCCGACGTCGACACGGGCGACACGACCCGTTATCAGCTCGTCGGCCCCTACGAGTCCGACGTCTCCAACAACCGGCTCTCCGTCACCTCCCCCATCGGCAAGGCCCTCATCGGCAAGAACGTGGGGGACGTCGTCCGCGTGAAGACCCCCGGAGGCGTCCGGGAAGTCGAAATCATCGACATTGCCGTCGAAGACCCGGCGGAACCGTAGGGAAATCCTCCTTCCCGAAACCGGGACAGGGGCACCCGCAAGACGGCTCCCCTCCCGTCCCACCGGGCATGCGGGTCCGCACCAGACGGTCGGGACAGTCGAGGCCGGCGCGTTTGTGATTCATCCGATGCGCCACCCGGGGTTGCCGCTTCCTGTTTCACCGGGCCTGGTTCCTCACCGCCGGTTCATTCGGGTTTTCCCGGGCCCTTCGCCTCTCGGGCTCCTCTGGCCTTCGCGGATTTCAAGCTCCCTGTCGCCACGTCGGCCTTTCCGCCGCAAGGCGAGTGTTCTCCCCCGGCAAAGATGCGACCCTTCCCCGCACAATCGCCGGGTTGGCGCCGCCTCGCGTCCGGTCCCGGTTCCCCGGCTCGCCGCTTCGCCCTGCATTTCCTCCCCGCGCTCAGCCTCCCTCGCGCAGCCGCGCTTCGCTTGCCACGGTCAACCCGCGGGGGGACTTGCCCATGCGGGCGGGTGCCCATGCCGGGCGCACCAAGCAGGGAGGAGGCGCCGCGCACGCCCCTTTCTACCCGGCGACGGCCTTGCCATACTCCAGCTCGATGGCGCCCAGCTCGATCAGTTCGTTGTGCTCAATACGATCGTAGTAATCGATGACCGCTTTCGCATCGCCCGTTGCGCGTCCGCTTCCGTTGATCTCGTAATCGTGGAGCGGCGCATAGGCCTCGATTCCCTTTGCCTCTTCCCGGATGTCCTCCTTGACAGCATAGTCCTGCAAAGCCACCCCCGCAGGGGGATTGCGAAAGGCGTCCTTCAGGTCCTCTCCGGCCTTCCTCGAGTAGGTGCGGAAGCTGAAATCGAAGCGTGCGCCGGTGATCTCGCGAATCGAGAGGACCTTCAGGTCCAGTTCGGGACTGGCCTTGCCGAGCGCCTCCCGCAGCTGAAGGCCGACCCCTTCCCCGACGATGAGGCGGGAGGTGTCTCCCCGGCGGCCGAGATGCCGCAACAGCTGGCCCAGTCCCTCGCCGTGCCGGACGTGCCGCTCGACGGAAAAGACGGCCTCGCCCTCGATGCCCCGCCCTTGCAGAAAACCGAGCACGAACCCCCTGATGAGGTCCAGCGATCCCTCGACGGCCACCTCGTAGTATTTCTTTGTCATGCGCTTTTCCTTTCTTTTCCCATTCCCTTGCCCCCTAGAAGAACACGAAAGTCACGAGGATGAAAACCGGGATCAGGATCGGGATGGAATACTTGAACATGTACCCGAAAAAGCTCGGCATGGGGATTCCCGCTTCCTCGGCGATGGATTTCACCATGAAGTTGGGCGCGTTGCCGATATAGGTGTTGGCCCCCATGAACACGGACCCCGCCGAGATTGCCTTGAGCAGGGCGACAAACTCGGGGTTGTGCGTCACGTCCCCCACGGCACACGCCCCCGGGACCATGGACTCCGTCATCCCGAGTTGTCCCAGGGCCATGTAGAAGAAGGTGAGGTACGTCGGGGCGTTGTCCAGGAAGGACGACAGCGATCCCGAGGCCCAGAAGTACGTGACGGGACTCTTCACGTACGCGAGGAATCCCGCCATGGCACCCTGGCTTCCGGCCTGCAGGATTCCGAGCGCTGGGAGAATCGTCATGAAGATCCCGGCGAAAAGCTTCGCCACCTCGATGATCGGGGCCCACCCGAACTCGTTGGCCTCGCGGAGTTTCCCGGGGGTGAAATACAGGGAGAGCAGCCCCATTACGATGATTCCCGCGTCCCGGACCAGATTCTGGTAGTGCACCTCGGTACCCATGACGGTGAAGCAGCCCGGTTTCCAGTAGCCGCTCTGAAGCACCAGCCCGACAACGCCGGCCAGGAAGAGGAGGTTCTGCATCCCTTCGATCCGGATCGGCGTCCTGTCCCCCGGGTCGCCCGAAACACGCCCCTCCTTCCGCTCTTTCCTGTAGTAGTAGCTGTCCATCACGTAGAAGATCGAGAGGAGGATGGCGCAGACAAGGAGCATGTGCGGGAGGATGGCCTTCGTGACCCAGAAGAAAGGCACGTTGTGCAGGAAGCCCAGAAACAGGGGGGGGTCTCCCAGCGGGGTCAGCGCCCCGCCGACGTTGGACACGAGAAAGATGAAGAAGATGATGATATGGGCCTTTCGCTGCCGGTCGCGGTTCGCCTTCATGACCGGCCGGATCATGACCATGGAGGCCCCCGTCGTGCCCACCCAGGAGGCGAGGAATGTCCCGATCAGCAGCAGGACAGCATTGACGAGCGGTGTTCCGCGCAGCGATCCGGAGACGACAATCCCGCCGGCGATGGTAAAGAGCCCCCAGAGAAGGATAATGAAGGGGATGTAGTCGATGAGGTAGATGTGGATGATCGGGAGGACAGCCATCTCGCGATAGACATAAACGGCGGGCACCGCGAAGGCGATCGCCCAGAAGGCCGACACCTTGCCGTAATGATGGTGCCAGAATTTCGGAGCGAGCAGGGGGCACAGGGCGATGGACAGGAGGATCCCCGCGAAGGGGATCACGGACCAGAGGGGAAGGATCGAGCCAAGCCCCGGGTGCGAGGGATCCGCGCTTGCAGCGGCGGCCAGCGGGTCCAGGAAGGCCGCAAGCAAACCGAAGCCGGTATACGTCAGCAGTTTCAGTGGGTGGATCATAGGATTTCCTCTTTCTTTTCTGGAACGAATTGGCGTTTATACACCGGATACACAAAAAACAAAAGGGCCGGGTGATTCCCGGCCCTGCTTTGCAATTGTACAGGGGAAACGTCTAGCAGGGTATTTAAAATCTGACTTCTTTTTCTCGTTTGTTCTTTTTATCGGGTCAAACAAGTGTGCTGATAGCTTAAACTGTATTTTTTGCTCTTTCACAGGGCTGATTCATAGGGCCTCAGCTGCCCTTTCGGGCAGCGCCGAGCCGCTCGCGGCGGCTCAGGAGGCAGCAATGCCCCCAAGGAACGCATCCGAACCAGGTTGAAGACGCTCAGCCCCAGGGTGAAGTACCATGCGATCTTTTCCTCTCCGATGTAACGGAGCTTCCGGAACAGGCCGATGGTTTGGGCCCTCGCCGGCAGGCGGGGCGCCGTCCCGTTGCTTGAAGCTCTTCAGCGACGCCCAGAACTCCAGAAGCATGCCGTCCACCGTGACGTGCTCGGCCGACAGCAGTTTCTTCCTGCGGGCCTGATCCAGGATGCGATCGAAGAACAGCGCCGAGACCTCCGAACCGATCAGCCGCTGCTAGTTCTGCGTAAAGCTCGAATGGTCCCACATCGGCTCATCGAGCGCCATGCCCGGAAACCAGCGAAACAGGATGCTGTAGCCGATCTGCTCGGTGAGCATGCGGTTGCTGCGGATCGAGTACAAGGCCTGAAGGATGAGCGCCTTCAGGAGCTGCTCCGGCGGAAATGAGTTTTCTTTTGAATTTTTCAACCGCCTGCTAGTGCTGCCCCGCGATCTTGAGCCTCGCCTCCGCCCGCTCGAGGGCGATCTTGGCCCTGTCGTACTCGGGGTCCTCCTTGGTGAATTTCGCAAGCTTCTGCTCCGCCGCTTCCTTCGCCCGCCTGGCTCGGTCCACGTCGATCTGATCGGCGCGCTCGGCCGTCTCGACGAGCACGGTCACCTTGCTGCCCGTCACCTCTGCGTACCCCGTGTTGACGGCGTAGCTGACGCGCTTGCCGTCCTTCAGGTAGCTCAGCTCCCCGAACTTGATGGCCGACAGCAGCGAGGCATGGCCCCGCAGGACGCCGAATTCCCCTTCGCTGCCGGGGCAGGTCACCTCGTCAACCGTCCCGCTGTAGGCCAGCTTTTCCGGAGTCACGATCTCCAGCAAGAGTTCTTCCGCCATGGTGTCTCCTCCGGACCGGTTATTCGGCCAGCCTCCTCGCCTTTTCAACGGCTTCCTCGATGCCGCCCACCATGTAGAAGGCCTGCTCGGGAAGCTCATCGTGCTTGCCTTCCAGGATCTCCTTGAACCCGCGCACCGTGTCCTTCACGGTGACGAACTTTCCCTCCGTACCCGTAAACTGGGCGGCGACGAAGAAGGGCTGCGACAGGAAGCGCTGGATCTTGCGGGCGCGGCCGACTGTCAGCTTGTCCTCCTCGGAGAGCTCGTCCATGCCCAGGATCGCGATGATGTCCTGGAGGTCCTTGTATCGCTGCAGGATCAGCTGGACATTGCGGGCCACCATGTAGTGCTCCTCGCCCAGGACGTTGGGATCCAGGATGCGCGAGGTCGAGTCGAGCGGGTCCACGGCCGGATAGATCCCCAGCTCGGCGATGGGCCGGGAGAGAACGACTGTCCCGTCGAGGTGGGCGAACGTCGTGGCCGGGGCCGGGTCCGTCAGGTCGTCGGCCGGGACGTAGACGCACTGCACGGCCGTGATGGAGCCCTTGTCCGTCGAGGTGATCCGTTCCTGCAGGGCGCCCAGGTCCGTGGCCAGCGTCGGCTGGTAACCGACGGCCGAGGGCATGCGGCCCAGGAGCGCGGAGACCTCGGAGCCCGCCTGGGTGAACCGGAAGATGTTGTCGACGAAGAGCAGCACGTCCTGGCCCTCCACGTCGCGGAAGTACTCGGCGGCCGCCAGGGCCGTGAGGGCGACGCGGGCCCGGGCTCCCGGGGGCTCCGTCATCTGCCCGTAGATCAGGGCGGCCTTGGAGATAACGCCCGATTGCTTCATTTCCAGGTAGAGGTCGTTGCCTTCGCGGGTCCGCTCGCCCACGCCGGCGAAGACGGAGATGCCGCCGTGGTGCATGGCGATGTTGTGGATCATCTCCATCATGACGACGGTCTTGCCCACGCCGGCGCCGCCGAACATGCCCATCTTGCCCCCGCGGGGGAAGGGAACCAGCAGGTCGATGACCTTGACGCCCGTCTCGAGGACGTGGACCGACGTATCCTGCTCGAGGAACGCCGGGGCCGGCCGGTGAACGGGCAGCTTCTTGTCCGTCACGATCTCGCCGAGGCCGTCCACGGGGCGGCCGACGACGTTGATGATGCGCCCCAGGCCCGCCTCGCCGACGGGAACCATGATCGGGGCGCCCGTGTCCTTGACGGGCATGCCGCGCACCAGGCCGTCGGTGACGTCCATCGCGATGCAGCGCACGACGTTGTCGCCAAGGTGCTGGGCCACCTCGATGATGAGGTTGTCCTCGGTGTCATCGATGGCCTTGTTCGTGATGGTGAGGGCCGTCAGGATGGTGGGAAGTTTTCCCTCTGCGAACTCCACGTCGACAACAGGCCCGATGACCTGTACCACGGTTCCGATGTTCATAACTCTCTCCTGTGAATGGCGTTTTCCTTTTTTGGGGATTCACGGCCGGCGCGCCTGCTTGCAAGGCGCCCCGGTTGATCAGCCGGCCTTGAGGGCCTCTGTGCCGCCCACGATGTCCATGAGCTCCATCGTGATGGCCGCCTGCCGCGCCTTGTTAAACTTGAGGGTCAGCGACCGGACCATCTCGTCGCAGTTGCTCGTGGCGTTGTCCATGGCCACCATGCGGGCGCCGTTCTCGCCGGCCGAGGTCTCCAGCAGCGCCCGGAAGATCAGGACGCGCAGGTACATCGGCAGAAGCTGGTCGAGCAGCACCTCGTCGGAGGGTTCGTAGATGTAATCGATCCGCTTGTCGATGTCCACGTCCTCGCCCCCGATGGAGGGAAGGGGCAGCAGCCGAACCACCTTGGGCTTCTGGACGCCCACGTTGTGGAACTCGCTGTAGATGAGGTACAGCTCGTCATACTCCTCGGCGATGAAGGCCGGGATGGCGTCCTCTCCGATGGCGATGGCGAGGCTCATGTCGAACCTCCGGAAGACGTCGGCGTGGGCGTTGACCACCTTCGCCTTCTTGCGGAAGTAGTCACGGGCCTTTCGTCCCACGGGAATGAGCGACAGCTCCTTGCCTTCCTTCCGCTTGGCCTGCATGAACTGCTCGGCGATCTTGATGAGGTTCGTGTTGAAGCTCCCGCAGAGCCCCCGGTCGGAGGTCATGAGGATGACCCGGATTCTCCGGGGGTCCCTAACCGCCAGAAGCGCGTGGGCCCTCGTGTCCACACGCAGGGCCAGGCTGTTCAGCACGTCCATGAACTTGATCGCGTAGGGGCGAAAGTTCTCCATCCGCTGCTGGGCGGACTTGAGCTTCGCCGCCGCGACCATGTTCATGGCGCGGGTGATCTGCTTGGTCTTCTGAACGGCGTTGATCTTTCGCTTGATGTCTCTCAGTGCGGCCATTCTCTGTCTCTCTTCCCGTACATTGCCGTCATCCGGATGGAGCCGCGGCACCGGCGGCTCCGGTGCCCGGCGTGGGCCTCCTCTCAGCGGACCCGATCAGCCCGCCACGAAGATTCCCTCAAACTCGGAGAGAGCGTCCTTCATCTTCTTCTCCAACTCGGGGCTGATGACCTTCTTGTCCTCGATCTCGCTCATGATCTCGGGGTACTTGCTCTTCACGTAGTTGAGGACCTCGGGCTCGTAGGCCTTGATTCGCTCGACGGGCAGCTTGTCTAAGTAGCCCTTGGAGCCGGCGAAGAGGACCAGGATCTCCTCGGAGAGGGACATGGGCTGGTACTGGGGCTGCTTCAGCAGCTCCACGAGCCGCACGCCGCGGTCGAGCTGGGCCTGGGTCGCCTTGTCCAGGTCGCTGCCGAACTGGGCGAAGGCGGCCATCTCGCGGTACTGGGCCAGGTCGAGCTTCAGGGTGCCGGCCACCTGCTTCATGGCCTTCACCTGGGCGGCGCCGCCGACGCGGGAAACGGAGAGGCCGACGTTGATGGCGGGCCGGATGCCCGAGTAGAAGAGGTTGGGCTCCAGGTAGACCTGGCCGTCGGTGATCGAAATGACGTTTGTCGGGATGTAGGCCGACACGTCGCCGGCCTGCGTCTCAATGACGGGCAGGGCCGTCAGCGAGCCTCCCTTGCCGTACTCCTCGCTCACGCGGGCGGCGCGCTCGAGAAGTCGGGAGTGGTTGTAGAAGATGTCGCCGGGGTAGGCCTCGCGTCCGGGGGGCCGCCTGAGCAGCAGCGAGATCTGGCGGTAGGCCACGGCCTGCTTGGACAGGTCGTCGTAGATGATCAGGGCGGACTGTCCGCGGTCGCGCCACCACTCGCCGATGGAGCAGCCGCAGTAGGCGGCGACGTACTGCAGGGTGGCGGGATCGCTCGCGCAGGCCGCGACGACGACGGTGTAATCCATGGCGCCGTTTCGTCTCAGGGCTTCCACGACCTGGGCCACGGTGGACTTCTTCTGGCCGATGGCCACGTAGATGCACTTGACGCCTTCCGTCTTCTGGCGGATGATGGCGTCGATGCCGATGGCGGTCTTGCCGATCTGGCGGTCGCCGATGATCAGCTCGCGCTGGCCCCGGCCGATGGGCGTCATGGCGTCGATGGCCTTGAGCCCCGTGTACAAGGGCTGGTTGACGGGCTGGCGGGCGATGACGCCGGGGGCGACCATCTCGATGCGGCGGAACTCCGTCGTCTCGATGGGTCCCTTGCCGTCCAGCGGGCGGCCCGTGCCGTCGATGACGCGGCCCAGGAGGGCGTCGCCGACGGGGACTTCCGCGATGCGGCCCGTGCGCTTGACGATGTCGCCTTCCTTGATGTGCGTGTCGTCGCCGAGGATGGCGACACCGACATTGTCGCGCTCGAGGTTCAGCACCATGCCCAGGATCCCGCCGGGGAACTCCAGCAGCTCCATGGCCATGGCGTTCTGGACGCCGTAGATGCGGGCGATACCGTCGCCGACGGACAGCACCGTGCCGGTTTCGCTGATATCCAGCTTCTTCTCATACTCCTTGATCTGCTTGGAGATGATCTGACTGATTTCCTCTGCCCTGATCGGTTCCATTCTCCTATCTCTCCTCTCCTAAGAGCTTCCTGATATTGCCCAGTTGTGCCTTGATGCTGCCGTCGTACAGGGTGTCCCCCACCCGGACGACGAGCCCCCCGATGAGCGAGGTGTCGTCCTCGACCGTCATTTCCACTTCCTTGCCCGTCATCTCGGCCACCCTCTGCTTCAGGGCCTGCTCCAACTCGGCGCTGAGCGGGTAGGCGGTCCGGACCGACACGCGGACCTTTTTCAGGGTCTTGTCCATGAGCTCCTTGAAGGCGTTCTCCACCTCCGCGAGCATCCCGATGCGCTGCTTGTCCACAAGCAGCCGAACGAAGTTGGCCGTCCGGTCGGACATCTTCACGAGGGCGAGCAGTTCCTCGACGACGGACTTCTTTGCTTTGAGCTCAAAGATTGGGTTGCCCAGGAACTCCTGCAGGTCCTTATTCTGCAGGACCATGGTCGAAAAGGAAGCCAGCTCCCGCCCGTAGTCCTCGATCTTTCTCTCCTCGACAGCGATGTCGAAGAACGCTCTCGCGTACCGCTTTGCCAGGTCGCTGCTGATCAATTTTTCTTCACCATCCTGTCAAGATATTCGCGAACCATGCCCTCATGGTCTTCTTTTGTGACCTTCTTCTTCAGGATGTCCTCGGCCATCCGGACGGCCAGCTCCGAGGCCTCGAGCCGCAGCTCGTTCTTCGCCTTCTTGAGCTCCTGGTCCATCCTCGCCTTGGCGTCTTCCTTCATCTTCTCGGCGGCGCGGCCGGCGTCGGCGATGATGCGCTTCTTCTCCTCCTCACCCTGCTGTCGGATCATCGCGGAGATGTTCTCGATCTCCTTCTCGGCCAGCTTGAGCTTGTCGTCGTATTCCCTGAACTTCTTCTCGGCCTCGGCCCTGACCACTTCGGCCTCCTCCAGGGACGCCTTGATGCCCTCGCGGCGGCCCGCAAAGAAGGTCTTCATCTTCTTCCACATCAGCTTGTAAAGGATGGCCATCAGCACGAGGAAGTTGGCGATTCTCCAACCGAAGTCGATGAGCTGGGCCCTGGTGTCCACGTGCTCCTCGCCACCGGCCGCCCAGGCCGCAGCGGAGACGAGCACGACCCCGAGACCCGTGAAAACGCCGAACCATTCGGACCTGCTCAAAAACAGCGTCTTCTCTCCCCGGTTCATTGGATGCTCCTTCCCAGGACCTTCTCGGCGATTTCGGAGGAGATCCTCAGGGATTGACTCCGCAGGAGTTCCCTCGCCGATGCCAGCTCCTTTTCCAGTTTCGCCTGGAACTCGCCCATCATCCCGGCGATCTCGCCCTTTGCCTTGTCCGTGATCGCCTTGGCTGCTTCGGAGCCCTCCTTGGCGAGATCCCCCTTCTGGCCCATGGCCTCCATCTTGGCGGACCGGATCTTCTCCTCGTACTCGGCCACGCGGCCGTCGATCGTCTCCTGGACGGTCTTCACCTCTTCCTGGGCCTTGTCCAGAATTTCTTTCCTTCGGTCCATGACCCGAAGGAGCGGTTTGTAGAGCACTTGGTTGAGGATCCAGATCAGGAGGAGGAAGTTGACAAGCTGGATGAATACTGTGGCATTGATATCGACCATCTATCTACCCTCTCTCTCGCTCTGACGAGCAGGCACAAAAAAACCGAGTGAACTCACGAATCCGCTCGGTTCGAAACGAAAAACAGCCCTTTCGGGTCCCGGACAGCAACCCGGAGCAAATATTCTTCCAAATAGCTAAAATAATTGGCGATTATCATGAAACGTCTCTTTGCTCCGTCCTGCTGAAACCGCGGTCTTCTAACCACAAACGCCCAAAATTGTCAAGCTTTTTTTCCCCGAAAGGCGGTGTTCACGCAGGTCCCCGGTGAAGCCCCGGAGGGGGGCCACCGTGCGGGTGCGCCCGGACGGGCAATACGGACGGTGGGAATGTTGCCGTTATTCCGCTTTTGGAGCGGCCCCCCCCTTTGCCATCTGGCAATTGCCTTCGAAGAGCCCCCCCTCGTGCACGACGAAAACGCCTGTCTTCACGTTGCCGAAGAGCTTGCCCGTGGCGTCGATCTCCGTCCGTTCACGGACCTCCACGGTCCCCCGGACGTCGCCCCCCACCATCAGGCTGTCGACCTGGATGTCTCCCTCGATCCGGCCTCCCTGCCCCACCACGAGAGTGCCCTTGCCGAGGATCTCGCCCTTGAACTTCCCGTCGAGCCTGACGGCGCCGGTAAAGATCAGCTTCCCCTCGAATTCCGTCCCTTCCCCGAGAAAGGCCTTGATTTCCACTTCTTTTTTCCCCTTGTTGATCATGAGAATCTCCTTCGGAGGGCTTAATGCACAAGGCTCAGGGCTTACGGCCGGGATGAAAAATCCCATCGCCTGAAGCCATCCGTCTTTCGCCTCAATTCTTCAGCCTTTGGCCCTTGGCCTTAAGCCTTTCGCCCCATGCCTCTGCAATCTACGATTGCAGCACATACCGGCGCATGCTTACGTTCATCAGCAGCCCCATGGCGGCCATCATCTTCACCATCGAGGAGCCCCCGTAGCTGAAGAACGGCAGCGGGATGCCCACGACGGGCAGGATGCCCAGGACCATGGCCACGTTGATGAAGACGCCCCAGAAGATCAGCATCGTCGCGCCGAAGGCGATGAGCGTCCCCAGGTAGTCCCGCGAGTGCTGGGCGATCTTGAGGCTCCAGAGGATCAGCGCCAGGAACAGCACGAGCACGAACAGGGCCCCCAGAAAGCCCCACTCCTCGGCAAAGACGGAAAAGACGAAGTCCGTCTGCTGCTCGGGCAGGAACTTCAGCTGGCTCTGGGTCCCCTTCAGGAATCCCTTGCCGAGGATGCCCCCGGAACCCACGGCGATGATCGACTGGATGATATGGTAGCCCGAGCCGAGAGGGTCGCGCTCCGGATACACGAAGGTCAGGACCCTTTCCCTCTGATACTCGGCCATGAAGTTCCAGCCCAGGGGGATGACGAGGAGCGCGGTGACGGCGAGCCCCAGGAGCGCCCTCCACCGGATCCCGATGAAAAGAACCATGGACCCGAAGAGGATCATGAGCATCAGGGCCGTTCCCAGGTCCGGCTGCTTTAATACCAGAGCGAAGGGCACCAGGACAACCAAAAAGGGCGTGACGAGTTCGCGGATTCCGTATTTGCCCTCGACCCGGTGATCGTTGAAATATTTCGACAGAGCCAGGATCAGCGTGATTTTGACGAGCTCCGACGGCTGCATGGTGAACCCGCCCACGTTGATCCACCGCTGGGACCCCTTCGTCACCGATCCCGCGACAAAAACGGCGATGAGCAGGACGATGGCCAGCGCGTGGGCCGCGTAGGCATACCGGGCAACCCAGCGGTAATCGACGGCAAAGGCCAGCGCCATGACGCCGATCCCCAGGACGACCCACCGGATCTGCTTGACATAGGGCTCCCCCGAGATGCCGTACCCCGCGCTGTAGAGGTTAAGAACCCCCATGCCCACGATGAGCGCGATGAACCCCACCAGCGTCCAGTCGAAATTGTAGATGAGCCGGCGGTCGATCTTCATGGCTTTCTCCCCGCGAAATAGGCCTCGAGGACTTTCCGGGCCACGGGCGCCGCCACCGACCCGCCGTGGCCCGAGTGCTCGGCCACGACGGCCACGACGATCTCCGGGTTGTCCCGGGGCGCAAAGCTCATGAAGAGGGCGTGGTCCCTGTACTCGTACGGGTAGGACGACCCGTCATCGCCCTCGCCCATGCCGATCACCTGGGCCGTCCCCGTCTTGCCGCAGACGTCCCTGCCGGCCACGCGGGACTGCCCCCCCGTGCCGCCCGGCTCGTTCACGACGCCCCACAGCGCTTTTCGCAGGAGTTGGATGTGCTCCCGGCTCACGGGGAGCACGGCCTTTTTCTCGGGGCGGAACTCCTCGATGATCTCCCCGTCATCGGTCTCGATGCGCTTGACGATTCTCGGGGTGAAGAACTCCCCGTTGCCGGCCACCGCCGCGTAGGCGTTGGCCAGCTGGATCGGGGTTGCCGTGTTGTAGCCCTGGCCGATGGAGATGGAAATCGTTTCGCCGGGCTGCCAGGGGATGCCGAAGCGCGCCAGCTTCCAGTCCTTCGTCGGGATGAGCCCCCGGCGCTCGCCCGCCATGGCGACCCCCGTGCGGGATCCCAGTCCGAAGGCCCGGGCGTACTCGGCCAGCCTGTCCACGCCCAGCAGCCTGCCCACGTTGTAGAAGTAGACGTCGCAGGACTCGACGATGGCCCGGTGCAGGTTCACCCGGCCGTGCCCGTGCCTTTTCCAGCAGCGGAAGGTGCGGGTGCCCATGTCGAAGTGCCCCGGGCAGTTGAAGGTCGTCTCCGGGGTGATGATGCCTTCCTCCAGGGCCGCCGCCGCCACGATGAGCTTGTACGTGGAGCCCGGGGGGTACTGGCCCGCAATGGCCCGGTTCTCCATGGGGTGGAGGGGATTCGAAGAGATCTTTTCCCAGACATCGGCGCTCACGCCCCGGTTGAACAGGTTGGGGTCGAATCCGGGACGGCTCACCAGCGCGAGCACGGAGCCGTCCCGCGGGTCGAGTGCCACGACGGCGCCGGCCCTGCCTTCCATCGCCGCCCAGGCCGCCTTCTGGAGCTGGGAGTCGATGGTCAGCAGGACCCGGTATCCCTGGGCGGGCTCGACACGGCCGAGGGTCTTGACCTTGCGGCCGACGACATTGACCTCGACCTGCTCACCGCCCGCCTTCCCCCGGATGAAGGGGTCGAGGGCCTTCTCCAGGCCGAACTTCCCGATGAAGTCGCCGCTCTTGTACCCGGCGGACCTGTCCCGCTCGAGCTCGTCGCGGCTCACCTCGCCGATATAGCCGATCACGTGCGCCATGCTCTCCCCGTAGTAGTATTCCCGGACGGGCATGACGTCGATGCCCACGCCCGGCAGCTCCAGGGAGTGGGTCTCGATGAGGGCGAGCTTCTCGCGGCTGACGTTGCGGTCGACCCGCAGCGGCGTGAAGGGCCGGCGGTTCTCGCGGATCGTCTCGTAATCCATGGGAAACGTCAGGCCCGCTTTCGCGTAGAGGGCCTCGAGCTTTTCCACGAGCCCCCTGAGGTCCTTGACGTCCTCGGGGAAAATGACCACATCGAACGACGGCCGGTTCTCGACAAGGACGACACCTCGTGCGTCGACGATGATCCCCCGCATGGCCTTCACCTCGCGGATGCGGATCCGGTTGTTCTCGGAGCGCTTGAGCAGGTCCTCACCCCTGATGATCTGGAGGTACCAGAGCCTCAGCACCAGCAGGCAGACGGCCGCCAGGATCACCCAGAAGAAGAGGGTGAACCGGTCGCGGAATTCGCCCGGATCGTGCCGGACGAGCCTATCGTGCTTCTCCGGCATGGATGTCGACCTCCAGGCGGTTGAACAGCGTGAACACGGCGGGGCTCAGGACGCCCGCGACGAGGGCCTGCGGCAGGGTTGTCCCCAGCAGGCTGTCCGACACATCGGTGCCGTAGATGAACCAGTACACGGCGAAAATGAAGAGCCCCTCCAGAAGCACGCAGAAGAAGACGTAGGCCATGATGAAGAGCATCCGCTCCCCGTAGATCCGCGGCGAAAGCAGGCCGGAGAGCACGAACAGCACGACGTAGACGAAGGTCGTCAGTCCCATGATCGTGCCCGACATGCAGTCGAGGAGAAACCCCAGGAGAAAGGCGAGCACCCCGCCCCGCAGCGTGTCGAGGTGGAATCCGGCCCACACCACCAGGATCAGGGAGACCTCGATGCCGATCCGGCCCCCGAAGACGAGGTCCAGCAGCGTCCGCTGGAGGACGACGAGCAGGACCGCGAAGAAGGGAAGAACCACAAAATAGGCCATGGGGAAACAGTTCGTTAGTTTGTCAGTTTCAGCAAATAAAGATTCAACTGGTTCTATTCGTTCTACTGGTTCGGGGAAAAACGGTTCGTTAGTTCGTTGGTCGGTTAGTTCAAAGATGAGTTCATCCATGAACCAATTGAACCAACGCACCAATGGAACCGGGGAACCGTCTCTATTCTTTCTCCGTCTGCAGCACCAGCACTTCCTCGATCTTCGAGAAATCCACCGACGGGGCGACCTCGATCGTCTGGAAAAGCCCGGGGTCCCTCCTGTCGGCACGGACGACGGTCCCCAGCATGAGCCCCTTCGGGAATATCCCCCCGAGACCGGAGGTGACGACCGCCTCCCCGACCCTGACCTCCTCGGTGCGCTGGACGTATTTCAGGCGCGAGAGCCGGTGCCCGCCGCCCTGGAGGATCCCCTGGGCACGGCTTCCCTGGACGAGGGCGTCGATGTTGCTGTTGTAGTCGGTCACCAGTAGAATCTTCGCATAATTCCAGGAGGTCTCGATGACCCGACCCACGACGCCGTCCGGCGAGATCACGGGCAGGCCGTCCTTGACGCCGTCGTGCCCCCCCCGGTTGATCAGGATCGTGCGGAAGGGCGACGAGCCCTCGTTGCCCACGACACGGGCCGCAATCGACGGGTAGACGGTGCTTTCCTCGAGGGCAAGCACCTTCCTGAGCCGGTTACCCTCGAGAGACATCTCCCGGTAGTAGTTCACCTCGCCCTGAAGGGCGGCGATCTTCTTGCGCAGTTCCCGGTTTTCCTCCTCGAGCCCCACGAGAAACAGGTAGCGCTTCCACGTCACGCCCAGGGAACTCACGCCCGCATGGATCGCCCGCTCGACGGGGGCGGTCACCTCGAAGACGAGTTTCTTCACGAACCCCGGGCTTCCCGGGCGTCTCAGGCTCTGGGACAGGATGACGAGGGAGACGGCGATCAGGATGAAGGCTACGATGACGGCGAGATACTTCTTGGACAACAACGATCCTCACCTGCTCTGACGTGGAAGAGGCGGGGCCCCGCACCCCGGCCCTTCGCTGCCCGGGCGCCGGTCCCGCCGACCGTGCCTCCGGGGCGCGGGACGGCTCCGGCAGCCGGCTCACAGCTGAATGGCGACCCCCCGGAGAAGTTCCAGCTCGTCCAGGGCGATGCCGGACCCGCGGGCCACCGTGGACAGGGGGTCGTCGGCCACGCCGACGGGCAGGCCTGTCTCCTCCCGGAGCAGCACGTCGAGATTACGGAGCAGGGCGCCGCCGCCGGTGAGCATGATGCCCCGGTCGACGATGTCGCCCGCCAGCTCCGGCGGCATCTGTTCCAGGGCGTCGCGGATCGTGTCGACGATGATGCTGACCGGCTCCGCGATGGCCTCCCGGGCCTCCTCCGAATTGATCTCGATGATCTTCGGAATGCCGGAAATGAGGTCCCGGCCCTTGACCTCGACGGTCTTGAGCTCCTCGTCCGGATAGGCGCAGCCGATCGTGGTCTTGATCATTTCGGCCGTTCTCTCGCCGATGAGAAGGCTGTATTTTCGCTTCAGGTACTGTACGATGGCCTCGTCCATCTTGTCGCCGGCGATGCGGACCGACTTGGCGTAGACGATGCCCGAGAGACTGATCACGGCCACTTCCGTCGTTCCGCCCCCGATGTCGACGACCATGGAGCTCACGGGCTCCTTGATGGGCAGGCCCGCGCCGATCGCCGACGCCATGGGCTCCTCGATGAGGTAGACCTCGCGGGCCCCCGCCGACTCCGCCGTCTCCTTGACGGCCCTGCGCTCGACCTGGGTAACCCCCGAGGGGATGGATACGATGATGCGGGGACGGATGAGGGTCCGGCGGTTGTGCACGCTCTGGATGAAATGGCGGAGCATGGCTTCGGTGATGTCGAAATCGGCGATCACGCCGCCCTTCATGGGCCGTATGGCCTCGATGTTGCCCGGCGTCTTGCCGAGCATGAGCTTGGCCTCGGCGCCGACGGCAAGCACCTTCTTGATGCCCCGGGCGTCGCGGTGAACTGCGACGACGGAGGGCTCGCGAAGGACGATGCCTTTCCCCCTGACGTAGACGAGCGTGTTGGCCGTTCCGAGATCGACGGCGAGGTCGTTCGAAAATTTCCCGAGAATGAAATCGAACAGCAAGGTGTTTCCTCCCGATGTTGCTGAAAAATCGCCGGCTCACCCCGCCGATTTCCCGTTGGAAAGGTGTCATATACAGTATTTGCACAGGCGAATCAATGCCTTTTTGACAAAAAAGATTGCATTTTCCCCTCAATTATAATAGGGATTTTCCCTTACATCGACACCCGAGGGGCACCCTATGCTTCAATTCATGAGAAAACACGCCCAGAGCTGGCTGATCAAGGTCCTGCTGGGCCTGATCATCGTCGTCTTCGTCCTCTACTTCGGCTCGACGCGCTGGCGCGAGCCCGCGGAGGCCGTCGTGACGGTGGGCGATCGGGTCATCGCCTTCGGCGACTACCGCAAGGAGTACCAGAACCTCCTGGACATGTACCGCCAGCGGCTCGGCGCCAATCTCACGGAAGACGTTGTCAAGAGCCTCAACCTCAAGCAGCAGGCCCTGGACAATCTCGTCAACCAGGCGGTCCTCATGATGAAGGCGGAGGAGATGGGGATCCGCGTGAGCGACGAGGAGGTGCGCGCCGTCATCGCCATGCAGCCCGCCTTCCAGCGCGACGGGGTCTTCGACGCCAGGCGGTACGAGCAGCTGCTGCGGTACCAGCGGATGAGCCCCGAGGAGTTCGAGGCGCTGCAGAAAAAGTCCCTCATGACGGCCAAGCTCCAGGACATCTTCCGCCAGGGCGTGAAGGTCTCCGAGCAGGAGATGCAGGACATTCACCGCATGCAGTCCGAGCGCATCAACGTGGAGCTCTTCAAGCTGCCCGCCCGGGCATGCCGGGGCAAGGTGAGCGCCGCGAGGGAGGACCTGGAAAAATACTACGCCGACCGCAAGGATGACTTCCGCGTCCCGGCGCGGGCGCAGGTGAAGATCCTCTCCTTCCCCGCGGAGAGCTACGCCGGCAAGGTCGACGTGTCGGCCGAGGAGATCCGAAGCGCCTACGAGGCCAACAAGGGAAAGATGCCGCCCGTGAAGGGGCAGCCCCCGCCGCTGGACGCGGTCAAGGGACGGATCGCCGAGGAACTCCGCCTGCAGAAGGCGATGGGCGTCGCCGCCGAGAGCGCCAAGAAGGCCCACGACACGATCTACCAGGAGGAGAATTTCGACGCCTATGCGGCGAAGAACGGGCTGCGCGTCCAGGAGACGGGCTTCTTCTCGGCCCGGGAACTGCCGGCCGAACTGAGGCAGGTCCGGGACGTGGAAAACCAGATATTCAACACCCGCACGGGCGAGATCACCCCCGTCCTCTCATCGCCCCGGGCGCACTACGTCATCCGGGTGACGGCGAGGAAAGACGCCGTCACACCCCCCTTCGACGAGGTGCGAAAGGACGTCGAGGAGCGATGGGCCGCAGGCGAGGCGCAGAAGATCTGCCGCAAGGAGGCCGAGGCGGCGCTGGAGCGGATCCGCAAGGGCGAGGACTTCCGGGCCGTGGCCAGGGAAAAGGGAGCGGAGATCGTGGAAACGGGTCTCTTCGCGCCGGGCGCCGAGATTCCCAAGGCGGGCTCGTCGCAGGAGTTGATCAACGCCGTCTTCCAGCTTTCCGAGAAGACGCCCTACCCCTCCGAGGTCTACGCCACGGGCGACGGCACACTTGTCATCCCGCGGTTCAAGGAGCGAAAGCGCGTCGAGGACGGTTCCTGGGAAAAGCAGAAGGACATCCTGAAGGTCATCCTGCTGCGTGCCAAGGAGGCCGAATACTTCCAGGCCTGGCTCAAGGAGACCCGCGAGACGATGGAAAAGAACGGCAAGATCAAGATGAGCGAGAACGCGCAAAAACTATAAAACGGTCTATTCGGTCCATCCCGTCAGAAAAGGAAAGGATCGTGGAAATCGATTCCGCGATCCTTTTCAATTTTCTGCTCCCGATGCCCTTTTCTTTCCTCACCACCAGTACGGCCGGCCCCAGGGGCCCCAGGGACGCCACGGGTAGGGCGGCCCCCAGTACCAGGGATCGTAATAGTAGGGCGGGTACCGAACTCTCTGCTCCCAGAGCTTCACTTCCCTTGCCCGCACGACGGGGTAGACATAGCGGATCTCGCCGATGGGGTGCGTCTCGCTGCCGGCGACTTCGCCCCCCACCGTGACCTCCCTTCCCTTTTGAAACAGGTCCGGATCGAGAAACCTGTCCACGATGACGATGAACCGCCCCTCGGAGCGGTCGAGGTCCGTCGGGCGACTCTGGAAGTCGAGCGCCGTCTGCATGACCTTGAGGACCGTCGAGTCCTGCCGGTTTGCCGTCTCGATGACGAGGCCGCCCCAGATCACGACGGCCCCCCTGAACGTGTCCGGGTCCTTCCGGATCTCGGCAAAGGACGCACTCGCCCCGGCCTCCCGGCGGATCTCCTGCGACAGGGGCGCACAGGCCGCAAGGCCGGCCAGGACAACACAGGGCAGAAGCCGGATTGCTTTCTTCATCTCCATATGCCGAACCCGATGCCGAACTGGACCGCCGGGCCCGATCCGGTTCCGGCGTAATCATCCTCGGCTTTCCACAGGTGCGTCTCCCTCTCGAGCAGCGCGGGGACGGTGTAGGGCCTTCCGCCGATCGTGATCACCCTGCCCCCCTGGACGACACCGCCCACCGTGATTTTCCTGCCCTTTTCATAGATGAGGGGATCGGCAAAGCGTGGGTACACCACGAGGAAGCGGCCCTGGGGCGCCGCCCGGTGATCCGGCTGCTGCCGGTCACCCAGGGGAAGCTGAAGCACCTGCACCAAGGTTTCGTTTTCCTTCGCGACGGTCTCGATGATCTGCCCGCCGAGGATGACCACAGCCCCCCGGAACCGGTCGGGCTGTGTCATCAGATCCGGAAAGGCGATCTTCCCGTCGGCTTCCCGGGTGATCTGGTTCGAGAGAACGGGGGCGCATCCGGACAGGAGAACGGAAACAAGCACGGCCAGGATCAGTCTGTTCGCCATGAGGAACCCCCGGCAGGACGATGATGACGATGTAATGATTCTAGGTCATTCCGCCCCGTTGGGCAAACACAAAATGGCCGGCCTCCACATCCGGGTCCCCGGAGCGGCCTGAAAAAACCCTTGTGCTGATCGGTTCAAAGAGTGTAAATTGTCACGTGCGTTGCATACCCTGCCGGACGACGGCGGACGCGAAGAGACCTGACACGGCGATCATGCGGCTCAAAGCACTCATCCTGGCGGTTCTTCTGTCCCTTGCGGCCCTCGATCCCTCCTTCGCGCAGACCGAATACCGCTGCGTGCCGGCAGCCAGGGCCCCTGCCGGCGTGGGCACCGTGATCGGCCGGATGCTCGTGCACACGGTGAAGCCCGGCGAGACGCTCCTTGACATTGCGAGAACATACGGTCTGGGATTTTCAGAACTGAAGGCCTTTCACCCCGGCCGGGACCCCTGGCTGCTCGAGGAGGGGAGCAGGCTTCAGGTCCCCGCGCTCTGGATCGTGCCCGCGACGAAACACCGGGGCATCGCGGTCAACGTCCCCGAGATGCGCCTCTACCGCTTTCACGCGAAGAAGGGGACCGTCGTGACCTATCCGGTCACGGTGGGCGGGGAGGAGACGCAGACGCCGCTGGGCACATACCGGGTCGTTGAAAAAGAAGAAGATCCCGAGTGGAACATCCCCCCGAAGCTCAGGTACAAGTACAACACGAAGATCATGCCCGCCGGGCCGGACAACCCGATCGGCAAGTACTGGCTGGGTTTGTCCGCCCGGGGCTACGGCATCCACGGCACGGACAACCCCTGGAGCGTGGGCCGCATCCTCAGCAACGGCTGCATCCGGATGTACCCGGAGGACATCGAGAAGCTCTACCCCGACGTGCCGAAGGGCACGGTCGTGGAGATCCTGTATGAACCCGTCAAGTTCGGACTGCGCGGCAGCGTGCTCTTCGTGGAGGTCCACGAGGACCCCTACGGCTTCATCGAGGACATGGGACAGCACGCCCGCCTGGTCGCCCGGAAGAAGGGCATCGAGGCCTGCGCGGACTGGGACAAGGTGGACGAGGCGATCGAATTGAAAAACGGCGTCCCCGTTCCGGTGGGCGTCCTGCCGAAGGGAGGTGGTGGGAAGAAGGCGGCCCGTAGCAGATCGTGAGGGGGCAGAACCTTTCAATCCTATATAAAGGAGGTATGAAGGATGAAGTCACGGTTTATCATTTTCACGGTGCTGGTCTTTGCTGCAGCGCTCTTCACGGGCTGCGCCACGACGGGGGACCTCGACAAGGTCAACGCGAGGCTCAACGAGCTCTCAACGAAAGTGGACCAGGCCCAGATGAAGGCCGACCAGGCCTCCCGGGACGCGGCGGCGGCCAAGGCCGGCGTGGCAGACGCCTCGCGGCAGGCCGCGCAGGCCAACGAGGCGGCGGCGAAGGCCGAGGCGGCGGCAGCCCGCGCTGAATCGGCGGCCAAACTCGCCGAGGACAACGCGAAGAAGTCCGAGGCGATCTTCATGAAGTCGATGAAGAAGTAGCATGACAGATTGCCGGCGCGAACGTGCCGGCAGGCGCAAGCGAAAAGGCGGCGCCGGTAGACCCGACGCCGCCTTTTTTCTTTCTTCTCTTGCCGCTCTTCCTAACTTCCTGTCTTCCTAACTTCCTGCCGTGTCACGGCCTGATCTCCACCGGCGTCCAGACGGACACGAGGTCCCAGAGCTCTTCCATCTCGCGGTTGGTCAGGGCGATGCAGCCGTTGGTCCAGTTGAAGAGATACTGCACGTCGCCCATCCAGAGCTTGTCCTCCTTCATGCCGTGGATCATGATGCTGCCTCCCGGTGAAACCCCGAGCGAGCGCGCCCGCTCCACGTCGTCCGGATTCGGGTAGGAAAGATGGAGGGCCCGGTGGTAGACGCTGTTTCGGACCTTGTAGTCGATGAAGTAGACGCCCTCGGGGGTCCTGTTGTCGCCCTGCCGCACCTTGGGACCGACGGGGTCGCGCCCCAGGGCGATCCGGTAGGATTTGATCTCCTGTTCCTGTCGGAAGAGCGTGAGGGTCCGCCTGGATTTCTCGATGACGATGCGGTCCGCCGGTCCCGCCGGCGGGGGGGATGCCTGCGAAAGAGACGCGACGGGCGACGGGGCGGAGTCCGCGGAAGCGGCGGCGGGGGCGGCCGGCGGGAAGAAAAGCGCCGAGGCGGCAACCAGGACCGCAAGCAGGCTGAACCGGGAGATGGCAAGGCGGACAATCATCTTGTACGGACCTGTCGATTCCGTCGCTTTCTATCACGATTCCTTCAACCGTGCAAGATGCCTGCCGGGACGGTTTTCTATCCCAGCAGCTTGTTCTGGATGGCGTACATGGTGATCTCGGCGTTCGTGGTGAACTGCATCTTCTCCAGGATATGGCGCCGGTAGGTGCTGATCGTCTTGACGCTCAGGCACAGCTCGTCGGCGATCTGCGTCACCGTCTTTCCCGAGGCGATGAGGAGCATGACCTGGTACTCGCGGTCCGAGAGCTTCTCGTGGGGAACCTTGTCCGCGTCGCCGTGCAGGAAGTAGGTGAGCTTTTCCGCGAGGGCCTCGGTGACGTAGCGGCCGCCCTGGGAGACCTTGCGGATGGCCGAGATGAGCTCCTTGGGGGTGCTCGCCTTGGTGAGGTAGCCCGAGGCGCCGTCCCGGAAGGCCCGCACGGCGTACTGCTCCTCGGGGTAGATGCTCAGGATCATGACGGGCAGGTGCGGCTTCCGGCTCCTGAGCTCCTTGAGGATCTCGAGCCCGCTGCGGCCCGGCATCGAGATGTCCAGCAGGATGAGCTCGAAGTCCTTCTTCTGGATCAGATCGAGAACCTCCTGGCCGTTACCGGCCTCCCCGGTGACGTCCATGTCCGGCTGGCTCGTGAGGATCTTCTTGTACCCCTCGCGCACGATGGGGTGATCATCGGCGATCAGGATTCGGATCTTTTTCATGGCCCTTCCCTTTCCCCGTGAGCGGTATGCTGACCTTGACCGTCGTCCCCTGCCCCTTCCTTCCGGAGATGAGGGCCTCGCCTCCCCAGTGATAGGCGCGCTCACGGATCCCCAGCAGGCCGTAGGAGTTCGGTTTGGCGAGCTGTTCTTGCGTGATCCCCCTGCCGTTGTCCCGGACGACCAGTTCGACCCGGTCGGCGCCCTGCCTGAGATTGACGGTCACCCGGCTTGCCTCGGCGTGACGCGAGATGTTCGTGAACGTCTCCTGGACGATCCGGTAGATCGAAAAGGACAGGTCCGCGTCCAGCGTCAGCTCCTCGGGGGAGATGGAGACGCCGCACCGGATGCCAGTGCGTTTCTGGAAATCGGCGGCCAGCCAGTCGATCGCCACGGCCAGCCCCAGGTGATCGAGCATCCCGGGCCGAAGGTCCATGTAGATCCGCTTGACCGTCTGCATGGTCATTTCGACGAGATGGATCGAGTCCTCGGCCCGCTTCGTGAGGTCCGCCTGGCCCGGCGGCACGCTGTTCAGGAGGAGCACCAGGTCCGTGTTCAGCGCCGTGAGAAGCTGCCCCAGCTCGTCGTGCAGGTCGCGGGCGATGCGGGTGCGCTCCTTCTCCCGGGCCGACTCGAGGTGGGCCGAGAGGTTGCGGAGGCGCTCACGCGACTGCTCCACCTCCGTCTTGGCGCGCTTGAGGTCCGTGATGTCCTGGTAGGTGATGACGATATTGCCCTCCTTGAGGCTCTCGCCGATCCGGGAGGCCGTGATCATGCAGTCCACGTCGGTCCCGTCCTCGCGGCGGCACGTGAACTCCATCTGGAAGGTCCGGTGCTTCTCCAGGGCCCCGTAGAGAACCCGCGCGATCTCCTCGTAGTCCGCGTCGGAACGGTAGAAGAGGCGGACGCTCTTGCCGATGACATCCTGGGCATTCCGGCCGAACACGGTCTGGACTCCGTCGTTGGCGAAGATGATCCGGCGGTCCTGCAGGCCGATGACGGCGTGCGGGATCGCCTCCAGGATGGAGGCCTCGAGCGCCTCGAGGGCCTCGAGGCGGTTGCGCGCCTCGATCGTCTCTGTGATGTTCATGGAATTGCCCAGGACGGCGCGCGCCCCCCGGTAGGGGATGAAGGCCACCGTCTCCATGATCCACCGGATATGCCCGTCCTTCGTGACAATGCGGAACTCGTGGGGCGAGGTGCGCCTGCCGCGCAGCATCTCGCGGGCCTGCTTGCGCACCTTGACGCGGTCCTCGGGGTGCACGAGGCCCATGGAGCTCATGCCCGCCAGCTCCGCGGCATCGTAGCCCGCAAAGGCCGCGGCGTGATGATTGACGTACTGGAACTTGCCGTCCTGGACGACGTAGACGCCGGCCTGCGAACTCGAGGCGAAGAGCTTGTAGGACTCCTCCGCACGCCTCCGGTCCGTGATGTCCTCGTAGACGATGACGATGCGCTTCTCCTGCAGGGTGTCGCCGATGCGCGAGGCGCTGATCAGGGCCTCGAAGGGGCTGCCGTCGCGGCGCCGGCAGGTGAACTCGAGACTGAAGGTGCGCTGGCGCTCCAGGTTCGAGTAGAGCACCTTGGCGATCTCCTTGAACCCCTCCTCCGTGGGGTAGAGCAGCCGGGTGGAGCGGCCGATGAGCTCGGAGGCCTTCCTCCCGAAAACGCTCTCGACGCCGTTGTTGGCGAAGATGATCCGCCGGTTTCGAAGCCCGATGACGGCGTTGGGGATCGCATCCAGGATGGAGGCCTCGAGAGCCTCCAGCTCCGCCAGCTTGGTCCGCGCTGCGACCTGCCGGGTCACGTCCATGGAGTTGCCCAGCACGGCCCGCTTCCGCCGGTAGTGTATGGGCGTGACCGTCTCGGCGATCCAACGCAGATCCCCGTTCTTGCCGATCGTCATGAACTCGTAGGGGTGCGAGCGCTTGCCCTTGAGCATGGCGATGGCATTCTTGCGGACCCGCTCTCGATGATCGGGATGGACGAGGGTCATGGAGGACATCCCGATGAGCTCGTTGCGGTTGTACCCCCAGTAACGGGCCGCGTGCGCGTTGACGAACCGGAACTTGCCGTCCTGCAGGACGTAGATGCCCGCTCGCGAGGAGCGCTCCAGGCTGCGATAGAGCCCCTCCTCGAAAAGGCAGTCCGTCTCGGAGCGCTTCATCTCGTCGATCTGCTTGCGCAGATCGGCCAGTTGCGTGATCAGCTTCTTTTTCGAATCGGTCCGTGGCATTCGTCACTTTCGCCCGTGTCAGGTCGGCGCCCCGGGGCCTTGCGTTCCGTCCTGGTCCGGAGAAGGTGTAATACGAACCACCCGACTTGTCAATTCTTTCCCACGCGGGGAGGCCCCGGTTCCGGGGGCGAAACGGCGCCCGCGGCAACACCGCCCGAACCACGCACCCGACGTCAGAAAAGGCTCCCGTCCGGCCTTTCCGGGAGCCATCAGACATTGTCCGATGCTCCCCTGCGCCGGCGTCTGAGAGCGGACACCGATGATTGTCCGACCCCAATTTCAGACGGTCGCTGATTTTTTTCAGGACGCCCTTCGATTACAGTGGCTTCCGTCGATTCCTAGTCAGTCATGTCGTCTTCTGCAACACGTCACTGACTATCTCCTTGACATTCGTTTGCGGGCGGGGGCTGCCTCCCGCCCGCGAGCGGATGGAGAAGATCGAAGGACCCGGCGGCACCCGGTTCGGCCCGGACGGCGCGGCGCTTGGCGCGGGAAGGCCCATCGAAGCAACCGGAGCCAGGCGTCCTGGCTTTCCCTTCCCCTCCGCAACGAGACAGCCTCGGCAGGAAGGCCTCGCCGGTTCCCTCCGCAGATGTTCTTTCCTGCCGGGCAAGCCATCGGCCTATCCACCCGGCCCCGTCATCCCGATTCTCCTCCCTCTTGGCGCAAAAGGCCGCTCGATCAATCCAGGTTCAAGGGGGGGGCGGTGTCCAGGCATGCCGATCCGCGTCCGGCGAGGCCAAAAAAAAGGGCCGCGTCCCGGACGTTGCCCTTCTGGTTGGCCTGGTGGAGCTGAGGGGAGTCGAACCCCTGGCCTCTTGAATGCCATTCAAGCGCTCTCCCAACTGAGCTACAGCCCCTTTTCCTGAAAAAAGAGAACTTCGTTTAGCACACGCATCTTGGCGTTGTCAAATACAATTTTCTTGACTTTGAAGGCCCTGAATTGTTAATCGAAACCCACGGCCGGAGTGGTGAAACTGGTAGACGCAGGGGACTCAAAATCCCCCGCCCCCTGGGGGCGTGACGGTTCGATTCCGTCCTCCGGCACCAGGAAACGAAACCCCCATTCCGCCGCGTTTACGGAATGGGGGTTCTTCGTGGAGGAACCTCTACGGTCCATTCAGTCCATTCAATCGATTCGTGATCCGGCCTGTCCTGTCTCCTCGTCTTTTCGTCCCGAGACCCTGCCCCTGAGCCCTGTCAGTTACCGGCCCTTCTCTTCGGCACCCGGTCCCAGGCGTCCTTGTAGAGCCGGCCGATGCAGAGCAGCAGCCCCAGGAAGAACAGCCCCAGCATGAACGTCGGCGGCGTGTGGAGCATCTCGTCGATCAGGTAGCCCACGTACAGGAAGAGCATCGAGGCGATCACCATCGCAAAACCCCAGGCCCCGATCACCAGAACATGCGAGAAATCGATCTGCCGCGGTCTTGCTTTCACTTGCGCTGCCATGATCCCTGCCTCCTGATCCGTCTCTTCTCCCTTACGCCTTTCGACTTTCGCCTTTTGCCTGCCCTTAACCTCTACATCATGTTCTTCACGATCTCGGCCACGGGGTTCGTGAACAGGGCCACCAGCAGGGCATACATCGCGAAGCTGCCTACGGCCTCGCTCATGTAGATCTTCTCGTAGCGCTGCTTGAGGGAAAGAATGCAAAGCCCGCCGATTACGACGACGCCCACGTGGAAGTAGGGGAAGTTGTCGGCGCCGGCCGCCATGTACTCGGCAAAGCTGAAGGTTGCCGTGATCAGGACGATGGCCGCGGTGAGAATCAGGGTGGAAAGCGTCTTTTTCATTTCGAGGTCCTCCTGTCTTATTTATTGCCCTGGGGCTGAGGGCTCAGGGAAATCGGATCTTCTTCTTTTTTGCCTTACGCCTTTTGCCTCATGTTTGCCTTTACCTATAGGAAGGAACGTGCCAGGATGCGGGGGAAAAGGAAAATATTCTGCATGTTATGGATATGACAGGAGATTCGTCTGAGCAAGAGACCGAATGCCGGACCTTCCGGCGACCCGGAAACGGCCTTCTTTTGAAAGAAATGTTCAACGGGGTTTAACGAAACGAGATATGGCCGGGCGATTCCGATGCCTCCGCCGGTGGGCCGCGCCGGGTCCGCGACCTGTCCGCAACGGCGGATCGACGGCCGTTCTTCCATCGCGAACCCTGGACGAAACCGGCGTCCGGCGTTCGCGACGGGGCCCCGGCCTCAGGCGGCCTTTTCGAGCAGCTCGATGCCCCTGCGGATGCGGCGCAGCGACTCCTCGCGGCCGAAGATGTCGGCCAGCTCAACGCCGCCTCCCGGCGTGAACTGCTTGCCCGACAGGGCCGTGCGCAGCGGCCATAGGACGACGCCGCTCTTGACGCCTTTCCGCTCGATGAGGGCGAAGATCTCCCGGTGAAGCGTTCCGTGATCCCAGGGCTCGATGGTCTCCAGCAGGGGCAGCAGGGCCCGGAGGCTCTCGAGCGAGATCTTCTCGTCGGTCTTCATCTTCCTGCTGACGTAGAGCGCCGGTGGATACTCGGGCAGCGTGTCGATGAAGTCGAGCTGTCCCGGGATGTCGGAGAGCTTCTCCGTGCGTTCGTGCAGCACGCGGCTCACCTTGACCAGGTCGAGATCCTCCCGCCGGACGGCCTTGCGGATCCAGGGCAGCGCGGCCTCGTGGAACCTCTCGAGCGGCATCTCCCGGATGAACTGGCCGTTGAGCCAGGTGAGCTTGTGGACGTCGAAGATGGCGGGGGAACGGCTGATCCCGGAGAGGTCGAAGGCCTCGACGAGCTCCTCGAGGGTGAACTTCTCGCGCTCCGTTCCCGGGTTCCAGCCCAGCAGAGCGATGTAGTTGACGATGGCCTCCTTGAGGTAGCCCTTTTCGATGAAGTCGGCGTAGGAGGCGTCCCCGTCGCGCTTGGAGAGCTTGTGCTGGGCGTCCCGCATCACCTGCGAGCAGTGGACGTAGTGGGGGATTTTCCAGCCGAAGGCCTGGTAGAGCAGGTTGTACTTCGGCGTCGAGCTCAGGTACTCGTTGCCGCGGATCACGTGGCTGATCTCCATGAGGTGGTCGTCCACCACGTTGGCGAAGTTGTACGTGGGCATTCCGTCGGACTTGACGAGCACCTGGTCGTCGAGGGTCGTGTTCTCGACGGTGATGGCGCCGAAGACCTCGTCCTCGAAGGTGGTCGAGCCCATGGCGGGGATGCTCTGCCTGACCACGCGGGGGATGCCCGCGTCGAGCTTCTGCCTGATCTCCTCCTTCGAGAGCTTCTTGCAGTGGCCGTCATAGCGGAAAGGCAGCTTGCGCAGCTGCAGGTTCGTTCGAAGCTGCTCGAGGCGCTCCTTGTCGCAGAAGCAGTAGTAGGCCACGCCCTTCTCGATCAGCTCCTCGGCGTATTTCCTGTAGATGGCCTTGCGCTCGTGCTGGATGTAGGGGCCGTAGGGGCCGCCCTTGTCAGGCCCCTCGTCCCAGATGAGCCCCGTCTCCTCGAGGGTGCGGTAGATCAGTTCCACGGCGCCTTCCACGATGCGCTCCTGGTCCGTGTCCTCGATCCGGAGGATGAAGTCCCCGCCGTTCTTCTTCGCCCAGAGGTAGGCGTAGAGGGCCGTCCGGAGGTTCCCCACGTGCATGTAGCCCGTCGGGCTGGGTGCAAAACGCGTCCTGACTCTCATGGTGCACCTTCCGCAAAAAAAAACCGGATGCCGGAGCGTATCCGGCATCCCTCGGGTTCGGTCTTCAGGCGGCAGCGCCTCCGCGGGTTTCCGGAAGCGCCCGCCCTGCGAAACCGTATAGAATATCCAGCCGTCCCTGTCAATCGGAACCTTGCCCCGGACTGCCCGCCCGGCGCCTCCCGTCCTAGCAGGGTGTTGAAAATCTGACTTCTTTTTCTCGTTTGTTCTTTTTTTGCGGGTCAAACGAGTGTGCTGATGGCTTAAACTGTATTTTTTGCTCTTTCACATGGCTGATTCATAGGGCCTCAGCT
>Ga0255343_1000195_pt1 | contig 109008 bp, 107 predicted proteins | sample wastewater_treat_4_FD_192413 | JGI IMG/M metagenome (GOLD analysis project Ga0255343, IMG submission 192413) | Wastewater microbial communities from Lulu Island WWTP, Vancouver, Canada - plant16 | ecosystem: Engineered > WWTP > Wastewater > Unclassified | place: Canada: Vancouver, British... | reverse complement strand
CCTTTACGAGTTTGTCGACGACGATTTATCGGACTACGACCCTAGTTCGTCTGACGATTATCAATTGTCTGACGACAAAATTATCGATAAATCAGCCGAAACCCAAGGGCCGTCATTGGCCGCTCACGGGTTTAAGGCCAAGCTGTTTTGTGTTAAGAAAATTGATAAAAAAGGTACCTATAAAAACGTTGATTGCCAGACAGCCGATGCCCTGTTTTTGGCCGTTGGCGGAGCAGATAAAACATTAGCTAAAGATCAGCTAAAGTATAAAGTTGTTATGCCCGAATCGAAAGTGCGTTTTTCTGAAGCAACTGGCTGTACGAACAAAAAACTCCAATTTGGCTCTCAAGAAATAAACTGGTGCGCGGTTGTCTTCAAAGAGAAGAGCATGGTAAATTCGCTTAAAGATTCTTTTCAGAATCGGGTTAGACAAATCTTTTCAAGAATAAACAAGACTCGTTATATCGATTTAGCACCTACCAGAGTAAAAAACCTGACAAAAAATAAATCGGACATTAAAAACAAACAATACGCAGTTGTGGCTAAAAAAAGAGGTTACGCCAGTACGATTATCTCGAGAGGTAGTATGAAATTTGACACCGATTCGGCAAAGGTCGAAAAATTGATTACCCTATCTAAAAAAACGGGTTGTAAAACGCTCGGTAGTTCTAAGAATATCGATGAATGCGTGTCTGGTTCGGTTAAAACTTCCAGCAAGCCCTATAATTCTATAGACGATAGCGCAGCTCAAAAGCTCCTGCTAGGCCAAGCCAAAACCAAGCAAAGGTAATTAATACAAATTTGCCAAAGAGCGTAAGCAAGAACGCAAAGACTTAGTTAAAACAAGCGGGTGGTACGGCAGCGAGGCGTTGTTGACAAAGTACTTGTTATACTACCGTATACTCTTTTAATCTTAATTACCGAGTTTTTTCGGCAAAATAGAATTTAATAGGCGTACCTTCAAAACCAAAACTCTCGCGCATTTGCCTATCCAGGTATCTTTTATAGCTCCAATGTAAAAATCTTGTGTTTTTACCAAAAACCCTAAAAGTCGGTGTTGAGTCGTCGGTTTGAGTGATGTAGTTTAGCTTAGGTTGAGTATTTTTAAGTCCTGCCGGAGGGTGGGAAGCTAAACACTTGCCCAGCCACTCATTTAGTTGACTGGTTTTTATTCTTTTTGAACGTTGGCTTTTAATTTCGAGAATCAAATCGAATATTTTGATAACGTTTTGGCCGGTTATTGAGCTGGTAAAAATTAGAGGAGCCCACGGGATAAAGTCAAACTCATTGCGGATAATTGGTGTTAAAGTGTCTAAAGTAAAACTTTCTTTACTAACGCTATCCCACTTACTTATTACTAAAATCAACCCTTTGCCTGCCTCTTTAACCAGGCCGGCTATTTTTTGATCGAGTTTTACGGCGGGCTCGTTTACATCTACAAGCAATAAACAAATATCGGCTTGCTCGATGGCGTTTATGCTACGTAAAACGCTAAATTTTTCTACCCCGACTTCTATTTTGCCGCTGCGTCGGATGCCTGCCGTGTCTAAAAATTCAAAAGATTGGCTATGATAATTGACAGTTATTTGATTAACATCGCGGGTGGTACCAGCTCTTTTGGCCACAATCGCCTGCTGTTTTTTAGCCAAGGTATTAAACAAACTGCTCTTGCCAACGTTTGGTCTACCCAGTATAGCTACTCTAGTAGATTCAAAACTGGCAGATTTTACTTTTGGTAAGTTGTTTACGAGTTCGTTTAAGAGCTCTTCTAAACCGGTTTTTTGAGTTGCGCTAACACCGAAAATTGTCGAGACTCCCAGTTTTAAATAATAACCAAGATCGACATTACGATTCTTGTCTATTTTATTAACTACTAAAATAACAGGCTTTTTACTCTTTAAAGCCATTTTGGCTACTCGTCGGTCTTCCTCGGTAATTATTACATTGGCTTCCGCTACCACCAATAATACGTCGGCGTTGGCTGTGGCCTGGACGATTTGATCTTGGATGGTTAACTCAAAATCGTCTTCTGCTTCTTTATATCCGGCAGTGTCGACCAGCCAAAAATCATGATAACGATAACTAGTTTTGGTCGATACGCTATCTCTGGTTGTACCCGGCTCGTTGGCCGTTATGGCGCGCCGATAGCCAACAATAGCGTTGAACAAACTACTTTTACCCACGTTGGCTCTACCTACAATGGCAACTACCGGTGTTCTTTTACTCATTTGGCTTTAGTATACAGCAAAACATTTAGAAGTATTTTGACAACGCTAAGTAATTTCAGCACAAATCACCTAGGTTCGCTTGGTATCAAACCTATATTCACCGGGACCCAAATCGTTTAGTTTGTAGGGCCCAAAGCGCGTTCGATGTAAAGCAGTGACCACATAGCCTAAGGCTTTAAAGGTACGCCGTATTTGACGATTCCTGCCCTCGCAAATATCAACAATCAGTAAATCTTTGTTTTGCCGGACCCGGAATTTAGAAAGCCCATCTTCAAGCCTAACTCCTTGTTTGTTAATAAGCTCTAAACTATCCCTGGATATCGGTTTGTTAAGTTTAACCAAGTAAGTTTTTTGTTTGTGGTATTTAGGGTGAGTCAACTGATGATGAAAATCACCGTCGTTGGTTAAGACTATAATTCCACTGGAATTTTTATCAAGGCGACCGACATTTTTTAACGATTGTAGGTTTTTGGGCAGCAACTCAAAAATAGTGCGATTGCCCTGCCCTCTACGGCTACACACAAAACCCACCGGTTTATTTAATGAAACGTAATAAAATTTTTGAGGTAGCTCTAAAACAAGGTTGCCGTATTTAACTAAGTCGTTAGTGAAAACATCTAACCCTTTGCTTGCCGTAAGGTCATTGATAGTGATAACGCCTTCCTCAATTAAAGTATCGGCGCGGCGCCTAGATACCCTGAGAGACAACGATAAAAACTTGTTTATTCTCACTAACTAATTGTAACAAGATATCTACAAGGCTATCTGATCTGGTGTGGACATAGGATTATTTTCAGAGTTACTCGGGTTTGCTGGCGGCGAATTACTTTCAGGGGGAGCTCCCGAGGGCTTGTCTTCGTCATCTACTTTTGGCTCTTCTGGTGGTGGCTCTACCACGTTCTCGCCATTTGAGTAAGTTAAACCGCTTATTTGAGAAGTATCAGCCGTTTCGAGTGGAGCTTGAGGTTCGTTTGGTGAGGTTATGGGGTTTTCTTGGGTAGTAGTATCTATGACTTCTCCGCTTTCAGGATTTGTCACCGGAGTTTCGGCATTTTCTTTTGCCAGTTCTTCTTCGTACAGTTTATTGATATCGTTTTGTTGCTTGCTTAGGTCGTTTAGGGGTTGAATAACCACTCCTTTACGGGCCGAAGCAGGTTCCACAATATCGTTAGGAGTGCCCATTATTGGGGGAACGGTGGGGTCGGCCTTTATAGGCGGAGCCGTGGCATCTGTTTCTGAAGGAGGAGCGGTTTCAGCGGGATTGTCTAATATGCCACTATCCACCGCCGGTTGTTTAACTGTTGGTTCTTCACTGGCATTTTGAGCGTGAATTTGTTCTTGTTGACTGGGTTCTATTAACGGGGCTTGTATTTCCGGTGTTTGACTATCAGTATTGTTAGCTAAAAATTCGTCGATTGTTTTATTGACTTTGGCTACTTCGTCTTCGGTACTGTTTGCACTGGCCGAATCGGTAGAATTAGTGTTAGAAACTTCGTGAGGGGTAGTATCACCGCTAATTGGGTTAACTATCGGCGGTGCTTCTTCAACGGCTGGCTCGGGAGTATCTATTGGAGTGGCGGGATTGTCACTGGCAACTGTCGTTTCAGGGTTCGAGGCTGAAGCGTCTCCTTGCTCTGCAGGATTGCCTGCCGGCGGTTGGTCAGTTACTGCGGCTGGTGGTGTTTGGGGGCTTGGTTCACCGACGGATGCTGGTGGAGCATCAGGCGGACTATCCGGGGTGGTGGGTGTGTCTACCGCTGGGTTGGGCTCTGGGTTGTTTGGCTCGGTTTCTGGAGCTGGAGCCTCGGTTTGAGGGTTTTCAGCTGTGTTTGTAGCCGGCGGTTGCTCTGGGTTTGGTTCGGATTCTGCGGTTTCGGCAGTTGGCTCTGCGGGTGCTGCTACTTCTGATGCTTGTGTATCCGTGCCGTACAACATATCTTTAACAACTCTGGCGACGTCTTCCAGAGTAACCTGTGACTTAACCAAGTATTTGTCGGCGCCGAGCTTATCGGCTCTATCTTTATCTTCGGTTTGGCTTAAGGCCGTCATCATGATAACTTTAGTATCTTTGGTTTCGGGGGTTTGCCTTAAAATGTCCAGCATATCAAAACCGCTGATTTTGGGCATCATAACGTCGCTGATAATAAGATCGGGCTTTTCTTTAACGGCTAGAGCTAACGCCTCCTCACCGTCATTGGCGGCAATAATGTCATACCCCTCGGCCATTAGCCTTTCTCCGTAAATCTCACGGAGGTTGTTGTCGTCTTCTACGAGCATTATTTTTGGCATATCGTTTTTCTCACCCTCTTTAGAACGTTTTTACATATTTAATGGTATTGTAGCACTTTAACATAAATATTTTAATTACATTTTATTCGATTGGCTAACTCCTACCGGTAAATTTTCTACATCTTCTTTCAATTGAAGCTCCTGGGCTGTTTTTGAAGATATTCGAGGTAAGTTTATATAAAAAGTACTACCCTTGCCTAGCTTGCTATCGACCCAGATGCGTCCGTTGTACAACTCAATGATTTTTCGGCATATATACAAACCTAAACCGGTACCGTTAATAGTACGGGTAGCGGTTGTGTCTACTCTATAAAACTTCTCAAACAGATGAGGTATATCTTCGGAAGGTATCCCTATTCCGGAGTCTTGCACTCTTATTTGGACTATACTGTCGTTGCCGGTTAGACTAACAGTAATTTTGCCGTTCTCGGTGTATTTAACAGCGTTATCAGTTAAATTAACTAATACTTCGCTTAATCTTTCAACATCGGCATAAACATAATACAGAGGTTTAATCATTTTTTGGCCACCGATTGTGTTGCTCTTGATATTCTGAGGATTTTCTATCCCGATGATATACTCAACCACTAAACCTTTTTTTTCGGCGATGAGTCTTAGATCATCGGCGATACGTTCAAGAAAGCCTCCCAGTTCTATGACTACCGGATGGTTTTGCAGGCGTCCGTCCTCAGCTTTGGCGCTGGTTAACAGGTCTTGGAAAAGTTTACCCAAAAGATCCGTACTTGTATGAGCCTTGTTTAGGTATTCTCTAGCTCTTGAATCTATTCGACAAACACTCTCGTTCATGGCAAGCGCAAGATAACCCTCTATGGCCGCTACGGGGGTGCGCATTTCGTGGCTGGCTGTAGATATAAATTCGCTACGCTGTTTTTCTTCTTCCCTCTCACGAGTTACGTCTCGAAAGACGCCCACCGCAGCAACGGTTTGATTATCCTGGTTAATCAAAGGGCTCACACTTAGCGATATAGCCACCGATTTTTGGTTTCTGGTTAGTAGTGTGGCTTTGTTATCTCTTATGGGAGATGGTTCATTAAATATTAACTCGAAAGGATTTTGGTTAACTGTGTAAGGTTCGTTTTTATCGTTTACCAGATTAATTACACTTTTGTAATCCAGGTTCATGGCGTCTTTTTGGTCCCAGCCTGTAATCAGGGCGGCGCCTTTGTTAAAAAGCTGAATAACCTTATTGTTGTCTATTAAAATTACGCCGTCGTCTATAGAATTTAAGATAATCTCCGACAAAGCTTTTTCGTCGTGCAGATTATTTACTAAATTACCGTTGGCTTTGTCTGAGTTGGGTTTTTGCTTTTTACTAAATCCAAACATTTGAAGCGTCGAATGCCACCCTTCTGAAGGCGCTTATGATTAGTTATCTTTCATAATTATCGGTGTTTTAGCAAAAAAATGCAAACAATAGTAACAGAGGTAGACTAGCACTTTGTTTTGTGCTAGGCTGATATTTGCTATAGGGCCCTATCGTCTAGCGGTTAGGACACCAGGTTCTCATCCTGGCAACAGGGGTTCGATTCCCCTTAGGGTCACCAATTCAGCTATTAACAACTATCCAATTATCGTTTTCTAAATAATATAGTTTGTTGTCAAACACAAAATAGTTATCCATTACCCGTTCAGGATAGATGTCGTGGTCTTGTTGGATTGCTGGTAGAAACATATCATGTATGTGTTCGAAAGTATGAATATATTGGTATATGTCCACACTATCTACATCACTAAACCGTTTTGCCATTTTATACAGGTTGTCTTTAGCTTTCTCTGAAAAATTGTATCGCTTAAAGTTTCGTCTGTATATTTGTCTTATAGAGAAATGACCTTCGTTATAGCGCCCCAAGTCATTTATATCCCCCTTGTAATCTACATTAAAAACTATTTCGCTATTGGTCTTTTTCTGAATAGTGAATTCATAGCGAGCTGGGCTGTCACCATCTAAACCCATAGAATAGGGAGTGTATTCAGAGTGGATGATTTTAAAATCAGGATAATTTATAGATATATATTTTGACCCTTGTCTCTTTAAACTTTCTCGCGATACGTATCTATAAACAAAAAAACCTCCTACGACAAAAACTACGATACTGACAATAATTATTAAGGTTGAAAGTCCTTTTTGGTTTTTTAACACAAGCTTATTATAACGCTAGAGATTTAATGATTACAACTCTATCCTGCTAGGCTGGGTTTACGGGCTCTATTATTCGTCTGCTACTTGATAGCTAATTGCTGTTTTATTTGGTTTCAATGCGAAATGATGTGGCTCACCAAGGTTTGTAAGTTTATTCGCCTGGTTCTTTGTCTCTCGCTTGGACCGACCAAATTTTTTGCGCCAGGCATTATTAAATCAATATTAAGACCTCGTTCAATTAAAGTTGTGAATTTTTTATTTTTAACACTTCGCTGCCATCCAGCCACCTGTAAGAACAGCTAATACAGCTATCGATTATTTCTTTCCCAGAATTATAAGCCACTTTTTGCATTGCACGGTTACAAGAAGGACATTTTATTATTTTTTGGCCTACACTACTCTTGTCGTTGAATTTATTTTCTACTTTCAGTTTTCCTTTAGCCAATTCTGACAAATATCTTCCGTTAATTAGTATTCCATCACCTTTTGGGCAATAAAAGTAGTTTCTATCATATACCAGTAAACCCGAGCATCGGGGGCAGCGGATATTTTCTCTTCTATCTTTGCCATAGGGGGTGGCCAAAAAAGCCTGTTTTTTGGTTAAAGGTAGCTCAACTGCAGGCTTAATTTCATCGACAAATCTCTGGATGTCATCATATAAAATTGTTGGGTCATCGCTTTTTAGGCTTGTATCTTGGAGCAGATATAACGTGTTATCTATAAGCTCCCAATTGTAAGTTTTGCAAAAGTCTATGGTAAAAGCCATTGCAGCCGGGTCCAACACGTAGCGAGCTTCCATTTGTTTATCTTTTTCCGCAAAAAGAGAAAAATAGGTGGAATAATCACCTTCCAGATCAACTCTTGACATGATTGTTTTGCCTATTGACGGGTCTAAGCTGACGCCTGGTTTTAGCCTGGGTACAGATAAAAGATGTAACTTGGAAGAATATGGCAAATCTATTTTATAAAGTAAAATTTTGGCATTATCTATTAGGTAAGAAGAAAAATATAGACGATTAATTTTACCATCTCCTAAATTAACTATATCTTTTCCTTCCGTATAATAAGACACTAAAACAGAGGCTTTTTTATCTGTGAGTCCACGTTTTTTTCTAAAGAAATTGTCTAAATACGTTCCCACGATGAACACAGCCAAGAGAATCAGGCCTGAAAATATATTTATTGGTTCAATAATATCTAACATCTGTTTTGCTGGTTAACTATAGTAATTATACTTGTGTTTATAGCAGAAAGTTAAAAGCTATGCCACCTAACTCTTTACGCATATCGGCTATAAAACATAAACTTGCCAAAACCTTTTTTGTTTATAACCAGAGCGAACTTTGCTTATGCTTATTAATTGATATAATTGGGCCATGTACGCTGTTTTATTGATGATAGCTGGTTTTATTGCAGTACTCTGCTCTATCCCGCAATTTTTTCAACTTCTTAAAAAGAAGCGCTCTGATGAATTTAACTTGTTTAGCTGGTCGGTTTGGGCTACCTATCAAGTGTTTGCACTTTTGTACACCATGAGTGTTCAGGCGCATGCTTACTCGGTGATTAATTCTTTGTGGATAGTTTTTTATTCCATTATGATTTTTCTTATCATTAAATACAGAGTTAAGCCGTCAAAAAAGAAAGTGGCGGTAAAAACAAGAAAATATCGAGTCAATTAAGTCACCTAGTAGAAAAAACGATAGAACTTGGAACTTTATACGATAGTAGACACCATGTAGAAAACACTAAAAAGGTAGTCGTAACCGATACATAAAAAAGGAGCCTAAACGATTCTAGGCTCCTTTTATGAGCTAGTTTATATAATTTAGCGGTTAGTACCACCTTTGCGGTGGCGCATACCTTCACTAATACCTGTGCCGTCACAATTTGCGTGACGCTCTTTCATAGCTTTTTTTCGGCTATCAATTTCTGGTTGGCTGAGGCCTCTTTCTTTCCATCTAGCTTCTGCAGATTGGGCCATTTTTTGCTGGAACTGTTCTTTAGACATACCTTTGTCTTTGGCAATGTCAAATAAAGATTTGGTTTTAAGTTGAGTTTTAAGCTTTTCGGCATCTATGCCTAGCACTTTAGCTTTTCTGTCTAATGAATTCTGGTAGCCGCGACCATTTGCGCCTTGAGCGTTTGCTAGGCTCGGGGCCAGGGCTAAACTGGCGGCTGCTAAACCAACAATTCCAAAGCTTAAGAGTAATGATTTTTTCATTTTTCCTCCTTATTAATACACGTGTAATACAAATAAAAGCTAAAATTTATTTCATTTTGTAGTGTCGACCATGCATCATGCCTCTGTTTATGGGCATATTATTGTGGTGGTAGTTTGGTATATGACTGTACGACAAAGCAAGACCTAAAATTACAGCTATGAGCGTGACAGCAGCAATAATGTAAGGCAGTCTAATTTTATACAACGAACCGATTTTTTTGACTGTAATTGCCACCAGTACCATGGCAAAAAAAGCTAGTAGCACCGCCCACCACGGGAATTTTTGTAATAATATGGCTAGATTTCGCCTTGCGCCGTAAGCCGGACCCGAGGCGTTTTGTATTCTGATCCAAAGCGTCAAAACACTTATGGAGTAAGCGAACACAGTAGTCAGCAAGAAAGACACTATGCCCAGTAGAGTCGTTAAGGTAATAAAATAAGTTCTTGGCCGCATTTTTATATCATCTGTGATAATTTTTTGCATGACTGTTTTTTGTAATTTGGATTGTTTGGCCAATTGTTTTTTCATCACCTGCCCCTTACGTTATTACAAAGCTTTTTTAACATAGATTTTGCCCTAGAGATTCTTACCCCGACAGTCGATTTAGGTATGTGTAAAATTTCACTAATTTGCTCGTAAGATAAATGCTCAAAATAAAAAAGAGTTATTACTTCGCGGTATTTAAAACTAAGCTTTTTCAAACAACTCAACACCTCTTTTTGCAAAAATATTTTATCGATTTGCTCATCAAGTTTGTAGTCAAACTGAAAACTGTCTTCGTTTTTATCCAAGGAACTGAAACTGATGGTTTTTTTATTTTTCTTAATGGCGTTAATGGCTTGGTTATGGGTAATTCGATATATCCAGGGCGAAAAACTTTTCGATTTATTAAAGCTGTTTAAATTGATATAGGCTTTTATAAACGATTCCTGAACAATGTCTAGCGCACTATCATAGTCATTAACTAAAAACTGAGCATACCGAAGTAGCTTAGATTCGTATCTCTCAATTAAAAGAGCAAACTTTTCTTTATCTCCGGCGGTCACTAATTTAACAATCGCCGAATCGTCTAATGCTTGGCTTTTTTTAGGCATGTCTTGATATTAATAATACAACTGGCAGACTTTATTTATTTCGTTTTTAAGTTACCACTCATCCGCTATTGAGTTTGTTAGGCTTAAGTGGAATAATATAGCAATAGAGTCTGGGTATTCTCATCCTAACCCCTCTCCCTAAACCAATGACACATAGCAAAAACAAATTAAATCTTGTTCTCTCCAACCTACCTTTTATCTCTGCCCTGCTCATAGTCTTTATTGCAACCATCTTCACCTGGCACCACTATAGCTATGCTCAAAACCCTACCACTCTAAGAGCTGACTTTACTGGTGACGGTATAGTAAACGCGCAAGACCTAGACATACTTAAAAGTAACTGGAACAGTGACTTAAGAACCTATGATGACGATGGTCGTAAACTCAGAGGTGATGCCAACAAAGACGGAACAGTAGATATAAAAGACTTAGCCATTCTGTCTGTGGAGTGGGATAAGTCTAGTGGTAGTCCGGGAGATTTTGGTATCTCTTCTTTGTCTAAAAGCGAAGCATTTATCGACGAAACTATTACCATTACTGGTAACGGCTTTGGTTCAGTACGAGGGACCAGCAAAGTATACTTTGGAGAGTTGCCTCAATATAAATGGGCTGATGACGGTTATGTGATGCGCCCGTGTACACGCGAGGCAGCATCGTATGTCAGTTGGTCAGATAAGCGAATAGAAGTAAAAGTACCTTCAATGAGCCCCGGTCTCAGAGAAGCCCCACGTACTCACCACCCGGTATATGTTGAGATAAACGGCGAACCATCTAATGCAGTAGCTTTTTGGATTACGCCGAGGATTATTATAGATGGCGATCATACTGGAAATGTCAGGAAAGTATTCCCAGATCCAGAATCCTCCATCACGAAAGAGACTAAAGTCTATCAGAACTCCACGGGGGTACATAAATCACAACACTCTTCATACACGACAAGACTCACTATAAGTTCCAATTCGGAGCATGGAAATTATGTCACTGCTGGCACGCACGACGTGCTCATTAAAGACACGACATTCATTGGTACCAATCCCAACATCCGTTTTTCCGATGCAGGCGTTATCTCCATGGGTAGCTATGCTGATGCGCCAGTCGACATTTCTCGTATTACCTTCTATAACTGTGTGGTTGCCAACAACAAGGGTCAAGGTGGCGGCGAGGGCGTAAATGGAGTCAAAGTCTACCACGATAGAATTGGTGGTGATAACGAACGCTTCGGTGACTGGACATTCGCAGACTGTTCTTTTGGTACGCCCAATAGTCCTCGCGGTGCGTTCAGCCGTGCTGCATTCGAGATTGTTGAACCGACCAGAGGGCTTGCAAAATACAACGAGAGTGCACCCAATTACTTACAGAACATTCGTATATCGGGCTGCGATTTTGAACCTTGTGGTTGGCATACGGGCCTTTCTTTCGCTGTTTACTGTCGAGGTCCGAACCGAAACACGTTAATCGACGATTGTACATTCAAAGGAGTTGCCCAAGAGGTTCACATTTCCTGGAACATGGTAAGTGGAATCGAGTTCTCCGGTAAGGGGATGATGGTGCGCGATTGTGAATTTTGGTCTGCTCCACTTTGGCTCTCAAACGAGGGCTATGCGGAAGATATTGGAGGTTTGCGATATAACGGTGAGAACGTCCATCGCATCTATCGTGGTTGTAATTTTGATATGACCCATGTTTACGGCACAGCTCCTGGTGGAGGAGGCTGGAATAATGGCGCTGATCCCGCTGGTGAGTCGTGGTACATGGTTTATGACAACTGCGACTTCAACATGGGTGACAGCTCCAACTACATGAGCAACTACGGGTATTATGATATGCTAAGTTCAAATAGCTACATTGATTGGTCAACATCGTATATCCATGGTCATCCTAACCATAATACTGTGTATGGCTATTTCATGGATTGGAAGCTACAAACACCTCAAGCGGTACAGAACGCCTACCAGAATAATCATTTCAAGTGGCTGAAGCTCGGTACTAGACCGTAGGGAGGCTATGCATAGACGAGGTTTTAAAAGCTAAAAAATGTAAACTAGGCCCTGATGCAAGTGCGAGCTAAACTACTCTCCAACCTACCTTTTATCTCTGCCCTGCTCATAGTCTTTATTGCAACCATCTTCACCTGGCATCACTATAGCTATATAGATACGCTTGACACTCTATAACGAACACAAGGCAACTACACTAAACATATTGCCGCCTAAAAAACGCTATTCACTGCTCAATGCAAAGTACACAAAAATAGTTTAAACTTGGGCTAGCCGCTTACTTTTTCGGCAATAATGGCGAAAGTGCCTGTATCTGTATGAGCGCTTATTACCTTTGACTGTTCTACCGGGGGTAATTCTTCAACAACGTTTAGTTTGGTATGGGCTAATTCTCTGATGTTATCGATGTGCTGTTGTTCTGTTTCAAAATATGGAATCACTAACCTAACTGCACTGGGACCGACTTTGTTAGCCACGTGGTTGACGGCTATGGAATAGGCCTCCTTCCATTTGCGGGTTTGCCCAATTTTATCTAATACGCCGTCTTCTAAGTCTAGGCCGACAATGCCTTTGACGTTAAGTATGCCAGCCGCTAAACTTTGTGCACGACCTATTCTACCGTTACGCCGTAACTGTTCGAAACTGGTAAACACTTGAGCTACTCCACAGTCAAAATATTCCTCATTGATGATGTCCATAATTTGAATAGCGCTTTTACCAAGTTCACGTAACCTTATAGCTTTCAGGATATCTAAACCTTCGGCCATTGATACTTTGGTAAATCTATCGGGCAGTATAATTTTAGGGCTATCGCCGTGCTCTTCCTCGAACCTGTTTATGGCTGCTCCTAAAGAGTTTACGGCTCCACTCAGTTTACTGCTAATTAAGCTTGGTACTATGATCTCTTCGGCGCCCCACTCTTTAGCTTCTTGTAGCGCTTGATAATAGTCTTGTTGGCTGGGTTGTGCGGTAGCAACGGTATTTTTTTTATCTTTCAGGGCATTAACAAACATTTGATTCTCTGCGTCACTAATGTTTGGGGTATCTAAAAAAGCCATCTCGTCGTTAATAATTATTTGGAATGGCACATCGAAATAACCTTCGTCTTTTTTGTTTCTGATTTCCGGCGGTAAACCGGCAGAGCTACTGCCAATGATTGCTATTTTGTTGTTCTCTCTCATAATGACAGTTATTATACACTAGTATTGCATATAAAACCAATTTGTATAAAAATAGATTGACAATATTATAAAAAAGAGTATAATATGCGTGTACGAGTAACAAGAGCTCGGCGGCTGAGGGATTGTTAACAACCTGTTGTAATTGTAGTTAGATCCTTGTCAGCAGATTATTGGGAGATTTGTGCGTGAATAAGAGGTGGATGTCTAATCTAGGCAGAGCTTTGGCGCTAATAAGTGCGAAAATTGTAAGGCACAAAAAGGCGTTTGTTTTAGGTTTTGTTTTTACATTTATGTTCTTTCCACCTATAACCCACGCGGTAGTCGCGCCTAACTCTGATACAAAAAGTAAGCCAGAAGCTGTAATAGTTAGAAACGAGGGCGAAAACTATTATCTAAGGGCTGTTAATGATTTACGATACAAAAATAACCTAGCACCCCTAACTTTAGACATACGCTTGAACGAATCTGCTTCGGCGAAAGCCATAGACATGATTAATAATCAGTACTTTAGTCATTGGGCGCCGAACGGAAAAAGTTTTTCGGATTTTATCTGGCATGATTCTCCGAGAGCAATCACCGTGGGTGAGAATCTGGCAAAGTGCTTTAAGTCGCGTGAAGATGCTTTTGCAGCACTGGTTAATAGCCCGACACACTATGCAATTATGGTTGGAAATTTTACCAACTTTGGGGTTGCAGAAAAATACGATAGTCACACTAATTGTACTCAAACGGTAATGCACTTTAGCTACTACGTGAGATAATAAAATTTTAGTTGGCTTTGTCTACCAGACACCAAAAATAGCCTATACTTAAAGCATATGATGAGCATTGTTCCATTGGCAGAAAGTATGCGCCCAACACGCTTAAAAGAGCTGGTTGGTCAAGAGCACCTGGTAGCCGATGGCGAGATAATTAAACAAATTATAGACTCAAAAATACCAGTTAGCTTAATACTGTGGGGTCCGCCGGGGAGTGGCAAAACAACCTTGGCTAGAATTATTGCGAAAGAAATAGAGGCAGATTTTGTCGAAATTAGCGCCGTAACAACCGGTATTGCCGATGTTAAAGAGGTGTTAAAGAGAGCCAGAGAAAATCGACGGTTGGGCATAAAAACTTTGCTATTCGTTGACGAGATACACCGTTTTAATAAAGCTCAACAAGACGCCTTTTTACCTCACGTGGAAAGCGGTTTAATCACATTAATTGGCGCTACCACTGAAAACCCTAGTTTTGAAGTAATTCCTCCTCTTTTATCACGGAGCCGGGTTGTTGTTTTGCACCCTCTTAAAAACGATGAAATCGTAAAAATTTTAAAACGCGCATCCAGGCAGTTAAAAGTAACTAAGCAGGTTGATAAAAAAACGCTAGACTATATAGCCAAAGTATCCGGAGGTGATGCCCGGGTAGCATTAGGTAACCTGGAACTTAGTTTAAAGATTTCTGGTACAAAAAAACTGTCGCCCGAGATTGTTAAAAAAGCGACTCAAACCAAACTACCCTCTTATGGAAAAAATGGTGATAAACATTTTGACTTTATCAGCGCGTTCATAAAAAGCCTAAGGGGCTCGGATGCTAACGCCGCTTTATATTACTTGGCGAGGATGTTGCAAGCTGGAGAAGATCCGAAATTTATAGCCAGGCGTATGGTAATTTTTGCCAGCGAAGACATCGGTTTGGCCTCTAGTCCAGCCTTAAACTTGGCAATAAGCACCTTTTTGTCGGTTGAACGCGTCGGTATGCCGGAATGTTCTTTTAATCTCTTTCATTGCGCAATAGTGCTGGCCGGTAGCAAAAAATCCCGAACGGTAGCCGATGCTATGAGTAAAGCTTATAAAATTGCAAAAGAATATTCGGATTTGCCAGTTCCCTTGCATTTGCGCAATGCCCCGACAGAAATGATGAAAAAACTGAAATACGGAGAAGATTATAAATGGCAAGCCGGTTTTAAACATAAAAGAGGTTTTTTGCCCCCGGAATTGCAAGACCTGGATTTGTTCAAGTAGTTTTTTGTCGAATTAAGTTATTCTACCAGCCGCCGCCACCGCCACCACCGCCGCCGCCGCCGGAAAAGCCACCTCCTCCAAAACCGCTACCACTACTGCTCGGAGGGGGGCTAAAAGTCATAGAACTAACGCTGTTGAAATCGTGTAGGCCGCTAGCCAAATAAGACGCGTTAAATGTAGTCCAGCTTCCGCTGTACCAGTCGGGTTGTTGTTGGTAAATTTTTTCAAATTGCTTACCCCACCCCTTCTCCATTCCAAACAACATGGCATATGGCAGGAGCTGCTCGAATATTTTAACCATTTGTTTAGAGTTGTTAGCGTTTACACGTTCTCGTTGAGCGTTATCCGGGCTGTCGTGAAACCTGATACGTTCTTGTTCGGCCATACCAATATATAACTTCAGGCCAAGCATGTAATTACGTAACTCTGCCCCTTTAAGCGATTTTGCGGGCATAATTTTTGCACTCCACAACAAAATTAATCCACTTATAAAAATTCCGATTCCAATTAGCGGTTTGGCAACGACTCCACTCAATGGTCCTGCGCTGATTGCTACAAAAGCAACTGCGCCGGCAATGGTTAGTATTGCCCCCCATAACCGATATTTTTTTATTAACTTTTCCGGATTAGAAACAAAAAACTGCGTATCGGTGGCTTTGAGGGCAATTTCTTTAGCCAATTCGATAGTTTGATGAGACAACTTTTGTTTTAGCTTGGATAGATCGGCAACCGCACCGACTTTAGGATTCGAGTCAAAAAACATGTTTAAAACGGATGTTTCTTCGGTGGCTAGATTATTGTCAGGCGCCTTGGTTACTTCCAGGGAGAAATTTTTCTTTTTACCCAATAGACCTTTCTTGGTGTTGTCAATAATCCGTATATAGCCACGAATGGCTAATTCTAAAACCTGAGCACTGATAGCCAGTGGTCTTGATTTTTCGTTTAAAACGTAATCGTTGACTAAAAGACTGCTATCTTTGGGCGGCTTGTATTGGGCTACTACGGAACGGTTTGTTTTTGGGTCCCGACCGTATTTTAGCCATCGGCTGATAACGTAGCCGGCAGCTAAGGCAGGAATACCGACGACAAACAAAGAGTTAATAATAGTCGCGCCATATTTCTCCCAGAAGGTTGGTTGGACAATCTGAAAAGTATCGGCCTTAAATCCGATTACGAAACTTAAATTCTCTCCAGCCAGCAGTGCTTTATTGGCACTTACTTCAACTCGCATAGAGTTGCCTACTTTATTTTTGGAGATGGTGCAATCTTTAGCTTTACTGCCGTAGCCACCCGTGTAGCAAGCCAAATTTGTTATACCGTCACCGATGTCCAAAGGCATGTTGATGGTGGCTTCGGTTTGTTTGAAGGTTTGTCTCCATTGATTGCCATTGACGTTCCAATAGAGCTCTTTAAAAGTGTTGCTGTCATCATAGTTTAGAACGTTTTGCATCCGGTAGCTTATATGAAAATTATGTACGCCGTGCAGGAAACGGCTACCATCTCCGATTTTAACAACCAAGTTCTTATTTTCTGTTGAAGTTTTATAATTCCAACTAGATGGATTACTCTCCTGAAAGCTGGATTTGTCTACCTTATCAATTTTTAATCTAAGATCCTGTTTGTTGTACGATTTAGGCAAGGCCCGGATGATGCCGTGGTTTTGATCGTAGTTTGGAAATTGGGCAGTAATATACTCATCGACTACTAACTGAGCTGAGCCTCTAGGAGTTTTTGACAGACTATATACTGCTTTAAAGTTTTCGATTGTAAAATTTTGGGTGTCTTGCGCTAGCGCTACATTGCCAAATAAAAGCAGGCTAACACTAACTAATATATAGGTGTAAAAAAATTTGCTAAGTTTCATACCATATACTATAGCAGTAAGTTGGGCATTGTGGCGTGTTATAAAGACTGATTTTTAGATGTTTTATAACCCCAAAAAGGATTTCTTTTGATGTATTTTTTTGATATCCCCAGCCCTTCGAGTGTCCGCCGGTAATTTTTTACCAAACTTGGCGAACCAGACAAAAAGAATACGGTAGAAAAAAGAGCCTGACCTAATTTTTCTTCTATAACCTGGCCGGTAATACGTTCTGGCTTGTAAATATAAATAACTTCAAGGTTTGGCAGTTTTGATTTAAATTCGTTGAGATCATCGCGAAAAAAATGGTTTTCTCTGTTGCCTACATAAAATAGTTTAATATTTATATCTTTGGTCTTATCGCTCAAAGACAACTGCTTCAATATTGAACGGAATGGAGTTATGCTAATGCCTGAAGCCAAAAAAGCATATTTTTTATGATAATTTTTGATATACATTGAACCGATTGGGCCTCGTAGCTTCAAGCTAGTTCCCTTCTTAATTTTAAGCAAAGCTCGCTTAAAAACGTCTTGGCTATCTTTTTTTATTCTTGTAGCAATAGTAATGTTGTTTTCTGCCGGTACTGAGGCTATAGAAAATGGTTTTCGTTTAACTTTTTTGTCGGATAGGCTAATTTCAAAAAGCCCGTACTGCCCGGCTCTCCAGGTTGTGTTGGACGGAGGACGGAAACTGAAAGTATATACATCCGGACCAATTAACTTTTTGCCTATAAACTCAATAGCTAAAGGTTTAACTAAGTGCCTGATCGCCATATTCGTTGTAGCTGTCTTTAGGATCTGTACCGCTTAGAATATCGTTGATTATATTTACCAGCTGATGAGGAGTAAACTCGGCTTTAATCAGATAACCATCGGCCATTTTTTCCAGTTCGACGCGCGATTCGTGTTCTTGATCTAGGTTGGTGGTTATGATTATTTTTGCCTTAAGGTCTGGATTTTCTTGGCGTAACCTCCTTAACACTTCGAACCCGGTTATTCCGGGAATCATTAAGTCGAGTAGTATGACGTCGTATTCATTGCTTTGCGCAGCTCTTAGGCCGTCTTCGCCACTAAGCATGGTGGTAACGTCGTAGCCTGCTTGGCGTAAGGCTCGAGTATAAAGTTCACTGATAAAATTTTCATCTTCAATACACAAGATTTTTTTCATCTTATCCGTTTCGGTGTGGTTATCGCTCATATTTTTACTCCCTATAGATTGAATGATTTTTAATCCAACCATGTGCTCCACGCACTATGCCTTTATTATCCTCGTTTTTTATTTGATCGGCAACTGAGGCGTATGTAGGTAGAGAAAATCCAAAGGTACTACCCTTACCTTCCTTGCTATTAACCCAAATTTGTCCGCCGTGGGCGTTTGCAATTATTCGGCATAAATATAAGCCTAAGCCAGTGCCTCCAACGCTATTTTTGCTGTGGTGAGCTCGGTAGAATTTATCAAAAACATGTTCAATGACTGAACTGGGTATACCTACGCCCTTATCCGTAATAGTCGTTTCAATCATGTCGTCTTTTAGATAAGAGTGCACTTTTATTTCTTCGTCGGTGTGCGTGTATTTAATGGCATTGTCAATGATGTTGGTAACTACTTCAAAAATACTTATTTTGTCTATGGCTACGGTCGGTAGATTATCTTCAATTTCGACGGTAATCTTTTTGCCATGTACCTTGGCTCTTAATATCATATCTTGGCAAACGGTATTTAAGACTTCAGGCCAGTTTTCTTCTTTTAATCTTAAATTGAGGGCGTTTTCTTCAATCCGGGCAATGTTTAAAATGCTCGAAACATACGATGATAACTGTTGTGCGTTAGCCGACATATTATGCATAAAAGTCTTTTGTTCATTGCTTAGTTTGTCTTGTAGTTCCTTTTCGAATACCTCGATATACCCGCGCATGGCCGTTAGCGGAGTCCTCAGTTCGTGAACGGCTAAAGATATAAATGTTAGCGCGTGGTCGTCTCTTTCGTACAAAACTGTCCGGTCATATAAAACTAGAACTGTCTCTACTTCGTTAGAGCTACCACTGCTGAAATAGGCGGATAAATCAAATTGTTTGCGTTTGCCGTCCGGTAATAGGAGCCTCACCCGTTCCCAGGTTTCGGTGGCGGTAACGGCCTTTTGACTACACTCATTAAGCCACACTTCGAGAGTTAGTGAGCTGACAAAAGACAAATCTAAAACGTCGTGAATCGGTTGGTTGATAATCTCATCTGTTTTCATGCCAATGTACAAATTGGCCGCTTCGTTGGCGAAGGTTAATTCGCGATCTTTATTTAACACAAACAGTGGCAAAGGAATGCTGTTTACGACATTCTTAAAATATTGCAGGTCGGCGAGTTGAGCTTTATCATCCAGTTGTTGCACGCTGGCTAGTTCATAAACCCTTTTAGATAAATCGGTAAGAAAACTTTTGCTGGCCTTGCTAAGCTTTTTTTCTAACGGGGCTTCTGCTTGACTGTCGTCTCGCGTGGCTAATAAAATTGCTCGTGCCAAAAAGTCGGTTGCGCAGACTGCCCGATTTGCAATATATTTACCCATTAACACCGAGACTGAGAGGGTAAAGGCTCCGGCCGACAAAGCCGCATATGTATCGCTTACGGGTAAATATTTGGTTATTAATAACCAGCTACCTAAAGAAACAAAACCACAACCAAAAGACAAAATGATTATTTTAAGCCAGATACTCTCTTTTAACGGTGACAAATAAGGAATCATTTTTTGTTACGGTTTATAAACCACGTCACTGGCCGCCCCAACCAGCGTAATCCAGGTTTGGCCGGCATTAATTTTGAGACTCAAGCCGTTTTTATCGGTTAGCGTTATAGCACCCTTGCGGTCAGCTTTTGCCCACGTTCCTTCGCTGACAATGCCATCTTGAAAAACGTAAGCTTTTCCTGATCCTACATCAGCATAACTGCTGTGGTAACCATCACTGGTGCCTCTCGACATCACTAAAGCCACTATTACCTTGGATGAAATTTGACTACCAGATTTTAAGTCGACATGCGCGGTACCAGCTTGCGATCGCTTGTAACTATTGGTTGTTTGATCATATTGAAAATGAGGATTATAAGTTGGTCCGGAAACCGAAAAATCAATTACCGATGCTGTCGGGGTTTGGGGGGTATCTTTTTTTCTATCTAGCGGAGTAAACTTGCTTGAAGTGTAGCCTTTTGAGGTGTTTAAGTTGTCTAAACGATCAAAACTGGTGTACATATTATGGGGAGCAAACCGCTCACTTATCCGCCAATAAGCTCCCGAATTAAAAAACTGGTCTAAATCTTTTACACCCAATGACTTTATGTCATTTAGGGCGTCAGGGCTACCACCTACATGGCAATACGAAGCATCAAAAGCTAAAGCAAAGTCGATATAGTACGGTCGGGCACTCCGTACCGGACCGATATATTGAGGACGGGCTTCTTGAAATAAAGCCAAAAAGCGGGTTACGCCACCTTCTGCAATTGCCTCTACCACTATTCCGGCTTCATTCAAACCGCTTTGAGGTCTGGCGTCCGGGCTGTTCTCGATCATAATTGCTGTGACTGGCCTTTTGGCCAAAGTCTCATCATTGAGCTCCAAACCGGTTAAAGGCGAGATTATTTTCTTAACAATTTTTTTAGGCTTGGGAGTTTTTTTGACAACTACCTGACTAGGCGTATCCGACTTAAATACGAACCAGTAGGTCAAAAAACCGGCAACCAAAAGCAAAATAACAATAATAATCGAGACAATTATTTTTTTCCGTTTTGACCAATTTTTGAACAAGTCTTTTAAATTGAAATTCTTCTTTTTGACACTCATATCGTCTGGCTCCGTGCTTAAATCTATTGTTTCGATGCTATCTTGAGCGGCTCGTTGCCTGTCGTCAGAATAATTTTCATCCATCGAATCTTCATTTGTTGACATCGGCGGTTCTTGAGGATTTTCGTCCTCCGATTCACCAAAGGGAGTAATTTTTGGTTGCTTAAAATCGTCCATTCTTGACTCTTTATTTTACCTCTATATAACGCTAACGTTTTATATTGTAACACGTTTTTTTGTTCAAAACGTCGACTTAAATTATTGAAATAGCTTGCCTGATTCTGTTTAAAGCTGTCTGTTTGCCTAAGATAGATAACGAGCAGAACAATTCCGGACTAAAAGGAGACCAAGTAGTAGCTATCCTTATCAGGCTAAATAGTATAGCAGGTTTTTGCTTGCTGGTTACCAACAGCTGATTGAGTCTATTTTTAACATCGTTGTAACTAAAGTCAGAAGCGGATAGAGTACTGTAAGCTTCTTCAAGCAATATTTTTTGTTGTTTCCGGTCAATCGATTTAAGAGCTTTATTGTTAGCTATGAGATCAAGCTTGGGAGCTGGTTCTTCAAAAAAGAAGCTTGTTAATCTTGGTAAGTCCGAGAGCGTTTTTAGTCGGTCTTGAGCTAACTCTATCACCTGCATTTTATAATCTTTCGACTTTTTATCAGCCCCCTTAGGCCAATAGTTATTACATCTGTCATACAGGTCGCTAGGATCTATACGTCTAATCCATTGACCGTTTAGCCACAATAATTTTTGCTCGTCAAAATTTGCTCCCGATTTCTGTACTCGCTTAAAGTCGAACTTTTGTACTATCTGTTCTAGGTTGAAAATCTCTTGAGTTGTGCCATCGTTCCAGCCTAGTGTTGCTAAAAAATTTATCATGGCTTCCGGCAATATTCCGTCATCCCTGTACTCGGTGACGCTTTTTGCTCCGTCCCGCTTACCCAGTTTCCTTTTGCCTCCCGGCGCCATGATGTGGGGTATGCATATTAATACTGGAGGTGATATTTTTAGCGCCTCGTGGAGAGATAAATATTTTGGAATTGAAGATACGTACTCCATCCCCCGAACGACATGAGTAATGTCCATATCGTAATCATCAATAACGTGAGCAAAGTTGTATGTTGCCATCCCATCACTTTTCACTAAAATAAAATCGTCTAAAGCTTCGGGACCGGCGCTTAAATGGCCAAGAATAGGATCTTCCCAGCTGTATCTCTTTATGTTTTGGACCTTAAACCGCAAAGGTTGTTTGCCGTCCCAACGCGGAGGGTTTTTGGGTCTAAAATCACGGAATAAAAACGGTTTCTTAGAGGCTTTGGCCTGCTGCCTAAAATTGTCGACTTCTTCCCTGGTGTAGGGGTCGGCGTAAGCCAAACCCTCGTCAATTAATTTTTGTGCCCATTCCAGGTGACGAGCTTTTCTCTGACTTTGAATATAAGGACCAAAACTTCCTCCGATATCAGGACCCTCGTCCCAGTTTAAGCCCAGCCATTTTAGCGTTTCATAAATGAGCTCGGTAGCGTTATCGACATATCTTTGCTGATCGGTATCCTCTATACGTAATATGTATGTCCCATTTTTTTGTCTGGCTAAAATCCAAGCAAATAGCGCCGTTCGTACGTTCCCGACGTGTATGTGTCCGGTAGGACTTGGTGCAAATCTCGTCCTGACTTTCATGTATAGAAGTATGCCACAAACAACAGCTAAGGGCTAGAAGTTGCATGTGGAGGAACACAGGCTTTTATTAACTTGTAAGCTTTAAAGATTTATAACTAATTACATGCTACTGGCTATGGCTAAAATTTGATCTGAAGACAATAAACCACGACCACCTAGCGTATACCACACACCTTTATTTACCCACGTAGCATCGCCTTCATTATAGATATATACAGTCAGGCCTCTGTCGTGATAGGCCTGGTATTGCGTCTTGCTGGCTACAAAAAAATTGGTTAAAAGCGCTTCGCTGCTCCAATTAGTGGGTTTTTGGATTAAAGTAAAAAAGCGATTATCACTATTAGACTTATAGCTAATTACAATTACTCCACGGCTGGATTGAATGGGTTTTTTAAAGCTAAAACCACTAGGTATGTTCCCTGGAAGACGTCCGTGAAAACCAGCCTTAGAAGTGGCAAAACGCATGGCTATTGATGGTACCTCGTGATAAGCAATGAATCCGACTATAACAGTCACTACTAGGCAAACGGTAATGGCGGTTAGGTGCTTGGGTTGTATATTCAGTCTAAAAGCAATTTTTTCATACCATTTTTGATTCGCTAGTGGCCTAGCTAAGTGATTAGTAGCCGTAGCAATACGACGTTCGAACGCTTCTTTTCTAGACAAATTCGCTTTGAGATTTTTCTTAGTTACCAAGGGCGGGATTGGCAAAAATTGTTTTTGAGACGATCTGATTATATCGGCTTTAGGCTTTTTTGACGCAACTGGAGCTGAGCTTTTAATTTCGCCGTAACGTTTAATTTGATGATTCTTATTAGTATTCAAGGCCTTCTGTTGTTTCTTGTCGTCCACCCTGTTAAATAGAGTGTTTTTACGGTTAGTAGTGATGTCGTTAGTGTCTTTCGGCTGTTTTCTGGATGATAACAAACCCGAGGGTTTGCTAACAGCATTTCTAAAGAGAGTTTTTGCTTTTTCCGGCCTTGTGAACGGAACGGCAACGGGTTTCTTGTTTTGTTTGGTCGGTGTTGGAGCTTCTTTTTTGGGGACGGCGATGGATGACCTTGGGCGACGTCTTGTGACTCCGTCTAATATGGTTCCCTTGTTGATGGTAATTGGCTTAGTAGCCTTATTTGGTGCCTTTTTTGATATAAGTTGGCCTGTGCGGCTATCGTACACTCCGCCATCTAACTCTACTGCACTTTTCACTCTGTGTTTTTACCCGTTTTATTATATTTTAAACTTTAAGACCGCAGCCTGTCTTTAAGATAATACTAACGCTTTTTAGACTATTTTTGCAAGGCTTAAAAATACCGGTTTTTATTTGTCAAGTAGAAAATAATTACAAACCGTGCCAAAATGGTGACTAGCAGTATGGAATTCTCTGACGAGCAAGAAAAGAAAAAACGAACTATACGGCTATTTACAGGGTATTTTTTAATAGCCGTTATTATCGGTTTGGCATCTGTAATATTGGTGTATGTGGCCCAGGGTTATAACTACAATTCTCAAAAAGGAGTGGTGCGCGAGGGCCTTGTTTTTATAGAATCTAAACCGGTTTCGGCACATATAACCTTGGATAACAAACCTAGAGGCGAAACGAGCGCCAGAATCGTATTACCCGAGGGTCAACACCAATTAACATTGAGACGAGATAAATACAGAGAATGGAGGAAAGATTTTTCACTGGATGGTGGCGCAGTGCTGTACTTCCTCTACCCTAAATTGTTCCCCGTTGATATACGAGTTGGAGTTACCAAAGTATTTCCCGGTCCTCCCGCGTGGGTTAGCCAAAGCCCAAACAGGCGTTGGCTGGTGATGCAAAACGATGCTAGCTCCAGTTTGTTGAACATAGTAGATTTATCAAAACCTACGCAAGAGCCAACACCATACGTTATCCCAACAGATCAACTTCGGTTTGAAAACGGTAAATTGGGTGCGCTGAAGGCAGTAGAATGGTCTGATGATAATAAGCATCTACTGTTGTCTCAAACTATGTCGAGTGGTGAGCTAGCCTACGTTATGATGGACAGAGAAAACGCGGATAAGACGGTCAATATAACCAATAGACTCGGTTTAGTTGAAAATCACGAGATAGTTTTATTCGATAAGAAATACGACAAATATTTTGTCCACTTTGAAGCTGGTGAATTAACGACTGCTGATTTGAAAAAAGGTCTATCCGAAACAGTGCTACTTAACGGTGTTGTTTACTTTAAGCCATACGCCGACAATTTAATCGCTTATGTTACATACGAAGGGGCTACACCTAGCGAAGCTAAAATATACGTACTTAATAACAAAACGGATAAGTACTTGTTGAGAAGCGTTACTCGCTCTGCTGACCATAAATATCTAATAGATATGGCTAAATATCAAAACATTTGGTATTACATAGTTTCTTCCAGCGCAAATAAAAGAATTGATATTTACCGAAATCCGCTAAAGAGAGCTAATCCAGATAACCGTAAAGCGATTATTCCGCAAATGAGTTTGAGTTTGGAAAATCCCAGGTACGTTTCGTTTTCGAATAACGCCAGGTTTGTAGCCGCTCAATCGGGTAAGCAATTTATTGTGTATGACGCTGAACAAATAAGAGTTTTCCGTTACAGCAGTAGTTTAAATATTCAACCCGATCAACAAGCTAAATGGATGGATGGGCACAGGCTGTCCGTTGTTGCAGATTCTAAAGTTCATGTATTTGAATTCGACGGTACTAATACGCAGACCTTAATATCGAGCAGGCCTGAATTTGAAGCATACTTTGATAGAGATTACACCTATGTTTATACCCTAATTGCCCAAGCCAATGGAAAAACGGGTTTCGAATTCGGTAAACTAGTCGTTGACAAAAAGTAACCCCAAGGAGTGTTTAAAGGCTTTTATTTTGTTTAAAGGGGTTTAGTGCCAAATCCACCCGAATAGTCTTTGAAACAGGCTCTCGGCGTTGCCTGGCACGGTAACGGGTTTTAAGTGAGTTGGGTTGGTGTCGGCAATAGCGATATTCTTTGAGGGTTCCGGACTGATTTGCTCTCCAACCACAACGAGGCGATTTAGGGCGGTTCCCGGAGGGTCGCAGGTAATGAGCGTCGCGGTTGACGGTCTGTCTGCCGGACCGAGCACCGACACTTCTTTGGGGGATACTATTTTCTTTTGATATACTTTGTAAACATATCTTTGGCCGTTGTAGTTGAGCATAAAGGTGTCGCCCTCTTGCAGGCGACTTAGTAACACGAAGGCGAACTTATAACGGCCTTGGTTGAATAAGTTGTTAGACGAATGTCCGACAATTACGACGTTACCCAATTGGCCGGGTGTCGGCGTAATCGGGTAATGCACCACGCCCCTTTCCAGGGCGGTGTTAACCTCTTTTTCTTGTATGCTAGCCACGTCATAAACTACGGGAATTTCGACATTTATTTTAGGAATTATTATTTTTGCTTCCGGGCCTACCATGTCACTTGCCGTTGGATCAACAATGATTGGCGTGTCGGTTATAGTTTTGCTAGGGCTTATCAATGGCGCTATTATGCGTTCGTTAAAAAAGCCAAACATAAAAATAGTAATGACAATTAGCCCGACTCCAAGTCCAAATAACAGCGATTGGAGATGGTGTTTTTTGCTCAGTCTGCCTTGAGCTGTTACGTTGTCGATAATTTGCCTTTTTATCTTGGCAACAGACAAAACACTGTCTTTGTCTTTATCGCTGGCCGATAGGCTGCCAATTACTTGCTGCGGCGGCCGAAATTTTGTTTGACTGGCCTTAATCGAATTAGATCGAGTCTTTGAAAGCGGTTTTTTGACCGATTGGACAGTTTTAGGCTTTAACAGTTTGGATTCCAATGTGGCGTTTTCGTAATATTCTTGCCAAACTTGCCGCTTTTCCTCATCGTTTAAGCCTTGGTAGTAGTTGTGCCAGGAAGTTTGGATCTCGACCATATTTTTACCGGAATTCAACAGTGTTTCTATAAATTGTTGGTGTTTAGAACGCCCGGTTGTAGCTTGCACGCTTATATCTTTATGCGTTTCGTGAACGGGGCTATCGTCGAATAAGCTGTCCAGTTTTTTTCGGATTAAACTAATGGATAAATCGCTTGTTTCGTCCGATTTAGGATTGTTAGATTCCTGGGGTAGAGGTAAATATTGATTATTAGGCATTGTTAGTTTGTAATTCTTTAGCTGTTGTTATAAGTATAGTACAATAACATTGTTTTACTGTACGTTGTTAGTTAAGAGGTAGCTTTAATGTGCCGCGGTGGCGGAATTGGTAGACGCGCGGGACTCAAAATCCCGTGGGAGCAATCCTGTGAGAGTTCGATTCTCTCCCGCGGCACCACGTTTGAGTGGAATGTAGAAATTGAATATTGAGCCTAACCGGGAGTATTGGCTTTAAAACTGTCGGTTTAGAAAAATACCGTTTCTATATATAACGAATACGATGCCGCTCTATAGTTGTAGCAAAGAAGCCGATATTGCTTGTAGAGCTTTTGTGGGATTTTGCAACCACCAAACTGCTGCTGCTGCTGCAACCAAAAACCAATTATTGGCATCTTTGTCTGCTTCTATTTTTGTAGAGACCGCCACACCGTTTGTTACTACTAAGTAGTATCCGCCATGTCTGGTTAGCAGAATGCATTTATGTTGACGGCTAAATTGTTGGAGTAATTCAACTAAGTTAACTAGATTGATATCTGAGGTTATTGGTTTATCAAAACCACTGGCGATTACATATTTTTGTAGTTGAACGTAACTAAATACCAGCAGAGTATTATCCCTATCCAGTAGTAGTTCAGGGTTTTTGATAAAGCACTCTAAGCTGTCGTGACAATAAACTTGCCTGCCAGTTAATGTAGCTAACTTTTCTATCAGTATGTGAGTTTCGCTATTCTTGCCAAAATCGCCGGCCAACAATGTGGCGGTGGACGACTGAGAATAGCTTTTAATCGGTTCGAAGGCTTCTTGTCCGAAGGAACCACTTAGAGAACTGGACACAAATTTTACTTCGGGCGGTTTAGAGCTTCCAAAATATTTGGCTGTTTTGTCCGGCAGTAAGGCAGTAACACTACCGACGCCTTGCTTTAAGGCTTCACCGAACGCAGCGCTAGGAGCATTAATAGAAAATTGATTTCCGCCAACTATCAGTAGACTCCCGCGGTGTTTTTTGTTTATCGGGCGACTCCAAACCAAATCGTCGAAAAGAGGCTTATCAGACGTTTGTTTTGACCAAGACGTATCGTCCATCTACGTTCTCCAGCTCGTATATTAAGTTCTTGCGCTCTATTACTATTTTCCAACCGTTATTTTTGGCCACCTTAAAAAGAAGTTTGTCGGGGTTAAAGGCAATAGCTTTTTTAGCTACTTTTAACATTCCAATGTCTCCCCCGCTGTCGCCTATGGCAATACTGTCTAGTGAACTAAGATTATATTTTTTGATTATTTTCGACAAAACTAAATGCTTATTACTGTCGGCGGCTTGTACATTGTTGGTGTAAAAACCGTTTTTTACGCCAATAGAAGTAGCTTTGACCACATCAAAACCGTAATGTTTGGCAAATTCTTCAACGACCCCCAGTGGAGAACCACTAATGGCTATCAAGAAGTAACCTTTATTCTTGAGCTGTTTTATTAATTCGCGAGTGTATACATATACCCTGCCATGTAACTCATCTATAGTTAATTTAGCAATATCTTGCAGGTCTGACACTCTAACATTCTTGATGTTACCGTAAAAAACATTAACAATTTTTAATATATATCTCTGATAAGTTTCGTCGTGCTTTCGATTAAGCCATGGGTCCCGGTATCTGGCTAGCTCGGTTGATAAGCTTTTTGACAAAACTCCGTTGGCGATAGCTCGATAAGTAATTTCCAACAATAGACTGGAGCGGAAAATAGTGCCGTCAATATCAAAAACGGCGTATGGCTGACGTTTCACAAATCTAACTCCAGGCTTATCGGGCAATGGTCACTGCCCATTACATCTGGGTGGATTTCTGCTTTTTTAACCTTGTTTTTTAACTTTTTTGAAACCATTAAATAATCTATCCGCCAGCCAACGTTACGCTCGCGGGCGTGGGCCCAGTGGGTCCACCAGGTGTAGTAGCCCTTGCCTTTTGTAAAAATTCTAAAACTGTCAATAAAACCGGCCGACAGATAGCGGCCAAAACCTTCACGTTCCTCGTTAGTAAAGCCGTGTTTGCCAACGTTTTGTTTAGGGTTAGCCAAATCATCTTCAGTATAAGCCACGTTTAAATCACCACAAAATACAACCGGTTTGATTTTGTCTAAATGTTGTACGTACTCTAAAAAGGCCGGATCCCAAATTTTATAACGTAGTTCAAGTCGAGATAAATCGTTTTTAGAGTTTGGAGTGTAAACCGTTACGAATATGAATTTATCGTATTCTGTGGCAATCACCCGACCCTCGGCTTCACTGTCGCGTAATTGGGTATCTACAAAATCATATTTAGAAGCAATATTTTTTGGAAAATCGTAATGCACACTCAACGGCTTAATTTTTGTGAATATGGCCGTTCCGCTGTAGCCCTTTTTGGTGGCACTGTTCCAGTATTCCTCGTATTCGGCAAGGTCGATTTCGGCTTGTCCCTGTACTGCCCTAGTTTCTTGGAGGCCTATAATATCGGGCTGGTGTTGGTCAATAAAAGCCTGTAGAGCACCTTTGCTAACAACGGCGCGTATCCCATTGACGTTCCAGCTATAAATCTTCATTAACTTCTATAATTATAAACCAACCGTCGATGTATTTTTAATAAATCGTGTTTTGCTGTTCTTGCATTGTCAACTGTATTTTAACCCCGGCATCGGGATCAAACTCTTCCAAGCGATTTATCATGGCTTCAATGTTTGGGCCGTGAGCCTGCGGCGGATAATACGAAGACAAAAGTGTATCTACAAAGAAATCTCCGCCGATTTCGTTGGCCATTTGTAAAACAGAGTTAAGAGCTATAGTCTCGTCAACTTCAAACTCATCGTTTATAGGCATTGCCTCATGCATAGATATATTATATAACTTATAACTACATTTAGGCTATATTATTCTTTGGCCTTATTATCAATTAAAGCCAAGCCTTAACAACTTGTTACTAAAAAAAAGAAAGTCCGCCCAGAGAAAAAAAGAAAAAATGGAGCGAAGGGGTTAAACCTCCGCTCCTCCGTCGAAACAAAAAATGGCTGTTAAGCCACTGTTTTGCAGTTTTGCCCTGATTAGGTTCCTAGCTTCCGACTCGTGGATGTCATGGATAGTGTCGAACTCAAGCTCGTCACTAGTAGCTCGAGTCCTGACGACCCCGTTACCACTCTTCAGAAGCTGGGCTTCTAGCTCAACCAGCGCATCGTTTTTTTCTGTACACTCCGGGCGCACCAATGTCGATGGCCTAGCTTGGTTCCCGTCTTGCTCTCTACGCTCTGCTGGGTCACGAAAACGATGTTTTACGGCGATAGAAAATCGCCTAGTGCTTAGTTTTTCAAACCACAAAAACAACACTTTCAAAGGACTTCCCTCCTGCTACGTGGGCGGACTCAAAAAATGCCTTAAGACAAAGTTTCCCAAGGCTTCTTACATAGTATAAAAATAATGCCCTAAACGCTAACCGATATTAACCAATTAATTAAAAAAGTGGTTTGTTTAGGAAATTGAAAATGGTAATTAACCGGCGAAGCAACCAAGACTAAACGTTGTTTATTGGTCCAAATGGGTGTACAGGTGTAAATAGTGAGCTTGGGCAGCAAAGAATTTGCTTCTATTGATGTTTCGGTCGGTTCAACCACTTTTTTGGTTTCAACTTTGTAAGTGTACAATTTTTGCTTCCAAGCCACCGTAATTTTATCGCCCGTTTTAACTTTGTCTAGGTGGTAAAATACCTGGCTACCATCACCGTAATATCTAAATCTGTGACCTACTAAAACCATGTTTCCACCCGTCAGGGGGTCGCCACTTTGGGGTCGGTGCCATACCCCGTTGTTGACGGTAGATTCGTCTTGACCCTCCAACATAGCCGTATCTAAGCCGATAGCTGGAATTATCAAGCGATTATCTTTGGGGGCGGTAGAGTTAGAGATGGATTGTGTGTAGGCTGGTGTGTTAAAACCCCAGTACTGTCGAATCTTAAATATAACGGCCGGTAAAAACGGAGCTAGCAACAAATAGAGCCCTATCACTGCCATAATTACAGTAGGCAGAACAGACCGTTTTCTTACAACGTTAAAGTGGCTTGAAATCACGGATGGCACAAACTTTCTGAAAGCGTTTTTAAAACTTGGTTCTAACCGTCTCGGCGACCAGAAACCAGCTACAAAAGGCTATCATTAGCAAGCCAACACCCAGAAGCAGTGTGCGTATGGTATCTTGTCCGGTATTTACCAGTATTGGAGGGGTATCGTCATTAGTTACCGTGCAAACCGTGGACTGTCCATTTTGGATAGTAATTTGATCCCCGACGACCTGAATGCCGTTAGTACAACTCCAGCCTAGCGAAGTGTATCCCTTTATGATCGATTCACTGAGCTTGTAGGTACCGGCTTTAAAATCGTCACCACTTGTCACTTCGCCTGCCCCGGTGAGCCCGGTAGGTCCTAGCGCCGTCAAAGTCCAGTCGGATGGTTTTTTAGTACCTCCGTCGTTGTTTATAACTTTTTTAACCAATGTTAATTTCGGCGCAATGTCATCATTAGTGATGACGCAGGTCTTAGATTCGCCTAGGGCTAAATCGACTTTACCACCCGCGTCGCAGTCTCCAGAAAATGTTGCTTTATAGTTGGGGTCTGCCGATTCGCTGACGGTGTACTGGCCAACATTAAGCCCCTTAGCCTCGCCAGACTTAACTGTTTCTTGGTTCACAAAAAGTTTGAAGTCAGAAACCGATTTAGTGCCACCGTTGTCGTTAACCACTTTCTTAATGACGGTCAGCTTGGGCTGGATTGCCCGGTTAACAATGTAACAAGTTTTATTGTCGCCCACCCCAAGCTTAATGGAGCCTCCTAATTCGCTCGGGCAAGTTAATTCAGCTCCGTGGCGTCCTTGACCATAACTATTCAAACTCCTTAAGGCTTCACTGTGATTAGAGCCATTGTTGTTAGTGGGTGATTCACCGCTGATTCTCGCTAGCTCATAACCGGGTAGTCCATCTTCGTTTATAGTATGTTTGCCGGCTTTCAAGCGCACGGATTGGCCACTGCTGACCGGTTTTCCATCAATTCTTAATCCAAAATCGTTCTCGGTGGCAGTGTCTCCGTATTGATCGCCCTCTATGCGCTTAACCAGCGTTAGGGTTGGCGCAATATCGTTGTTGACAACAATGCAGGTCTTAGTTTCGCCTATCCCGATGCGACCTTTGCCTTCACTGCTGCAATCACCTTTATACGACTTTTCGTATCCGGAATCTGCTTTTTCTGTAACATAGTAAGAACCGGCTTTTAATTTAACAGGCGTACCGTTTTTATTGCCGTTAAACTCGTGGGGATAGGGTCTGTTCGCATAAACTATCATTCGGAAGTCTCTAGCCGTCTTGTATCCACCGTCGTCGTTAATAACCATTTTCTTAACGATTAGTTTAGGTGCAATGTCGTCGTTATGTAGGGTGCAAGTAGCTTTATCCCCTAGTGACAAATCGACATATATTTTTCCATAGCTAATTCGGCAATCACCACTTACTTTTGTAAGCTTATAGCCTGCCAATTGCTTTTCGCTGATATAGTGTCTGCCTACATTGTAGTCGTTAGCTGTACCGGATTTAACGTATCTCCCGTCAACATAGAGTTTAAAATCAGATATCCTTTTAGTGCCACCGTCGTCGTTAATAACCTTTTTGTAAACAGTTAGTTTAGGAGGTTGTGCCGTATTAGTAATAGTACAGACTCTGTCTATGTCTCCGACGTCAATTGTGCCCGAGCAGTCCGGGCTTCTAGTTTGCGTGTAGCCGGGTATTGCCGTTTCGGTAACCTCATAGGATCCAACATCCATATACACATAAGTACCAGTTTCGCTACCACTGAAAGTTTGACTTGAAGCTGTACCAGTATTGCCAGGAGTTAGCGTTACATTCGTACCCGTTACTGTCATTGAGAAGTCTGAAGCTGTTTTACCTCCACCGTATTGGTCTACAACGTGTTTGATTACCTTAATGCGGGGTTGAATGGCTGAGTTAGTAATAGTACAGGCGGCGTTATCTCCAAGATTAAGACTTAAAGAAATTAAACCGTTATTTGAACTACCAAAATCTCCACAATTCCAGCCGTTTGACTCCCACCCCAAAATAAAGGATTCGCTTAAATTGTAGCTACCAGCGTTGACATTACCGCTAATACCTGTAGCACCACTTAGTACAGTGTTTTCCGCTTGATCTTTGGCATACAAAGTCCAAGCTGTATTTGGCATAGTACTTCCGTAAGTTGCACCCAACTGCTTTATTAAAGTAATCGCTGCAGTGTCGTCATCGTTGGTAACGGTACACTCGGTTTGCTTTCCTAAAGGCAGATTAATTTTATTGCCGTCAGTAACATTAACTCCGTTGGAGCAGGTCCAACCCTTGCTAGTGTAGCCGCTAGGCCCACCACTTTCGCTTAGAATGTATTCACCTTTTTTAAATGTGGCGTCACTTGATACACCGGATTTACCAGAAAAACTAGACGGGCCACTGGCCGAAAGACTCCAGCTTTGTGCGGATGCCGTACCTCCGTTGTCATTTATCACACTTTTTATTAACTTTAAGGCCGGTGGTACGTCGTCGTTTGTCAGATTGCAAACGGCGTCTTGGCCAGTTGTCAAAGTAATGTATATTCTGCCATTAGGTCCTTTGAAGCAATCACCACTAACTGTAGATAGTACATAGCCGGCTTGCGCAGTCTCTTTAATCTCGTAGATACCCGGGGTGTAACTCTTAGTTTGGCCGGGGGTAACCTGAATATCATTCACATAAATCTTAAAGTCACCAGGTTGTTTATCACCGTCGTTATCGTTAATAACTGTTTTATTGATTGTTAAATTCGCCTCGTTTTTAACACCAGTATAATTGGCAACTTCCGTGTTACTAGTCACGGTACCGCCCGGGTGGTTTCCGGTGGCGTAAGCCGTGTTGGTGTGCAAACCTTCAACTACCGTAGAAGTGCCTGTACAGGTCATCAGTTCTCCTGGAGCTAAAGTGGTTTTCGGGCAAGTAACCGCCACGCCTTTATCATCGATTACAACTATGCCTGATAGTTCGACATTGCCGGTATTTTGGACTTTATAGGTGTAGTTGGCGGTTTCGCCTACAAATAGCGTCGGCCCGGGCGCATCATCGGCGTCATCTCCGTTAACCGCCTTTTCGTTTAACGAAAGGGCTGGCCTTTCTACCAACACTGAAGACAGTGAACCAATCAAGTAAGCAACATTATTTTGTTGTTCGTGCGTAATAAATTCTGAAACCGGGTTAGTACCGCTTGAGTCGGAAGTAAAACCTTCTATTTTTAGAGTGTACAGTTTATCTCCTATGGTAAAGCTCTGAGTTGGATAGCTACTGGGGAAAGTAATTTTGTCATCACAGGGTATGGTGCCGGTATGCCATGAGGCGCAAGGTTGCTGGTTCGGCGTTTCGTCTATGGCAAAGTTAAAAGTAAAGCTGGGGTTGGGAGCAACCGCCGGATTATTAAAAACCAAAGTGATTGCTAACGTTGCCCCGTCAGCGGCATTTGTTATAGGCCAATTAAAGTGAGTAAGCCTGCCAAGAACAATCTTTTGGTTTTCTTCAAAACCTTGGCTGGCACTACCGTCAAAGCGTAAACCGCTTTGACCCATGCCGGTAGAGTACCCCCACCGTACTTCGTTAGTACCTATTCCTTGTTTGTTACTGCCACCACTGACAGCAGTCCAAACTCCGTTTGAAGATGCTAGCTCGTAAGTTGCGGCTTTTACTGTGTTTGTTAAAGAAGCTAGTGGAACCAGCTGTAAAAATATAAAAACAATGGCCATAACCAGCCACTGCAAACGACGCCCACCTCTTAGTATGTTGCGTACCATAAAAGGCGCCTCCGTATAACTTGTTAAGTCTAAGCAGAGACGGTTTCGCCATTAGCTCCACTAATATTTAAAGGCGACCAAATAATATCAGTTTCTCAGCACCTCTGTAAAAAATAGTATAATACTATATTGTTTTATATGCAAGAATATTATATCGCTTATGCTTTAGAATCTTGATTTATTAGAGTAATAATTATAAAAGGAGCGAAAATACTCTAAAATATTCAAGCGTTTTTAGCGTGTCTGTAGGATTTATATATTTTTCGCTCTGCCTTTTTTTGTATTTGTCGAATGCGCTCTCTGGTAACTCCAAACAGCTGACCCACCGTATCTAAAGTGGATTCGCCGCTACTTATCAACTCAGACAATTCTTCGTATTTTATTTCAGTGCCATTTTTAAATTCAACCGAGGTTCCGACTAAGTCTTCGGACCAAACACCATACCGCAGGCTTAGGATATATTTTTCGGTTTTGCTTATGTAATGACTGTTAAAAATTAAATTCAACGTTTTTGCTTCGTCGATGTTTTTTATTATCTGTTCTTGTTCCGAATCGTCACCATTGTCTAAAGAATCCAGTAGCCGATAGTTTTTGTCTGTTCTGCTAACCGGGGCGTCGAGCGATACCGTTTGTTTTAGAGCTTGATTAGACAAAAGAGCTCCGATTTCTTCAACTGAACAGCCAAGCTCGGCAGAAAGCTCTTCGTCAGTCGGTTCTCTTTGCAGTTTGTGTTCCAGATTGTTTTTGAATCGGCTTATTCGATTATATTTCTCTCGCACTAGCCGAGGCGCATAAGTCGAATTATTACTTTCATCGGCAAATCTCTGAATTCTGTTTTTTATCCACTGGGCGGCATAGGTCGAAAATTTAACGTCGTAATCTAACTTAAACCGATTCACGGCCGAATATAAGCCTTCATATCCGGCCTGGGTCAAGTCATATAAATCTAAACCACTCAACCGGGTTTTTTTATGAGCAAATTTTAGCGCTAACCTTAAGTTGCTTAAAAAAAGTGTTTGATGAGCTACCAGTGTATTAATTACTTCTTCCTCACTGGCAGTACCGGCAAACATACTTTTTAATCCTTTGTCTAATTCTTTAAATAAGGTTCGTTCCCGCTCCTTGGACAGTAGTTCGTACGAACCAACGTCTTGGTGGTGTTTTTGTTCCGGCGACTTAACAGGTTTTGATTTTTTTGTTCGCAGTTTTTGCATTTTTGCTACAAATTTGGGATTTTCTTTATAGATTCTTAGAGCGTTGGTAATTAGACTGTCTCTGATTTGACTATCTTCAATATCAATAGCTTCGTGCAAAGTGTCACTTTCTGTAACAGTAACAAGGCTTTCCGATTCAACCAAAGCTGTTTGCCCCAAAAATCGGGTACTATCCAATTGATGGGTTTCGTTGTCAGTTTCGGCCAGTTCGTTTTTTAAATGGTCGCCATTGTCGCCGAAAGAATCAGACAGAATTTCTAAAAGTTCATTGTTATCGTTCAAATCACTAGTTAAAACCTCAACTTGACGGGTTTGAGTGCAATTTGGATTGGTAATATTTAATTTATCCTTTGGTTTCATAAAACAAATGCCTTGCTGCAAAGTTTAAGCAGACGCTAGCAATACAGTCTATCTTTTAGTAAGAAAAATTCCAAACAAAACCTAGAGCGAAAATTCGTTTTGAACTTGCCTGTACCACTCGATGGTTTTAGGGTTAATGACTTGATACAGCTGGTTGGCATCCGATTTTAGGTCTACCTCGGTGCCGGATACGCCCAATTTTTGAGCTAACAGCAGCTGGTTATCGGCAATTTCTAAATCGTACGATTTACAAAAGTCCGACAAATAAGAAAGCGTTTGGGTATCAAAAATTTGCAATAACTTATTGGTATCTTCCTTGACACAGTATAAGTGAAAATCATGAGGCATAAGGCTTAAATCAATTTTTGACAATCTGGTTCTTGCAACCAGGCGGTTGTCTGTATGAGACGGATCTTGATTTACAAAGCAATAAAGATGTGTCATAAACGAGCAAGTCAAAGTTAAAGCCGCAACAGTGGAGTTATCGTCGGCAGTATAAACCAAGTAAGAAGTCCCGGCCACTATGTCTCTGCTGCTTGGCTTCACTCTCGTAGTATGAAAGTATTTCTTAAATAAAATGGTTGGTTTTAAAATTTTGTTCTTGTGAATTACCCCAAAAAAATGTATAGCCAACATTATGGCTAGTAGCGCGAAAGTACCAATTAGAAAGGCGATAGTTAAATAGTGCATATTCTGCTTATGATTTTACTATTTTTAAGAGGAAATTTATACAAATAAGGCTAGTTACCGTTTTGCTTAAGCTTGCATAGTCAATAAATATAAGTAAAATTTTAGATATCTCAAGGTAAAAAGATGGATAACGAAAGCTTTAAATTTAAGTACGAACTTGCTTATAGATCTCACGAACAACTCGAAAACCGGATAAAAAACGCGGTCTTTAAACGTTATGGGCGGGAATTCAAGAAACCACGAGCTATAGTAAACGAAGTAAAAAGCCTATATGACCAATTTTGTCTGGAGGACGCCTCTAGCGATAAAGACGATTTACATACTCCAATAATTAGGGCTAATATTCCAATCGATGACGAATCGGATCTGGAAACGATCTCGCTGTCTATTAACAAAGTACAGTCTGCCGGCGAAGATTACGTTTTTGCTTTAATGAGGGGCACCAATCACGACTCCCCGTTTTTTACCTTACCGGAGTATGTGTTTTATAAACAGCAATCACAAAGCTTGATTACCGGAGAAGATAATAAATTGTTGATTAACAACAGCGATTTACTGCAAGTTAGACGCTACGTAGAACTGTTAAAAGAAACATATAACTTTTTGGCTAAGCAAATGGCCAACAAGGTTGATTTAAGGCGCTACGGTTTTTCGGCTGTTTTTGAAAAAGACCATGATGCGCGGATGGTTTTTGAGTTGGTTGGCCAGTACAATAAAGATTATTATTCACCCATCGAAATAGATTTGTTAGATGCCGGCGAAGATGAAGATGGTCACAGATAGCTTACTTTATAACTCCCAGCGAAGCCGTGTCTAGGGCCATTGACTCTTTTTATGATCAGTACGGAGAAACACCAAGCCCAGACTCGCCCAGCCCATTGTCAATTAAAGATGTTTGGCTGTTTAGCAGGCAAAATACTAAGAAAATAAGTAAGTCAGATTTAAGTTATTTCGATATAATACATCGATCTAAAACAACTTACGATGCCGATATAGGTTTGCTGAACAGAATAATAGAAGAAGAAATAGACAAGATAGGATACAACTAAGGGCGACATAAATATAGGAGTTCTGCCATGGATTATGAAAAACACGATTTAGAAAATCAACCTTGGTGCGAGCAAGAATACTTGGCAATGCGAGCCTTGGCGAAGCAAAGATCCGAGCGACTAAAAAGTCGAGAAACCGATAAACACTCCTTAAATGAATTCTTGCCCGAAATACCAGACCCTTTGATTGTCGATGACACCCCGAGCAAATAACAGGCTTGAAAAACGGTTAACTCAAAAAAATAAGCAAAATATTAGCTTGATAAAAAATTTTTAATCAACTGGCGCATTATTTGGAAGTTGTCGTATCTGTGGTTAGCGCCCGAGGTAGCCTCGAATTGATAGTTTTGTAAGTGGCTTTTATTTAGCAGCGACTTTACCACGCTTGCCGGACCCACGGGATCGGCAATGTTTTGCATAAATAAAATGGGGATAGAAAGCTGTCTTAAATTGTCCACAAAGTATTGCCTGTAGCGGCTTACCGCCACCGGCAATCCCAAAAATATACATTTTTTAGGTGATAATATACCTTGGCAAATGGCTTCGGTAGCTAGTACCGTGCCGGCGGACTTGGCAAAAACGGCATAATTGTCTGATAACCCGGACAAATCGGCCAGTCTTTTTAGTTCTGTTTGATGGTTTAAGGAGCGCTGCCCCTTTAGCCAGTGTTGATAATCGTAAGCAAGCCGTTTGTTAAAGACGTCTTTTAATTCTTCAGCTACGTCTTGTATCCAAGCCTGGTTGCTTTGGCTGTTTCCGCCCAGTATCAGTAAATCCATAAACAAATTTTATAATAAAAATTAACCGGACGTAAAAAAATAACTAAACTTATTTGATATATGGTATGTGGTCGTTTTCTAACAAAAGATTCATTTGAAAAACTATTTTGTTTGCCACGTTCTCGGCTTCTTTATAAGTTATAACCATCGAAGAAATAAATTGTCCGTCAATAAGCTTGTAGCTGGTTTCTCCTTTTTTTGGTCCGACTATTATTGTTTCTTCCCTTTGAGTTACCAGTTCGCCACTGTCTAAAACGTAAAGGCGGTGCTTTACGGCTTTGTCGGCTTCGTGATATTCACCATAATTGTATAGGCACTTACCCCACAGATCTTCAGCTTGTTTGCCTCGTATTTTGTTAATTAATCGCCGACCGACCGGTTCTTTTTGTAAAAGGTCCCACTGCACGTTATTGTCTTTAGCAATTTCGGCAAAGATAAACCCATACTGCACCAGTGTGTCTCGGAGCCAGTTTTTGCTTTCTATAGCTTCACTTTTAGGCGAAACATCAATATACCCAATCTCTTTGGGATAATTCCCCATATAATATATTATATACTATATCTTTATAAATAGCAATAGGTTGTGTTTGTTTTTATGGAGTTTCCTTTATTGGATTAAGCGTCTTTTAGGTTTGGCTGGCCTACTTGGCCTTTTTGGCACAGCTTCTTTATTAGTTACAGTAGTTTGTTGAGTAACAGAAGCTATGTTATCGGGTTTGGGTGGTTCTTTTGGCTTTTCTTTTTTGATAAGTCGTTTTTGTTTTATTAGGTGAGCCTCGGTTTTTATATTGGCTATTTCTTCAGAGATAATAATCACTGCCGGAATAAATACGAAAATTACCAATCCCGGCAAAGTTTTTACAAATGCCATTAAGTAGCCAACTAGCGGTATGCTAAACACCAGCTTGCCAACCACGTTTTGTTTACTTACAAATTCGGGGTCAGCGCTTTTGTTAGCGTCGCCCTTGGTGCGATACATTGGTTGACTATTTTGGTTAACAATCTCCACAATGCGGTGCGTAACCGTGTCTTTACTGCCAACCACCTTAAAGGTTATAACATCATCTTTTTGATAATTATTAGAGTTTTTACTAACGACTATGCTACCGGTGTGAATTTTTGGCTCCATAGAACCCGATTTAACCACGTATGTTTTAGAACCGAACAAATTTAAAGAGCTGACTATCAAAAAACCAAAAGCTACTATCATCATCAGCCAAAAAGTACTTTTAATAATCAACCAAGCCTTTTTCATAACCATACCCGTTTAAACTATGCATCTATTATAAATTAAAAGTCTAAGCGATTGCAGTTCTTAAATAGAACTGCAATCTATAGTGTTTTAATTTATGGTTTTTGTGTGCCGGTGGCTTCCATTACGATGTTGTATAGTTGCTTATTGGCGATATCGTTACCAGCATCGCTCGGGATTTTGACTTCTACGAAGTAGGATTTAACAGCGTTTTTGGCTATTTCACCCAAGTTAACACCAGTGCTGTTTAGGTAGCCCAATGACACAAAGCCGGTGTCTACACCAGAGCCGTCATTTATTCTAACTAGAACATTATCTTTTAGGAAGTCCCAGTCACCTTGTGCCGATGTTAGCTTTAGTTTAACATCAAGCTTTATATTAGACGCACTTATATTCTTTAGTTTAACAGTGTTGCTGATTTCGAAGCCAGGGTAAAGGTTTTGAGTAAGAAATGCCCACTGGCCAGCGTTTACAGACTGCTCTTCATTATTATCAACTAAAAACACCAGGTTGGCATTTCCTGTTGTAAAAGAGGCATTGTATATTTTTGCTGTCGAACTAAAATAGGCGCCAGTGGCGGCTGCCGAGATTGATACTACGGCAAAAATAGTCGCTAAACTTAATGCAATTTTTCTCATTACTTGTTAATCTCCTTTTTAAGTATTAAAAACACAGGTCTGCCTGTAAAACCCACTCTTAGACACTTTTAATTTTTATTAAAAATATTTATATAGGTTTTATCTAACTTTTTGGTCTAAATGAAAAACCACGTCAAAAGTGGTTTTTTGGCCTTGAGCCGGATTGTCTATGTTTGGGCTATTGTCGTCCCATATCGCATACATGGCTAAGATAGCTGATTGGCCTTTTGGCAAATCGAAAAGGTCTAATCTTTGATTTTGCGATTGCTTTAGGGGTTTTGTGCCGCCAAAATAGGTTTCGTTGCTAAAAAACCTAGCTTTTGCCAGGTTTCCGAGTGCTCCGTTACCAGTAGTTCTGACGTTCTTGATCTCTAACCAGACGCGTCCGTTGATTTTACTGGGGTTCTTTAGAACCACTTGACCGGCAAAATCGTTAGCGCCAGGTTTAAGATCGGTTACCGTAAACGCTTTACTAACACCGCTTCGGTTGTTGATTAACAACTCCAACACGCCTGCAGCAAAAGTGTTATTAGTAGCAACCGACTGCCCCGAGAAGCAGGCCTTGGTAGCCCCTATTGCCAAGAAAGACACCATGGCAATAGTCAAAAAACTTTTTGCCAACTGTATCAATACGCTCGTGCCTCCCTTTTTTGAAAAACTTAAAAAGACCGTTCGACCTAGTGACGCTGCTTTTAACTCCCACCTCGCTTTTTACACACGGTCTATTTTTATCGTAGTCCTTTAGAAAAATAAGTCAAACTACAGTGAATTTTATGTGTATAAAAAAGAAATTGGGGTGCGAATCTTCAGTAAAGAGATTCGCACCCCGTGCGCGCAAGCCCTCCCCGTTAGGCTTGCAGCGATCTTGCGCGTGCTTTCTTGTACTAAGCCCGTCAAATAACTCAACGAGCTGAAAAAATACTAAAAATAAAAAGCACGTTAACCGCGGAGTAAAACCACGGTTTTTATTCGGAATTACTTTTTAGACAAAGTCGCTAAAAAGTAAACATAATTATACAATAAATAATTACTACAGTCAATTTTAAGTTTATAGCACGTAGTTTGTGCTGATAGAAATAGAGAAACAAAGACTAACTTCTGGCTAGCATATCCAGCACTAATCCGCCCCAAGTAAAGTTTTCGGCGCCCATTGGATCGCCCGTCAGCGGATTGTATTGTTCTCGAAAACCATGTTTTTTAATTAGATTGAGACTGTCTTGCAATATTTTTTGGGCCGGTTCTTGCAGGCCATAATTTAGCAAACCGTGATAAATAAACCAGTTGGTAGAAAACCAAACCGGTCCGCGCCAAAAACCCTCGGGGTCAAAAGACGGTTCGTTTAAAGCCACCGTGGGTACACTATAAGGTGTTAAAAACTCCTTTTTGTTTAACAAATGTTCTTCTACGACCTTACGAGCCTCTAGGGGAGTTAGTAAATTGGCAAAAAGGGGGGCAAACATAGCCCAGGTTTTAACTTCGATATGGCGATGGTTGCGTCCAACCACCGACATCATAACGCTGTCTTTAAGCATGTGTTGGCGCATAGAATTAGCAATAAGTTCGGATTTGCGTTTGGCCAAATTAGCTTGGTTGGTTAACCCCAGTTCGCTGGCTAAATAACTTTCTAATGACAGATTATGAGCCAAGATAGCATTAAACGGCACGTCGCTAATCCAGCTAAAATTAGCCATATATTTTTTAATGCGAAACCGTTGAAACCGATACTTGTGAATAAGTTTAAGGCGACGGCTAAAATTGGCTTCGATAGATTGCTTAGGTTTAAGTTTTAAAGCGGTGTCAAATCTTGGAGAATTATCTTCGCCGGATTCGTCGGGATTGACTAGCCCAACTAGATAGCGTTTATAGGGGTCGCGTACCCTTAATAGATAATTATGATATTTGTTGATAATTGGTAATATTTTTCTAATAAATCTTTTGTCTTTGTCTTTTTGGTAAATAGACCAAACGGCGTAAGCCAACATTGGTGGTTGCGTGATACTGCTAGTTCTCTTTTTACCCCATCTGATAATAGGAAAACTAAATTTTCGAGGGTCTTCCCAATAAATCATATGGGGCAACATGCCGTTTTTAAACTGCTTAGAGCTTAAAGCCAGCAGTTCTTTCTTGGCCGTCTTGGTATCAAAGTGGCTCAAAATAATAGCGTGGAAACAACTATCCCAAAGCCACTGAAACGGATAGCTAGTTGGCGAAGGCATGGTGTAAACATATTTACCGCTACTGCGCCTGTTGGCTTGCATTAATTGCTTTATTTGACTTTCGATACTACTTTTCATAACCACTACGTATAAATGTTACATGGTTAATTTAAAATAGCCAGCCGGCTTTGGCGCCTTACCTAAATTGTAAGAGCGTTTTTGATCTGCCGCTTGGCTTCGCGCAGTTTTACTTTGTGTGTAAGAAAATCTGTTTTTCATAAAGTACCAAGAAGTTTTTAAATAGTTAATTCTAACAAATAAGAAATGACTACAATAATATAATCAATAAGGATTCCATAATTTTTTAGGGTTGATTATCGATAGTTTAAAGACGAAAGCAAGCGGTCGCAGTGAGGCGTGTAAACCAATATATAAATAGAAAAAAGGGGCGGGTCATAAAGACCCCGCCCCGTACTTGTGAGCCTACGGCGGTAAGCTCGATCGTCTGGCCCTTGTTTAGGGCCGGACTTATGGCCCGCTTCGGATCAACCAGATCAAGTAGAACTGCTTGTGGTGCTGCTGAAGCTAACCAATGCGCCCGCCGCAACGAAAGCAACGAGAGCAAGGAAAGCCAAAATTGCGATAACCCCACAAACGATTGCTCTTGAGCGTTGGGTCCGTCGCCAGTTGACGAAAAGCCGCCAAGTGAAAAATCCGGCGACACCAATCGAGATCAGAAACGGCCAACTGAAGTTGTACTGGATTACGGCCAGCATGGTTCTGCTGAACATCTCAGATACCTCCTCAGTAGTTGCTCTTCCACTTATACGTACCGTTGCCGTAGAGCCAGTACTGGTGCAATATATCCCATTCGGAGATGACACCAACCTTGGCCACTGAGTGGACAACATGGATCTTGATCGTTTGGTACCAACAGCCGTGATCCTTATTTCTCCAGGTGCGCCAACCATACTGACCGTATGTGACGTTATACGTGATGTTGAACGCGTTTGAGTGCTTCGTGACGACCGGCTCGTCCCAGCTGTGTTTAGTGACCACCCCGTTCTTCCAAGACCAGTTGCTGATTGTCTTGACACTCACTATTTTCAAACCAAACAGTGAGTACATAGTGGTGGTGAGACTCAACTTTCTAGAGCCAGACACAGAAGCTGCACCGCCGACTCCTCCCGAAGTCTTCGCTCGGATGGAGGAGAACCTTGAGAGGTCGGTGGCTTTGGATCGGCTTACGCTGTAACCAAAATCGTACTTTGTTTTCATTGATGCGTAAGCAGGGGCTGTGACAATGGTGGCCACGCAGACCACCGTCATCAAGGCAACCAAAAGCTTGATTTTCATGACTCAACTCCTAGAGACGTGCTTTTGTAGCGTGCCCGTCTAACGCTACGTGGGACGTTCTCCTCTCTCAGAGTTGTGTTGTAGCGTGTCACACCTCCTTATATGCGGGGGCCATAGTTGCGCTATATCTATCCCTATTCAGGCACGGACATAGCACCACTTAAAGAGCGGTTTCTTAAAAACAAAAAACCGGTGCTATTTTTACAGACACCGGTGTTTAATATTTTCTAATGCCGGTTTCACCACTACACCCGCTGAAAACAGCTTCTCTTTTAGACTAAAGGTGACCAATAGCAGGCCTAAAAGAGTCAAAGGTGTTCATCAGACTAATTGTTAAGAAACTAAATAGATAATACTATAAATTATTAATAATGTCAAGCATATTTTATAATTAACTATTTTACATACGCAAACTAGGCAAAAAGAAAAGAATGTAAGTTTTGATATGACAGGCGACCTAGTTGGTGTAATATTTTGAAACTAAAAATATTTTTATATGACGAGCCTAAAAATCCCAAGCTTGTTAAGAAAGGATATTCTATAGAAATAGAAGATTGTATTCTTTGTGCCGGTAGCGTTATCAATTAATACTAAGTTTATGCTAACCAACGAGCAATCATAGCGACTTGAATCATCTAAGACCTATATTTAATATACTTTTAGCTCTGAGTCTTAACTATACGCTCAATATCTCGCTTGGCTTCGCGCAGTTTTACTTTGGCGCGCTTGTCGTATTTTTTCAAACCTCTAGCGGTGGCGATTTCAACTTTGATAAATTTTTTGTTGGTTAATATTTTTAAAGGAACTATAGTTAGGCCCTGCTCTTTTGCGTCTTTAAGCTCTTTTATTTCTTTAGTTTTTAATAGCAACTTACGGGGAGCGGTATATTGTTCTTCGTTTAGGGAATTACGATTGGTATTGGTAGCGGTAATAGTAGCATTAAATAGCCACAGCTCGCCGTCTTTAAAATTAACAAACGCTCCTCTTAAATGGCCATGGCCTTTACGTAAGCTTTTAACTTCTGCCCCAATAAGTACAACGCCCGCCTGGTAAATTCTTTTTATATCAAAATCTCGCTTGGCGGTACGATTAATTATTGAACCGATAGTCTTCTTAGGCTTAGCCATAAATATATTGTACTAGAAGCTAAACACTTTAGTTGCTTTGAAAAGATTACGAAGTAGAGAAGTTATCTGGCGATAGTTACCTCTTCTTTGATGACTTCCCATAAGCTAGGATCGTGGAAATGTGTTTTGCGCCAATACCACCACTCCCCGCCCCACAAGTCGATATCGCGGAAACCGGTATTTTTGCCGTAACGGATGCGCTCACGTAAGCGTTTGGCGTCCATAGATTCGTTTTGTTCTCTGACAGAGGTTTGTTTGATATCTGTAGGTGGCCAAGGTTCGGCTTGGAGCTCGTGGAGCATTGAACTTCGACCGGTAAAAATTTCTGTTAAACCGGATCGCCAACTGTAATACCATGAAGGAAATGGGTATTCTAAATAGCGTTTGGTAACGGTATAGTCAAAAACCCGTTTATATACCGATATGCCAAACTGGTCGGCCCTGGGCTGGCCGGTAGGTATGCCAAAATAATTATTAGCTAGGCTAAGGATAATCGGGTGTTCGTTGTCAATGCTTTTAACAAGGTGAAATTCGTCTATGAGTCTAGATCGTTCAGTACCATATTTTTTACACTCACCAAACACTCTCAGAAAGTATTCGTTTTCTAGTTGATAGCTTTGCAATTCGGGGCGATTTTTATATCGTTCAACAGTCGCTTTCATAAAGTTTTTAAGTTTAGGGTACCAAACGTCATTTGGTAGGTCGGCGTAAAAGCCGGGGATATGGCATTCCGGCCAACGGGGCTGTCTAAGGCCTATAGATAAAGTTACCTGCCCTTGAACTTCACCGACGCGATCAAATTGCCAATCTAACTCACTAAAATCGTAATGCCCTGGCGATTTTTCGATATCTTCCCAGTAACTCACCAGTCTAAAGCGTTTAAAACCAAGCTCGTCTCTCAAGGCTAAAAAGGCTTTTTTTTCGTCTAGCTCCAAATGTCGAGCGTAATCAGCAATAAAAGAAACACCAAAATTTAAAGGTTCGTTTTGGTGCTTCTTTTGATACCAAAAGGCTACGCCATAAGCCTGGGCAACGAATAGCAATAATACCAAGGCAAAAATTAGCAAAAATTTGTGTAGCGTGTGACGATTTTGCCACCAAATGCGTAGTCTTCTCTGTCCAGATTTGCCAAAGGGCTTTTTAACACTTTTTGGCGGTGCTTTTTGCCTGTTGGAGCGCTTGGTTTTTAGTTTTTTAGCTGATGACTTCATATACCTTAAGTGCGATGCTTTAACACTAGTATACATGGTAAAATGTTAATGGTAACAATATGGAACGTAAAGTAGCAGATATATCAGTAATAATCCCTGTATATAACGAAGAAGATAGAATCAAAGGATGTTTAGGTGCTATCACCAATCAGGCGGTACAACCGAGGGAAATTATTGTTGTTGATAATAACTCGACCGATCAAACAGTAGCAATTGCTAACAATTTTAGCGGTATAAAAATAATTAAAGAGCCAAAACAAGGCATAGCGTATGCCCGCGATGCCGGCTTTAAAGTTGCCAAAGGAAGTATCTTGGCACGTATCGACGCGGACGCTTTTGTACCAACCAACTGGGTGCAGCTGGTAGATGATAATTTTAAATCGGATAAAAATATCGGTGCGCTTAGCGGCTATGGGTACAGTCGTACGGGCTTAACAAACAAATACATATCAAGACTTATCAGCTGGGCTATACACTCGCACGGCAAAGCGTTATTTGGAGCAACAATGGTTTGGGGTTCGAATATGGCGATTAAAAAATCTGTTTGGCAAAAAATAAGCAAAGATACCATTGCGGATTCGGCAGTTCATGAAGATATAGATATAGCTTTGGCTTTAGCATCTCACGGCTATAAAGTGAAAGTTGATAAAAACCTTGTGGTAAATGCCGATCTGGAAGAGGTTCAGCGCTTTAGCAAATATATGCGTTATTACAAGATGGTTTTTAATAACCTTAGGTATCACAAGAACCACCCCAGGTCTGAGTACAAATCGATGAAAAGGATAAATTTTTTTATACGTGCCTATCATTGGCTGATAACAGCGCCCTTCGTAGGGCTCTTCGTCATTTTAACGTTTTTAAACTCAATTTATTACAAAATTAGGCAAAATCTTTTTAACCCTTTGGTTGAAATTATTAAAGCGGATTAGTTTTATAACGGCCGTTTTGGTTGGATATGGTACACTCGTTACCCCATAAGCCAACTTCGTTTTCTCTGGCTTGTCTTTGTAAGTTACGGAACTCGTCGGCTTTAGTAAAAGGAAAACTTAAATACGCGAAGCCGTACCCCTGCTTTATCATCTCGGCGTTTACTAAACGTCCATCTGCCAAATACACGTAACGTAACAATCTGCCATAGCGGTCACGATTGGTGTTTATGGGATCTGCCTGAAGACGAACTTTTTGCCCGTCCATCATTTTGTGGGCATAATTGCTTGCGGCAACACCAAAGCACTCTATAGGACTGTTTGGCTTTTTGGTTTCGGGGGTATCTAAACCGATTAACCTGATTTTTTCTATGTGACCATCCATATTTACTTCTATAGTGTCGCCGTCAACCACTTTTGTCACTGGGTAGTATCCGGGTGTAGTAGTAACACTTTGGATAACCTGTTTTGGCAAGTGTATTTTCGGTACAAAATGAATACCTGCAGTCGTCAAAATGATAATAATTGTTAGTAGTGATACCGATAAAATTAATTTCGGTTTCATATAGGTAGTAGTTTAGCGCTAAACTATTACAAAGTGTCAACGATAATTACCAAATATTTCAAGAATATTGATAAGGCTAAGCTTAATAAACTGAATGCCCTTAAAGACATTTACGAGTCGCTTAATGCCAAGGTTAATTTAATTTCCAGAAAAGATATTAATAATCTTTATGAACATCATATTTTACACAGTTTAGCAATAGCTAAAATAATTAGTTTCGAGGCTAATCAGGAAGTTTTGGATGTCGGTAGCGGTGGCGGCTTTCCGGGCATACCTTTGGCCATACTGTTTCCAGACACCAAATTTTTATTAGTGGACTCTAAAGGCAAAAAACAGCAGCTATTAAGCAAGTCGCCAGCAGTTTAAATCTTAAAAACGTGGCTGTCGAACAAGCAAGAGCTGAAGACTTAAGAGTTAAGGTCGATTGGGCCGTTTGTCGCGCCGTTGGGCGATTAGACGAAGTATGGCCCTGGGTGGTCGATAAAATAAAGCATAAATCTGACTTAAAATTTCCGAACGGTCTCATTTATTTAAAAGGAGACAATTATTCCAGCGAAGTTCCAGCCGGCGTAACAATCAAAGAGTGGCCGTTAAGGCAATTGTTTCCTGGTCTAACCTATTATGAACATAAATCGGTGTTACTCCTCTATCGACGATAGTAAAAGCTTAAGTATAATAGACGATAGAAATGAAAAACACCAACAAGGGCTGGGCTTATAGAAAACAGCTAATTTATGGGCTGGTTTTGGTTGTTTTAGCCGTTGTATTGATTCCTCAACGTAACCAAGTGATCGAAGGCGTTAGGTCTTTGACAGAAGCTAGTTTAAACTGGCTGCTATTGGCTGGCCTTTGCTTTATGTTAACCTATTTGGCCACGGCAATGGCTTATAAAATGTTAGCAAAGAAGCCGATCAGCTTGTTTAAGGTGTTTCTTGTACAGATTGCCGGCTCTTTTACTAATCGCGTTATACCGGCTGGCCTCGGTGGTTTGGGTTTGAATGCCGACTTTTTAACTAAAAATAAACACAGTTTAGTCCAAGCCGGTACGGTGGTTGGTGTCAATAGCGCGGTAGCGATATTAAATCATATTGCCTTGATTATAATTGCTATTTTCATGGGTGCTGTGGGTGTCAAGCAGATACTGGATTTTAAAAAAATACCTATAGTTGGACTGTGGATTATATTTTTTCTATTGTTGACGACTATTGTTTTCGTTTACAAAAGTACGAAGATGCGAAAAAAAATTAAAAAAATATCCCAAAATGTAATAAACAACCTCAAAGCTTATAAAAGCAGTCCTCATAAAATAGTCTTTGTTTATATAATAGCCGGAGTTATTACTTTACTGTTCGTAGCAACGCTTTACTGTTGTGCTCAGGCAGTAAAATTGGAAATTACTTTTATTCAAACCTTTATAACCTACACCGTCGGTGTGATATTAGGTGCGGCGGTATTGACGCCGGGCGGTCTGGGTGGCGTTGAAGCCGGTATGTACGGAGCATTTTTGATTTATAACAATAAACCGAGCACGGTATTTGCCACCATAATAGTTTACCGTCTACTCACGTACTGGTTACCAATTTTACCTGGCCTGTTGAGCTTTATTTTATTAAGAAGGAATAAACAAATTTGAGTTTCGCCGTTTTTCAAATTCTTTAAATTACAGGTTCATAAATTTAAAAAACCGCACTTGATATGCGGTTTCTTAACAGGCGGTTTTTGTTCTAGTTAATATCGTATAGTAGCTTGGTAGTTGGTGTCAAAGCTTCATTGTAAATATTACGCTAAGTCTTTACGTATAAATTATTTATACAATCTGTTAGCCTTACTTTCATTATTTTTTGTTGCAAATATTACAAGCGCTATGTTCGAAAACAGATTAACAAACTAGTAATCAATACCTTCGCTGGCTATATAGCCATCGTCAAAATGATGTTTTATTTTTGTCATATTAGTGACTATGTCTACACTATCTATAAATTTTGTTGGAAAGTGTCGCCCGGTTAGGCAAAGACTAGTGTTCGGGTGCCTTTTGGATATCAGTTCTTTTAACGATTTAGCGGGCAGTAAGCCGTCATGGATGGCGTTGTTAATCTCGTCGCAAACAACTAGACCGTAATTGCCACTGCTGACAGTCTCTAAAGCTATTTCGTAGGTCGTAAGAGCCGCTTGTTTATGCTCTTGATGGCTAACATTTTTGGCACTTAGTCGCTTAGCTTTATAAAAACCTTTTCCACCCTTATAAAAATATACTTTCTGTTTATATAGGCTGCTTATTTGGTTTATAAACTTATGCTCGTTTACTTCCCAGTGTTTTATAAACTGCAAAAATGCTACGGACCAACCGGCACCTAAGGCTCGACACATTAGACCCAAAGCGGCGCTGGTTTTACCTTTTCCTTCGCCCGTAAACACTACCACTAAACCAGGTTTTTGTATAAAGTTATCAAAATCCATCTGGCTACTATTATAACCACTAAAACAAAAGAGGAAGCTTTCTTTGAGAATAAAAAACCTATTAATAGAGGTGCGACCCTAAAAACAGATTTAAACTATTGATTTTTTTATTGATTACTTTTATCGTAAGACCATAAGACTTAATTTAAGGAGGGTCAATAAAAAATATGAAACAGCGTCATATAGCAGCGCTGCTGGCCGAAGCTGTAGGTACATTTATTCTTGTACTGGTAGTATTAAACGTAAGTCGTTATGGCTTGCCCTTTTTTACTGCGATTGCGGCTGGGCTTTCAGTTGCAGCATTTTATAGCGTGTTTTCACTAACATCGGGGGGCAATTTTAATCCGGCCGTAACATTAGGCTTGTTTAGTGTGCGCAAATTAACATTTGTGCGAACTATTGGCTATTTGATAGCCCAAGCGTTGGGCGCGTTGGGTGCTTGGCAACTTTATGAGTACCTGACTCAAAGAACTCTAAAAAACGCTACTACGGCATTTGATTGGCGTATCGCTATAGCAGAGGCTGTCGGTATGCTAGTTTTTGCGTTAGGGTTTGCCGCCGTGGTTATCCAAAAGCGAGAAGGTTGGAGAGCGGCTGCTACAATTGGCACTGCCCTGTTTTTGGGTATGACAGTCGCCGGTTTGGCGTCTAGTGGCTTGGTAAATCCGGCCGTAGCACTAGGGGTAAGAAGCTTTGACGTTAATTACTTCTTAGGCCCGGTGGTTGGCGGCATTGTAGGATTTTTGATATTTGCTTACGTGCTAACACCAATAGGTAGGAAATTGTCATTTGCACAAATCACACCAACCGCTACCAAAAAAGCTCCTGCAAAAAAGAAAGCTACGGCTAAAAAGAGAGCAAAAAAATAGTAAGTTAGTTTGCAGTCAAAAACTCCGGGGCAACCCGGAGTTTTATTTTGTAAAAGTAACAAAATTTGATTCACTTTAAGGAAAGAACAAACATTTTGTAACCCTTTGGTTCGGCAAAGGGTTACGCCTAAATCGACAAGCGACTTGCATTTGTCTCACAAGTTTTATCTTTAAAAAGTACGGTGCTTGCAGAACTCTTCAACAACTGCCGGATTCGGCCCGTTCTAAATTTCAGATTCGAACAGGCTAACTGCAAGGGCATTACTCGTCTTTTATCAATAAAACTCTAAGGTAATTCCAGAACTTGGGAAGCTAACAACTTTTGCGTTTCAAAAGTTGATTAAAAAATGTACGAATCTAATCTATTACTATAAACAATGAAATTCAATTTCGTCTTGCTACACCCTTAATACACCGCGTTTATTTTGCAATATTTATATTTTCAGCCGTGGATGAGTGTGTTGTTTATGCCATTGACGATCGTCGTTCCGGTATTGAAGCCGGCATAGTAAAAGGTCGGGTTGGCCGTGTAGGCCGTTTGGAATGTATTACCGGTAATAGTACAGTTCGTCGCATTGTAGATCCATATCGTACCGGGGTTCGTGTTAGGGTGGGTATCATAATCGCGGTAGTTGTTTCCGGTAATGGAGAAGTTGTTAGCGAGAGCTATGGCCGTGTCGTGGACTGCACTGGGATAGTAGAGGGTCTCGTAGTACCAGCCAAGAGAAAGAAAGAAGTAGCCGGTCGAGGTCTGGCCTGCGTCGGTAATGGTGTTGCCAGAGAACTCACCACTGCCGGTGAGGATAATGGGTGGCTCTGTAGGGTGCCTTGAAGTCATGCCGCCCTTGCTGTAGTCGTCGAGGTGAAAGCGGTTGCCTTTTATGACATTGTCATGTGGGATGGCCGTGGTTGCCACAATGCGTGAGGCGATGAAGCTCATAGTAAAGGTGTAGGCAGGATAGATATCACAGTCGGTGATAGTAACGTGGTTGCCACCCTCAATGGCGATGCCGCCACGACTCACAGCGCCGCCGATGGATTGGAGGCCACCACCGTAAAACTGACAGCCATCAATCGTCAAGTACATATCGGTATGGTCGCCATTGTATATAGATGATGGAGCGTTGAAAGTGGCACCGTCTGCAGCCTCGAATATACTGTTTATAAACCAGACATGGTGCCAGCCATGGCGGACCCCTTCGTAGTTGCTGTTAGGCTGCGGATTCATGTAAAGTTCGACGTTCATGCGCGGGGCCCCTATATTGCGTGCAATGGGAAGGCCGTTGCTAACGCCGAAATGGCAACCGGTAAAATAGATGTACTCCATGTGTGAGCCGGTAAGTGAGCCGGTTCCCTCCATCCACCCGAGATTATTAGCACCAAAGCCAGCGGGGTCGGAGCCCACATAGAGGTTGCGCTCAATATTGCAATCAGTAAGAGTGATATGTTTAGCCGAGTTGGTGCCACCGCCGAAGCGCATGGGGTAGGTCTCAAGCGCCCCACCTCCTCGAAACTGACAGCGGGTAAAGCTGGTGTTGCTAGCGTTGGGTCCGTTAACCATGCCCGTCTTGTTTATATCACCGAACTTTAGATCAGTGAACGACGAATTGGAATTGTAAACGACCGCTCCTTTAAGGTGGGCAGTGAGGTTATTTGGTCCGCTGTTCGTAGGTCCGTAAAAGTTCGTGCCATCTGGGACCACCAGCGTTGTCGCGAGCTGATAGGTTCCAGTCGGAAAGTAGAGACCGTCGTAGCCACCGGCCTTGTAGGAAGTAATGGCCGTATTAATGTCTGCGGTCACACCGGTGCCGCCGGTATTGTCGAGGTGGCCTTGAGTGACAACATTGTAGAGATTAAGATCAACGGTAAAATTAACTTCATTGCTGGTGGTTGTTCCGACGACGACGGTAACGGGAGCTACGGGATCGATGACTTTAGGCACTGTGCAAATAATGGACGCATTAGACCACGAACTATCGTTGCAAGCCGAAACCATTTTGCCAAAGTACACTTTACTTGCGCCTTGGGTATTGCCAAACCCTCTGCCATTAATTGTTATGGTCGACCCTGTCCTTGCATGCCCGGCCGACAAGCTGGTAACAGCCAAACTGCCCGAATTGCTGTTGTCTGTTTGCCCAAACTGAGTAGCCAGTATAGATAAGTCAATAATATCAATACGGCCGTTATAGTCGGCATCGCCATATTTGTTGAAGTCAACTTCGTTGGTACGACTCTTGCCCCAATTGCCGGCCAAAATAGATAAATCACCTATGTCAACCCGTCCATCGGAGTTAAAATCGGCAGCCAACGTAGTTGAAGCTTTAGATGTAAGGATTATGTAACTGCCAATTGCTGCAAAGGTTACCATAGCTATTGCCATAAAAAAGGCTATATTGGATCGACTGTTGAAAAAATTTAGTTTGCGTTTGAGGATGTCGGGCATGAGCTTACAGTTTGCTGTTTTTTTGAGTGCTACTATCTTTTATGTTGTTGCACTCTATATGCTGTTATTATATACCTCTTTGCATAAACCAAAATACTGACTTTAATTATACTTCATAATACAAATTAGGAACATTAAGGCTGCTGACGCCTGTTTATTAAAAGAACCGTACTTGTACAACTAATATGTACCTCTACTCTTTACCTGAACTTTACTAATGAAAGCACAAAAACTTCTCTATATAAATAAAATACGTCTCCACAAGTTCTTCTGCTATATACTAGTATATAAGGGAACAATACATTTTATAATATTTTTGGTATACGTTTATTAAATTCTATTTATAATTATCTACCAGATAATCTTCGAAGGCGCGGATGCCTTTGACGTCTGGAGAATATTCACTAATGTCCGGGAAGTCTAAATTGATAATTCTTTGCCACACAGCCTTAATTAGGGCGGATAAACGTTCCAGCTCTTGTTTATCGTTTAAATCAAGCTCTAAAACACTTATGTGACCATGACTATTTGGTTCGACAAACACTAATTCGGCAGAGTTTAATTTTACGCCTTGATCGCCCCAGGTCCGAGAGCCTTCTACCAGCAATTTATAAAAATATAATTGTTGAGCATACTTATGCATTTTTATTTTTTCGTAAGTCGTTTTATTTTGAGGTTTCCAGTTGTTGATAGCCGATCCGGTTTTGTAGTCTATCACATTGGCCTGTCTTTTATTTATTTCTAAAACATCAATTTTACCGGTTAATTTGGCATCACCAAGCGTAACTCCTTGAGCAAAAAAGTTTTGTTCTGGCGTTTGTCGGGCATTTATGTCTTCGCCTCGTTCTTGTATCAATTTTTCTAAAGCAAGGTGTCCGCGTTCCAAAAAATTGTTTTCATCAACCGGACCTAATCTCTTAAGTTTTAGGCTTGAGTCAAAATATTTGAGTATATCGTCAAGAGTTGGCAATGATTTATGGTTCAAAAAGTAGTTGTGTAGATACTGTAGACTCTCGTGCATGGCGCTACCAAAAGCCGCACCAGGGTTCATAGCGCTAGGAAATTGCAATAGATTTCCTAACAAAAAGTTAATTGGTCCACCTTGGCTGACATCCAAAAAATTGTTTAGATGGGTAACGCTCAACTTGTAGGTATCTAATCGCGCTGATAGTAATTCTTTCATGGTTTTATGAGGGAGTTGTCGATGATTGTCAAACCACTGGCGTTCTGTTCTATTTAATTGGCTCATTGGGTCGCTTGGCATTTTTAAGGGTTTTTTTGGTCGAGGTAAAAGGGCCTGAATCGCGGGAGCTTCTATGGCACCATAACTGGCAACCTCCTTGCCGTCATCTTCCTTTAAATAACCGGTTATTATTAAATTGTTTTTAGCTCGGGTAGTAGCCACATAAAAAACGCGCAGGTTGTCATCCAGGTTGCCGGTATGAGCCACTTGTTGCATGTTTGGAGCTAGTTGTAGCATTTCGTTTCTACCTTTAGAGTCCCAGACTTTTTTGACGGCCGATATTATAAAAACAGTGTTAAATTCAAGGCCTTTACTGCGATGAGCCGTCATAAGTTGTACGGAATTTTCCGTATAGTCGTATACGCCTGATGCATTTATTGGTATTTTGGCCTCATTGCATAAATCGACAAAACGTACAAAATCACCAAGATTTAAGTTAGTATCAGCGCGATATTTTCTTAACCTATCCCGGATGGAAGTTAAGCAGTTAAGCAAATTAATATAGTTGGCGGGCTTGTTCTGCAAAATTTCATCATCAAAATAATAACTCTTGAATGGGCTGGTGTATCTAGAAGTCGATTTTTTTGTAACAGCTTCAGTTTCTTCATAGGTTTCTTGAGCCAAGCTCTCAGAGGAATTGCCAACTAGGCGATCTAGTATATTTTCTAATGAGTTAACGCGGGATTGTTTGGCAACTTCTAACAAAAACCTGGCAACTGTTCTTAATTTTTGTCCATGCTTGCCACTCAACATTAGCTTTAGCCAGAAAACTTGCTTGTGCGTAGTCTCGAACTTACGCCTAGCCACCAAACTTAAAAGCCAGATATCGGTAGCTGGTATTTGCCAATAATCGGCGCTTAAAAGCTCAGGCAAAAGACCATTTGCGGTAACTTCGTCTTGGCTGGCCAAGGCTTCGACTACTTTAGCCAAGACAATAAGCTCCTTAATTTGCGGGTTGTTTAAGGAGTTCTGTTGTCTTTCGTAAGATACGGAAATATTTAGGCCGTCTAAATAGGGTAAAATTTTTTCTAAATATTTATGTTCACGGCAAATGACCGCAATCTCGCTCGGCGGATGACCCTTTTTTAGTAATTCGCCAATTTGTTGGGCCACCCATTCGTATTCGTGTGATTGGCGGGTGAATAACTGCCTTTCTATTCTGTAACTTTTAGCATCGGTTTTAGCAGATAGTGTCTTGTCGATTTCCTGGTAATGGGTTTCTAGCCTGTCTGTACCCTGTACTATTAGCTGCCTGGTGGTGCTTAGAAGCTTGGGGGCGCTTCGATAATTGTCGGTGAGAGTTATTAACTTAACATCACGATATGAATCTTTAAAACCCAATATATTGCTAAGTTCGGCTCCTTGGAAAGCGTAAATAGCTTGGTCGTCGTCACCGACCACCATAACGTTTGGCCGTTGTTCGTTAACCGGATGGTTGGCAAGAGCATGCAACAAACGTAATTGACCAGCGTTGGTATCTTGAAATTCATCAACCAAAAAATACTGATATTGTTCTTGAAGTTCGTAAGCTAAATCGCCGCGTGATTCCAAAGCCTGAACCACCCTAACAATCATATCGTCGAAGTCAAATAATTTTCTGTCGTCTAACGCATCGCGATATTTTTGATAAACATTAACTAAATGCGACAATTTTTCTAATATTTCGCGTTGCTTACATTGGCCAACCAGGTTCTTATCTTTGGCAAACCAAACCTTCTTCCAGGCGTTTAACGAGGTTGTTTTGCCGGTCTCTTGGGCTTCATTTAAAGCTAAACTAAAAGTCTCGTTAAAAATTTGACTCAAAGGCTTGAACCCCGAAACCGCTAAAGCGGGTTGTTGGTAATTTAAAACCAGGTCTGTTAGCTGCTCAGAGCGTAAAATATCTTGCTTGCTTCCAAATCGGCCAGTGTCAAAAACGCCGACTAAAGTTTCTTCTATGTAGTCAACAAACTGAAGACCGTCCGCAATAAGCTGGCGCAATTCTTCTGGTGTTAAGGCTGCTTTTTTAATTTGTTCCAAACGGTTTTTAACTGATTTAAGATAAACAAGCTCATTTTGCCTTTGGGCAGATAAAGGGTTGCGGTGGGGTAAATTTTTCAAGATCTCGCTCAGTATTTCATAGATTGTTAGATCATCGGCTGGCGAATAGTGAGACCCTCTATAGAAATACTCAGGATAAGAATTAATAATCTCTGTGCCAAAACTATGAAAGGTATGAACAGCCACATGCGCCCCGGCCTCACCCATTAACTCAATTAGGCGACGTTGCATAGCAACTTGGCCACTTTCAGTAAAAGTCAAACACAATATGTTTGTAGGTAAAAGAGTGCTGTCTTTTCGAAGTATATTGGCAGCTCGCATAGCCAGCAACTGAGTTTTACCGGTACCCGGCCCGGCTACGACCATAACTGGCCCTTCTATAGTGTCTACTGCCTCTTTTTGTTTTGGGTTTAATTGTTTATAAGCCTTTTCAAAGTCCATAACCTACATTGTACCCGTTTTTAAATACATTGTAAAATACTATAAATATTGTATAATATAATTATTATTAATTATTATGAATGAAGTATGTAACGAGAAAAGTTGAGACTGGAAACGCTATGAAAGTGACTACACTACGAAACAATCCCAAGTTGCGCCCAATAAATAAGGATTCAAGAGTGGTTATATGTATAAAATAACTTGCCCCAATTGGTTTGCATTTGGTATTCTAAAAAAAGTGGGTTCGACAGAAACACAAAAATACGAGTTTGAAAGTATTGACACCAGCCGTATGTCGCTGGTGGTTGATTTAGAAGAATTGGATTCTAAAGAGATTAACCCAATAAAAACCACCCGAGATATCGTAGAAATAGGCCTACAAGAAAAAGGTCTAGGTGCAAGTGAAATTAAAGACATAAAACTGGCAGTGTCTGAGCTTGCCAGCAATGCTCTAGAACACGGTGAAAAAGCTCGAGTGGCAATCGAAGAAAATGACTCCGGTATGATAATAGCTATCGAGAGTGATACTGATAGTGTAGAAAAAACGACTTCGTCTGCGAACGTCGAAGAGCGACTGAGTTCTAAAGAAGACATATATGGGTCTTTATCGGAATTAGAGATTGCTACCGATGCTTTAGACTTTGTTATTAAACATCTACCGAAGCGTGGACGCGGTCGTCAGATAGTAAAAGAAATATGCGAAAATAACGAGCGATTAGACCACGATACTCTATTTGATCACAGCAGTGGCCGCAGGCTCGAAGTTCTATCGGTAGCTTACTAGTGTTAATTTAAGGCTTCGCCTGTAAAGAATTAAACCGGTTTTGAATTTGTCTTAAAAATCGGGCATAATAATATAGCTGTATAAGGAGTAAAAGTGAGCGACCAAAATATTACACTCGAATTGATAAACCGTGAACAAGTTCGCAAAGGTCTTAATAAACTGAAAGCGCAAGGGCTGGTCCCAGCGGTTATTCAAAACCACGGCCAAGAATCAATTGTAGTCAGTGGCAAATTGCTTGACGTGGCAAAGGCTTATAAAGAGGCTGGAAAACATCAGCCGGTCGAGGTGTCCTATGAAGGCAAAAAACTCCTAACAATTATCAGAGATGTTGATTTTGATGCCCGAAAGCACCAAATCAGACATGTGGTATTCAGTATTGTCAAGCAAGACGAAAAGATTAAAACCGAAGTATCGGTAGAGTTGGTTGGAGAAGCCCCGGCTCAAAAACTAGGGCTTATTGTGAGTCGCCATTTGGATGAAGTAGAAATTGAAGCTTTACCAAAAGATTTGCCCGACAAACTAGATGCCGATATCAGTAACCTAAACGAATTAAACGACAAGCTTACTGTGGGCGATATAAAAGTACCAAACGGTGTAACACTACTAACAGAACCCGAGCGCGTTATTGTTATGGTTGAAGAGCCTGTATCACAACCCGAAGAAGAAGCCGTACCGGAAGCTGCAGAGCCAGAAGAAGAAGTCGAAGCTGACGAGGCAAAACAGCCTGCAGAAGAGACTAAAGCTGAAGATTCTACTGCAGATAGTCAATAAGACTTTGCACTAACGGTCCTACCAGGGGCGTACTGTCAAACAACCCCAATAGCCAGACTATTAGGCCTACCACTACCGTGCCTGCTAAAAATATCCCAAAACCGTAGGCTAAGCCCTTAGCAAAACTAGTCCATAGTAATTTTTTTGTAGTTCCCTGCCCACTGTTAGCGACTTGATCTATTAAGCGACCTAGTTTTTCATAATCTTTTGCCGTAAGTTTATTCTTTGTGCCCATGTTGATATTTTAGCGTGTTGTGTCGCAGATTGTTATAACCACTTTGAACTAACATCTTATAAGCGATATAATGAACTAGCTTTTTACTTAGGCGAGACGATGGGACGTCGCCAAGTGGTAAGGCACCGGGTTTTGGTCCCGGCATTCGGGGGTTCGAATCCCTCCGTCCCAGCCAGCGAAGGAGCCTACTCTATGTAGGCTTTTTTGCTGACTTAGAGGGCTTTGAACTTTCGAGTGTAGCATTCGGGGTGAAAAATGCCAGTGGTATTTTGCAAGGGAGCCAACTCTTGCAAACTTGTTTGCAAAGAAGTTGCGACGGGCCTGCCGAAGGAAGGCCGAAATCCCTCCGTCCCAGCCAAGAGAATAATTTTGACAATTTATCCAGGAAGTACATACGTTAAATTATTTTGTGAGTTAATCGATATCAAGATATAATCATTTTTAGTTAACAAGCTAATCGTTTTGGTGGCGGAATCACGTTAGAATCGTGAGCTGTGCCGCAACTGTGATTTGGGAAACTAAAAGCCAGACACGCCCCAAAATGTTAATATTTTCCGAGCAGAAAACAACTTATAAAACTGTTACTTGCTCGGTTATGAGGAACCGCCATGTTAGCCGAGCAGCTAGAAGTTCGAACACAAAAACTACATTCCCCTCAGATTGCCAGTGTGATGAGACTCAGAGAGTCTAACTTTAACGATGACAAAGTATGGCAGCGTGTTTTGGATGAAGAAATGAGCTTAGTAGCCGAGGGTCTAAGGGGCCACCTAGACGTGCCCTTCGATTTCGCCTATTACAACGGCGAGTTGCAAGCAGCCGATGGAGAGAATTTCTGTACTATTGTAACTAAAGGTCTAGCTTATGCCGAACAGAAGTTTTTGGCAGATAGCCGCTGCCATTTTTTAGTAGATAGAGCGATATATGAGCAGCAAGAAGCCCGACTAGCCGAAGAATTGGCTGCCGGTAATTTGAATTGTGCAACTATCGTTACCATTTCTGCTTATCCCGAAGAAGCCGAACGGAAATATGGTAAAGCTTTCGTGCAAAGTCTTGGTTTTCAGCCTGACAGAAAGCTGACTTTAGTAAGAGCTGTAGAAAAAACTCCTGAAGGTATTCGTATGCACTCCAGGGGAATAGAAAACTCCGAGCTAAAAGCTTGGAATAAGACTCTAGGTCTGGAACATAACATCGACACCACCGAAAATCTACTTGGTGTAACTGTATTTAGGAACGAACCGGCTGTCGCAGTTCTTGACGACATTGAAAAAAACTACAAACTAACAATTGGTTCAGTAGCTACCGAAGAACTTGATGTCTGGCAGTTCATGCAAACGCAGAAGCCGTTGATAGATTATTTCATCCAGCAACTTACAGAAATAAGCCAAAGTGATTTAGTTGGTAATGAATTATGCACGACTATTAACGATTTACGTTATCAATTTTGGTCGGCAATGGCTAAAAAGCTAGAGGCCTATAAACGTTCGGAGAGATACTTGCCAGGCGAAAGTACAGACGTAATTTTTACTTCCGCAGCATCCAGTATGAGAGAAAGCAACGCAGTTTTTGCAGCCTGTGGTATGTCTATCGGAGGACAGTCGCAGGTAGGAAATTCAAATACATCTAGCTTGCAAAATATGATGTTGGAAATATTTGGTGGAGTAAAGAAATGTGTAAAATGTCCTTACTGCAAGCAAAACGTTGATGCCAAAATAGATACAGATCATCATACCATTGAATGTCTAAATAAAAGCTGCGGAGCTAAAGTTGATACAAAAACCGGAAAAAGGATAGATAAAAAGACTAAATCGTGGTTTGAGATTATATTCGGCACATAATTCGAACAGTGTCCGAGACCTATGTGCTCAGCCAAAAAAGTCTTCCTTTGCGGTTTTTGTTTTTTTCACTTTACGCAGCATATTTTCTGCAAAGTGATGTCTAGTCTCAGAAATTTAATCAAATGAAGTGCGGATGTTGATGCCGATCTTCCCTAATTATATATTCGCAATCAATAACCTAAAACTTCAATTCGCTAATTTCATCAAGATTTATGCCGTAATTCAAGTAAACTTTTTTGGTGTTAAGACTTGTTAAATCGTCTTTTGAGTAGCCCAATTTTTTTGCTACTTCTAAGACAGATTGCTCGTTGGGCCCCTCGATTTCAATATAAGGAGGTATCTTTGGCCACTCGTCTAAAGATATCGTAACTTTACCTAGTAAAAAGTCCGTTCTTCTGTTTTCTTGGTAAGCTTTAGGTTTGATACCAGAATGCACAAGTATGTCTAGCATTGTTTCAAAATTAGCAACTTCTGTTTCCCACTCTTTTGTGCCTGTGATAGTGTCATCATCTATTTGTTTGATAGTGATAGTGTGTTTTTTGCCGTCGGATCTGAGCCTCAACCACTTATTTTCATTGAAAGGTATAGTGTTAAACACATATCGTCGATGTAAAACGGTACTCTTTTCTTTTGCTCCGATTGATTTTAATTTTTTTGTAATTGCTTTGGTGTCTACGCCTAGAACTTTAGCTTCATGTTCAATTTGTGACTTTTGATGCATTATTAAAACTCCTTGATTCATAATTTATCACACTACGCCAACCGCTTTTGAAACGACGAGTTGGGTTCAGTTTGTCTTTGTAATAATAACGCTATATATAGCGTCTATTTCGTATTTTGCTATACATTTCTATAATTCGGTTAAAATAAGAGCCTGGAGCTTGATTGCAAAATTATATATAAATCCACGTGTTTACCTTTAAAAGCACGAAAGACAAAAGGAGGAAAATGATTAAATATACCGAACGATTAGATTTAGCGTTAAGAAAGTCTTCAAGGGCCTTTGAGCAAGCTGGACGGTATAGAAAAGGCACTGATATACCTTACATAATGCATCCCGTCGCCGTCATGTTGCTGGCGAGCAATGTTACAGATGATGAAGATATTTTAATAGCTTGCTTAATGCACGACATTTTGGAAGACGTTGATGATGAGATATATAGCGAAGCCGAAATGCTACGCGACTTTGGCGACAGAGTGGTTGAAATAGTTAAAGACGTAACAAAAGACGAATCTATAAAAGAATGGCACAAGCGGTCTCAAGCCTATCTAAATCACTTAAGATATGAAGCCAGCGAAGAAGCAGTTATTGTTGCGATATGCGATAAGATACATAATCTCCTTTCTACGGTTATGGATTACGATAGCGTAGGAGATGAAGTGTGGTTACGTTTTAGAACAAAAAATGCCGAGGATCAAAAATGGTGGTATCGGTCAGTTCTTGAAGTAGCCAAAGAGCGTAAAATACCGACAGTTTTGGTAACACAGTTAAATAATTTAATAAATAGTTTGTTTGAGAAAAATAACTTTTAAGCTGAATTTGCTTAAAAATTACTCCCAAAATAAACAGATCGCGTTATTTATCGTTTCTGATGGTTGGCAAGATTATCGAAATTAGTTCAACGTCTTCTTGCCTTTTCTTTTCTCTGGCTGTTTCTTGAGCTTGCTTTTCTGATTGTTTAAGTTTTTCTTTATCAGCTTCAATTACTTTCCTGTTTTTCTTAGTTCTTGAATTGTTGTGTTCTAATTCATTCATATTCGTCTTATTTGCTAAGGAGCGTAGCCACGCTAGAAATAAGATAGCTATTAGTATTGTTGCAATAAAAGCTTCGCCCATTACGAGACTGCCTTACACATAATCTCAACTCTATTTTACTTCAAATTATTATTTGTACTATATCAAAAGAATATTGATCCAACCTACTAGTGAAGGATTAGTGAGTACGCTAGTAGCTTCCGTTCCAGCCCCCTAGCCTGCTCCATAAATACCAGGCGCCGTAAGCTTTTAGGTTACCGATTAGTGGTTGAGAGTGAGCAGTATCGGTCTGATACCAGTCAACACCGCGGGTATGGCTATTTTGCCACTCTATACACCAGTTGCCATCTTTATATTCGCATTTATCATTAGCTCCCTGATTTAAAAAGCTAACGTTGTCCGGGTTATAGCTCTCTATGTCAACGAAGTCATATAGAATTTTTCTGTTGTCCCTAACGTATTTTCGTATTTGTTCGTTGCGTGTATTTAAATTAACCGCTAGCATTACTACCATCTAGACGGTGTAATTAATGTCAATTTATGGGTAGGCTTTTATTCTTGGTTGTTTTGTTCGTTTGATTGTCGTTGATTTAATAGTTCAGTTATATCGTTTTTTGTTTCTAACATTTCGGCACGTAGCTTTTCATATTCTTCACGAGTAATATCATTTAGATCTGGAAACTTTTCGTTTAAATAGTTGCCTATTTGTTCGTCGGAACCGTTTTCTACCATAGCGTTTAGTTCAGTCTTCTCATCATCGCTTAGCTCGCTCATCAGCACTACGAATATCCTATTTTGAAGCGTTTCTGCTAGTTTTGCTACCAACTTATTTTTTGCCTCGTCACTTAAATTGGTCAATCCTAGCTCATCGATTATATTGACTGCTTGTTTCTGATTGTCTTCTTGCATATTGTTGCCCCCTTATTTTATCTAGCTAAAGCAGCCCTAATCATATCTGACGTAGCTGTTAACCTTATGCTTTTATTTATCATTACACCAGACCCAGGTATATCACTTGGACCCTGCCACATATCAACGAGACCCCTTACAATTTTACGGTGCTCAGCACCACTAAAGTTTTGTCCATTTTGAGATTCAATTAAGTTGACCATACGGTTGGCAAAGTGACGCAAACTTTCACCAGACGGTTTAAGTTTTGTCAGATGGCCAAAGTTGCCCAAGGCTTCCCCTGTACCTTCTGGACCGGTTGGAGCCGGAACGTACTCAATTTCATGACCACCAGATGGCCCATGAATAAAACTAGAAGCAAATCCAAACGTGACCGCGCCTATAGCTGTACCAGCCAAAATAGAAGTTACTCTCTTAAACAATGCCACGTTGCCTCTGTGTTCGGAATCACTCACTCTAGCTCTATTTTCTTCATCCAGGCGCTCATCTAACATAATCGAAGCTATCTCAGATACGTTCTTTCCTTCTGTTGCCAAAAGCTCGGCTTCTTCACGTTGTGATTGTTCATATCTTTCTTCAAAGCTTGCCCATAGCTCAGCAATTTTTGAGTCAATAGTGGCGTCTTTGCCCTGTTCAATAGCTTTTGCCAGTTGTGCAGCCATCCCCTTATTAACTCTTTTTAAGCCCATTGATTGAATTTCTTCTTTGCTAAATAATTGAGTATAACCCCGACGATCTTCAATCTTATCTTGAGCCATATCCATTCCAGCTTCGGTGGCCATAAATCCACCAAAACCAGAAAAAGCGCCCTTAGTTACAGCCAATGCCAAAGCTACCCCAGCTCCTGCACCTAATGGACCGGTTGCAAATCCTACCCCCATAAGTCCAAGTCCAATTAAGAGGCGTGTCTTTTTATGTGATTGCCACCACTTCTTAATTTTTTCAAACTTACCGTCTTCGGTCGCTATTTCGGCACTGATTGCCGACATCTTACGAAGCTCTTCTGTTTTCATTGAGATTATATGCTCTAGGAACTTCTCGTTCCATTCAGCACTACCCTGTTCTAACCCTTCAATTTTTTCCAGAGCAAGGTCTAGGCAGACGTGATTAAATACGCCCTTATATTCATCCCAAATTCTCTTTTGTTCGTCTTTGCTCGGTCGTTTCCACCATCTTTTAAGTTGCTTCGCTTTAAGCATTTCGACATATTTTTGTCGCTTTTCATCCAAAACCTTCAGTTTTTCAGCCATTTCTGGACTAATTGATTTTTCTTCTGAAGAGTCTTCGGTTTCTTTTGTTTCTTGATTGTCTTTTTTGTCTGGTTTGCCAGGTTTTTCGGGTTTGGGTGTAACTGTTTCGTTCTGTCCTTGTTTGTCCCAGCCATCGTCTTCTTCCATGTATGCGTCTGGGGCCTCAATATCTCTTAACTCTTCAGCTGGGTTTTCTATACCCTGACTTTCAGAATCTTGTTCATTTTTACGATCTTCTTGGACTTCAGCTGGTCGCTCAGCTTCTACTCCCTTTGCTTCTAAATCTGCCTTTATACTATCAATACGTTCTTGTCTCTGCTCAATAGAGTCTTCTGATTGTTCTGCGCTACTATCTTCTTGGCCTTCAGACTCATTATTTTCTTCTGAAGCTTCAGTATTAGTCGGCCCAGATACATCTACTTCGGGATGATATTTATGGATTAAATTAGCCACTTCCTCTGCTTCAGTGTTTGGTTTATCACCATGTACTTTGTCGGCGACTTCATCCAACGGGTTTTTTTGTCCTTCAGAAGCTTCTCTGTTCATGTAATCATTCATGTCTTTGGCGGTTTCTGCATCGCCAGGAAATACTGTTTTGGCTTCTGGGACAATGCCAGTCCACTCTTCATATCTTGTCTTCTGTTCGCTTTCCTCAGTAGACTTTGCCGCTTCTCTTGCAATAGTCTGGGCGACTGTCCCACCAGATTGGCCCGACTCTAATCTTTCTTGTAATTCTAGCACCCTAGCCATAGCATCAGCTAATTGCTCATTAGCTCTCGCTAGCCTTTCAATTGCTGCCGCTTGTTCATTTTTTGCTTCTGCAACAGCCCTAGCTACCTCGGCCTGTATCACTTGGTTTTCTGGACTAGGTATAGATTGCTCTTGAATATTTTCTATTTCACTCATATTGTCCTCTTCAATTTCTATTTGAGTTGCCGTTTTTGTAGTTAGTCTCCTTGACACAGAATACAACAACTTCAAATAAGAAGCAAGCAGTAAGCATATGCATTGCTTTTTCGTCTTTTCTTGCCCAAATTAGTGTTTCGTGACTGGCGGTAAAATGACGCACAGAAAAATTAGGTGATGTATTTGGTTTGAACCAAGAAATATCATTTAAGATTTTATAACCCAAGATCTGCATAGCATAACCGCACTGATAGATTGAGTGAAATGTTCCGCTAACCCAAATCGTTCCGTTTGGTTTTAGAACTCTACGGCACTCCTCTAGTCACTGTGTATGAAATGCAAAATCATTTTCTACGCCTTTGCTTTCGTCCCATTTACCTTTGTTTACGCTTACACGTTTACCAGCGTGAACAGAAAAGCCGCTATTGGAAAGGCTGTAAGGTGGATCTGCAAAAATCATATCTATTGAGTTTTCAGGTATTTGTTTGAGAAAATCAGTACAACTTTCTTTGGACAGCAAATCCTACTAGCAAAGATGCGTAACCAACTAATCGCTATCACCAATATGCCAATAGTAAGAAATTTTACTGTATCTTTGGTCATTTAGACATAGGCTTAAAACGTCAACCAAAAACACGAAAAGGAGGTGTGAGTTGAGCGCACTAAGACAAATAAGCGAGGAAGAACGCTTAGAGATATACGATCGGCTCGCTACCAAGTGGGCCTTAAAAATGGAGGCCAGGATGGCAAGAAAAAGGTTGTTGCGTAAACATCCGGGTTTGATTATTTCGTTTAGTCGCAAGTCTCCCAACGAAGAAAGCAGAAAACAACTATTTACTAAAGGAAGGAGAATGAGCGTCCATGGGGTGATGATTTAACAAATCCACTATTATAGCCAGAGGTCTACGATGCAAAGGCCGGCTGGAACAAAAACCAGCCGGCTTTTTATTGGGGCATATCTTCACACAACTTGTTTTATTAGATATTGAGCTTTATATTAACAAGTAGGAAGTAGCTGATGATGGTTTATGGAGGATAAAAGGCCATGCCACCTGATTTTGCAAAATATTTAATAGGCTGCCGGCGTAAATCATACAGCCCAGGTGAGCCGATATTTTATCAGGGCGAGGTTCCGCCTCTTGGCATGTTTGTTAAAAGCGGGGTTATAAAAGCCTACGATATAGGCAATAACGGCGATGAAAAAACCGTAGCTTTAATTGGTCGTAATGAGTTTATCCCACCGGCTTGGTTTTTTGGCAAATCATCAGCCAGCCTCTATTATTACCAAGCCTTCACGGAAAGCGTATTAATATCAGTACAAAGAGAGGCCGTAAGGCAGTTAATAGAAACCAGCAACGAATTTGCTAAATATATGTTTGACAAATACATTGGTTTGTTTATGGGTGCTGTGCAGCACGTTAATGCTCTTGAACAATCTAAAAGTTCCGCTAAAATTGCTTTTATTTTGCAACACTTGCTAACCAAATTTGGCAAACCAATCGGCAACGGTAACCACCTTATCCCGATTAGGCTCACCCACCAAGACATTGCCAGCATGACGGGCTTAACCAGAGAAACTACCAGCGTGGAGCTAAGCAGACTAAAAAAGCGAGGCATCATTAGCTATAAAGATCAGCACTACGTAATCGCTACCGAAAAGCTACAAGCTTTATTTGGCTTAGAAGATTTTTACAAATTATAAGTTAATATTGACTTGCCAAGGTATCTCGAACGACTTTTACCAACTCTTTGGGCGAAGCCCAAGCTTTAAGCATGTAGCGCACAGCTCCGTATTTAAAAGCAAGATCAATATCTTTTTGCGCATCGTAGTTACTAAAAACTATGGTTTTTGGCAGTTTGCCCAACTTGCTTTTTTTGAACGTTTTTAAGAATTCTATACCGTTCATCTTGGGCATTCTAAGGTCTAGCAATATCAAGTCGAAGGGCTGGCTTTTTAGAAGTTCTAAGGCTTTTTGGCCATCGTAGGCCACGGTGGTTTTAAAACCCTCTTTTTGCAGGATAGTGGTGTAGGCTTCGCTAAGTAAAGATTCGTCCTCGACTATTAAAATGTTTTGTTTTGCCATATAGCCCTCCTTTTAACACTAAATTAACCTAAACCCCTGCTCAATCGGTACCATTTTCTTCTTCGGTGATTGGCAGGTGCACCTTAAAAGCTGTTCCCCTGTTTAGTTTAGAGTCGACGCTAATATATCCTCCGTGTAGCTCAACAAGTATTTTGCCTAAAAATAACCCTACCCCGCTACCTCCGGCTTGCACCGACAGCTCGTTGGGTATGCGTGAGAATTTTTTAAATAGTTTTTGGCGGTCATCTTTGCTGATGCCTACTCCGGTGTCTTCTACTACAACGACAACCTGGCTACCGTGTTTGTAGGTTTCGATAGTAATTTTGCCTTTTTCGTGAGTGTATTTACTGGCGTTAGATACCAAGTTTTCGATGACCATCCTAATAAAATGCATGTCGGCGTAAATATTTTGGGTAGCAAATTGAGGAGTAAACTTGATTTTTTGACGCTTAGATTTAATTATTTCGTCTAAATCGATGATAACTTCTCTGATAACACTGTTGATATTAAAAGTAGATTTTTGTAGTTTTAACCTGCCGGCGTCAGCTCTGGCGATGTATAACATCTGGTTGACAATTTCCAGTTGCCTCTCGTTGCTGGCATAGGCCTTTTTTAGTAATTTTTGTTGTTCTGTGGTGATAATTCCGGCATAGCCCTGTAAAATCATACCGATATACTGCTTAACAGCGGTGGCTGGGGTCCGTAATTGATGAGAAGCTATAGAAATTAGCTCATCTTTAGATTGTTGGGCATTTATTCTCTCTAAAGCGATGATTTTGCGAGATTTTAACGTTGAATAGGCGTAAAGAAGGGTTATCACGATTAAACAGACGGCGATTGAGCCGGTTAAGAGATATTCTAATTTTTCTAACAACGTTAAAGAAGCTTGGGCTTGAGTGGGAGTGATTTTTTTGTGAATATTCCAGACTAGATATAAAGTAACCAAGGCCACTATTACCATAGAAGCCACCAATACAGAGGTGGCACTAGATCGGTATTTAGGGTTAGTTTTTATAGTTTTAATCCGAGACAACAAAAACCTCGACGTAATCTCGAGAGGATAATAACTCTAAAATAAAGGGTAATTTGTAAGAATTCTAACAAGCATTAGAAAAGCCGACCTTTATTAAAAAATCGGCTTTTTTTGAAACGTTTTTCTTTATTTTTTTCGACCGGCTGTTTCGTCCAGTAGTCTGCGAGCATCCACCGATGTGGCAATTAGCACTGGCCCGGCTATTAAGGCGTATAGGCCCAAAATCCACACAAAGGCCACTCCGGCGCTTTCCGGCTGAAACAATAAGGCAATTCCGGCTAAGGTGGCCGCCAAACCCCAGATAACTGACAATGTTTTAGAAGTTACAGTTGCCAGTATGGTAAATGCTGTCACCACTTCTATTACCCCAACTATTATTAAGGTGAAGGCGATCAACAGTATTAGAGTGGCAAAGGTTATTGATTGATGGCGAATTAGGTACACGCCGACGCCTAGCTCTACGAGACCCATTACCAAAGTCAAAAACCAGTGACGCTGATTTCCGATACCAACCAAGCCACTGACTATTCGCACTATTCCGTCAATTAAAACCCAGGCGCTAAACAAAATAACCAGGGTTGTCAGTGTGAGATGCGGCCAAAAAACCGCGGCGATACCGAACAAAATGGCGGCGATGCCACGGATGGTTAGCCCCCACCAGTTGGTCTCTAATGCTCGTTTTTCTGCATTCATAGCTTCTCCTTTAAAGAAGTTATCAATTAAAAAAGAGTTGCTCTCTATATCGATGGCAACTCGTTATCTATATGCCCGTAAGAGGCACTATTTGGCGAACTTCTCAATAACCACCTGCTGAATTCTGTGATTAATGAGATATCGACCCCGTTCAGCCTAAAACCCTCTTCTTGGCTACCTTATTTATACCACTAAAGCCTAAATAAGTAAAAATAACCATGAGTATAGTATTAAAAGAGTAAATATAAGTAGATATATAAGTAAAATACTATTGACAAAACATCAAGCTTATGCTAATATGTAAGTACCCTAACAAGGGTGGAGGAAAAGGAATGAATCGTAACATTATCAACTATATCAAATACTTAAGAAAAAATTTTGCTTTAGCGTTAGCTTCATTACTGTTTGTCGGTAGTGTAGCTGTTAGTATGCCAACCCAAGCGGCTACCAGTATTAACACCGTCAGGGATTGCGACGCTAACGCAGTAGTTTATTGTGGCGCAACGACCACTAAAGAACTCACTAATAAGTATGATAGTAACGCTAGTGCCAGAGCTATCTACTCTCACTTTGGCATAACCAAACAAGACGTTCATAACATGTCTAAGACTGCTAAAGCCGGAAGAGTTACTAAAAACGGTGATGTTTATCTAAACGGTAAAGTTGTAGCCCGTTCAGCAGTAACCGCCGGACGACAGTATATTCCTGGTAGCACCAAGGTTACCTACAAAGGAGTAACTTTTTACAAGCGACATCCTAAAGTATCTTTTGTTAGCAACAGCTTAGACGCGTTCATAGTTATGAAAGATGGTCAATTCGATTTTGCGATACTGGCTGCCTGTGGTAACCCGGTTAGCGCTAAGCCTACCACCAAGCCTAAAAAACCGGCCCCTAAGAAGCCTACTCCCGAAAAACCTGTTCCAGAGAAGCCTGTTATTCCTGAAGAACCTGCACCCGAAGAGCCGACCCCCGAAGAACCCACTCCCGAAGAGCCGATAATACCTGAAGAAGAGCCCGCTCCTGAGGAAAAAGTCGAAGTTATCGAAGAAACCCCTGAAGCTTTACCAAACACCGGCCCGGCTAATGCAATCGGTCTATTCTTAGGAAGCTCGTCTGTCGGATCGCTGGCCTACCACTTTGTGATACGACGTAGATTGATGTAAGCAATAGCTTCTTAAAGCCCACACAGACCCTCTAATCAAGGAGGGTCTGTTTTGTTTTAGAACTAATTTTTTTGGTATACTACTTACCAAAGAAGCATGGCAAAAAGTCCAACCAAAATTAAAATCGCTGTTGCGGGTGTCGGCAATTGTTTTTCGGCCTTGTATCAAGGCTTTTTTTATTACAAAAATCACCTAGATAACATTACCCCCGGCTTAATGTATAAGGATATAGGTGGGTATGGCCCTACCGATATAGAAGTGGTGGCGGCCTTTGACGTGGATAAGCGAAAAGTTGGCAAGCCGGTAGGAAAAGCCATATTTGCTAAACCGAATTGCGCCAATACTTTTGTGAAAAAACTGCCTAACGGACCAACAGTTCAAATGGCGCCGGTTCTCGATGGGGTATCAGATTATATGTTGGCTCAACCGGCAGACGAAGGCTTTAGAATTTCCAAGGCAAATCCCGTTGACGTGGTTGAGGTATTAAAAAAGAGTAAAGCCGATATTTTGTTAAATTATCTGCCGGTCGGCTCGCAAAAGGCTACCGAGTTTTACGCCAGAGCAGCAATTAAGGCAAAAGTAGCCTTTTTAAATTGTATCCCGGTATTTATAGCCAGTAACCCTAAGTGGGAAGCGAAATTTGTTAAGGCCGGGTTGCCGTTGATTGGTGACGATATGCGCAGTGCGTTGGGGGCCAGTATATTATCACAAGTATTGCAAGAGTTAGCATTTGACAGAGGTTTTAGTGTTGATTTTCATCAGCAAATTAATATCGGTGGCAACACCGATTTTAATAACATGATGGTACATTCGAGGCTAGAGTCTAAGAAGAAATCTAAAGAAAATGTTATCAGAGCTCAAAGTGAACTGAGAGGTATACCGATTAAAAAGCACAGTTTATTTGCCGGCCCGAGTACCTATCTTCCCTTTTTAAAAGACAACAAAGTGGCTTACTTTAATTTACGACTAAAAGGGTTCGGCGGGCAGCCGGTTGCTATTGATATAAAACTGTCGGTGCAGGATAGCGAAAACAGTGCCGGCGTGGTAATTGATGCCATTAGATACTTGAAGGTGGCCAGGGAAATGGGGATTGTGGGTGCTTTAAGAGGCCCCAGTGCCTGGACTCAAAAGACTCCGCCCCAACAGATGATGTACGCCGACGCTAAGGCAGCTTGTGACGCTTTTGCTAAACGAAAGCTAAGCGAAGCCCAAAAATCACAAATATTACATAAATAAAATAAGAACCGTATAGCTAATACAACAGGGGTACAAACATATAACCAGAGTGGTTAATAGTTTCTGTTTCATCGTTTGAGTTTTTTGTTATCTCTAGAATTGCGTTTTTAACAGGAATAACCATTTTACCGCCATTTTTTAGTTGGTCTAATAATTGTTTGGGAAGCTCTGGCGCAGAGGCACTGACTAATATGCGGTCGTACTTGGCGTATTTTTTTAAGCCCAGTTGATCTTTTGAAACATAAAAACGTGCGTTTTTAACACCAGCGCTTAGACAGTTTGTTTGGCCGAAATGCATTAATTCTGGCACTTTTTCAACGGCGTAAACTCGGCCCTTCGGTCCGGTTAAGCACGACAGCAAGGCCGTAGTCCACCCGGAACCCGAACCGACGTCTAATACAGTATGGCCTGGTTCTACTTCTAGCCACTCGAGCATACTTCTAACAGTGCTGGGTTGGCTGTTAGTTTGCCCATACCCTATTGACAAGGGTGCGTCTAATCGAGATAGCTCAACTTGTTCGGGTGGTAGAAATAAGTGACGAGGATATTTAGCAAAAGCATTAGCGATGTCGTTCATAAACTATAGTAAAACTAAAAAAAGTAAAACAAACTATAAAATATAATACACACCTGAACTATAGGGCCTAAAACCTATTTTTGTCGAATGTCTCGTTTAATAAAAACCCAATAACCGATAACAAAGAAAAGCAACGTGAGCGAGGCCAGTATCAGAACGTTCCCAAGCTTAAGACCCTCGGTAAGTACACTGGGTGTATTGTAGTATCTAAACGGTGAAAAATAATTGATATTTTTTAATTGCTTGATGGTTGGTTCTAAAATTGTTATTAAATAAAAAGCAAAAGCGATGGCTCCGGCTAGCATACCCGAAAACCCCCTTTTACCGGTAATCGAACTAACCAAGTAAGCAAAAGCTCCAAACACCACACTGGTCAACCAAACCGAGAACGTTGCCCAAAAAAGCTTGATCCAGTCTAGCTGTTCTTTGATGATAATAGCTCCAGATACTGTCGAAATGTAGAAAGATAAACATACAATAGCCAAAATAAAACTGGCTGCCAGAAAAAACTGTGTAAATATGGTGCTCCGCTTAACAGGTTGAGCCAGTAACGACTGGAGAGTACCTTTTTCTTCTTTGCCGGCAATTAGCTCGGTATACAAAATTATTGCTAGCACAAGGGTCATCAAGATGATTTGGTTGATTATTTTTAGATCAAAATAACCCTTTAGCGTTTGAAGTGCGGCGATATCACCAAATAGGCTTCTAGCGGACTCGGGGACTTGCTTAAGAGAATCTCCTAAAGATTCGACCATGGGAAAAGTACAAACTAAAAGCAAATTCATAGCTACTACTGCCAAAGTCCATCCTATAACTGTACAGCGCTTTTCATACAGTGTTTTTAAAAAGATATTCCTAAACATAGTCGTCCTCGTAGTATTTGCTAAAAAACGACTCCAAATCGGGCGGCGTTATTGATAAATCACTAATGTTATATTTTGATAATAGGGCCAGTAGTTCTTGATATTCTCCCAGGTACTGGAAAACGGTGGTAGTCTTGAAACTTTTTAAGTGGCTGACGCCTTTGATTTTGGCTAGCAAGCCAGGTAATTTAGAATCTTTACTAACAATTTTGACGTGCCTGGGAAGCCCTAGAGTAAATTTGCTAATAGGTTGGCAGGCAATAAGCTGACCTCGCCTGATAAAGGCTATCCAGTCGCATAATTCTTCCACCTCGCTTAAAATATGTGATGATATAAATACGGTTTTGCCTTGCTTTTTATAGCCGTGAATTATGCGATTGAACTGCTCTTGGATTAGCGGATCTAAACCATTCGTTGGCTCGTCCAAAATAAGTAGTTTTGGTTTATGCATCAAGGCCGAGATTAAACCGACTTTTTGACGATTACCTCTTGACAAAGTGCCTATTTTTCTGTCTAATTCACAATTCAGTTTTTTGGATAAAGCACGGATGTATTTAATGTCATAGTTTTTCCTAAGGCGACCAAAGTACTCTAGTTGTTGCCAGCCGGTTAAAGACTCATCCAGTGCCATCTCGCCATCTAAATAACCCACTTGCTCTCTTACTTTTTGACCGTCCACAAAGGGATTCAAGCCAAATACCGAAATAGACCCCTTTGTGGGGCGAATCAAATCCATTAACAAGTTGATGGTTGTAGTCTTCCCGGAGCCGTTTGGTCCCAAAAATCCAAACACCGAACCTCGGGGGACATTTAGCGATACGTCCAAAATACCCCTGTCTTTGCCATAGTATTTGGTAACATTTTGAAGTTTGATCACGCTGTTAGCCACTGTTTTATGTTAGCACAGTGATAAGTATCATTTTGACTATATAGCCTTAAACATTAATAACGATTTAAAGTATAATTGGGTGGGTTAAGTTAATAAAAGAAGGAATAAAGTGACTCACGAAATGCAATCGGCTTCACAAGAAGAGAAAGATATAAACGACACTGAATATAAACCAAAAAACAGTTTGTTTAAATGGTTTATTGTTGTTGTGGTGCTAATTTTATTGGCAACAACCTCGATTGTATATTTACAGCTAAGTGGTTCTAAAGAAAAAACAGCGGTAAATAAGCCGGCTAGCGATTTTGTAAGTAGCTTAGTAAATAATAATTCCAGCGAAGCTTACCGGCTGACATCCAAAGGCTTTAAGCTAAGAACGACCGAAGACCAATTAAAAAGATATTTTTCACAATTAAATAATGCTCTGGGAGGCGGACAAATAAAATTGCAAGATACGGTAATCGAAAAAAGTACTACCAGCGGTCAAAACGCGGTAGTTACCTTTACCATAACTAAAGCCGGTAAAAAGCTGTATGCAAAAGTGATGCTTATCAAAGAAGATAACAAATGGCGAATTACTAATTTTGCTACCAACGAAAACAAACTCGAAGCAAAAATTGAGTAAGGCCGCTAGCTCGGCGATTCAAAAAGACCTATAAGTTCGGCTTGATATAAAACATGGCCGCTTAATGCTTTATTAAGCTGTTGTCTGTTAGAGCCTTCAGGTAGGTCAAGTGTCGTGTCTAGCGCCAATAGTTTGAAGCAATAGCGATGTTTACCACTGGGAGGTCTAGGGCCGTAGTAACCAAGAATGTTGCTATCGTTATTACCCTGGATACTGCCTGAGGGCACGGTGTTTTCTGCTATAGATTTTGTATCCGGAGGAATGTTCCATAACAACCAGTGTTGCCAAGGCTCAACCGAAACCGAATCAGGATCTTCGACTACCAGCACCAGGCTTACGGTGTTTTCACCTACTTCATCAATCTGTAGCGGAGGCGAGATATTTTGACCGTAAGCGCTGTATTTTAACGGTATTGGTTCATTGTTGTTAAAAGCTTGGCTTGTAATTTTCATTTAGACCCCCAAACGGATTAAATTGATAATCGATATTAAGAAGATTAAATGTTAAAAATAAAAATGTCTATCTAAATTATTACTGTAGGACGGCTGTTAGTCGGGCTAAATTATCTAACAACGTTGATCTAATTGAACGGCTTTGCCAGTATTTTAAGGTGACTTGTCTCGAATTATTTAAGTACTGGTTTTCTAATTTACGTAATTTCTTAACGAAACTGGAATCATAAATAAGTAAACAAACTTCAAAGTTTAATTGGAAGGAGCGGATATCTAAGTTGCTTGAACCGACCACCGCTACACCATCGTCGATTGAGATAGATTTAGAATGTAATAAAGTTGGTTTTTTGTACCAATATATTTTTACCCCCGCTTTTAACAACTGTTCATAATAAGAACGCTGTGCGTGCCCTACTAATTTTTGATCCATAACTTCGGAGTTAATCATTGATATTTGAACTCCACGTTGCGCGGCGCTGGTAATTGCCGTCATCAACGAATCGTCTGGAACAAAGTAAGGATTGGTAATTACTATTTTATGTCGTGCTTGGTGTATTAAACTGGTAAACATTTTTAGATTGTTGTCGTCGCGATAAGCCGGTCCACTAGGACTTGCTTGAACAAGACTACCCTTACTGGAAAATTTATGGAGTCTACCTGGTTTAATCTCATCTATCAACAAAACTCCTGTTTCGGCGTACCAGTCTGAAGCAAAAATCGAGTTTAGCTCTACTGCCACCGGACCGGTTACTTTAACCATTAGCTCGTCGTATACAATCTCGTCTTTCCGGTGATAATCTCGCTTAACCAAATTTTGAGAACCGACGTACGAAGTAATGCCATCGATAATAATAATCTTTCGGTGATTGCGTAAATCCGGGCGATTAAAACCCGGACCCATTCTGTCAAGGGGAAGCATTTTGCGCCACTCGACCCCCAGGGCATTTAATTTTTTCAACGTACTCCGATAACCAGGATATTTGCGAGATCCGATGGCGTCTAGCAAGACTCTTACTTTGACACCTCTGTTTACTGCTCTTTCAATGGCCTCGAACAATACCTTTGTTTCGTCACTTAAATTGATGATGAAGAACTCAAAATGCACATGATTTTTTGATTTATCTATATCTTTGGCTATTTGCGAAAAAGTTTGATAGTAATCCGAAAACAGCTCTATTTGATTATTTGACAGCAAGGGCATAGTGCCGAGCTTTGAATTTAAATCAACGACCGGTTTTATTTCTATCGGTACTTTACTAACAAAGTATTTACTAAAAGAGGTGTCTTTAGATAGATTTTTAAAAACATTTTTTAGCCTGTTATTCATTTGGTTTTGTATATGGCGCCTTTTTTTATTGAGCTTGGGGCTACCCAGTAGCCAAAATACCAGCAACCCCAGCGTGGGCATTACCATAATCAAGACCAGCCACGCGGTAGCGGAAGAAGGCTTGCGGTTTCGGGGAACTACAAAAACCATTACTACCCTGATACCCCACTCCATGATGTAGATAAGAGTGAACAACTGTGAAAAAGCGACATGCATAAATAAGATTCACCGTCTTTCTAACAACAGACTACCCTAGTCTAATTAATTTGACAAACTTTGTGATTTCGTTAAAAAAACTCTTGTTGATTGAAGAGAACATAGGCTATACTAACCTTAAGCACTAATATATGGGGGTAAGTTAAACATGGATTCTAATGATCAGAATATAGAGGGAGTTAAGCCAAACGAAAACAATACTCCATCGTCAGGAGTGGACGGTTTTGTCAAGCCGCGACACACTATGCCGCATAGAGACCATATAGGTCAATCAAGCGAAAATCAGCAATCACCGCTACCAGAGACTTATAACGGAGAACCTCAACCGGTTCAGCCAGCTGGTTATAACAAGTCGGGCCGTGGGGTTAAAGTATTCTTGGTGTTATTTATAGTTTTATTTGCCGCTTCTGCTGCTACAGCCGGCATGTTTTATCTGCAGTATAAGCAGACTAAAGACGATTCATCCAAACAACAAAGTAAAATTTCCGAGTTAACGAAGCAAGTGGATCAACTGAACGCTTCTAATTCGAAAAGCCAGGTAGAAAAGTTAACAACAGAGAATGCCACATTACAAAAAACTATAGATGCTAAAAAAGCCTTTATTACTTCGGTAACGAAAGCTGCTGAGGAACTAAAGAAAAAATGTGGCACAGCCTGCAATAGTATAGTTATTCCAACAGAGCCAGTCAGCACGACATCTACCACTCAGTCGCCTTCGTCTTCACCTACCACTACCCCGCCTACAAGCCCGACACCTACGACCCCTCCAGCTTCAACACCGAATCGCTAGCACTAATCTGAACACAATAAGAGGTCTTTTTTTGAAGACCTCTTTTAAATTCTCTTATATTATGATATAAAAATACCAGATTAGATGCCGAAAAAAATAAAAAAACCGGCCGATTGCATCGCGCCTCTAGTAGTTAACGGCTTGCACGGTCGGTTTTTAAGAATACCAGTTTCTAAAAAAAATAAACGTCCTCCGAGCGAGATATTGTTAATTTATGGTCATCATTCCAGTTTAGAAAGAATGTATGCTATTGCAGAGTCGCTATCGAGGCATGGCAATGTGATTATGCCTGATTTGCCAGGATTTGGCGGTATGGATAGTTTTTATAAGATAGGCGAAAAGCCTTCCTTGGATAATATGGCGGATTATTTAGCCACTTTTATTAAGCTAAAATTTAAGAACAAAACACTACATATTGGAGGTATGAGTTTCGGGTTTTTGGTAGTGACCCGGATGCTACAGAAATACCCAGAAATGACTAAACAAGTAGCCGGTCTGGTGAGTATCGTTGGTTTTTTGAGCTACAGAGACTTTAAGTTTAAAAAAAGCACTTACCTGACAATACGCTGGCTATCAAGTATTTGCAGCACCAGAATGGTAGCCGGAATCTGTAAGTACTTGGTTTTAAGGCCACTTTTTATACGGTGGGCTTATGTAGTGCAATCGAAAAAGAATCCAAAAATGAAAGACGCCGACAAAGTAGAACGAGACAAGCGAATCGATTTTGAAATAAAGCTTTGGCAGTGTAATGATATCCGAACATATATGGACACCACCGTAACCATGATGCTGGTTAACTTAACAAAAATAAAAATCGGTCTGCCGGTGTGGCACATTACTGTTGATACGGATCAATACTTTGATGGTCGGAAAGTCAGAGCCAGTATGCGTAAAGTATTTAAAAAAATAACCGTTTATAAAGCCAAAATATCAAGCCATGCACCAACAATTATCAGTAACTCTGACGAAGTAAATTCACTTATTCCCAAAGAAATCCGCAAAGAGTTAGCAAAGATAAAATAAGGCAACCGTAGTGTTATACTAAAACCAATGAAAATAGGATTAATATGCCCCTACAACATGTTTCAATTTTCAGGAGGGGTACAAGAGGTTGTTTTTCAGCTGCACAAGCATCTACAGAAAAAAGGCCATGAGTCGCTCATTATAACTTCGAGACCCAGAGCCTATAAAGAAACTTGCCCTGAAGGGATGGTATTGCTCGGCAGAAGTGCAAAAATGAACACCCCCTTTTCAACGATGGTTGATTTTGGACTAGAGGTGGATGTTGATGAAATAGACGCCTTATTTGAAAGAGAAAAGTTTGATATCCTCCATTTTCATGAACCTTGGATTCCGGTATTGTCCAGGCAAATACTGACTCGATCTGACGCAGTTAACGTTGCTACTTTTCACGGTACACCGCCGAATAATATTATGAGTAAATCGATACTGAACATAGTTGTGCCCTATACTAAGTCAGTTTTAAAATACTTGCATAAATACACTGCGGTTTCGGAAACGGCAGCAGCTTACATTAAAACGCTAACCACGGAACCGGTAGAGATTGTGCCAAACGGCATTGATTTAGACACTTTTAAACCAATAGCTCATTTAAAAAAACAACACAAGATTAAAAAAATTCTATACCTAAATAGACTGGAAGGGCGAAAAGGTGCTAAATACCTAATAGATGCCTACGCCCGTTTGAGGCAAGATCATAACGACGTAAGATTATTAATTGCCGGAAAAGGCGTTAAAAAGAAAGCGCTAGAGAGATATGTAGACCTTTACGAAATACCGGATGTAGAATTCTTAGGCTATGTAGATGATTGCCAAAAGCTAAAACTGATGAACGAAGCAGATTTATACTGCTCGCCCGCCATATTTGGCGAGAGTTTTGGAATAGTATTACTTGAAGCAATGGCTGTTGGTACACCTTTGGTCGCTGGTAATAACCCGGGATATGCCAGCGTGTTGAAAGACCGTGGCCGGCTTAGTTTAGTCACACCACAAAACACCGAGACCTTTGCACAGAGATTGGAACTGATGCTTTACGACGACGCCGTTAGGAGGATCTGGTTAGAATGGGCAACGGAATACGTTAAACAATTTAGCTATAACAAAGTAACCGATCAATACGAAAAGATTTATAAAGAGGCCCTAAGAGTATATGTCTAAGAAACTTAAAATTGGCCTGGTACTTGACGATACGTTAGACACTCCAGACGGGGTTCAACAACATGTTTTAACAGTCGGTAATTGGCTGAGCGAACAAGGTCACGAGATCCATTATTTGGTGGGTGATACCAAAAGAAAAGACATAAAAAATTTGCACATTTTAGCCCGTAATGTCAAAGTCCGCTTCAATAAAAATCGTCTTAGTATACCACTGCCAGCCAATAAAAAATTAATATCACAGAAATTACGCGACCTAAAACTGGATATAATACACGTACAAATGCCCTACAGCCCTTTGTTGGCCGGTAGAATTATAAACGCAGCACCTGAAAATACTACAATAATAGGCACTTTCCACATAGTACCCGCCAATTGGATCCATTCAACGGGCACTCGAGCTCTAGGCGTTTTAAACAAAATAACTTTAAAAAAATTCGATGCTTTTATTGCGGTGTCAAAAGCTGCTCAAATTTTCGCTAAAACTAGCTTTAATATTGAGTCAGAAATAATACCTAACCCCATAAACCTTAAAAAATACCTTTTCAAGCCGACTTACAACAAGAGACTAACGATAATTTTTTTGGGTCGACTTGTTGAGCGAAAAGGTTGTACTTACCTGCTAAAAGCTTTGGAGTTGTTACAAAAAAAATATCGCAACAACTATCAGGTAATTATTGGCGGGCGTGGGCCATTAAGGCAAAAGCTGGAATATTACGCAAAAAAACAGAATATTAAAAAGATCAAATTTATTGGCTTTGTGGAAGAAAAAAATAAAGCCAAGCTACTAGCCAAGGCCGACATAGCGGTATTCCCTAGCACAGGAGGCGAGAGCTTTGGTATTAGCCTGCTCGAACCTATGGCTTGTGGGGCTAGAGTGGTACTGGGCGGCGACAATGTAGGATATAGGTGTATACTAAAGGACTACCCAAAACTTTTGGTTGACGTCACTGACTCGCGAGCTTTTGCAAAACGTTTACAGTACTTTTTAGAAGACGAAAAAAGACGTAAAGCAGTCCAAAAATGGACAAGAAAAACCGTTAAGCAATACGACATTAATATAGTCGGCAAAAAAATAATCAAGTTGTATCGGGCTCATTTATGAAACTATTTACTTACATAGCATCTTTGGTAGGAATTGTCGTCGGTGGATTTATACCTACTTTATATATGCATGGGGATCGTATGATTTTTGCCTGTATTGTGGGCGCAGCTGTCGGTGGTCTGTTTGGGGTATATGTTTCATATAAGCTACTGCAGTACTTCGACTACTGACGCTTTGTTCAAAAAATACCGGCCATGAGTAAATTTAGTTTTAAAATAAATAAAAACAACCCGGCTCACTTATTCAGAGTCGGGACAATCACTACCCCACACGGCCAAATAAAAACACCGGCTTTTATTGCCGTGGGCACAAAAGCTACTTTAAAAGCTCTAACCGTAGATCAGGTTAAAGATACGGGAGCCCAGGCTTTATTAGCTAATGCTTATCATCTATATTTGCAACCAGGTACGGAAGTTATAAAAAAGGCTGGCGGGATTGGCCGCTTTATGAACTGGGATAGACCCACTTTCACCGACAGTGGCGGCTTTCAAGTTTTATCCTTGGGGGCCGGTTTTAAAAAGACGTTGGCTCTCGAAGTAATCGACCACGATATCAACGATGTAATTGCTAAAAAAGGCAATCGTTTGGCCAAGGTGAACGACGAAGGCGTATATTTTAAGTCACATATAGATGGAGGCCAACACATTTTTACGCCAGAAATATCTATGCAAGTACAACATGATATCGGTGCCGATATCATATTTGCATTTGATGAGTGCACCTCTATCATGCATCCCAAAAAATACCAAAAAGTAGCTCTGGAGCGAACTCATAAATGGGCTCTTCGTTGTTTGGCGAAACACCAAGAACTTAATCAAAACGATAATCAAAATCAGGCTTTATACGGTGTTATACAAGGTGCCAACTACGAAGATTTAAGACGAGAAGCGGCTAGTTATATGGCTCAACTGGAATTTGATGGTTACGGTATTGGCGGTGCCATACAAAAATCCGAGCTAGCTCAAATGCTTCAATGGGTCAACGAACTTTTACCGCCACACAAACCCAGACACCTACTGGGTTTGAGCGAGCCTGACGATATTTTTATCGGTATTGAAAACGGTATTGATACTTTTGATTGTGTAGCTCCGGCAAGGATCGCTAGAAACGCCTCTTTATACACTCCAAACGGCAAGATTATAATTAGAAAAAATCTCTACTCTGCTGACTTTGATCCGCCGGTAAAAGATTGTGGCTGCTATACTTGCCAAAACTACAGCCGGGCCTATTTAAACCACCTTTTTAGATCTAAAGAACGTTTAGCAGCAACATTGGCTACTATTCATAACGAATATTTTATTATTCATCTGGTAGAGCAAATCAGAGAATCAATTATTAATGACAATTTTTTTGAATTTAAAAAAAGTTGGCTGGCTAAATACTATACAACAGGTTAACTCCTATTTAGGCGAAACGGGGAGAAGTTGGTTTGATAATCATATTTATCTATTCCCTCTTTAATCTTTAGGAGTTTGATTATTTTGTAAGATAGCGGTAAAACTGCCACTTCAGCAAGTGTTTTAAAGATCCATCCTATTAAAATGAAACGGAGCATCGACCAGCCTTGGAGTACCCCAGTAAAAGCAACTAACGTGAAAATGACAGTATCTAAGAGCTCGCCGGCGACCGTAGACCCAATCAGTCGCAGCCACAGTAACTTACCTCGGGTAATAATTTTTAACTTAGCTAGAATAACTGAATTAACAAATTGACCGACTAAAAAAGCTAGTAAACTGGCGACCACAATTCTTGGAACAAAGCCTAGAACTTTCACGAAGGCCTCCTGATTATGCCACTCCGGTGCCGCCGGCGCCCATCTGACGACCGTAATAGCTAGTACGGCAAAAATCATACACACAAAGGCCATCCAAATAGTCTTTTTGGCTTGTTCAAAACCGTAAATTTCAGTCAATATGTCTCCCAGTATATATGTAACAGGAAACAGTATGGCCCCTCCGTCAGTAATAATTGGGCCGAAAGATATCAGTTTAACGGCTACGATGTTTGAAATTAGTAAAGACACTACAAAAGCCACAACAATATAGCTTAGGAATTGATAACGCTTAGTAGGCATCATTGTTGGCTAGGGCTCCAGATAGGTCCTACCGGAGAATCCCTGAGTTCTATTCCTTGATTTTTCAACAGTTGTCTTAATTCATCTGATTTATGCCAATTTTTTGCTTTTCTGGCTTGCTCACGTTGACTAATCAGCTGTTTTTGGTCCTCGGAGATATCTTTAATTTTTGATAATTTTAATCCAAGCAAATTGTCTATCGCAACTAACATTTTTTCAAAATGATCCATATCGGCTGAAGGCGGTAATTTATCTATTAAAATATCGAATTTAGCGTTAATCTTTCTAAGTGCTTCGGGTGAGTTGATGTCATTTTGCAGGGCATCAAGGATGTTATCAGTATTGTACAATTCTGGCCCGTTGCTTGGTAGGTTTTTGGATTGCCATTTCAGGCAAGCAATAGATCGGTAATGGCTTAAACGATTTTGGGCAGATTTTAGAGTGCCCCAACTGAATTGAGCTTCACTCCGATAGTGCGACTCTAATACTAATAGCCTGAAAGCTTCCAGGTCAAAGCCCCTGTCTTCCATGTCTTCGAGAGTTACCAAATTACCAAGAGATTTGCTCATCTTTTGACCGTCAACTTTAACAAAATTACTATGTAGCCAATAGTTAGCCAAGGGAGCGTTGTTGGCGGCCTGGCTTTGTGCTATTTCGTTAGTGTGGTGGATTGGAATGTGGTCAATACCGCCACCATGAATATCTATAGTGATTCCCAAATATTCTTTAATTAAGGTCGAGCATTCCAAATGCCAACCCGGGAAACCCTTACCCCAGGGACTATCCCATTCCATATCTCGCTTATTCCCCTTAGGGCTAAATTTCCACAAAGCAAAGTCTGTTGGATTTTTCTTTTGAGTATTTAGTGCAATCCGACTTTTTCTTGGTCCATTGTCGATGTTAAAACTAGCCAGTCGACCATACTCGGGTATTTTTTTTGAATCAAAATATATTCCGTCGTCAATCCTGTAGGTGTAACCTAGTTTCTCGAGAGTGGTAATAAACTTAATTTGGGCCGAGATGTTCTCTGTAGCTTTCGGGAGGATGTCCGGCCTGAGCATATTTAAACGTTTTAGAGCAGACATAAAGTAATCGGCATACTCTTTGGCTATAGCCCAGGCCGTAGTACGCTCGTGGAGGGCTTTTTTAGCAAGTTTATCTTCCCCTTCGTCAGCATCGCTAGTTAAATGACCTACATCAGTAATGTTCATAGCCCACTTGGTTTGGTACCCGCTTTGCTTTAACACCCTGACTAATAAATCCCATCGGATAAAGGTGTACCAATTGCCGATGTGAGGGTAATCATATACCGTAGGGCCACAGGTATAAATACTCACTTCATTATTTTTTAGCGACTTGAATTCATCTACCCGTTTGGTCAGAGTATTGTATAGTTTAATCATGGCATTGTTTAGCGATTAACTCCTGGGCTTTCTTGAGTACTTGACATTTCAATTCTCCGAAATTAATTGAAGTATCCAGCTTTTTAAAACCGGCTGCGTATGGATGCCCTCCGCCTCCAAAACATTCGGCAAGTTCATGGGCTATATGGCAGCCTTCAGCACAACGGATGGCTCCGGTTACTTTGTCTTTGTAACGCTTTAAAACTATACCGACTTTGACGCCTTCCACCATTGTTATTTCGTTTAAAATTAAAGGCGCTGGGTTATATAAGGTCCCGACAGTGTAAAGCTCTTCTTCTGGAATACTAACAATACCTATCTCGTTTTTATCTCCGTAAAACTCGGTTCTTTCAATTAGTTGAGCCTTAAACTGAAAAACGCTCGGCGCCATTTTGGATAAAGCTCGCCTGTCTTCTTCCAGCTTGGCTCGACTTACGCCTTTCTCTAGTATGTCGGCCAGACGTCGGTAGGTTTTTGGGCTGGCGGCGTCACTGGTTAAACCCAAGGAGTCAGATAAAATACTCTGGGTGATATTTTCTAAAGCCTCTAGGTTCATCGGCCATTTGAGTGTTTTAGCCAACTCGTATATCAATTCTCCAGTAGAGACAAAGCCAGAGCGGTTGTATACTATCTGTGCGTTTGGTATATCGCACTTTACATTCTCGTGGTGATCTAAGACGATAATTGGCTTAGCATATACAATTACGCTTTCCGGGTCGGAATCCATTTGAGTCAGTAACATTCTGGCCGAAGTATCAACAATTATACTACTATCTATTTTATGTGGCAGTTGTTTGCTAACTCGGTCCCAACCCTTTAAGAATCGTATGTAACTCGGAATTTCAACGCCGCAATACAAGCTAACTGTTTTACCTAAATCTGATAATATTTGCTCTAGGGCTAAGGCGCTTCCCAGGCTATCGCCATCCGGATTATCAGCCTGGATAACCAAGATATGGTTGCTTTTTTTTACCAGCTCTTCTATTTTAGTTAACTCGGTCATAGCTTGGTCCTACCCTCAAAAGCTCTTTGTATAGTGATTTGATCGGCATATTCTAAATCGACCCCCGTCGGTAAACCTCTGGCTAAACGACTGAGTTTTACTTTAGTATCTTCCAGTTGTTGCTGTATATACATAGCGGTCGTCTCTCCCTCAACACTGGCGTTTGTAGCAATAATGACTTCTTTAACCTGGTCTTTTTTAATTCTCTTAATTAGCTCGCTGATGTGCAAATTTTCCGGGCCGATACCGTCGATTGGCGATATCAGACCACCTAATACGTGATACGTGCCCTTAAAAGAACCGGTACGTTCTATTGCTAAAATATCAAATGGCTCAGCCACCACGGCAACCGTACTTTTATCTCTGGAAGTATCACTGTAAAGTGGCGATACTTCTTGGTTGGCATCGATGAGTGCAAAGGTTATCGGACAAACCTTAATGTTAGAATGCAGTCCTTGCAGACTGGCCGATAATTTTTCTGAAATGCTAATGTCGTGACGCAAACACCAGTAGGCATAACGTTCTGCGGTACGCGGGCCGACTCCAGGTAAACTGCCAAAGGCCTCTATTAGCTTATCTAGGGCTTGAGGTAATATGGCCATAAGCCAAGCTAAAGTCCCAGACTACCCAAACTGCCTAGCATTGGTTGCATTTTTTCCGCAGCTATTTTCTGACTTTTTTTGATAGCTTCTTTTACGGCTTCTTCCAACCATCTTTCGAGTTGGCCAATGTCATCTAAATCTACACTGTCTGGATCTATCGATATTTTCTTGATTTTTTGTTCACCGGTTATCTCCACCTTTACCGCCCCGTCTCCCGAAGTTACCTCGAGGACCATTTTTTGAAGTTCTTTTTGTAATTTTCTAGCCTTCATTAACATTTTTGCTTGGTCAAATTTACTCATAATAAAATCCTCCTGTCCAAAAAAATTCTTTACCTTGATTTTACCACGTAGACGCTTTTAGTCTGAGGCGAATTAGGCCAAGCGACATAAAAACGTTGTAGATGATAAAAGCTAATCATACTAATGGATAGTACTACCAGGGCGATACCAATATTTTTTGCCAAAGGATTCCTGGGAAAATAAGCTACCCACTGATTAATCAGTTCGATGAAACCAACGATAACAGTTAAGTATATAAAAGGAATTAGTAAGGCTAGGTACATCTGAAAATGGGTATCAAGCGCCAAGATTAGTGGTAAAAAAGCTAAACAACAAAGTATTAACACCGATCGCCTATTGGGCCAACGACTAATAAAGTAGTATATGCCAAGAACCAGCATGGCCGAGCTGAATATATCTAGCAAAGGTAGCTTGCCCAGAGTCAGCTCCGGCAAAGGTTTAGATTGTAAAAACAATCCACCATACAAACTGAATAAATTAATAAAGTATTGTGGTATGGAAGGCCATTCGATCGGTACACCGATAAGCATTTTAATTAATCCGGGGTAATGCATGGTTGCGTAAAAAAGCGGTGTTAATAAAATCAAAAAGACAGTAGCCGGTAAAATTATTTGCCAACGCTTTAACAAAAGTAGCTTTTTTCGCTCTTTAAAAATGAGAACAGCCATGACAAATAGCGCCACCCAAAACATATAAGGCACATATAAAGAAAATGCTAAAAAGATGGAAAACACCAAAAAACTAATAAACCGATGTTTTTTAGTTCTAAAAAACCATGCTAGAGAAGTTAATAGTAATAATGGACTGGCTACTAACAAACTGTAGAAAGTGGCACTATGCGAGAGGATAAGTAGCCAGCTACTACTGGCAAACAGCAATAAAACTACCGTTGCAATACGAACGTTAAACCACATTTTGGCTAACAAAAAGATACAAAGAGCACTAAGTAGGCAATAAGCGAAACTAATTACCCTAGCACCTAAAAGCATGTTGCCAATTAATTTGCCAACCAGGTAAGCAGGAAGCAAAAAAGGAGCGTTAACAGGCGTGTACCAAGGTCTGGGAGCCGATTCTAAGTATTTTAAAGTATGGCTTTCATATATGTTTTGACCATCGACAACACCATTTAGATTAAAGCCCATTATCGCAAGGACCAGCACTACTAAACAAGTTGCGCTGATGATTCCTCTCCAGTGTCTACTGACCCACCCAAGAAACGCCGAATTTAACTGTCTCATTTATCGCAGATAGTATAACATGCTGATTGTACAAAGGCATTTAGGCTTGCTGGCCTAAGCATCAAAAGGTATATCAGACTCAGATACCCGCCTTTTTTCTAAACTTTTAAATCTTTGTTTTTCTCTATCGAAATAGAGCTCAACATTGCCTGTCGGACCGTTGCGGTGCTTTTTTATAAAAATGTCTGTTATATTCTTTCTACTTGAGTCTGGGTTATAGTAATCTTCCCTGTAAATAAAAGCCACTACGTCTGCGTCTTGTTCTATCGATCCGGATTCTCGCAAATCGGCTAACTGAGGTATCTGTGGGCTACGTGATTCAACCGATCGACTTAGCTGGCTAAGCGCAACAACCGGCACGTTTAACTCCCTGGCAATGGCCTTTAATCCTCGGCTGATTTCGGAAATTTCTTGTACTCTATTAAATTCCGAACCATAGCGGCTCCCACCACTCATCAACTGTAAATAATCGACTATTATGGCTCCTAGCTGCCGTTGATGTTGTTCGCGGCGGGCTTTGGTACGCATGTCGCTAACCGTGATACTGGGTGTATCGTCAATATATATAGGTGCTTCGCTTAAAGACCCCATTGCCTCACCGATTTTTTCAAAATCTGCATCGGTTAAATTACCGGTACGAATATTCCAAGCGTCCACCCCGGATTCCATAGCCAGCAAACGATCAACAATTTGCTCTTTACTCATTTCTACGCTAAATAACAAAACCGGTAACTCTGATTCACCGGCTATATTGTGAGCAATATTTAACGCCAAGGCCGTCTTTCCCATACTCGGTCTAGAGGCGATAATAATTAAATCACTTCGTTGCAAGCCGGCTAGGATGTTGTCTAAATCTTTGAGTCCGGTTGCTACACCCCGTATTTTCCCTTTATCTTTATGTAATTCGTCTAGGCGCTCAAAACTCTCTGCCAAAACATCCTCTAGCGAAGATATATCCTGCTTGACGTGTTGTTGGCTGACTTGAAACAGCTGAGTTTCTGCTTCTTCGACTAATTCTCGAATTGGTCTTGATTCGTCGTAACTGAAGCTAGTAATTTCTTGGCTGGCTTTTATCAGGCGTCGCCTAATGGCTTTTTGAGCCACGATTTCGGCATAATGCTCTACGTGTGCCGCTGTTGGCACAAAATTGGTAAGCTCTGTTAAATAAGAAGCTCCGCCTATTAGTTCCAGCATGGCGTCTTCTTTTAGTTGATTAGTTAGTGTAAGAACGTCAATGGGTCGATGCTTGTCGTATAGCTTTTTGGCAGCTTCAAATATTCTTTGGTGCTTTTCTTCATAAAAATCGTCGACACTAACAACATCAGCAATACGTACTATGGCGTCGCTATCAATTAGAATGGCCCCCAGTAGGCTAGCTTCGGCCTCGACATTTTGAGGTGGAATAACAGCTTGGTTACTAACATTTTTCTTAGGCACGATGTTTTAAATTACCTCCGCTTTACCAAACACATTTTGTATGTTGTAAAGTGATTTTTCTATGTCAGCCGTCCTGGGTTGTGTTTTTTTCACACTGCTACTTAGACTATTTGATTCTCTAACATTAAATATAATTTCGAAACTGACTCCATTGAGAGAATTGACGGTATCAACCACTACCTGTTTATTTTTTGATTCTTGCATTCTCTTTAAGTGGAATGGATGGCTTAAGGTTATCTGTATGGTATTTGGATTTTGCGATACTTGAACTTGAGCCGATTTTAAGATGCTATAAAGTGTGCTATGGCTACTTTTTATTTTATCTAAAACCCTGGGCCATAAATCTTCGCTATAAGACTTCTCTTTGGCTGTCTGTTCGTTTATGGATTGAGATTGTGCTTTAGACGGAGAAACTGTTAAGGGCGGTTCTACGGCCGCAAATAACGCTCCCTCGGACGTATTTTGTTGTTTGTCTTCGGCAAGCTGGCACTCTATTAACGAAATTTCTAGCCTTGCTTCCGGGTGATTGGAACCGCCAATGCTAAGTAAATTTTTCATTAAAGCTAAAGCCGATTCATTCGATATTGTTAATTTATTAGCCTTGATAGCTTGTCTGAGCTCAAATATTATTTGATTAGCTAACAAAGAGGCGCTGGCCCCATTTTCATAAGCTTCACTTAAGGTTGACAATAATTCTTTAGCACTACCGCTACGGATTTCGTTTATCAACGTACTGATGATTTTTTTAGCAGGTAAACCAAAATTCCTAGCTATCGTATCAGTATCTATCTTTTTGCCGGAGTGGCGAGCTTGATCCAACAAGCTAACTGCATCTCTTAAACTCCCTCCACTGTGCTCTGCTATTAAATTAAGAGCCTCATTGCTTATATCGATATGTTCTTTTTTGGCGATGGTTTGTAAAAGATGTACTACCTCGCGGGTGGAAGCTAGTTTAAAATTATACTTTTGGGTTCTAGAAATTATTGTTTCCGGAATTTTGTGCGGTTCAGTAGTTGCTAATATAAAAACAACATGATCCGGTGGTTCTTCGAGAGTTTTTAGCAAGGCATTAAAAGCTTCGCGAGTTAACATATGCACCTCATCGATAATATAAACCTTATATTTAGCGCTAACTGGGGCGACGGCAACTTTTTCGCGCAAATCTCTAATCTCTTCTATTCGGCGATTGCTGGCGGCATCAATTTCGATAATATCAATCGGCATTTGATCGCTAGTGTAGTTTAAATCGTTAATCTTGTGAGCCAGTATTCTAGCCACACTGGTTTTGCCTACACCTCTAGGGCCGGCAAATAAATAAGCGTGGCTAATTTTCTTAGCTTCCAGGGCATTGTTCAGTGCCTTTATAACAGCGTCCTGACCTACAATGTCGCTTAATTTTCGAGAACGGTATTTTCTATAGAGTACTTGGCTCACTAAACCCTCACTTGTTCAAAGCTAGTATAGGCTTAAATTACACAAAATTCTGTTGTAGTAACTACAGTGTTGAGCCCATCGTTTGTGGAAAAAAATTACTTGTTTCTTAAAATAAAATTTAACCGGCAGTAACTTAATTGGAAAAGTCGACGGCTTTTTACAATGCAGCTTCTATTGCCGCCCACTCGGCGTCTTCATCTTCTTCGGGGATATTAACACTTATTTGGTCGCCCGGTTTGGCTTTAAAGTATGTAACACTCGCTAGTAGCACCCGATAAGCTTTATCTTCAACTTCAACAAAGTAGTGTCCTTCCTTTTGAGTCAAAACACCAACCAGTTGTTTACGAGGAATCGGACCTATCTGTTTATATAAGAACGACCCATCATCACCGATGGTTAGCTTCAGTATATCCCCCTGTACCAGCTTTGATTTACTGGCATAGTTTGCCGGAACAGGATATGTTTTTCCATCCGACCCGACCATATTCTGTCCATCAAAAACGCCCTCCAACACTTTACCCTGCACATTCTCGCGGGCACTGGCGGTAACGACCGGATCTTCGCCAACCAAACTAATAAGCAACTCTTTAGCAGCAGCTAAATCTGTCTCTGCCTCTGATATTAGAGCTTTCAACCTTTTGATTTGTTTATCTGGTACGTCCGCCATAATCGCAGCCTCTACTAGTGTTTGTTTACTTCTAACTTAATACTCTAAAACTACCACGTTTTAGGTTAATATCGCAACAATAATACAGCAGGCTTGTGGAAAAGTCAACAACCCGCCACTAAAGAAGGTTAAGTTAAAGGCCTGGTTCAGTTCGTTATAGGCTAAACTAAGTCAACGCTGGCGCCGGCTTCTTCAAGAGCCTTTTTAGCTGCTTCAGCGTCTTCTTTTTTAGCTTTTTCTAGAACTGGTTTGGGGGCCGAATCAACTATTGCCTTGGCCTCTCCTAAGCCTAAATTGGTAATTTCTTTAACGGCTTTGATTACCGCTACTTTTTGAGTACCCGGATCTTTAAGTACCACGTCGTACTCGCTTTTTTCATCGGCTACGGGAGCAGCTTCTGAAGCGCTGGTCGGTGCAACTACAGCTACGGCCGGTGCGGCAGCGCTTACTCCCCAGTACTCTTCCAGAAATTTAACAAATTTACTAATTTCTAAAGCACTCATTTTGTCAAGCTCACTAACCAATTTTTCGAATTCTTTAGGTACTTCTATTTTCTTTTCTGCTTCTGCCATGACTATACTCCTTCTTATTTAAATTAAATTTGTTTTGCCCGAGCGTCTAAGATGTTTAAAAAGCCTCGCAAATTGGCATTTAACACATTAACAAAGCCACTTAACGGCGCCGCGACTGTTCCTGCCAACTGAGCCCTTAGTGCTTCTTTTGAAGGCAGATTGGCTAAGGCCTTTACATCGTCAACGCTTAAAACCGCCCCATCGCCAGAAATAGCGCCGATGAACTTCAAGCTGGGTTCCGTCTTGGCGAAATTATTTAAGGCTTGTGCCGCGGCCACTTCATCCTGACTGTTAAAAGCATATAAAAGTTGATTTTTAAAAACGGATTTATCAACGTTTTTTAATTTATCTACTTTATTTAAAGCTTGCAAAACTAGACGGTTTTTTATGACTCTGACCACCGTTTGGTTATCTCTAGCGGTTTTGCGTAAAACCTGCATGGATTTTACCGGAATCCCCGAGTATTGTGCCAAAACGGTCATTTTTGAAGATTCCAAAAGCTGGGTCGTTTCGGTAACGACTTTTTCTTTTTGTTCTTTGCTTAAAGCCATCTTGTCTCCTGTTTTATAATTATCGACCTCTGATTAACCAAAAAAGTCTTTGGCAGACCAAAGACTTTAAAAACGATAACTCATTTTACCTAGGCGACTTTTCAAGCTCTGTCTTGTAGAGCCGTCGCTGTCTTTGGCAATCGCCCACATGTTAACACAGCTAACAAATAAAAACAACATATACCTGCAATTAATATATAAATTATGATATAATATTAGCCGTAGGCGTTGATCCGTCACATTAAGCTGGTCGCTTTAAGAAGTGGCGAGTAGCCAGTAGCGAAACCGGACAACTGTAAAAATAGTATAATAATTAAATATTCCGTGTTTCGCACGGATTTTTTTATTTTTAACGCCCAATATGGATAGATTTCAACGAGAAGAATTATTACACGAAGCGATTATAAATCTGGCGAACAACGATCCTAGGAAGCGCCAGTTAGGGACGTTAGTATTGGGTAAACTAATCCAGCAGGCTGTTGAAGACCAAAATATCGGGCATGAAATACACGATTTGCTGCACCCCGCTTTTGAAGAGACTAAGACCGGCTTAATTAGTTTTGAGCGTTTTAAATCGCAGGTAGAGTACTACATAGCTCATCCCGAAGCCGGAGGGGCTGTAGTTATTTCTTACGATCTAATTGATTTTAAAAAATTAAATGATCAAAAAGGTCACGAAGTTGGTGATATGTTTATTGCAGAGAGCGGTAAAGCCTTAAGCCACCTGACTCGCAACCGCCAAGACAAACGAAAGCCCGACTTCACTACCAACTTGCAAGACCCCGACCGACAAATCTACCCCTCAAGAATCGGTGGTGACGAGTTTGCAACATTACTAACCAACGTGGAAAATGCCAACGAAATAAACTTGAATAGGCTCTGCTTAACTAAGATTCACGATTTTCTGAGATATAAAGGACTTCGCCACTTGGTTGAGAAGTATGGAGTAGAAGAATTTGGTATTAGAGCCGGAGCGACGGTATTAGATAAATACCTGTCTTACAGCCAAAATATGAGTTTGGCTCATCCTAAAAATTTAGATGAAGAAAATAAAAACTTACGTGCTAAAGCCTGGCTAGTAAAACAGGTCGAAAAGTACATTATTGTTGACGGCTAACGAGATTTTTTTGAAGACGATTTTTGATTTAAGACTTTAAGTTTATATTGAGTATAGCGTTCGGCCGCTAAACGCGTAAGCTCTGGGTCTTCGGCTTGGTTAACGAATCGCATGGCTTCACCGGTCAACGGGTGAACGCTCAACAGTTCTTCATGCATTTTATTTACCAGCTTTCGATAGCCGGGATGACCTTGAGGGACAGTTCGAAGTTCATGCAGATGAAAAGCTTCACGTGCGTTGTAACTAACCTTCCAACGCATTTTATGACCAAGTAGAGTAGCGTATTGAGCTTCGGTTTGGTAACCTTTTTTTTGCATTTCGCTATAGAGCTCGAAGCTTAAGTCAAAGCAGTTTAAATATTCTTCAGCCAGCCCGGCCTTTTCAATCAATTCCGGAATATCGTAACCGAAACGGGGAGTCAACTGTTGCCACTCTAGATCTTCGACCATTCGATGTCTTTGCAAATCTCTGAATATACCATAATCACAGATGATATCCCAGCTGTAGTTTATCTTCTCAAAGGCGCGTCCCGGTTTTTGCCGGCGATTTAACCTTTCGCCAACGTAAGCCTGAAAAACCTCAACTTTCTTTTTATACGACCATTTATCGACTTCGTCTCGAATGCTACTGAGAGGCCAAGAGCTATGTTCGTAGAGCATGTCGGCCACAATGTCCAGCTCGTTTTTAGGGTAAAAATCTATTAAATTGACTTCCTCCGTTATCGGTGAGTTGCCACTTGGCAAGTACTTATTTGATATCTTTTTAACAGCCTGGCGGCGATTAGCGTGATAAGCAATTGTGGCGCCTCCTCTTCCGGGCTTGTCGGCCCTTTCCAGGAACGCTGGAATTACCTTTCGACACTCCTTTAATATTGTCTTACCGGCTTCTCTGGCTTCGAGCAACTCGTCGGCTAAAAGTCTCATTGCCAGCTGTTCTATGGCTTGTCCAGAAGCGAATATACCGACGGTAGATTTAGTGGCTACCGGCAGAACTAAGCGAACCGCATCACAAGCTTGAGCCCGGGTTGCGCCTTGCCAAGCGGTGTCCCTTTCTTTTATAGCAACCGAAGAATTGCTTCGAACATAGTCAGTTGTTTTATGTACCATATAGGAGTATTTTTCAAATATCTGGTCCATTGTTTTCTGATAATATTTGGTAGTTTTTTTGTCCATATTAGACGGAGTGTAGTATTTATAATTCCCGTCTTTGTCTTTTTGGTCGTAGTAAATATAACGTGTCGATTGTTCTAGATACGCTGCTAAACGGCCCCACTCCAGCTTTTTGGTCAATAAGTTGCTAGCTCCTTCAACGACTAAATGCTGACCCACTAATTGTTGCACAGAGTCGTCGCCAAAAGCCGTTATAACCCTTTTGAGCAGAATGTCGTTTTGCCCGGCTTTGTCGGCGAATTCATCCAGTATGGTTATTCTCATATCGTCAAAACGGCGGCTCAGCCGAGCCATAGCGGCGGCGATAGTTAAGGGGCTTAATTGGTGAGTAAAGGCGTATATATTTCCCTTGACATCAGTAACGACATTTTTTAGGTAATTTTCACCAGCAGGTGTTATCTTGATGCCTTTTTTGGTCTTTTTTATCAGAGGTGCGTTTGTTTTATATTCTGACTGAGGTTGGCCTATTTGCCCGCTTGGTATACTAACTGACAGATATTTATCTGGTACATTGACTACTTTAACGGCTTGTCCGTGGGTTAATTTCCAGATTTGTTCATGAATTTCTTCAGGAGTTCCGATTGCCGGCAACACCGGATAGCCACGTTTTTTGGCTTCAATCAAATATCCTCTTCGGATTCTTTCTATTGTGTCCAGCTCCAGATTATCGAATCTTTCGCCTTGGTTTCGATTGTTGATTCGATCGTACAAAATCTTAGCCGGTGCATCCAAAATAATTGTTAGGTCTGGCTCTACACCACCAACTGCAAATTTAATTATTTCATCTACCATCTCATAATCGATTAGGTCGCCCCTACCATAGTATTGGATAGCTAAAGTAGTTAGATAGTTTCTATCACATAAGCAGATTATGCCTTTGTCTCGTGCTTGCTTAATGGCCTCAAGAGACTGCGAACGGGCAGCGTTGTATAGCAATACTTCGGTCCTGGTTTTCATTGGATATCTAGGGTCCTGAGTTAAGCTCCTAATTGCCCGAGCCGTCGGATCTGACTGAATATCCGGTTCTCTAAATAATCTAACGCCATAGCCGAGTTTTTTTAACCTGTTGGCCAAAAGTTGAACTTGTGTAGTTTTTCCGCTACCGCCAGCTCCTTCAAAGACTATATATCTGCCCGGTTGTTTGATATTTTTAGATGTCTTTTTGCTCATTGGATTCCTTAAAAAAACCTTCGTTAATATACTTATCGGGCGATGGTAACATCTTATCGGGCGACCACTCCTTTTTGGCTTTGCTTAAAAGAGTGTCTAGTAAATCTTTGACTAGCGCAGGTTGTTTGCTTGCGTTACTAGAGCTAAGAACGTCTTTATAAAGCATCAGGTTAGCTATCGCTTCTCCCACCGGAAGTAAAATGGTATTTAGCCTATTGGCGTTAAAGACCGAAAACACAATTCTGACCGCGTCGTTAGATTCTCTCGCAGGGTTTAGACAATCTATTATTAAACCGTTTGATGTCCAAAAGGATTGAGGAATTATTTCTACACGGTAATTCTCGTCTATCGCTAAAAATTCGTGGCTATGAAGTAACACTCTCTCGTGGGGGGCAATAGAAATCACCAGCAAATCGGGGCTGAGATAACTTAACAGTTTAACCTTATTTAACTTTGCCCATCGCTCGTGACTTATGGCTTTATATGGACCGTCAAAGTAACTTTCTACTTCCTCCGAATCTAGGGGGTTGTATACAAAGCTATCGATTTTTTTTTCGGTTTTAAAGTAGTATTGGCCTAGAGTAATGTTATATGCCATATTGTTAATCGCATTTGCATCATAGGGATAAATAGCTATTGCTTTCTCTTGAATCGCTTGATTTATATCAATAGCACCACGCAAAAACATATAACCTTATAGCCTTGATTATTTAACTTTTTATTTGCCCACCACTTAACAAATATGATAGCAAATTAAAATAAGAGTTGCTTAACAAATTTTTCAGTTTGAGACTAACTTTCAGCTAGTGCCAGCTTTATGGCTGGGCCCATAGTGGTAGATAAATAAACCGACTTTATATAGTTGCCTTTTAAGCTGGCCGGCTTGGCGTTTTTTATACTATTCATTACGGCATCTATGTTACTTAAAATTTTGTCGCTACCAAAGCTCACCTTACCAATCGCTAGATGAACGATACCGTGCTGATCTACGCGGTATTCAACCTTGCCTGATTTAGCTTCTTTTACGGCTTTGGTTATATCGTTAGTTACCGTTCCGCTCTTTGGGTTGGGCATCAATCCTTTTGGCCCCAGCAATTTGGCGAATTTTCCCAGTTTGGGCATTAAATTTGGCGAGGTTATGAGTATATCAAAATCGGTTTTTGACTTGCTTAAGACATCGAGAAATTCGTCGCTCAAAGCCAGGTCGGCTCCAGCTTTTTTGGCTTCGCTTAGTTTATCGGCTTCGGCAAATACCGCAACCCGAACTTGCCTGCCTGTGCCGGCCGGCAACACCAAACTGGCTCGTATATTTTGTTCGGCCTGCTTGGGATCTAAGCCTAGTCGTACGTGTATCTCTATAGTCGCATCAAATTTAACCGGACTCAATTTAGTGATTAATTCGGCAGCATCTTTAAAAGTATATTCTTTGTTTAAATCATAGTCTTTGGCAATATTGCGATACTTTTTACCGCGACGTTCTAAGCGTGAACGAATTTTTGGTTTTGGTTTTCTAATTGTTGCGCTACTGTCTTCCTTGAGTGCTTTTCGGGCTTCCTTATCGGCTTTAATTTTCGCTTCTTTGAGCGACTTGGCACTCCTTTTTCCTGCTTTCGCCATAGGTGTATCACTAGACTCTTTAACAACCTCTTTGTCATTGTCATAACCGCCTGCTTCTTTTTCGCTAGGTTGACTCAGCTGTTGCTCCTCTTTAGAGGTTTGCTCGTTGCTTGGAAGAACTTTTTTTGATGGCTGTGTCGCCTTTTTTTCTTTGGTTTTTTCTAGCTTTTCTTTTGAATCTTTTTGTTGTTTGGGTTCTTTGGCTTTGGCCATATTGTTCTCCTTTGTGGTTCTAGCGTCGCTTACTTTTAATTCAAGCCTAACTCCCACAATTAATTTAATTTATTTCTATCTCGCCCGGGAAAGCTCCTAATATTCGCTCGTTATTCTTTATAGCTCTTATAACTGATATTTGTTGCGGGACATCTGAGTTTTGCTCTATTACCTGGTTGTTAGCCTTATATTCAAGCTTGGCTTTTCGTAGTGAACTGTCATGAAATTTTGGGTATAAAGCTTTTAAGTGATCTAGCCTTGCTTGAGCTTTTAATATTTCAATATGCACCTCAGCGTCCGAAAATTCTTCGTTCTTAATTCTCGATTGACAATCTTCGTAAATAAATCCGCGTATTTTAGTATATTCTTCGTCGGAATATATTTCTCTTGCCTCGCAATGTGCATCAAAATATCTACTACCGCGATGTTTGTTTGTAGTTAGCTTCTCTGCCATAACTGCACCCTGCTCCTAGTCTATTGATTCATCAGCCAATGACTGGCTGTTGATGTTGTCTTCTGATGTATTGCTGATTTTATCGAAGAGCGTTGCTACTGATTGTTCATAACGCTTACCAATACAGTCGTTAGCTTGATACACGGAATCTTCGATTTCATTCAACACTTCAATTAATTTTCTTTTCGCTTCTTTATCTTTAGGACGTATATGTCCTAATTTCCATATTGCAATATATGCATCTCTGCCAATGGCTTGTATTGTTTTAACATCTAGCTCCCTTTGCGGTACACCCTGTTCAGATTTCTTTTCAACTGACTGTAAGCTACCGTAACCTTTTCCGTACATCGCTATTGCTCCACTTCTACACCCATGCTGCGCGCAGTGCCAGCCACCATTTTTCTAACCGCTTCAATATCGTCGGTGTTCATATCGATAGCCTTGGCTTCGGCAATTTCGCCTAAAGCAGATTGACTAAGTTTTTTAGCAATTTTTTCGGTATTAGGCTTACCGGATGCCTTTTGGATTCCTAATTTTTCCATTATCAACTCGTCGGTTGGAGTATTCACGATGCGCCAGGACATGGTTCTATCTTCGTAAATGGTTATATGAACTGTAAGATTTTTACCCATGCGGTCTTTGGTTTGTTCATTAAAAGGATTTATAAAATCCATCATATTGACACCATATTGTCCTAGAGTACTACCTACTGGTGGTGCTGCACTCGCTTGACCACCTCTAATTTTCATCTTTAAATTAGCCTTTATTGGCTTTGACATTTTTTCTCCTATGCTTAAATTGTTGCTTACGGCTTTTAAAAACAGCCTAAACAGTGCGTAACTAGGACAGATTGTACAATAAATACTTATCTGTGTCCAGACTTATGCCTTCCACCGGCTGTGCTTGACGTCTACATAAAATATGTTGTTTGGCTTAACGTTATACCCTTTTAACTTGCAGAGAATCAAGCTCTACCGGCGTCTCTCGACCAAACATGTTAACCAACACTTTAAGCTTGCCTTTTTGGGTGTCGATTTCATTGATAGAGCCGTCGAAGCCTTTAAAGGGGCCATCAATAATGCTGACTACTTCACCCACTCTAAAGTCAATTTTATGCTTAGGCTGCTCCACCCCCATTCTTTTATTGATTTTATCCATTTCTTCGGTGCTAACTGGGGTAGGCTCCGTGCCACTACCAACGAATCCGGTAACGCTCGGGGTATTACGTACAATGTACCAGGCGTCTTCGCTTAACCTCATCTGTACCAAAACGTAGCCTTGAAATATTTTTTTCTCAACCACTTTCCGTTTACCATTTTTAATTTCAATTTGTTTCTCTTTAGGAACTAATACATCGAATATTTTATCGGCCATGTCTAGACTTTCGGCTCTTTGTCTAATACTTTCAGCCACTTTCTCTTCATAGCCACTATAGGTGTGTATGGCGTACCATTGTTTCGATGAATCGTACCTTTTTTTAGCGGACATACCAAATTACTCCTTAATTTTATTTAAGTAAAAACATTTTAAATAGTTTGTTGAATCCCATGTCGGCAATTTGCACAAACGTCGCAAAAATAATGGCAAAAACAAACACCGCAAAAGTCAGCTTGATTGCTGTTCGGTGGCTGGGCCAAGTAACTAGTTTTAGTTCAGCCCAGGCGTTTTTTAGGAACTTAGGGATAATGTGAATTTTCTTGCCCAACAACAATCCTGCTTTGTTGTTTGGCATCGGAATTACATTGTATTCTTTTGCAAGCACTTTCCTAAACTTGTTTAGCGGTGTGCCTAGTTTCGCTTTTAGCTTCGATTCTCTTGGTAATTTTTTGCGAGCTTGCTTTTCGGCGTGTTCGCGCACCGATTCCGGCGGTCTTTTACGCCTCGGTAGTTTTTTTCTTCGTTCTCCTTCGGCCATACGGATAATTCCCTTCAAATTTAAAAAACCTAAAGTAAAAACTTTAGGCTTCACTTAGTCAAGCCTAACAAAAAGTTCAGACTTTTGTCAAGGTTGGTTTTTAACGCTTATGGTAGACTTTAGTTAATGAATAGCGGTGTCATACTTTTTTTAGCGCTAATATTGCTCATTTCTGGATATTTTGTTGAACTGCTGGCTATACTGGTTCCATTTTTGTGGAGTCAAAAAAATATACTGGCAATTTACGCTGTACTTGTTAAATCTTTTGCTTGCGGGGTGCTAGTGTCTTTATCATTCAATTTCTTTACCGTCATGTTTTTAATAATTCACTTTTACACGGTCATTAATGATCTTAGATTAGTCCAAAGTCGTATGCATAAACAATATTTAAGAAAATCATATATTAAGAGTTATGTATTTTTGTTGCTGGCACAAATAATGACATTGCTACTATTTTATGCGTTTGTTTATGCCGATTTATTTAAGTGGTCTGAAGTTCATTTACCCTACCTGCTGATTTGTTTGTCAATCGCTTTAATCGTTTTTTGCATTTCTTTAAAAAATTTGACTACTTGTGGAGCGAAAAGATACGCGAAGTTAAAGGCAGAGCAATTGCCAACCGTAACATTAGCCATCTCTGCCCGTAACGAAGATGCTGACTTGGAAAATTGCTTGATTCTGGCCATTGCCAGCGATTATCCTAAATTAGAAATACTGGTGCTGGATGACAATTCTTACGATCGAACTCCCGAGATTATTCGACAGTATGCCCACGACGGTGTTAGATTTGTGCAACCAAACCCAATATATCAAAATTGGTTACCCAGAAATGTCGCTTACCAAACTCTGCTAGAACAAGCGAGTGGTCAAATTATCATGTTTATGGGTGTAGATGTTTTGCTTTCGACTGACACTATTTCTGCCTTGGTAAATACTTTTGTGCGAAGTAAAAGCCGAATGATATCGGTAGTGCCGAACCGGATCAACCGAGGCATTGTCGCTACTCTCGTGCAGCCTATGCGTTACTGGCGAGAATTGGTAATACCAAAATTTTTAAATCGAAAACCACCAGTTATCAGTACTTGTTGGTTAATAGAAAAAGAAACAATAAATGGTTTGGGTGGTTTTAAAGCCGTCGCCAAAGCAATTTTTCCCGAAACTTATTTTGCCCAAGAAACTACTAAAAAAAGTGCCTATTTGCTTATAAGAAATTCCAGGGTAATTAAAATGTCAACACAAAAAGATTTTGGCAGCCAGTGGCAAACCGCCATCAGAAACGGTTACCCGTTGGCGAAAAAGAACCCCCATAGAGTATTTTTTAAAACCCTGTGTGATGTTGCTTTTTTGGTGGGCCCGTTTGTTTCAATACTATTTTTTAGACAACATTTACTATTGTTAGGCCTTTCGGCAATTTGCTCAGCATTATTTGCTACCTCAAACGCTATTATCAGTTACGTTACCAACAGGTCAGCTTTTTGGCCGTCATTAATAAATTTTCCATTGGTAGTTTTACTGGATTTAATTGCCCTTCATTACTCTATGTATAAATACGAGTTCAAAGAAGTGAGTTGGCGAGGACGTAGCATAGTAGAGTCAGTGATGCATGTTTACCCAAGCCTACCCAAACTTTAGCTATCTAGAGGATTATTTCTTAATAACAGTGCTTTACGGTGCTGTCTTTTCTTTGTTTGGAACATAGATTGAAAAAGTAGAGCCCTTGTTTGGCTCGCTTTCTAAATCTATTTTTGCCCCCAACAATCCGGCTAATTTAACAGCTACATAAAGACCCAAACCGGTACCACTACTCTGTTTGGTTTTAAAATCTTCGCTCCTGAAGAATTTGTCAAAGACTCTTTTTTTATCGCTTTTCGATATACCGATACCGGTATCGCTAACCTCAAACAACACTCCGTCCTTCTTCTGTTTAGCCTGCAAAGCTACTTTGCCTTTTTCGGTATATTTGATAGCGTTAGTTATAAAATTTTGTAAAATTTCTCGTACATACAGACGGCTTGAATACAAAAGCTCTAGCTTAGGATCGCTTACACCGTCAAATTGCAGTTTTTTATCTTTAGCTTCAGGAAGATAGGTTTGTATTAGCTCATCCACTAGCTCGACCACGTTAATGGGTTCTATTTCAACATTGAGTATGCCCCTTTCGGCTCTAGATAAAGTAGCCAAATCGTTGATCATACCGCTTAAAAAAACAATTTGTTCGTAGGCAGTTTTTAAAGTATCTTTGACGTTATCCGGCATTCTGATGGACGCTTTTTCTAACATAAACTGAGCATTGCTGATGTTGCCTTCGGCAATCGCTATGGGTGTACGTAACTCGTGACTAACGACCGATATAAACTCGTCTCTTTCTTCTTCTAAACTCTTTTCTCGAGTAATATCTCTTAATAAAAGTACGTGGCCTTTTTGACCGCTAACCCCATACCCTAAGTGAACCGGCGCGATACTCAAGTAAATATTTATGCTTTCTTCATTTGGATATAAAAGCTTTAAATCCCGGGTAGTGTATTGTACTTTAGTTTCGTGGATTAATTTTTCTACATTAACTATATCTTTATTGCGGTCTATCAGCTTAACAATATTTTTTAATTTCTTGTCTCGTAATTCTATATTTAAATCTAAGATGTTTAAGGCGGCTCCGTTATAGACAACTACAACTTGATTTTCGTCGATGGCTATCACTGCGTCCGCCATACTGTTAATTAACGAGGTTAACCTTTCATGCTCTAATTGAGCAATATGATCCGGACGCGGCGCTTTTTTCAAATCTGAGTCCATAATGCTTATTTTAACTTAATATTAGTATTTTTATACTACAGACCGAATAAATTGAAGACGGCCTCAATAGAGTTGCGAGATTTGTTTTTGGAGTACTTTTAGTTTTTTTTGCCTTTCTTTAAAGTCGGGTATCATTTCGGCCACAGCCGACCAGAACTCTTTTTTATGGTGCATATAATGAGTGTGTGCTAGTTCATGCGCTATCACGTAATCAATCAATTCCCAATCACCAGCCATCAGGTAACTGCTTAAAGTTATACTTCCTTTATTGTTACAACTCCCCCAGCGACTTCGCAGGGCAGCGATTTTTACAATGGAATAATGATACCCGTAAAGTTCAGCCATTTTGTGTAAACGTGGCAGAAGATGTTTGGTAGCCTCAATTTTTAAAGCTTTCTTGATTGCAGATTTATAGACTTCTATCACGTCTTTGTCACGCAATTTTTTATCGGTCGGTAAATAAATAGTTATCTCGCTGTTTTTCACAACGGTAAATAATCTCTTGGCCTTTTTGATACGCACAATATGTTCTTTACCTACTTTTTGCCCATCTTTAATCGTACATTTAGGAGCTAAATACTGTTGTTTGGTTATCCACTGTCGGTTTTTAACGGCAAAACCAACCCCACTGGCGTAAGGTAACCAAAATGGTTGAGTAATTTTTATGCTATTTTGAGCGACTCTTAAATTTATACGCTTAACTTTGCGTTTCTTGGTAATCACTAACTCGCCAACGCCTTCAACAAAAAACTTTTTCTGAGACATTGATGGTTTTTTACCTGATAGTCAAATTACGCCTTGAAAAATCAACGCGCCCGGCTTGACTCTGAGGTCGGTTTATCAAATTAGTCAAACCCGGTTTAGAAGACGGCGTGAAAGTAGGTAAACTTAAGATGCCCATTTCATTAAATCGTCGCAAAAAGGCATTTTTGTGACTATTAAACAAATGTTTACCACTCAACACTAAGTAGTTCTCTGCTGAAGTCGGGTTTTGCATGGATTTCATATACTTTTCAAAGGTAGCTTGGTCTATTGAAGAAGCATACTTATCGTCTGGTTTGCGTCTATCGCGAGATTGACTTCGCGTCCAAGCAGTATCGATATCTACCTGAACCCAAACAAGCAGTTCCTTGGCCTTGCAACGGCGAGCCAAATCTCTTAAAGCCCGTCTGTCGTTTATCCTGTTGACCGAAATATCATAAATCACACTTTGTCCGGCTTTAATAAATTCTTCGGCCATGTAATCCATTAGGTGAGCAACTACCATATTTTCGGTTTTATCGTGTTTTGGATTTTCAAACAACTCAAAGCGCAATCGATCGCTACTAACATGGGCCATGCCAAACAGTTCAGCCAGCTGCCTGGAAACATACGACTTGCCGGAGCCAGGCAATCCATACATGTATATTAAAATTGGCGTGATAAGTTTGGGCTTTTGCATCATATACAGTTTAACAGACTGTTTATAGTTTATTAATAACTATTTGTTGATTTTTAGCAAACTTTGGCAGGGGCTGAAGGACGCATTATGTAACCCAGACTTACCGCTTGAAGTTATGGACTTTGTAATCAAGCCGTTACTGGATAAGTACGGGTTCGCACCTACGTTAGAACCAGCATAAGCCCCCCTACCTACTAAGGCACGAATTGTAGGATTGAACGTAAACGCACTACCTACCTATATTTCTGTCGCTACCATAAAATCGTTTGTTTCGGTTTAGCCCAACATTCAAACACAACTAACAGTGGTCGGTTTGTTGGGAAAGTATTGTTGGTATAGGGGGGTAGTCGCCCCTTGTTTCAGCGATTTAACACTCCGCCTATACAGTACCGAATTTTTGGGGGCAACTTTGACAAGCGTTTTTTTACTAGATTGTGAACCGTGTCCAAGTGGTTAGATCGGGTGTATATTCTTTGCCTTCAAATATGTAAATGCCGTCTGATCGTTTATTCAGTATGCCACCAGTTAGGTGTTGCCCGTTTGCGTTCTGATCAGCTATGTAGGCTTGTAGTGCGTCAGACTTGGCGTAGGTTTTCTTATCGGTAACTGTCATACCAGCTTTTGTATCGTAAATACCAATACGCCCGTCATTAAACCGTACGATAAAGTCAGCATAGAAGCCACGTATTGTTACTACGTTAGTTTCTTCGTCAGTCGCTTCGTATGGGATAGCAAAGTACCTGTCTTTGTCTTCGCCATTCTTATACCACCAAACCACGCTTTCTGAACGTTCAAGCATTTCTTCAAAATACTTTTCAGGATCAGATCGTTTTGTAAGTAGATACGCTAGATCATAGGGGTACTTACTAACTTGTGATAGTTCATAATTTTCACCAAAATCATCTGTTGCAGGTAAGCTAAACGTAAAGTCGGTCCGTGTACGGCGTGTAGCCAATTCTTTGGCTTTTACTCGTTCGTAGTCCAACTGTGCTGACTTGATAACTTCACTAAATACCCGTTGATTGTCGGCTGAACAAGCGATAATCTTTTGTACGTCGGTCCAGCGTTCTTCGGTATATCCTATATGGCTGAACCATTTGTATAAGGCTGATTTAACCTTTGTAAAACTTCTAGCAGGTGCGAACGGTAAGCTCCACAGCTTCGCAAGATAGTCAAATTCTCGCTGTATGTTTGCGTTTGATACGTTGACGTTGATCTTATCCAAGTCTAGTAAACCGATTTTATCCCGTGCTGTGTCTATATCAGAAAGCACCACATCAGCCAGTACAGGCTTCTGAAGTTCGGCTTCATATAGCTGTAAATCTTTGTCGGCTTTATCGTAGGCTTGGTTGGCTGTGTCGCTGTCTGTAATGCCAAACCGTGCGTCTAATGCTCGAACTAGCACGTCTATAAAGCTAGCCGTAAGGTCGCCATAGTTTTGACGGTGTAGATACACGCTAGGTAGTGCTACATTTTTAATATCATCTTTCAGACGTGCAGTAGGTTTTGTCTTGAAAAAGTCCAAGTCTTCGGGGTTGCTGTTGATGTTTATGTCAGCAAGGTTCGTATAAACAAAGGCTTGGTTTAGCTCGGTTATGTTGTAGTGTTTAGCTTCGGGCATACGAAGTACACGCCCTACTGTCTGTATCTCGAACGTTAGTGAGCGGATAGGTCGCAACATCACAAGGATTTGTGAACGTGGACAGTCCCAACCAATCGCTACCGCTTCTTTGAATATCAGAACTTCGACAGGATTGTTTTTGTCAGCTATATTTTCAAGGCTGTCTGATTTTTCGCCAGATAGCCAGACCGCTAACTTACCGTTGTCATAGGTTATGCCGTGCTTGGCTAGTTGCTTTTCTACCGTTTCTTTGACGCTTTCATCTTCAACCGACATTTTTGCCCGATCACTCGGTAGCTGTATCAGTATCAACGGGTTCACATCTACGCCAGCTTGTTTGTAGGCTTCTACTAGCTCCGTACGCTTCGCTAGGGACGCTTCAAGTACTATCTCGTCAGCAGATTGGGCAATATCAACATATTTGCCTATGGCTTGGTTTATAACCGTTTCTTGCTTGATTAGACCACTTTCTACCACGTCATTGAAACCTACTTTTACGTAGCCAGCCTTACCGTCCGCTATATCTTCGGGCGATATAGTCATAATTGGTGTAGCAGATACTTCAATTGTCAGCTTCGGCTTGATAGCTTCGTCGATAAAACGCTTTGAATTATCAGTTAGGTAGTTACGATGTGCTTCGTCTACAATCAGAACAATTTGTTTACCTTCATCACGGGTTTTGTCTAGTACGTCGATGATACTACCGCCTTCTTGATCACGGACGTGAACATTAGACCAATCACGTTCATCGCTACCGTTGTCTTTGGTGGTTGTTAGGCTGTGCCAGTTCACGAATAGCACGCTATCGTTTTGTAGGCTAGCTTCGGTAACGTCCGAAAGCGTCATTAGCTTGTAGCGACTATCTCGTAAGTAGTCTGTCAGTTTTGCCTTACTTTGGCTATGAAGATCGTACAGTGAAGCCCATACAAATACATAGTTTTCAGGCAAGTCTTCGTCCGCTAGACGCTTCAAAAACTCGGCTACCATAATTGTTTTGCCCGAACCCGTCGGTGCTTTGAAGATACTTACAGACGCTTCGCCACGGCTAGATAGCTTACGAAACGTAGTTAGTAGGCTGTCTACCGCTTTTTGCTGAAAATCTTTTAGTTCAATCATTTTGTGCCTTTCTGGTCAAATATCCGCTTGTACACCTCTAATATGCTTTCGGGGATCGGGCATAGTTCGACTTGACGGTCTAGATCAGCAAAATCACTTACGTAGCTATCGTTAGCTAGGCTAAATACATAGACACGCACAGCTTTATCGTCAGAAAGTTTGGTTATCTCAGCTTTAGCTTTGTCGATAACAGACGGGTCAAACACTATTACAGAATACGTATCAGATCCTTCATATGCTTTGAATAAGTCTTCTTCTAGCACAGTATCAAACGTGTTTTCACGCACCTTGATCATATCGGTGGCACGTGCCACCAGTGCGACACGGGTATGATCCGTATTTTCGGCTTTATCTACAAAGCTAGTTTTGAAATAGCGAAGGTTGGCAGATATGCCAGATACGTTATCGTAGCCGTTTATGGCTTTTTTTATCCGCTCTACGGTTATATTTTCCGCTATGCCATTCTCATTATCTGTACATAGGATAAACTTTCGGCTTCCATTATCTTCTGCGTTCATTTTTAAAATTGCGTGTCCAGTAGTCCCAGAGCCAGCAAAGAAGTCTAGGACAGTCACGTCATCATTAAAATGCGATATAAGCTCAGTTATTAGTGCCATAGGCTTAACTGTATCAAAGCCCACGGCACGTCCGAGTATCGTATTTAATTCATCTTTCGCATTTTGGGCTGTTCCCACTTCCTGTGCTGATAGATGAGCCCAGAAAGGCTTATAGCTCACTTTGTCTAGTTCGTCCTCTGGATAAACGGCTTTTTTTACTATGCCGTCTACTATCTCTATTCTTCCACGGGCAACAAGGTCCTTCGCTGTATCTTCGCCAATCTGCCAACGCTTACCAGCACGGGGTTTGTGTCCCAATATTTCGTACTTCATTGACTCCCGATTGTATGATCCAGCATCGGATTTTTCTATTATCTCCAACCTACAGGCACCAAACTTGCCTTGATGTGGATACTTATTCGCTGTATCAATAACACGCAGTATGAACGGTTTTAACAAGTTCTTATTTTTAGCATAACAAAATATAAGTTCCGTCTTTTTCTGCAAACCAAATCTTGCTTTACCAGTATTAATAGGCTGGGTTGTCGACTCCCACGTAAGACGATTTACGAAGTTTCTATAGCCAAAAATCTCATCACACAACACCCTCAAATGTGCTTGCTCGTGGTCGCTAATCGAAATAAATATAACACCATTATCGGTCAGTAGATTTTTAACAAGTTTTAGACGCTTAGCCATAAATGACAGCCATTTACTATGCCTAAAGCCATCTTCAGTATCTACATAACGATCGTTGTACATAAAATCATTGCTACCAGTATTGTAAGGTGGGTCGATATAGATAACGTCGATACTGTTGGCGTGCGTATAGTTTAGAGTTGAAAGTGAATGGTAGTTGTCGCCTTCAATGATAAGGTTTGTCGGCTGATCGTCAGCTTTTGTAATAGCTCGTTCTGTAACTTCGGTAAGTACAGGCAGTTTTGTTTCACAGTCAATCGCCACCTGTTCGGGTTTGTCTTCCCAGACCAGCCCAAACTTCTTCGTCTTTTTAAGCGATTTTATTTGTTCTATCAGTTCTTCTTTTGTGTAGTCTTGTAATGATTTTGCCATAATAACTGCTTTCAATCTTACCACATTTCGGTAGTCATTTGTTATCAAATACAATCACTTTTAGGTATAATCAAGGTAAGGATTTGAAGGTGTATGAAAGAAAACGTAGATGAACTAACTCGGCTATTTAACGAAGGCAAGCACGCCCTTGATCAGTTTGAGCAGTTTCACAGTGCGTTAGTGCCTAATCGTATGAACGTAACAATGCCACAAATGGGTACTGGTAAGTATGGCTTGCCTACGATGTACTACCCCGAACCAGAGCCTGAACACCCTAAAACAGCAGAATTGTTACAAACTGCTAAAAGGCACGTAGCTGACTGGATAGTAGACGTAAAAGCCGTATTAGATAAAACGGGTAAAACACGCTATAAAGTTCAGTTTGACGATCCTACGTGGAAAGTCGGTACTATGACGTATGGCGAAACGACCCC